>Ga0351931_1078_pt1 | contig 18278 bp, 15 predicted proteins | sample BONcelT113001E11_FD_205818 | JGI IMG/M metagenome (GOLD analysis project Ga0351931, IMG submission 205818) | Enriched cells from coal bed in the Powder River Basin, Montana, United States - BONCAT cells T11 rep2 HSBNCT.T11.300.1.E11 ... | reverse complement strand
AAAGACAAAGAAAGAGACCAAACAACCGGAAGACAGCAGTCAGATAGCGTACCAGGGCATTCGGCGGATGATCTACGCCAAAGAGCTCGTGCCCGGACAGAAGATCGCCTACAGGGATCTGGCGCAGAAACTCGACTTGAGTCCCACTCCCATTATCCAGGCGCTCAAGAGGCTCGAGCTTCTGGGGCTGGTCTGCCATGAGACGAACAGAGGTTTCTATATGTCGCCCTTCAGTCTCAAGGAGATCGAGGAGATATACGAAATGCGGGAGCTCATTGAGCCGTCGCTGGTCGCGGATACCGTTCAGAACATCGACAAGAAAGGGCTTTCAGAGCTCAAGTCCGCTCTTGAGGCGCATCTTTCAGCGGAACGCGATTTCTACCTGAAGGAGAGGCTTTTCAAGAACAGGGAGTTCCATCTTACCCTGGCGTCGCTTTCGAAGAAAGAAACGCAGATACGAACACTCCGGAATCTCTTCGATATCCTGTTCCTGAAATACAGCGATCTGCCCAGAGCATCTCTCGTCGCGACGGACCAGGAGCACCAGGAGATCTACGATGCCGTTTCCTTGAGAAGCATGGATCGTGCCCAGATGGTGCTGAAGAACCATGTCACAAACGTGAAGGTCCAGGTGCTGTCGAGCGTCCGCAAGATGCTTGCCGAGCAGGAACGTTCCGAATTCTAGGAACGCGTCCGGTACCAAATTCCAGATAGAGGAGGCAATTGTTATGGGTATCAAGACAAAAGACGAATATATCGAATCATTGAGATCTCTCAAACCGACCGCGTACATGTTCGGAGAACGCATCACGGACATAGTGGACAACCCCCGTCTTCGCGCAGGCATAGAGGCGACGGGTGCAACCTACGAGATGGCGGAGATCGACCCCGGGCTGATGGTTACGACGAGCCCGCTTATCAATGAGCCGGTGAGCCGCTTCACGCTCCCCCCATCGACCGTTGAAGACCTCGTCGCCCGCGTGAAGGTGAACCGCAGGGTTGCCAACCATGTAGGCACTTGCCATCAGAGATGCACGGGGCTTGATTGTCTCACGGCCCTTGCCATTGTGACCTACGACATCGACCAGAAATACAAGACGGAATACTTTCCGCGCTACCAGGAATTCCTGAAACATATGCAGAAGAACGACCTTACCGGCAACGCGGGTGTCACCGACGTGAAAGGTGACCGCTCGCTGGCTCCCCACGAGCAGCCCGACAAGGACATGTTCATCAGGGTCGTGGAGAAAAAAGCCGACGGCATCGTCGTTCGCGGCGCCAAAGCCCACCAGACCGGCTCGCTTTCATCCCACGAGATCATCGTTCTTCCATCCCGTGCAATGAGCAAGGATGACGCGGACTACGCCTTGGCTTTTGCGGTACCCGCGGATACGAAGGGCCTCATCCACGTTGTGGGCCGCTCCACTCTCGACATGCGGGAACTCGACGGCTGCGACATAGGGAATGCGTATTATTCAAAATACTGCCCCACGCTCATCTTTGACGATGTTTTTGTGCCCTGGGAGAGGGTGTTCATGTGCGGGGAGACGGAATTTGCCTCCGACATGGTTGTCAAGTTTTCGTCCCTCCACCGCCAGAGCCATGGCGGCTGTAAGTCAGGTAAGATCGACTGCATGGTCGGCTGCGCCCTCACCCTGATGGACTACAACGGAACGACAAAGGTCGGCCACCTCAAACAGAAGGTCATCGACATGATACACAGGGCGGAGACGCTTTACGGATGCTGCCTTGCCTCTTCATACGAAGGGAAGAAACAGCCTTCCGGCACCTACTTCATCGACACGGTGCTTGCAAATGCCTCCAAGATACATGAGGGCAAGGAGATGTCCGAGGCTACACGGCTCATGATAGACGCCTGCGGCGGATTCGTTGCCGACCTTCCTTCCGACAGGGACTTCTCAAATCCCGAGGTGGGCGACCTATTAAGAAAATACCTGAAAGGTGTCGACAGTGTTCCCGTGGAGAACCGGGTCAAGATGTACCGGCTGGCTGAAAAGCTGGCCCTGGAAAGCGCGGATACCATATCCGACATCCACGGCGGTGGATCTCCCGAGGCCCACAGGGTAACGATCTTCAGGGAAACGAACATAAACGACAAGAAGAAAGCGGCGAAGAGGCTGGCGGGTATCGGAGATTAACTTTCCCGGCAGTATGCTGAAAGACGTTTAAGAAGGCGGACAGCTGAAAGCTGTCCGCCTTCTAATTTCGCGCGGGATGAGTGTGTACATCAATATTTTATTAACCCTGCAAAGTAGGTTACAAGTTCGGGGAAGATTTGGAGGAGGATTATGGCGATAACGAAAGACGGCAGGAACCAGATAACCCCCCTGAAAACCGTCGAAAGCTGAATATCCTTCGCCATGCCGGAAACAACGTAGGCGTTTATCCCGACGGGTGGTGTGATGGCTCCCATGGTTGTCACGATGGTTATGATGACGCCGAACCATATGGGGTCGTAACCCAACCGTTGTGCCACGGGGTAAAAGATGGGCACGGTGATAAGAAGGAAGGCGAGAGCATCCATGACGCACCCTCCTATGATGTAGATCACCAGCATGGCCCAGAGAATCATCCAACTTGAGACGGGAAGGCTTGAGACCCATTCGGCCGCCTCGTATGGGAGTCTCGTCACAGCAAGGAAGCGTCCAAAGATCACCGCGCCTGCCACGAGAAGAAAGATCATGCAGGATATGCGGACCGTGTCGACAACGGCGTTGAAGAAACCTTTCCAGGTCAGTTTTCTCCGAAGCAGGGCGATAATAATGGCGACGACCGATCCCGCTGCACCAGCCTCGGAAGGAGTGAAGTATCCCGCATAGAGACTCCACATTATGATTCCGAACATGAGGAGCATGTCGACGGCGTCGGGAAGCGCCCTGATTCTGTCGGCAAGGCTGAATTTTGGTCCCCTGGGTCCCCATGACGGATGGACGATACACATGAGGTAAACGATGGCCGCCATGATCACCGCGAGGATGAGACCGGGTACAAAACTGCCAAAAAAGAGCTTGCCGATCGATTCTCCCGTGTAGATCCCATATACCACGAGGACAACACTGGGAGGGATTACGACCCCAAGTGTTGATCCTGCCGCTATGGAGCCCGAGGATAATATGGGATCGTAGTTGTATTTCTTCATTTCCGGGAGGGCGACGGACGTCATAGTCGCAGCCGTTGCCGTATTGGATCCGCATATGGCGGCAAAACCCGCGCATGCCATGACGGTCGTGATCCCCAGTCCGCCCCTGACCCTGCCGAACCACTTGTAGGCTGCGTTATAGAGCCGTTGGTTGACCTCGGAGTAAAAGCAGATCTGGCCCATGAAGATGAACATGGGGATGACGGTGAGTCCGTAGGAAGAGAAAGTGTTCCACAGATCTGTACCGATAAGACCGAGAGCGGCGTTCCAGTTAACCACATACGCCATCCCGAGGAAGCCCATGAGTCCCATGGCGAATCCGACGGGGATACGCAGGAAGAGCATGACGATGAGCATCAGGAGTGTTCCGATCAGCCCGGTGAGAGGTGATATCATGCGGGAACCTCCCTTTTCAGCAATCTAATGAGATCGACAAGAAGCGAAAAGGCCAGCGCGGCGAATCCGATCGCCAGGCAATAGACAAAGGGATGATATATCATCTTTAATGTTTCTGATACCTCGCCCGACCTCCCTATCTTAATGCCCCACTTCAGCGTTTCCCAGCTTATGATGGCGAAGAATATGGTGTTTACGGTATAGTTGAGCCCGTCAAGGGCTTTGGAGACCTTCTTCGGCAACTTATCGGTGAACATTGTTACAATTATGTGATCTTTCCTGATCTGGGTGTAACCAAGGGCAAAACCGGTGGCCACGGCCCCGAAAAAACCGACCAACTCATAGGATCCCGAAATGGGCCTGTAAACAATTCTCAGGAACATGTTCCCCGCGGCAATACCCGTGAGGGCCAGCACGGAAATGCCGCTGAAGAAGAGAAGCGCCTTATTGAGATGGGCATTGAATTTGACGAGATAATCCATCGACGGCCTCCGGTGTATGGGTTTTCATGCAGGCATGATGCAACTGTCGCCAAAAGGAGCCCGGGATCCCGGGCTCCTTTTGGCAAGATCACTAACCGTTACTTCTTGTATTCCTTTTCGTACTTAATCTTTAATTGTTGTACGTCTTTGATGATCTGGTCGCCGGGCAGGCCCGCGGCCGTTACCTTTGCGACGTACTCGTCGATGATGGGCTTCACCAGTCGCTGCATTTCTGCCTGATCATTTGGGGAGAAACGAAGAACCTGGTGGTTGTACTTCTCTTTCGACCATTTGAGTGACTCTTTCACGTGGTTGTCAACGTATGTCCCCGTCCAGAGCGCCTGTTCCCGTGAAGACTCGTCGAAGATCTTCTTGATATCCTCGGGCAGTGCATCCCATTTGGCTTTGTTCATGACCACAGCGAATGAGACGACGAAGAGGTTCGCCTCCGTTGCGTAAGGCAGATAAGCGGCGAAATTGAAGTCTTTCAGTATCTCCATCGAGGAAACGTTGCCTTTCACGACCCCTTTTTGTATGGCCTCCGGCGCCTCCGATTGGGGCATACCCACAGGGGTTGCATTCAGGCGCTTCAGTATGGCCGCGCCCGTCCCGGATGCCCTCAACTCCATTCCTTTGAGATCGGCAAGGGTCCTGACAGGCGTCTTTGTCATAAGGTCCGCCGGTGGACATGTGAAGAGGGTAAGAACTTTGACCTTTTCGAATTCTTTCGGTTTGTACTTCATGATAAGATCATAGAGGGCCATGCTGGCTGCTTTTGAACTTGTAAATCCTATCGGAAGGTCAATGGCTTCGGAGACGGGAAAGCGTCCGGGCTGATAGCTCATGGCGAAATTTCCGATGTCGGCTGTGCCGGCGATCACCCCGTCGAAGATGTTCTTGGCGGGCAGGAGAGTGCCGCCGGGGAAGGTCTGAATCTTGACCTGTCCCCCCGTTCTCTTTTCCATTTCTTTAGCCCATCTTTCCATCTGTACACAGGGGAATGTTGTTGCCGGCGGGAAATTGGCGTAGGTAAGCGTTATCTTCGGCTGGCTCTGGAGATTGCCCGGATAGATGACGAACATGCCAAGAAGTAAGACACATAGACCGAGGATCAATAAAGATTTCTTGCCCTTCATAATAACCCCCTCTTGTTGTGTTATTGACCCACAAACGGGTCAGCAAAAAACTTCGTGCAAAAACATTCAGGAACAAGGCAGGAACGGGAATGTGAAACCAGGATGGCAGGCCCAGGGGAAACGCCGACGGTACCCATAACGGATCTTGGTTGCTGACTCAGGGTACCAACCTCCTTGACACCCTTGACCAAACGGTTCCTCAAAACACCCAAAAGCCGGTTGTTCCCTTCTTAAGGAAACAGCAAAAATCCCAGATACTATCTTTTAGTAAAAACCCCTGTTTTTTGGTAACAGCCGGTTTTCTGGCGGTCGTCCTTTTAAATCATTGTATACAACTTTCCGGAAATGACAATCTAAAAATATAGCTTGACAACTAAATTTCGCATTTATTATATTGACCATTAAGAGTATACTGTATACAGTAGATTCCATGTCAAGGAAAAAAGAGATTCGCATTTGATTAACCAGTTAGCCGGGTGTTTTTACCAGCATCAACAAACACGTTGAGGAGGGTCCAATGGATGTATTCAAGGAAATGACAATGCTGTCGTTGGAACAGGCAACCGTCCTTCCCTATCTCAGTTATCGCCTGGCCATGGACGGCATGAAGGTGATACGGCTGGAGCACCCGGTGTACGGGGATCCCAACCGTATGATAGGCGAGAACAGGCTGGGTGAGGAAAGGATGAATACCTACTTCATGGCCATCAACGCGGGGAAGAAATGCGTCACTCTTGACCTTGGCTCACCCGAGGGGAAAGACATCCTGAGAGACCTCATTGTAAACCTGAAGGTCGACATCTTCGCCACGAACCAGCTTCCAAGGAACTACCAGAAGCTTGGCATTGATTACGAGACCCTGAGGTCGATTAAGCCGGACCTCATATGGGTGGGATTGACGGGTTTTGGCCCCGACAGCAACGAGGCGGCCTACGACCCCATACTCCAGGCGCGCGGAGGGCTCATGGAGCTCACGGGCAACGCCGGAGAAGATCCCCAGGTGGTCGGCATTCCCTTGCCGGACATGGGGACGAGTGAACACGCATACGGGCTGATAATGAAGGCCCTCGTGAAACGCGCCATGACGGGAGAGGGAGGGCGTATCGACGTTTCCATGTTCATGTCGACGACGTCGTGGCTCACCGTTCCCATTACCCTCACAAAGTCCTTCGGCAACAAAATCTCCCGAAGGGGCAACACCCACGAGTTCTTTGCCCCCGTGTCCGTGTACGAAACGAAGGATGGCTACGTCTATATCGCCGTCGGAAACGACAGGCAGTTCGCGTCGATGACTCAGCTTCCCGGTTTTGAGAAGCTTGCCCGGCCGGAATACGAAAAGAACAAGGGGCGCATCAAGGACGTGAAGAACCTCAATGATATGATCAACGAGTGTACAAGGACGAAGACTACAGCGGAGATGATCGAAATGTGCAACAAGGCCACAATAGCCATCTCCAAAGTGAACACCATAGAGGAAGTGATCGAGGACGAATATGTGAAGGGCGCCATGCTGACTTCCCGGGACCCATTGACGGGCACACAGATCTGGATGGCACCGCCGCCTTTCATGACACCCTTTCTCAAGGAATCAGACCGCCAGATGGCTTTCCCGCCGCGATTTGGCGAACACAATGCCGAGCTATACGGAAAGATAGGATACTCCCAGGAAGTGATGACCGGATTCAAGGATAGGGGAGTCATATAGTCTTCCTCCCGAACGAGGACAGAATGGGTCTTGTCGACGACATCCTGAAAGGCAGTGAAAAGAGCGCGGCCCGGCTCATTACCAGGATAGAGAACGGGGACCGCGAAGCCTATCAGGAACTCTCGCTCCTTTTTCCCCACACGGGCAAGGCCCACGTCATCGGAGTGACAGGCCCGGCGGGCGCGGGCAAGAGCACTCTCATCGGGCGCCTCGCCCTTGCTTTTTCCGCCCGGGAAAAAGGTGTCGGGATCGTCGCCACTGACCCCACGAGCATCGATGGAAAGGGTGCCTTTCTCGGAGACAGGATTCGCATGAAAGGGGCCGAAGAGCAGGGCATATTCATCCGGTCCATGGCCCATCGCTCCTATCCGGGAGGGCTGGCCAGGGCCGCGGCCGCGGCGGTCTATGTAATGGAAGGCCTCGGCAAGGACCCCATAATCCTTGAGTCCATCGGCGCAGGCCAGTCGGACAAGGACCTTTTCTTCCTCTGCGATACCGTCATTACCATCTTCACAGCTGATTACGGCGATGAGATCCAGCTTTTCAAGGCCGGACTCATGGAAATAGGGGATATCATCGTTGTCAACAAATCGGATAAGCCCGGCGCGGAAGATGCCGCGCGCGAGATAGACCTTGCCTCGAACCGGACGGCAAGATCAAACGGATGGAGTGTTCCCGTTCTGCTCACCGACGCATGCAGCGGTTCGGGCATCGACGTACTCGTTGAGGCCATCGACGGGCACCGGCTGTCGTTTGTTCAAGAAGGCAGGGCCGGCCGAAAAGCGGACCACGTGGAGGCCTTCATGATGACCCTTCTTAAAGAGGAACTGTGGCAGAGTATTTCGGGCAGGTTGACCACCGATCCTGCGTTCCGGACGGTTTCGGGTGAGGTTCGCTCCGGCAGGATCGATCCCTACAGTGCAGTCCGGAAGATAATCGAAGAGTTGGAGATGAAATGGACTTCTCACTGACGACGGAGCAAAAGTTCTTCAGAGAGCAGGTGTCACGATCGCTGCAGCGGATCGTGGCTCCCCTTGCCGATTCCATCGATAAGAGCGATGTCTTCCCCAGGGACATGTTCAACGAACTGGGCTCTCTCGGCTATTACGGGATCAGGTACCCGACGGAGATCGGCGGCATGGGTGCCGACTGCATCATGTTCACGATCCTTGCCGAGGAGCTTGCGCGTGCGTCCATCGGTTTTGCGGCCATCGTCACCATGCAGTGCCTCATGGGGACGGATTTCATATACAGGTTTGGCACCGAGGCCCAAAAGGAACGTCTTCTCATCCCTGCGATCAAGGGGGGGAAGATCGGTACGATCGCCTTTACCGAGCCCGATTGCGGCTCCGACCTGGGAGGGATAAGGACACGCGCCGTCAAGAATGATACAGGGTATGTCCTGACGGGCCGGAAGCTCTGGATCACGGATGGAGATGTCGCCGATTTCGTCACCGTCGCGGCGACCACCGATCCCGGTAAAAGGCTCGGAGGCATAGGGTTTTTCCTGGTGGAAAAAGGCACGCCCGGTTTCTCCGTAGGTCAGAAGATTGAAAAGATATCGGCGCGCGGCGCGGCGACGATGGAACTCATATTTGATGAATGCCAGGTTTCCGCCGACAGCCTCATGGGTGAGGAAGGCAAGGGAACAAAGTATCTCAACGATATTCTCAGCGAGATACGGATCATGATAGCCGGTCTCGGCCTCGGTCTCGCGAAGAGCGCCTTCGTTTCGGGTCTCAGGTACGCCCGGGAACGCGAGGCCTTTGGGAAACCCATCGGAACATTCCAGCTCATCGAGGAAAAGATAGCGGAGATGGAGGTGCGGATCAGGGCCGCCGAGTTCCTCACTTATCACGCCGCATGGCTGAAGGACCAGGGCAGCCTTACGGGAAAAGAGGCCGCCGTGGCAAAATTCTATTCCACGGAGACCGCCTGTTTTGTCGTCGACGAGGTTTCGCGGATACATGGCGCCTACGGTCTGGCGGAGGAATACCCGGCGCAGAGATATTTCAGGGACGGCCGGTTCCTTCTTTTCGGAGGTGGTACCTCGGAGATACTGAAGACCATCATCGCGAAGGATACGATGAAAAAGTGTGATTTTGAGATCAACTGAAGGAGGGGTTTATGGATTTTGCCTTTACAGAGGAGCAGCAGTTCTTCAAAAGGATCATAACCGACACCGTCGACCGTATGGTGGTGCCCAAAGCCCGCGAGATTGACGAGAAGGACGAGTTCCCCTGGGAGCTTTGGAAGGACTTCACGAAACTTGGGTATCTTGGTCTGCGCTACCCCGAGGAGATAGGAGGGATGAACGCCGACCCCGTGACGGCGATGATTTTCTACGAGCAGATCGCGCGCGGTTCCGTCGGATTTGCCCAGAGCGTCATCATGAACATCCTCATGGGCACCTACTTCGTATACCGGTTCGGCTCACAGGCAATAAAGGAACGCTGTCTCTATCCCGCAATGAGGGGAGAGAAGGTCGCCACGATGTGCTTCACCGAGGACCAGTCAGGTTCCGATCTGTCGGCCACGAGGACGACGGCCGTCAAGGACGGGAATGAATGGGTCATCAACGGGACGAAGATGTGGATAACCAACGGTCCGGTTGCCGATTTCGCAACGGTGCTTGCAACGACAGACCTTTCCCTCGGGGCCAAAGGGCTCAACTTCTTCCTCGTGGAGAAAGGGACGCCGGGATTCTCGCCCGGCCAGGTCCTTGACAAGCTCGGATGCCGCGGCACCATTACGGGAGAGCTTGTCTTCGACAATGTCAGGATACCGGAAGAGAACCTTCTTGGTGCGGAGCTCAACAAAGGCATCGAATATCTCGGGGAGATCCTTGACGAGGTGAGGGTCATGACAGGGGCCATGGCGATGGGCATCGCACAGGCCGCCTATGACGAGGGCCTGGAGTATGCCAGAAAAAGGATAGCCTTCGGAAAGCCCATCGGCAGCTACCAGCTCATCAGGGCGAAGTTCGCCGACATGGCGACGGAGATGGAGGCAAGCAGGCTCCTCATCTATTCCGCGGCGTGGAAGATGAAGGAAAAACTGCCGAGCCGGATCGAAGCGGCAATGGCCAAGATGTTCGCTACCGAGACCTGCTGCAAGGTCGTCGACGAGGTGACGAGGATATGGGGAGCCAACGCGTTCGCGAACGAGTACAATCCCCAGCGCCATTTCAGGGACGCACGTTTTCTCCTCTACGGAGGCGGCACGCACGAGATCCTCAAAGATTTCATGGGAAGGCTCCTGATCGGTAAATAGTGTACCTGCCTTTCCCCGAATGAAGGAGTGCGAGGTGAGATGAAATGAATATTTTAGTTCTTGTCAAACAGGTGCCGGATCCCGAGGCCCTCGTTGAGATAGCGGCTAGCGGCAGGGATCTCAACATCGAGCCTAAATTTTCCATCAATCTCTTCGATGAGTTTGCTCTTGAGGAGGCGCTCAGGATTAAGGAAAAGCATGGGGGCAAGGTAAAGGTCATCTCCCTTGGGGGGCCGAAGACCATAGAGGCGCTGCGTACCGCCATAGCCATGGGGGCCGACGAGGCCGTGCTCATCGAGGATGAAGCCTTTGCGGCAAGCGACGGGTACAACACGGCCCTTGTACTCAGCAAGGCGCTTGAGAAGGAGGTATTCGACGTGATCCTGACCGGGAGACAGGCCATAGACGCTGACCGAGGCGAGGTCCCCCAGATGATCGCCCAGTTCCTGGGCCTGCCCCACGTGGGTGTTGTCGTCAAGCTCGATATCTCCGACGGCAAGGCCACGGCGGAATCGTCCCTTGAGGGTGCGAAGGAGATCATCGAAGTGGGGCTCCCCGCAGTCTTCACTGCGCAGAAGGGTCTTAACGAACCCAGAGTCCCTTTAATCACCGGTGTCATGAAGGCCATGAAGGTGCAGATTCCCAAGGTTTCCGTGGAAGACCTGGGACTCACGAGGGACATGGCCGTTCCGGAAAGCTCAAAGACAAGGATAGTGCGCTATCTGCCGCCAAAGAAGCGGCCGGCGGTACAGCTCATCCCGGGCGAGCCCCGGGAGGCTGCGGCAGAGGCCGTAAGACTTCTTGCTGACGTAGAGAGGGTCATATAAGATAGGGGGAAAGATGGACAAGGTCGTTGTGTTCGTGGAAACGAAGGGTGATGAACCCAGAAAGGCATCCATGGAACTTCTGTGCGAGGCGGCGAAACTGGCCGAAAGCGGCAAGTTCAGCGCTGAGGCGATCTGTTTCGGCGTTCTGTCCGATGCACTGAAGGGAAGGCTTCTTTCCTGCACGCACAAGCTGGTCCGCTTCACCGACCCCGAGCTCGCGGCGTACAGCCCGGAAGGTTATGCCCGGGCGCTCGCCGGTTATGCCGCCGAGACGGGCGCACGGATGATCATTGCCGGGGCGACGGGAATAGGGCGCGACTTTCTCCCCCGCGTTGCCGTAATCCTTGGGACGGGCATGGTTTCCGACGTGACGGGCGCGAACTGGTTCGACGACCCCATGACATTCGTGAGACCCATGTTCGGGGGCAAGGTCTTCGCGGAGGTTGCTTTCCCGGCGTCTCCCGTAGTCGTGACGGCACGGCCGAACAGTTTCGCCATGGACATGCCGCAAGGCATCAACGGCGAGTACGAGGAGAGGGCCGCGGGGTCCCTGGCGGGCGCTATCCACACACGCCTTGTGCGCATTGAGGAAGCAAAAGGGGACACCGTGGACCTTACCGAGGCGGATCTCATCGTGGCAGGAGGACGGGGCCTCAAGGCGGCAGAGAACTTCAAGCTTATCGAGGACCTTGCCGCGGCCATGGGCGCTACCGTCGGAGCCACCCGATCCGTTGTCGACGCCAAATGGCGCGATCAGGCTGACCAGATAGGCAAGAGCGGCAAGACGGTGTCGCCGAAGCTTTACATCGGGGCAGGCATTTCAGGCGCCATCCACCACATCATGGGCATGGACACATCGAAGGTGGTCCTTGCGATCAACCGCGACCCCAACGCGATCATTTTCAACTATGCCAACTACGGCATTGCCGGCGACCTCTTCGAGGTGCTCCCGGCTATGACGGAAGAGATCAGGAAGCGCAAGGAAAGGGGATAGGTGATTCCTCGTGGATAAGATAGACGCCATAGTTGTCGGAGGGGGGCTCGCCGGGCTTTGCGCCGCGTACCGCCTTGCGGACGCCGGAAGGCAGGTGATACTCCTCGAGCGCGGCGATGCGCCGGGAAGCAAGAATGTAACAGGGGGCCGCATCTACGTTGACCCCGTCCGGGCATATCTTCCCGAGATCATCGATTCCGCGCCATTCGAACGCCATGTTGTCAGGGAAATGATCACCATTCTCGATGAAGGCAGCGCCCTACAGTTCGAATACGGGAACGAACGATGGAGGAGGGAACCCTTCATGAGCCATACCGTTCTGAGGGCTAAATTCGACAGCTGGCTTGCCGATCAGGCGTCTGCAAAGGGAGCCTTTGTCATCCCGAAAAAGAAGGTGGATGACCTCCTCTGGGAGGATGGACGGGTGGCCGGCATCAGGTCCGGTACCGAGGAGATTGGCGCCCACGTCGTCATAGCCGCCGACGGTGCTTTGTCGTTTCTCACGCAGAAGGCGGGCCTGAGGCAGCCCCACAAGCCGGAAGACCTGGCCGTGGCGATAAAGGAGATCTATCAGCTCGATGAGAAGACCATCGAGGAGCGTTTCGGACTTGGCCCCGACGAGGGCGCGGCAGGTCTTTTCATGGGCTCCGTGACACGGGGCATGTTCGGCGGGGGTTTTCTCTATACGAACCAGGATACCCTATCACTTGGCCTTGTCGTCGGGATCGGTTCCCTCATACACGACACCGGGGGCTTCGACGCGCCGGGGCTCATGGATGGCTTCATCGAACGCCCCGAGGTTCAGCGCTGGGTCCGGGGAGGCGAGCTCAAGGAGTATTCGGCGCACGTCATCTCCGAAGCCGGGATCGGGGCGGTCCCGAAGCTTTACACCGGCGGCATGCTCGTCGCCGGGGATGCGGCGGGTTTTGCCCTTAACCTTGGGCTGACGGTGAGGGGCATGGAGTTTGCCATCGCCTCCGGCGTGATGGCGGCCGACACCGTTGTGGAGGCCCTCGATGGTAATGACGTCTCGGAGACCTCTCTGTCCCGGTACGAGAAGAGGCTGCGGGAGAGCTTCGTGCTGCCCGATATGGAGACCTTCCGCCATTCCCGGGATGTCCTTGACAGGCAGCGGTTCTTTACCGTTTACCCGAGGTTCATGTGCGAACTTTTCGATGAGCTCTTCACGGTAGGCGCCAAACCGAAGGAAGGTCTTTACAGGACGGCAAAGAGGGTGGCGAAGAAACACGTCCTCAACATGGAAACCCTTAAGGACCTCCTGGCTGCGAGGAAATTATGACGATGAAGGTGGAAGAAAAGATCGCCGTAAATGCGATGAAGAACGATACCAAAAGCCATATCGTCCTCGACCAGACCATTTGCGCAGGGTGCAGGGAGCGCATGTGTATCGCGGTCTGCCCAGGGCACCTGTATTCCCTCAACGAAGAAACGGGGGAGATGGTGGTCGAATACGCAGGATGCCTGGAATGCGGCACGTGCATGATAGCCTGCATCTATGGTTCCATAGCATGGGATTACCCGGGAGGCGAATATGGCGTACAGTATAGGTACGGTTGATCGGACCTTTATGGGGACGAACCGGATGGAGAAGAAATGACGGACACTTCAAAAAAGACGTCGGCAAGAACAAGCCCGCTCAAGGGGATACGGGCGCTGGGCAAACCCCGTTCGATGGGGGATGTGGCATATGCTTACCTGAAACAGGCGATCGTCAAGGGCGATATCCCCCCCGGGCAGCGGCTCATAGAGAACCAGCTTTCGGCCCAGATGGAGGTGAGCCGGGTCCCAGTGCGGGAAGCGGTAAAGAAGCTGGAACAGGAAGGCCTGGTGGAACGCAGCGGGGGCCGAGGCTTCGTGGTGAAGGGTCTCACCCGTGAGGAGATCGAAGAGACCCTGGGCATCAGGGCCCTTCTCGAAAGCTATGCGGCATACCTGGCAACCGAACACATCACTGAGGCAATACTGAAAAAGCTCGAGGACAGTATACAAGCTTACAAGGCGACCTTCACAAAGAAAGGCAACAACACAGACAAGCTCATGCAGCTCAATACCCAGTTCCATGAGATTATTTACAAGGCTGCGGGAAGCGGCAAACTTTATTCCCTGATAAACTCGTTCAGGGATGCCATTCATCGTTACAGAAGGCCCCTTCTTGCCTGCGAGCATTACGCACAGGTCTCCCTCAAGGACCACGAGGAGATGGTCAAGGCAATGCGGAAGAAAGACAAGAAGAAGGTGGAAGCACTGGTCAGGAAACACATCTTGCGGGGGATGGACATCATCATTCAGGAACTTGACGCTGGCAAAACGGTGTAGAGGCATAAAGCAGATGAAACAAGGAAGGAGGCGCTCTTGGACACAAGGCCCATCAAGATCTTAGTTGCGAAGCCCGGACTGGACGGACATGACCGCGGGGCAAAAGTGGTCGCCCACGCCCTTAAGGAAGCCGGCATGGAGGTGATCTACACCGGGCTTCACCGGACGGTGGATCAGATCATCAGGATAGCAATCCAGGAGGACGTGGACGTCATCGGTCTTTCCATTATGAGCGGCGCCCATGTTCCCATCACTGAAAGGCTGGTGAAAAAGGCCCGTGAAGAGGGAATCGACGACAAAATGGTCGTCGTCGGCGGGGTCATACCAGGCAGGGACATCCAAAAACTCAAGGAACTGGGGGTCAAGGGAGTGTTCCCGGGAGGGACGCCTTTCTCCGAGATCACGAGTTTCATCAATGAAAATGCGAAGAAGTCCTGAGGAGGCGCGCAATGGGAGTAGCGAAATATACCAAGGATGACAAGGACAGGATAACCGATGTGATCTTGCAGTCGGGTATCCATGTCAAGGCGTGCTACGGCCCTGAGGACCTGGAACGCATAGGTTTTTCCTACGAGAAGGATCTCGCCGCACCGGGTCAATACCCCTTCACCCGCGGCATTCACGCCGAGGGTTTTCGGAGCAGGGCATGGACGACGAGGCAGTACACCGGCTTCGGTACGCCCGAGGAATCGAACGAGCGCTTCAAGCTCATGATATCCCATGGTCAGACGGGTCTCAATGTCGCCTTCGACCTGCCCACGCAGATGGGCTACGATTCCGACGACCCCATGGCCGAAGGTGAGGTGGGCAGGGTCGGCATGGCCATCGATTCGCTCAGGGATTTCGAGATAGCCTTCAGGGATATCAATCTCGAAAAGATCGGTTCCGGCCTGACCATCAACGCCGTTGCTTCCATCATGCTTGCCATGTACCAGGCCGTGGCGGAGAAATACGGCTACGATCCCAAAAGGATATCGGCGACGCCGCAGAACGATATCCTGAAGGAGATGATCGGACGAGGCTCCTGGATATTTCCCGTCGAGCCGGCGGTGAACCTCATCGGCGACACCATCGAGTATTCCATGAACGTTCTGCCCCGGACGAATCCCGTGAGCATATGCGGTTATCATATCCGGGAGTCGGGGGCTACACCCGCCCAGGAGATCGGGTATGCCATCCTTATCGCGAATGCCTATATAGACAACGTTCTGAAGCGTGGATACGACGTCGATGATTTCGTCGGCCATTTCTCCTTCAACCTCAACGTCTTCGGCAACATCTGGGAGCAGGTTGCGAAGTTCAGGGCGGCGAGGAAGCTCTGGGCGCGGAACCTGAAAGAGAAATACGGGGTCAAGAAGGACTCGAACATGTACCTGCGCGGTCTTTTCGGAGGAGGCGGTTATGGTCTCACCAAGGCACAGCCCGAGAACAACATCATGCGCGGCGCTTACTATGCCCTCTCCGCCGCTCTTGCCGGGGCGCAGACGATCGCCCTTTGCAGCTACGACGAGGCGTACACTATTCCGACGCCCCACTCCGCGATCATATCCCTTCGCACCCTGCAACTCCTCATGGACGAGATCGGGCTTCGGGACACAGTCGACCCGCTGGCGGGCAGCTACTTCATAGAGACCATCACGAAGGAGATGGAAGCGAAGATAGAAGAGGAGATGGAAAAGATCGAGAAGGTTGGCGGCATCGTGCAGGCAGTTGCCACAGGCTACGTGCAGCGACTTGTATCTCAGCAGGCCTATGAATACGAAAAAGGATTACAATCCGGCGAATTGAAGAAGGTTGGACTCAATATCCACACCGAAGGGGAACCCATGGATGTGGAACTCCATGAATACACGGGGGAATCTGCCGAAAAACAGGTGGCGGCTTTAAAGCAGCTCCGCCGGGAGCGCAACGACAGCGAAGTTCAGCGAACACTCAAGGAGCTAGAGACGGCAACAAGAGCCGGAAAGAACGTTATGCCCTATCTCGTGGAGTCGTGCAAGGCGTATGCGACGGTGGGTGAGATGGCCCGGGTCTTCAGGGATGTCTTCGGGGAATTTGAAGAGCCGGGGCTTTTTTAGGGCAAGGGGGGGTAGTGACAGGTGCTGCCCGGACCGGTCCCGTCGGTCCGGGCACTCCGAAATGAGTCGTTTTTCTGTTTTTTTACGTTTGAGCGACTCAAGCGGTTCAAGCTGTTTGAACGGTTTGTTAAAAGGGGGATCACATGCAGGACAGGTATTACCGGCTGGGTTGCGATATCGGCGGCACGTTCACTGATTTTGTTTTACTCGATGACAAAACGGGAGAGATAAAGACGGGGAAGTGCCTGACAACACCCCGGGACCCATCGGATGCCGTGGAGGAAGGAATACGGGAGCTCGAGAGGACGACCCCCGATTTCGTGGGGAAACTGGACGAGCTCATTCACGGGACGACGCTTGTCATCAATTCCATAATAGAGAGGAAAGGAGCGAGAACGGGTCTTATCACGACGAAAGGCTTCAGGGACATTCTGGAGATAGGCCGCGAGATCCGCTACGCCCCCTATGATATATTCGCGGAGTTCCCGCAGCCCCTCGTTCCCAGGAGGTTCCGGCTGGAGGTGGATGAGAGGGTTCGCAGCGATGGAACGATCCTTAAGTCCCTCGATGAGGAAGATGCCCGAAGGACGGTGAGGGCGTTAATCGAGATGGGTGTCGAGTCCATTGCGGTATGCCTTCTCAATTCCTTCGAGAACCCGATCCACGAACGCATGATCGAGGAGATCATCCGCAAGGAAGCCCCGGGGGTATCCACCTCGATATCTTATCACGTTCTTCCGCAGATAAAAGAGTATGAGAGGACAAGCACCACGGTGACAAACGCATACGTAAAGCCCCTCACCGGGCGTTACCTGTCGAAGCTTTCGGGACGCCTCAAATCCATAGGTTTCACGGGCAAACTTTTTATCATGCTGTCGAGCGGTGGTGTTACCTCTGTTGACACCGCCGCGGAGTTTCCTGTACGCATCATCGAATCGGGTCCGACGGCTGCGGTCATAGCCGGTCAGTACTACGGGAAGCATTTCAACATCCCCGAGATGTTCTGTTTCGACATGGGCGGCACGACGGCAAAATCGTGCCTCATCCAGAAAGGTGTCGCAGGAGTCGTGCCCACCTTCGAAGTGGGAAGAGTCCAGAGATTCATGAAGGGCAGCGGACTTACCATCCAGGTTCCCGTTGTCGACCTCATGGAGATAGGCGCGGGCGGGGGCAGCATCGCGAAGGTGAGCAAGCTGGGGACTCTCCAGGTGGGACCGGAAAGCTCGGGTGCGGACCCCGGGCCTATCTGTTACGGCAGGGGAGGAAAGGATCCCTGCGTGACCGACGCCGATCTTCTGCTGGGCTACCTCGATGAGAACTACTTCCTGGGCGGGACGATGAAGCTCGATAAGGAGGGCGCCCGCCGCGGTGTCGAGGAGAAGATAGCCAAGCCTCTGGGCGTTTCCTTCATACAGGCAGTCTGGGGTATCCACGATCTCATCAATGAGACCATGGCGGCCGCCGCAAAGACACACATCGCGGAAAAGGGCGGTAACCCCAGGATCGTCACAATATCAGCCTTTGGTGGTGCCGGACCGGTCCATGCCTATGGGCTTGCGAAGAAACTGGGATCGCCCCGAATGCTCATTCCACCCAACGCCGGGGTCGGGTCGGCGATGGGATTCTTCACGGCGCCCCGGGCGTTTGACCTCCTGAGAAGCCATAAGGTATCCCTTGGCGATGCATCCTTTGCCGACATAGAGGAGATCTTCAGGGGACTGGAAAGTGACGCCGCTAATATACTGAAGAAAGAGGCCACCGAAGACACGATCCGTTTTGAGAGGTATCTGGACATGCGTTTTGTGGGCCAGGGTTCGGAGATGAACATTCCCGTGCCCGATCGCGACATGAGCGGGGTGACCAAAGCTCAGGTGAGGAAGTCCTTCGACG
>Ga0351931_1075_pt1 | contig 19363 bp, 13 predicted proteins | sample BONcelT113001E11_FD_205818 | JGI IMG/M metagenome (GOLD analysis project Ga0351931, IMG submission 205818) | Enriched cells from coal bed in the Powder River Basin, Montana, United States - BONCAT cells T11 rep2 HSBNCT.T11.300.1.E11 ... | reverse complement strand
TTTTGGAACCGGCGGACTGTGTGATGCTGGAGAACCTGCTTGTTCAGGTCAAGGACATGTTCGGCGTGTTTTATATCAGGCTGCTTCGCAAAGAGCCGGTGACCATATACGAACAAGGCAGCAGCTTTGAAATAGGCAAGGGCGTCGTAATCAAAGACGGCTCTGACGTAACACTCATCTCCAGCGGCTTTCTGATTTCCGAGGCGCTCAAAGCGGCGGACAGTCTGAAAGAAAAAGGGATCAGTGCAAGAGTGGTCAACATATTTACATGGAAGCCCATCGACAGAGAACTGATCACAAGCTGCGCGGAACAAACGGGTGCCATTGTGACCGTGGAAAACCACAGCATCATAAACGGCCTGGGTTCCGCCGTGGCGGAGGTTCTGGCGGAATGCGCGCCGGTTCCTCAAGAGAGAATAGGCAGCCGCGACAGGTTCGGCGAAGTGGGGCCGGTGGACTATCTCCAGAAAACATTTGGCATGACGGCAGAGGATATCGCCGAAAAAGCACAGTGTGCAATACAAAGAAAAGGCAAATAGGAGGAGAATGATATGGCAAAGGTAAAGGTTGGAGTTGCGGGATACGGCGTGATAGGCCAGAGGCTGGCAGATGGTGTGGCCGCGCAGGGTGATATGGAGCTTATCGGCGTGGCGGACGTCGCACCAACGCTGTCGGTCAAGGCGCTGGCACACCGCGGCATGCCTTATAAAATGTTCAACGTCATGCCGGAAAACAAAGCGATGGAACAGGCGGGCATACCGGTATCGGGCAGTTTTGAGGAGCTCGTGCAGGAAGCCGATATCATACTCGACAGCTCGCCGGGCGGCGTAGGTGCCAAAAACAAGGAATTGTATGCCAGATACAACAAAAAGGCAGTGTTTCAGGGCGGAGAAAAGAACGAAGTCGCCGATGTGTTTTTCCATGGCTATGCGAACTATGAGAAAGGCCTTGATCAGCAGTTCTTAAAGCTCACATCCTGCAACACAACGGGGCTGATCCGCGCCGTGGATATGATAGACAGAGCGGTCGGCGTGGAAAAGGTGGCCATCACCATCATCAGAAGGGTCGCGGACCCCGGCGATTACCACAGAGGGTTAACCAATGCGCTTCAGCTTGACAAAGCGCCGAGCCACCAGGCGGAGGATCTGATGACGATCATGCCGCATATTCCCTGCACGGGCATACTCGTGCATACGCCGGTCACGCACGGTCATATCATCACCATCATTGCGTCGACCAAAAACAAGATCGGCAAAAAAGAGCTGTGGGATATGGCGTGCACGCACCCGCGCATCATGCCGGTGCGTCTGGAAGACGGTTTTTTGGGAAACGCCTCAATGTTCAGGTGGGCGCGCGACATCGGAAATGCGCGCGGCGATATGTACGAAATCGCGCTGTGGGAAGAATCCATCGTCAACTCGGGCGATGACATCATGTTCGCCATCAATATACCGCAGGAGTCCGTGGTCATACCCGAGAGCATTGATGCCATCAGAGCAGCCATGAACATGCAGCAGACGAGAGAAGCGGGCACGGCCGAGACAAATAAATATCTGGGAATGAAATAAAATGAGATTCGGTATCAACACCATCGATGATTTTGATATCAGAGGCAAAACGGTGCTGCTGCGCGTCGATATCAACCAGCCGGTCGACAAGGAAAACGGCCGGCTCAAGGATATCACGCGTATAAAGGGCTGTGTGCCCACGGTCACGGAGCTTGCTGAAAAAGGCGCGAAGCTCGTGATTCTTGCGCATCAGGGCAGCGACATCGAGTACAAAAACTATTACCACCTTGGGCTTCATGCCGGGGTTCTTTGTGAGCTGACAGGCAGGGAAGTGGAGTTTGTACCGGATGTGTGCGGGCCGTTCGCGGTCGAGAAGATAAAAACGCTCAAGGACGGCGAGATCCTCCTGCTTGACAACGTGCGGTTTATGGCGGAGGAAATGACGCTTTTTGAGACAAAGCTGAAACTGACCGCGGAGCAGCAGGCCAACACGCAGGTCGTATCCAGACTCGCGCCGCTTGCCGATTTGTTCGTGATGGACGCGTTTGCGGCGGCGCACCGGGCCCAGCCCACGCTCATGGCGTTCCAGCAGCTTTTGCCTTCCGCCATGGGCAGGCTTTTTGAGAAGGAATACAGCGTGCTCGCGGAGATACTCGAGCAGCCCAAAAAGCCGCTGGTGTTCGTGCTGGGCGGCGCCAAGATACAGGACGCGTTCCTGATGATGGACAAGGTGCTCGGCGGCGGGATCGCGGACAAGGTACTTGCTGGCGGTCTGGTCGGAAACGTGATGCTAGCGGCAAAAGGCATGGACATAGGCGCGCAGTCGCTTGACTTTATATACAAAAACAATCTCGGTGAGTATATAGAAAAGTCAAAGCAGCTGCTCAGCGCGTACTGTGACAGAATCATATGCCCTGTGGATTTGGCGTATGAAGACGGACAAAGGCACAACATATCCGTTTCGGACCTACCCGCAAACGGGCTGCTTGCCGACATCGGCGATCAGACCATTCAGATGTTTACCCGAGAGATCAAAAGCGCGCGCACTGTTTTCGTCAACGGGCCCATGGGCGTTTTCGAGCAGCCTCTGACAGAAAAAGGAACCCATGCAGTGTGGCAGGCGCTGGCAGAGACAAAAGCGTTTACTGTGCTGGGCGGCGGGGACAGCATAGCCGCCACCAACAAATACGCGTGCGAAGACAGAATCGGCTACATATGCACGGGCGGGGGCGCCATGGTGCGCTTTCTGTCCGGGGAGGAACTGCCTGTTGTGGCTGCGCTCAAATACGCGGCCAAACGATTCGGCAATGACAAAGAAAAATGAGGCGGCACAGGTTTCGCTGGAAAAACGCATTGACACCATCAAAGGGCCGGGTTTGTAACTTCCGGCCTTTGTGGTGCAGTGCAGCCGCGAACAAGGAGGCAACATGAATATTGAGCTGGGCTTTGGAAAGGGCCGTGTTGGCGTCGAGATTCCCGATGGGTATACATGTGAGGTGCTCAAGCCAAACGAGACAACGCAGGAACTGACCGGGACAGAAGAGGTTGTCAGAGCGCTTCACAACCCTATAGGCAGTCAGCGGCTAAAAAAAATCGTCAAAAAAGGCGAGAGCGTCTGCATCATCACAAGTGATATCACGCGCCCCATGCCGACAAAGCTGGTGCTGCCCGGTATTCTTGATGAGCTGTCTGCCGCCGGCGTCAGTGACGATGATATCACAATCGTGTTTGCATTGGGCAATCACCGCGCGCATACCGAGGAAGAGAAGCGATATCTGGCAGGCGATGAGATATATGAAAGGATAAACTGCGTGGATGCCGACCAGAGCAGGGTCGTCAATCTTGGCACCACATCTTTCGGGACGCCGGTGGATATTTTTGAAGTTGTGGCAAAAGCGGACAGGCTCGTGTGTCTTGGCAATATTGAGTATCACTATTTTGCGGGTTATTCGGGCGGCGCGAAGGCTGTCATGCCCGGTGTGTCGACGGCCAAAGCCATACAGGCGAACCACTCAAGAATGGTTGAGGATACGTCTGCGGCCGGAAAGATAGACGGCAACAATGTCCGGGCGGATATCGACGAGGTCGCAAAGTTTGTAAAGATCGATTTTATATTGAACGTTGTGCTGGACGAGAAAAAGCGCATCATCAAAGCGGTAGCTGGGGATTATATAGAGGCACACAGGCAAGGCTGTACGTTTCTTGACACACTATATAAAGTAAAGATAGAACAAAAGGCGGATATCGTGCTTGTGTCCGCGGGCGGCTATCCCAAAGATATCAATATGTATCAGGCGCAAAAAGCAATCGACAATGCAAAGCATGCTGTGCGCGACGGGGGCATCATCATACTCGTGGCATCCTGCGCGGAGGGACTTGGCGAGGAAGTTTTCGAACGCTGGATGAGAGAAGCTACAAGCCCAGGCGAAATGGTTGAAAAGATCAGCCGTCAGTTTGAGCTTGGCGGGCATAAGGCGGCGGCTATAGGTATGGTGCAAGCCAAAGCAAACATTTTTATCGTTTCGGATATGGATGCTGATTTTGTCAGGTCTTTGTTTTTTGAGCCTTTTGATTGTGCGCAGACGGCAATGGATACGGCGCTTGAGAGAAAAGGAGAGGCGGCGCGGGTCATCGTGATGCCTTACGGCGGATCAACGCTGCCGGCGCAAGAATAAACAGAGAAACTGATTGATATTGAACGAGGAAATAACAGCGAGTAATAAAAAATAAAGGGATACCAGTATTCAATTACATGATGCATATTTGGTACCGCCGTGTTTTTATGGGCCTTAAAAAGGGGATAAAAGCCTTTTTTAAGGTCGGGGCAAAAACTTATAAAAATAACGACAACAAAGCGTTGACAAGTGGAGAGGTGTTTGATAATATACTTGAGCGCCTGTTTTTGAGCAGAGCGCAAACAGAACCTTGAAAATTCAATCAGCACTATATAAGAAAAGCTAGAAGTTTGTGAAGAGGAGCCCGGGCAAACGAGAGTTTGTTAATACTCAGCGGTCAAACGCTGTGAATAATTTAAACTAAGAGTTTGATCCTGGCTCAGGACGAACGCTGGCGGCGTGCTTAACACATGCAAGTTGAACGGAGCACTTTGGGTTTACTCAGGGTGCTTAGTAGCGGACGGGTGAGTAACGCGTGAGCAACCAACCTTTGTGAGGGGGACAACAGCTGGAAACGGCTGCTAATACCGCATAAGACAACAGTCTCGAGTGAGACAGGGGTCAAAGATTTATCGCACAAAGACGGGCTCGCGTCCCATTAGCTAGTTGGTGAGGTAACGGCTCACCAAGGCATCGATGGGTAGCCGACCTGAGAGGGTGATCGGCCACACTGGAACTGAGACACGGTCCAGACTCCTACGGGAGGCAGCAGTGGGGAATATTGGGCAATGGGCGCAAGCCTGACCCAGCAACGCCGCGTGAGGGAAGAAGGCCTTCGGGTTGTAAACCTCTGTCCTTGGGGACGAAAAAAATGACGGTACCCAAGGAGGAAGCTCCGGCTAACTACGTGCCAGCAGCCGCGGTAATACGTAGGGAGCAAGCGTTGTCCGGAATTACTGGGCGTAAAGGGTGCGTAGGCGGTAGGCCAAGTCAGATGTGAAATTCCCGGGCTTAACTCGGGGGGTGCATTTGAAACTGGTTTACTTGAGTGCAGGAGAGGAAAGTGGAATTCCTAGTGTAGCGGTGGAATGCGTAGATATTAGGAGGAACACCAGTGGCGAAGGCGACTTTCTGGACTGTAACTGACGCTGAGGCACGAAAGCGTGGGGAGCAAACAGGATTAGATACCCTGGTAGTCCACGCTGTAAACGATGGATACTAGGTGTGGGGGAGATACAACCTCCGTGCCGGAGCTAACGCAATAAGTATCCCGCCTGGGGAGTACGGTCGCAAGGCTGAAACTCAAAGGAATTGACGGGGGCCCGCACAAGCAGCGGAGCATGTGGTTTAATTCGAAGCAACGCGAAGAACCTTACCAAGGCTTGACATCCTCTGACCGCCATAGAAATATGGCTTCCCTTCGGGGCAGAGAGACAGGTGGTGCATGGTTGTCGTCAGCTCGTGTCGTGAGATGTTGGGTTAAGTCCCGCAACGAGCGCAACCCTTATCATTAGTTGCCAGCACCTAGGGTGGGAACTCTAATGAGACTGCCGGGGACAACTCGGAGGAAGGTGGGGACGACGTCAAATCATCATGCCCCTTATGTCTTGGGCTACACACGTGCTACAATGGCCGGTACAAAGGGCTGCGAAGCCGCAAGGTGAAGCGAATCCCATAAAGCCGGTCTCAGTTCGGATCGTGGGCTGCAACCCGCCCACGTGAAGCCGGAGTTGCTAGTAATCGCGAATCAGCATGTCGCGGTGAATGCGTTCCCGGGCCTTGTACACACCGCCCGTCACACCACGGGAGTTGGGAGCGCCCGAAGCCAGTGAGCTAACCAGCAATGGAGGCAGCTGTCGAAGGTGAGATCAATGACTGGGGTGAAGTCGTAACAAGGTAGCCGTATCGGAAGGTGCGGCTGGATCACCTCCTTTCTAAGGTGTAAGAAGACAGACAAAAGGGCTTTTACACAAACGAGCCGATCGAATATAGTGCTGAGAATTTCAGGGGCTAAGCATACTTATTTGGTATGGGGGTGTAGCTCAGCTGGGAGAGCACCTGCCTTGCAAGCAGGGGGTCAGCGGTTCGAACCCGCTCATCTCCACCAGTGCTGTGCATGAGCACGGGCTAACAACCTAAGCATGGGCTCATAGCTCAGCCGGTTAGAGCGCACGCCTGATAAGCGTGAGGTCGGTGGTTCGAGTCCACTTGAGCCCACCAATCCTGCAAAGGAAGGGTGAAGGGGCGAAAGCTGCAAGGTCATCGCGCGAAAAGCGTGAGAGTTTGACACCGAGCGCCGCCAGTGGCGGATAAAGCGAGAGTGACAAACCAGTGAGCAAAGGAGTGTGGCGAGCGAGAGCGAAGCCATGCGAGTCATGCAAACTGCCGAGTGGTTCGAGTTCACTTGAGCCCACCAGCAAGCTGGTTTCGTACGCGAAGCGGCTGCGAGAGGCAAAAGCTTTAAGCACCGCGCCGAAGCGAAAAAGGCTTGTCATGATAGGCCAATTTTTGTGCCTGAAAAGAACATTGAAAACTACATAGAGAATATAAGAAGCAAAAGCTTTAAAAAGAAGGGTAAGGTGCCGCAAGGCATCATACAATTTCAAGAAATAAGCTTAGTCTTAGGAAAAGATAAAGATATCAAAGACAATCAAGCTAAAAAGAGCGTAGGGTGGATGCCTTGGCATCAGGAGCCGATGAAGGACGTGGTAAGCTGCGAAAAGCCATGGGGAGCCGCAAGCAGGCCTCGAACCATGGATGTCCGAATGGGGCAACCCGGCCAGAGTCATGTCTGGTCACCCGTATGTGAATACATAGCATGCGGGAGGGAACCCGGTGAACTGAAACATCTAAGTAGCCGGAGGAAGAGAAAGAAACATCGATTCCCTAAGTAGCGGCGAGCGAAAGGGGAAGAGCCCAAACCGTGAACCTTCGGGTTTGCGGGGTTGCGGGCCGGTATACGCCATTCACAAGAGTTAGTCGAAGAGTTCTGGAAAGGACAGCCAGAGAGGGTAAAAGCCCCGTAGGCGAAAACTTGAGTGAGGTAACCGGTACCAGAGTACCACGGGACACGAGAAATCCTGTGGGAAGCTGGGGGGACCACCCCCCAAGGCTAAATACTACCTGATGACCGATAGTGAACAAGTACCGTGAGGGAAAGGTGAAAAGTACCCCGGGAGGGGAGTGAAAGAGAACCTGAAACCATACGCTTACAAGCAGAGGGAGCGGACTTAGCTTCCGTGACCTCGTACTTTTTGTATAACGGACCGGCGAGTTACTATGCGTAGCAAGGTTAAGGCATTAAGTGCCGCAGCCGCAGGGAAACCGAGTCTTAACAGGGCGAAATTAGTTGCGCGGAGTAGACCCGAAACCAGGCGACCTATCCATGTGCAGGTTGAAGCGGTGGTAAAACACCGTGGAGGACCGAACCCACTAATGTTGAAAAATTAGGGGATGACGTGTGGATAGCGGAGAAATTCCAATCGAGCTTGGAGATAGCTGGTTCTCCTCGAAATAGCTTTAGGGCTAGCCTCGTTTTAAGACATATGGAGGTAGAGCACTGAATGGGCTAGGGGGCCTCAAAGCTTACCGAACCTTATCAAACTCCGAATGCCATATGTTGTTTGACGGGAGTCAGACTATGAGAGATAAGTCCCATAGTCAAAAGGGAAAGAGCCCAGAACACCGTCTAAGGTCCCGAAGTCACAGTTAAGTGGAAAAGGATGTGTAACCGCACAAACAACCAGGATGTTGGCTTAGAAGCAGCCACTCATTCAAAGAGTGCGTAACAGCTCACTGGTCTAGTGGTTATGCGCCGAAAATGTCCGGGGCTAAAACTGTGCACCGAAGACGTGTCTTGACTGTGATCTACTAATCATATCTAAAGCAAACCTTTTGCGAGGGCGCTGCCCTCGCGCACCCGCTTCTTTTGAAGAAAAGAAGCAAAAGACCCACAAAATGCCATGGATATGGCATTTTGGAGAGGAATTCTTAAGGGATTGTGTCCCTTAAGCGGTGGTTTGGAGGCAGAGCCTCCAAGAGAGGGTTTGTCAAGGTAAGGTTAGCAGATTACAGTCAGGGGTAGAGGAGCATCGCGTTGTAGGCTGAAGCCGAATCGTAAGAGACGGTGGACGAGACGCGAGAGAGAATGCCGGTATGAGTAGCGAGAATAAAGTGAGAATCTTTATCGTCGAAAGCCTAAGGTTTCCTGGGGAAGGTTCGTCCGCCCAGGGTAAGTCGGGACCTAAGCCGAGGGCAAGTGCCGTAGGCGATGGACAACTGGTTGAGATTCCAGTACCACTAGAAAAGCGTTTGACTGATGCAGTGACACAGAAGGATAGGCAAAGCGGGCTGATGGTAGAGCCCGTCCAAGCACCGAGGCAGGCGGCGTAGTGAAGTACGCGCCGTCAATGCTGGGGTGTGATGGGGACAGAAAATAAGTATGGAAGTTGCCGAATTCACGCTGGCGAGAAAAGCTGCTAAAGGAGTTTTACTAGTGCCCGTACCGCAAACCGACACAGGTAGGCGAGGTGAGAAACCTAAGACGAGCGGGATAACCCTTGTTAAGGAACTCGGCAAAATGACCCCGTAACTTCGGGAAAAGGGGAGCCCTGGAAACAGGGCCGCAGTGAATAGGCTCAAGCGACTGTTTAGCAAAAACACAGGTCTGTGCGAACTCGAGAGAGGACGTATACGGGCTGACGCCTGCCCAGTGCCGGAAGGTTAAGGGGAAATGTTAGCGTAAGCGAAGCATGGAACTTAAGCCCCGGTGAACGGCGGCCGTAACTATAACGGTCCTAAGGTAGCGAAATTCCTTGTCAGGTAAGTTCTGACCCGCACGAATGGCGTAACGACTTGAGCGCTGTCTCAACAAGGGACCCGGCGAAATTGTAGTATGGGTGAAGATGCCCATTACCCGCGATAGGACGGAAAGACCCCGTAGAGCTTTACTGCAACTTGGCATTGGATCTTGGCAATAGATGTACAGGATAGGTGGGAGACTAAGAAGCAAGGACGTCAGTCTTTGTGGAGTCAACCTTGGGATACCACCCTTCTATTGCCGGGGTTCTAACGGCGTGCGGTTATCCCGGCGCTGGACATTGCCAGGTGGGCAGTTTGACTGGGGCGGTCGCCTCCCAAAGAGTAACGGAGGCGCCCAAAGGTTCCCTCAGAATGGTTGGAAATCATTCGGTAGAGTGTAAAGGCAGAAGGGAGCCTGACTGCGAGAGAGACATCTCGAGCAGGGACGAAAGTCGGGCTTAGTGATCCGGCGGTATGAGAGTGGAATTGCCGTCGCTCAACGGATAAAAGCTACCTCGGGGATAACAGGCTTATCTCCCCCAAGAGTCCACATCGACGGGGAGGTTTGGCACCTCGATGTCGGCTCGTCGCATCCTGGGGCTGAAGTTGGTCCCAAGGGTTTGGCTGTTCGCCAATTAAAGCGGCACGCGAGCTGGGTTCAGAACGTCGCGAGACAGTTCGGTCCCTATCCATCGTGGGCGTTGGAGATTTGAAGGGAGCTGTCCTTAGTACGAGAGGACCGGGATGGACAGACCTCTGGTGTACCAGTTGTCCTGCCAAGGGCATCGCTGGGTAGCCAAGTTTGGAGAGGATAAACGCTGAAAGCATCTAAGCGTGAAGCCCCCCCTAAGATAAGATCTCCTTATCAGACCCCTTGTAGACGACAAGGTTGATAGGCTGGAGGTGGAAGTGCAGCAATGCATGCAGCTGACCAGTACTAATCGGTCGAAAGCTTGATTTCATCAATGAATTGAATTTGGTGACTTTAGCTTAACTTAAGACGCTTCTTAAAAAATCTATGTGGTTTTCAATGCGCTTTTGGGTGCATGACAAAAAAGTTAATCATTTTCCGGTGGCGATAGCTAAGGGGATCCACCTGTTCTCATCCCGAACACAGAAGTTAAGCCCTTATACGCCGATAGTACTTGGCCGGTCACGGCCTGGGAGGGTAGGTAGCTGCCGGATTCAATTTTCCTCAGTAGCTCAGCGGTAGAGCATCCGGCTGTTAACCGGAGGGTCGTTGGTTCAAACCCAACCTGGGGAGCCATAAAAAAAGCCTTCATTTCAGAGGGCTTTTTTCGTATTACCGTTTGTTTGCGCAAATCTCTCCGAGTGTCAATTATGTCATATACGTCTTACCGAAAATCGACGCGTATCTGGTTTGAGCTCTCGTAATTCACTTTCCAGCTGGGAACGCTGATGGAGAACATGGCACACAGGGATTCTATGTCGGCCTTGAGCTGGTCGATCTTTTGGGTGTTGGACGACAGCGAATCAAGACCTTTTTTGGCCTTGTTGTACAGCGTCCATTCCTTACCGCCAGGCAGATACAGCCGGTATCCCGATGGTGTGGACAAGCGCACTACGCCGGAGCTGCCAGTGCCGGATACGCTTAGCATTGCGAAAGACGCACCGGAGGCTTCCGGAGAGGTTGCGGGGTCTGCCGTAGACGAAGGTGTGGTTGTGGGCTCTGTCGGAGTTGGCGTCGGAGTTGGCGTCGGAGTTGGCGTCAGGGTTGGTGTAGGCTTTGGCGTCGGAGTTGGCGTCGGAGTTGGCGTCGGGGTTGGTGTAGGCTTTGGCGTAGGTGTCGCCTCTCCGTATATGGGCAGTTTTGCGTCCGCATCCAGCTTTGCTTTCACTTTGGAAAGTACGCTTGACGCACTGGATCTGACCACAGGCAGCTGCATCCGGTTCCATTTCGCAACGGCTGCCGAGGCAGAGTAGTCGCTGTATTTTTTCACATCAACGCCGTATATCTTTTTGATCAGCTTGACGCGGGCATCCTGATCCGTCAGCACAAAGTTCCAGTTGAAAATTCCGTAGTTGTATCTTCCGCCCATCGAATACATACCGATGTTATCGGGAGAGATGTTGTAGGCAAACGCCGCCAGCGCCGCCGTCTGCGACAGATTAAGGTTGGTATACAAATTGCCTTCAAATGCGTCCAGCAAGGCAGGAATTCTTGTCAGAAGTCCGTCGCGCTTGATCTTTTCAAATATCGCCACCAGCATTTTTTTCTGCCGGGAGATGCGGTTGAGGTCGCCGCCTTCCGAAACACCTTTGCGCACGCGCAGGTAATCGAGCACGGCCTGACCGTCCATGTCCTGGGTTCCTCTGGTGTAGGAGCGGCCCTGCATCCTAAAACTCAGCTCCAGATCGAAGTTCTGGACGCCGCCGATGGTGTCTACCAACTCCTTCACCGCGTTCATGTCCACCGCGTAGTAGTAATCAACCGGAATGCCCCCCAGCATCCACTGCGCCGCCTCGCAGACTTTGTTAAAGCCGCCTTCAGTGGGCCAGCCGCCACCGCAGTCGATGGAAGCGTTCAGCTTGTATATACCCTTCACGCCGGGAATCTTGGCATAGGTATCGCGCGGGAGCGAGATCATGTTGACTTCGCCGGTGGTCTTGTTGATTGCCAGCACGATCATGACATCCGCATGGAAAGCCTTCTTGCCGCGCCATGTTTGGCGCTCTTCGGAATGATCCACGCCAATCAGCATGATGTTGACCACATCTTTTAAAAAGCCGGTATCGGCCTGAGCCAGCAGTTCCTCATATGGATCGATGGTTGGGGTTGGGCCGGGCGTAGAATCCGTTGAGTCATCAATGATCTCAGCCGTGTTTGAAGGCGGCGCTTTGATTTGTTCCTCCAAGTTTTTGAACTGAGACATTGGGTCGTTCCAAATGGCATAAGCCCATGCGCCGGTACCGAGCAGCAGCAGCATAAGAGTTGCCGCCACACTTAGGATGATGATTTTTTTCTTGCTCCAGCGCTCGCCTGGTTTCTTTTTATCATTCTTCGCAGGTTGGCTGTCTTCCGCAGAGATTTCGTCTTCTTCGGTTTCCGATTCGGTGTCCGCTGCAACAACAACCGTGCTGCTATCCGAGCCATCGCCTGTGCTGTCTGCTTCGGTGTCCACTGCGATACCGTCAGCGTCGATACCCGAGCCGTCGCCGGTGGTGTCCGCTTCGGTATCCGCTGTGATATCGTCAGCGTCGATACCCGAGCCGTCGCCGGTGGTGTCCGCTTCAGTGTCCACTGCGATACCGTCAGCGTCGATATCCGAGCCGTCGCCGGTGGTGTCCGCTTCGGTATCCGCTGTGATATCGTCAGCGTCGATACCCGAGCCGTCGCCTGTGGTGTCTGCTTCGGTGTCCGCTGCGATACCGTCAGCGTCGATACCCGAGCCGTCGCTGGTGGTGTCCGCTTCGGTATCCGCTGCGATACCACCAGTGTTATCCGAGCCATCGCCGGTGTTATATGTTTCGATGTCCGCAATGATACCATCCGTGCTGCTATCCGGGCCAGCGCTGTTGCTGTCTGCCTCTGCGTTATCCGTCAAGCTGCCGCCCATTGCGCTGCTGTCAGCATCAGTGCGGATATCCTGCGTATCGTCAGGCATCGGCTTTTTCCGGCCGAACCCCAAAAACTTCTTGCTCTTTTTCATGCCACCCGCTCTTTCTCCTGTGATGTATATATATTCCTTACTGTATTTAGTATACGCGATAACCAGAGTTCCCTGCCTTTTTTAATGAAACCGTTACTTTTTAGCAAGAACTCTTAACACCTCGCCGACGTAGATACGATGATAATCAGGCTGATCGTAAACACTATCGAAAACGTCGATTGCATCAACGCCTTCTTTTTCGATATCGGTATGAAACAGCTTTCGGCAAATGAAAATGAGACTCGCTTCCTCAAACGCTGCTGTACCGTCTGTGAAATAAGGGGTCAAATTCGCCTCTTTGACTTTGTCGCACTCATTACCGTGAAGCTGACCACAAAGCTCAAGAGCCCTTCGGTGGTTCTCGTCATAAAAAGAAACAGTAAAAAGGGCATTCTCATTGAAAAATTTCCAGGTATACCGGCTTTTTCGGATATACGTTGTGATAACAGGTTTGCTCCAAAAGGTACCAAAACCAGCCCAGCTGGCAGTCATGGTATTAAACCGCCTTTCCTTTGTACCGGCAGTTAACAAAGCCCATTGGGTATCAATCTTAGTAAAAGGATTAAACAGAAGATCATCAATACGAATCTCTTTAAACAACACTCAAACCCTCCTGTACTTATTTAACATTATACGCCATCTATAGAGGCAAGTAAATATTTTCTTGACATATCTTATTATTCCCAACCAAAATGCGATGATATCCAGCGAAATAAAAACAATTTATTGAAACTGGATAAAAAAGAGCTGAAAAATCTGCCTTGTACAATCAAAGCACAAGATCGCGAGTTTCTGATCAAAGTGTAAAATTTGCATCATTCGCTCTTTGTATTGAAGGATTGTGTTTAGAGTGGCTGTCCTGAAACGGTTTAAATAATGAGTTTTATACTATTGTAAATGAAAACCAAAACAAAGATATAAATACTGAACAATCCAAATCCGCCGCAAATCCCTGTAAACAAACGCCTGAAATTCGTAGATTGTTTGATGCCGAGATGTTGAAGCATCCAGTCAAAGCCCATCAAGGCAAGCAGAAAAACAGCCAATAGCCACGGGCATTGTATACCAAAAAGAAACAACGCGACAGCCATAAGCTGGCCTATAAAAACGCCGGTGCATCGTGCGCAAACAGGCAACGTGTAGCTATTAATCTTGAAACTCCGCTCAGGCAGCTGGTGACAGCCACTGCGATCACCAATTTCCTGAATTGATCTCAAAACCGATTTCCACATCTTTGGCATACGCTGACAGTTGTCATCTTTGTCTTTGTTTTTGTTTTTTCTTTGCCCATCCCGCACAAACCGCACAAAAGCCCGGGTACAGAAAAAAACAGGAAGCCCAAAAAAGACTTGATACACCCAAAACCTTTGACTTTTCCCTTTGAAGTGGTCTCATACACAGGCTGCATTATGATACATTCGCTGCCGCATCTGGGGCACGTCATCAACATTTCCCTCCGATAGTAAATTGTGTGTTTGAGCAGTTCTATACTACGATAATTGCTTTCAAATTTCAACAAGAAATGTTACCTTACGACAAAACAATAATGCAGCAAAAAAGATATTAAAAACAGAAGCTGCAGGCGCCATTCCCCAAAGCTGCACGATACATGCTTATCACGAATAGACTAAATTATAAGTAAAGCAATCATACTATACGCTGATGTTGTGCTGAAAGTATGCAAGTGAGGGTGATAATACACCGCGCAGGAGAGATGCGTCCTTATGAGTGGCATAACAGTTAAGGGCAGCGAAATTCAGCGCAGCAAGAAACACTGTAACCCGACAACAGCAGGAAATCTATAAGGGGGAGGGATATTATGAACGAAAAACAAAAGATCATTAAAGCTGCGTTGCAATACGCGCAGAGTCTTATTGGTACAAATTATTCAAGGTCTGCACGCTATAGGATATTCAAAGGCGGCAGCTTTGATTGCTCGTCATATATGCTTGGCATATTCAGTTTCGCAGGGTTCCCGTTGCTCAACAGCAAAGGCAGCGAACTGCTGACAAGCACCTATCAGGTGAGCGCGACAGGGTTCGATTTGCTGTATCCGACAAGGCGCGCAGACATCGGCAAAAACCTGCCAAGCCCGAGCAGCCTGAATACCTCGTACGGCGCGCAGCCCGGGGACATGATATTTTACTGCAATGATTCGAGCACAACGCGTGCAAACAAAATCACGCATGTTGCTATGGTTTTCGACAAAAACAACATCATCCATAACGGCAACAACAACGAAAAGTGCTGCAAAAAGCCCATCACTTACGGGGCGCGGCGGATCTGCGCGATCATAAGGCTGCGGAATGATGTAAAGCGGCTTATAAGGCCGACCGTCCAGCAGGGGCATAGCAACAGGGCGTTTGCCCGCATGCTGCAGTTGTCGCTCAATATGCACAGCCTGCAGCCAAAGTTGCTTGTTGATGGCAAGATCGGTGCGAAGAGCATCGCGGCGCTCAATGCATTTAAAGCGTCGGTTGGTCTGCCGGCAAACGGCACCTGTGACGCGGAAACATGGGAAGTGCTCAACCCGTACGAAGGCGGCAATACAATCATAGGAGATGAGATCATGATCAAGAGTGGCGATAAGGGTGAGAACGTCAAGGCGCTGCAGATGGCGCTCAAAAAGCTTGGTTTTGACTTGGGTACATTCGGGCCAGGTAAGGACGGCATAGACGGTGATTTTGGCAGCGTGACGCAAAGAGCTGTGGAGAGTTTTCAGACGGCAAACAAATTGCCAAAAACAGGTGCTGTGGATACAGACACGGCCGCCGCCCTGCTTGAGGCGCTGGTCAACACAGCATGCGACACCAAGGCGCTGGAAGCGGCGCTGGCTGCTGCCAACAAAAAAATTACAGCTGCGCAAAAGGCACTGGCGTGATCATGCAATACAAGATGAGCGAACACGCAAACGGGTACGGTCGCAGGCGATGAGACGGCGATGCTTTTCAATTCATCTCTCCTGTTTACCGTGCTGCCGATGCAAAGGCAGCTCATGACAGGCGCACAAGAGGATCACGCATGAGAAACAAGAAAGTGAGGTAAAACATGAACACAATAGTTGCTATAGTCATACTGGCCATCTTTATAGAAGAGCTGGCTGAGATCATCAAGGGACGTATCGAGCCGCGCAGGCTTCCGCAATGGGCATGGCTTGGTATCACAAGCTTCCTGGGCGCTGTGCTGTGCGTTCTGTTCAATGTTGATCTGTTCGTGGCTGTCGGCTTTGAAGGCGACGCCGCGTCACAGATTATCGGGCGCATACTGACTGGCTTTATGGTCGGCGCCGGTTCGGGTGTCGTACACAGGCTTTTGGACAGACTGACAGCGGCAAAGGCCGCAGACAAGAAAGCGGCCGGATTTGATGATGACGCGAGTGGCTGATATCGGGCAATCTGACATAGCGCTTTGAAGATATTTTCTGCAGGAGGGCACCTCAATTCGGCTGGTTTGAGGTGCCCAAAAAAGAGTAGGCTTTTTTTCATGCACTTCTGTGTAAGCTTGCTCAGACCACATAAACAATCGGCACACCGCCAAGCTTCTCCGTAAGCTGGTCGCGCAGGAACTGCTCAGCTGAAGACCGCACCTCATCACGGTAACAGTACTTGCCGCGCCCGCGCCCCGTCATCAGCGTTTTGTCGAAAAGCTCCACGGCATTTGGGAAAGCTTCGTTGTTGATCGCACGGTGCACATAGCTGTACGTCATAAAAATGATTTCGATAAACAAACGGCTTTTGGTCTTTTGGGATAGCCCGTCTGCGATCCTGTCAATAAGCTGCGCATAAAGAGCCTGCCAGCCTTCCACAAGTACCACAGGCGCAATCAGCAGACCCACCTTGTAACCAGCGTCGCTCATTTTATCAAGCGCATCCAGCCGCGCATCCAAGGATGAGGTGCCGAATTCCACCTTGCGGATGATCTCCTGCGGATTGACACTCATGCGCATGATGACACGTCCCTTGTGTTCAAGCGGCAGCAGTGGCTCTATCATATCGAATTTGGTCGGGAAAGTCAGACAGCCTTTTTCGTTTTTTCCAAAAGCTTCGATCGTCCACTCAAGATTGCCGGTGATGGTGTTTTCAAGCACGAGGTCGCTGTTGCTGCCGATCTCAAACACGAGTTCCTTATCCGCTCGGCTGGCCGTTTTTATCAGTTTGTCCATCATCTGCTCGCGGTTGACGAAAAGGCGCAGATAGGCGCATTTGTTGTAATTGCACACCAGATAACAGTAAAGGCACATCGCGCTGCAGCCGGATGACGTATAAGGCACAAGAAAATCAGAAACCTTATGGTTGGGCGTGTGTGTGAGTGATTTGCGTACGCCTATGATCAAATGGCGCTTCATTCTGGCAAACTGGTCATTGCTGTTGGTACGCAGCTGCTCGATGTTGTTGTGGCTTTCTATCGGTACCCACGGAATATCCGCGTATTTTTGCTTTAAATGCTTGCCAAGCGCGTAATCCAGCGAAGCCGGCTCATAAAACACTTTATCCGGAAACACTTATGCTCTCCTTTGGGCATACTTTGTAAATAGGATGCCCGACAAAAACAAAGCGTATACGCGCGCAAAAACAAAGTTTTGTCATTACAGTTGTAACGGGCTGACAGGAGGGTATATAGGGAGATGGCAGACCATACAAAGATTACGTTTAAGCGCACCTTTGTATGGTCTGCGGTTATTGGCATTGAGAATATTTTCACTATATATAACTACATTGAGCATACAAATTTGGGGTAGAAAGATAAAATAAATTAAAAAAACAGCACAAACATCAAAAATCAAATTGTTTATGGTATAATGACCCCATCTTTATACATATGAGGACAGCATGGTTACACTGACAAAGCTCTATAAGGATAATTACAAACTTCTGTTTCGTGTCGTTAATGCCATGACATTGAATGTTGAGGATACGCTGGATATCCTTCAGGAAACATTCTTAAAAGCATTTGTTCATTATAATGCTGACAACACAGAGACAGAAAACCTAAAGTGGCTGATCGTTATCGCAAAGAATACGACATACACGTTTTTGAAAAAAAACAGGCCGCATGAACCTATAGACAAACACCTTCACACCATGGGTAAAACAGGGATCGAACTGTTTGGTATCTTTATTGCAAACATAAAAGAAACGGGGACATCTGTTCCGGCGGAATTGTATGACCATTTGATCATGCATATGACGGAGGATGTGTCTCTTCTGAGCATATCCAAAAAGACAGACATATCCTATGAGCGCTTAAGATACTGGAAGAAGATTCTTATCAGAGAATTGAAAAAGCATATACAAAACGAAAAAAAGGCTTGATGGGGCAGAGGACACAGAAATACATGCGATGGACGTAGAGGACGGTAGCGAAGATGCGAAAACACAACAGGATCAAAAAGTATTTGAGCAGCAAACCAGAAACGCTTAATGCTGTAAAGCATGATTTGTTTGAATATGCCGCTCATATCATTCCGGATGAGGACATTCCCGAATTTGAGCAGTTTGTTTCGCGCAGCAGCGCAGTCAAAACCATATTTGAAGAAAGCAACAGCGGTCCGGCGCGTTTGGCCAAAGAACCGTGGTACAAAAAGAAGGCGCTTCTGGTAACGGCAGCGGCGGTTTTCATAGTCACCCTTTTTATGGGGTTTACGCCCATAGGTCATGCAGTTGCGGAAACAGTATTCAAAACGGTGGTGCAGTGGTTTGACTCAGGCGCTGTGATCAGCCACGAAGCAAAAGGCGCAGATGCGCCGCCGCTCGTCATTCCGGTAGACGACGCTGAGACGACCATAGAGCGTTATGATTCGTTTGACGAGCTCCGTTCCAAACTGGGGTATAAGATGGTGCGTCTAAGCAACATGAGCGGCAAGCCACAAATTGAAGTCACATTTTTTGAGGATATCATCGAAATAAGTTCTGCATATGTCAATGATGCCTATGAAGTGTATGTCACGCAGACAATATACCCTTCCGGGGTGGAAGGCAGCACCGGCATCACGCTTGGAGACGCGGAGCCTGTTGATGTCGTTCTTCCCGACAACACCAGATTCATCGGGCACGCGCATGACGGTTTTGGGTCTGTGACGGCTTACAAAGACGACATGCAGATCAGCTTGTATGCTGTTAATACCAACTATGAGAGCTTTGTTACATTGCTTGAGGGAATCGTTATAGAATGACTGCAGAACCCAATTTAACAGCAAGAAATCACTTTGGGAATGACCGCGCATGAAAAGGGAAGAATACTCTTAAAGGAGGCGTATCATGACCAAAGACAGCCAGCCCGATAACAAGAGGGCAAGAAAGAAAAAGAGCAAAGGCGCGGTGCCCATCACGGCGGACGGGCAAAACGCGCGCCGTACGACCAAAAGGCAATCAGCAGACCGCGGCGACGTATAAGCCAACATGAAAAGCTCTGGCATCAGGGCTTTTTCTTTTTTCCATTTTGCGGTGTATACAGTCAATGAACAAATTCGTTTATAATACGTCTATAATGATAAAGGGGTAAGGCATGCAGGACGAGCAGCAACTGATAAGATCCTTTGCGAATGGGGATTATTCAGCAATAGAAACGCTGGTCTTAAGATATGAAGACAGCTTGTTTAACCTGTGCCTGAAACTGACGATGAACAGGGCGGACGCACAAGATTTGTATCAGCAGATGTGGCTTAAAGCCATGCAAAGGCCGCAAAGCTGTACGCGTTCGTTTAAAAACTGGATGTACACCATCTGTGTCAACAGCTACAAAGACAGTTTCCGCAGAAAAAAGACTGCAC
>Ga0351931_1073_pt1 | contig 19904 bp, 21 predicted proteins | sample BONcelT113001E11_FD_205818 | JGI IMG/M metagenome (GOLD analysis project Ga0351931, IMG submission 205818) | Enriched cells from coal bed in the Powder River Basin, Montana, United States - BONCAT cells T11 rep2 HSBNCT.T11.300.1.E11 ... | reverse complement strand
AGTCCGATCCTTCAAAGCGGACAATCTGATCGTTTAAGTGCAGTTTGAGATCGTGATGCAGCAATTCGTTTTCCAGCAGCATCGCCATCTTTGCGTCAATTTGCGGGAGAACCTGTGGCCCCAGTTGAACGACTTCGACGGACAAACCTTTGCGGTGCAATTGTTCAGCCATTTCCAGCCCGATAAAACCCGCGCCTACAACCACGGCACGCATGCCGGAAGCTGACGCGGCGGCGATACGATCCATATCAGCCAGATTGCGCAGCGTGTAGATGCGCGGATCATCCACGCCCGGCGTGGGGGGAACCAGCGGTGCTGCGCCCGGCGAGAGCATCAGCTTGTCGTAGGGCAGCCATTCACTCTGTTCGGTTTTCAGGTTACGCACCAGTACGCGCTTGCCTTCGCGGTCGATGCTGACCGCTTCGCACAGGGTGCGCACATCCACATTAAGGAGCGCCTTTAATGATGCGGGCGTTTGCACGGCAAGCACATCACGAACTGGGATTTCTCCACCGATGTGGTAAGGCAAGCCGCAGTTCGCGAAGGAGACATCCGGCCCGCGCTCGATGACAGTAATTTGCGCGGTTTCGCTCAGGCGTCTGGCGCGCGCAGCGAACGATGCGCCGGCAGCAACGCCGCCAATAACCAGAATTTGCATGGGTTTCATCAGGCTTGTCCTTATATTTGTGTGAAAAATGATCAAACTACAAAATAATATATTGAAACATATAATATCATAAGCTATAATTAACGCAAGTGATATTTGTAAAGAGGGGTGTGAACATGGAAACTGCAGTGCTTGACATGGCAATCATGCGCAGAGCCGCATCTGAGGCAGCGACAATGCTGCGTGTGCTGGCAAACGAAGATCGCATGTTGCTATTGTGCCAAATAAGTCAGGGTGAAAAATCAGTGGGCGAGCTGGAAGAGTTGCTGGACATCCGCCAGCCGACGCTATCACAGCAACTGAGCGTGCTTAGATCGGAAGGCCTGGTGGATACGCGCCGGGACGGCAAGCGCATCTACTACTCGATAGCCGATGAGAAAGTTTTGCGATTGCTGGAAACCATGTACGGCTTGTATTGCTCGACACCAAACAAAGGGAAGAAATGAACATTGACTGGGTAAATTTTACGCCGTACAGCGCACTGGCTGGCGGTGTCCTGATTGGGCTGGCGATTGCCGTGCTGCTGCTGACGCATGGCCGTATCGCGGGTATCAGCGGCGTGGTCAGCGGCTTGTTGCACAGAAACAAAGGCGACACTGCCTGGCGAGCAGCCTTCGTCGTTGGCCTGATTGTGGCACCGGTGTTGTATGGAATATTTTCTGCGCTGCCTGAAAGCCGAGTCGATGCCAGCTGGCCGTTACTGATTCTGGCCGGATTGCTGGTTGGATTGGGCACGCGCTACGGATCAGGCTGCACCAGCGGACATGGCGTATGCGGGATGTCTCGCTTGTCACCTCGATCGATGCTGGCAACGGCGGCATTCATGGTTGCGGGTTTCGTGACGGTCTTTGTAGTTCGACATTTGATTGGACTGTGATGCATACATTTTTTGCTTTGCTGGCGGGACTGATATTTGGCATTGGACTGATCATCGGCGGCATGTCCAATCCGGCAAAAGTTCTTGCCTTTCTCGATCTCGCTGGGAACTGGGATCCTTCGCTGGCACTTGTTATGGGCGGCGCAATCCCGGTCAGCGCTATCGCGTTTTACTGGGCAGGCATGAGGAGAAAATCCTTTTTAGGGCACGCCATGCATTTGCCCGGCACACGCAATCTGGACAAGCGCCTAGTGATTGGCGGCATCCTGTTTGGTATCGGCTGGGGTCTGGCCGGGATTTGTCCCGGACCGTCGCTGGTGCTGCTGGGCACAGGCGCATGGAAGGCGCTGGTGTTTGTGGCGGCGATGCTGGCGGGAATGTGGGTATTTGAAAAGGTCGGGAAATAAGTCCTTTTCGCAAGCGCATCCGCTAAACTGAGGTTTTCGCTGTCGCGGCCTCAAGGCAGATTCGCTGATTCATGCTTTCCATCGTCAACATCATCCTGCCGGTTTTTGCGCTGATTTTTGCGGGATACGCGCTGCGCAAACTGAATATTCTGAGCGTGTCGGCTTGCACGGAGCTGAACCGGTTTGTCGTGTATCTGGCACTGCCCGCGCTGATGATCGATGTAATGATCAGCAGCCCGTGGAGCGATTTTTACCAGCCCGGTTTCCTGCTGGCATTTGAGCTGGCGGTGGCAATCATATTTGTCACCGTTCTTGCATGGCGCTGGCTGCAAACGCGCAATCTGGCCGAATCCACCATTGAATGTACCGCCGCCTCCTACGCGAATACCGGTTACATTGGTCTGCCGTTGTGCGCGCTGTCGTTTGGAGCGGAAAATCTCGCGCCCGCCATGGTGGGTGCGGTGCTGACTGTTTCTGTCAATTTTGCGGTTTCGATCGTGCTGATCGAAACCAGCACCCAGAAAAACCAAAGCGCTTTGAAGAGCGCTGGCAATGTGCTGCGCTCCCTATTCAAAAATCCGCTGATACTTGCCCCACTGTTTGCCGGAGCAGTGAGTGCGAGCGGCATGCAGTTGCCCTTTGGCGTGGTGCAGTCGATCAAATTGCTTGGAGGGGCGGCCAGTCCGTGCGCGTTGGTGGCAATTGGGTTGTTTCTCGCACTCAAGCAGGAGCCGACGAATGTGCCCCTGTCGGCAGGGCTGGTATTGCTAAAGTTGCTGGTGCAGCCACTTATTGCCTGGTATCTGGCATTCCATGTGTTCGACATGCCTCCAATCTGGGCGAAATCGGCCGTGTTGCTCAGTGCTCTGCCCACCGGTACCGGCCCCTTCATGCTGGCCGAGCTCTACCGTCGGGGCGGCGGCATCGCATCCCGCACCATCCTGCTGTCGACTTTCGGGGCGGTTGCTTCTTTGTCATTTTGGCTCGCTATATTGAACTAGCTTGAACTAGCGCAAAAGATGGTCGATTGGCGAGGTGCTGCCTGGACAATCTTTGCTAGCATGAAGCCGTGCAAGACTCGTCAGCCAGCTTTTTTCCTTAGCCGAAGGCTTTGATATGACCAGTTTTCAGAACTCGCTGATGCAGGAGCTAACAGGCGCAGGCTGGACGGTTCGTACTGACATAAACAGCCTGTCTGCTGAGCGTGTGGAGATTCTCAGCAAGTGGATGCTGGGCAAGCGCAGCTTGAAGCTGAAACTCGAGCTCAAATTCGACGAAACGATCAGGACGCTGTTTTTCCGTGAAATTGCAGTAGAGCAATCCAGTGGCATTCCTCCGCCGACATTGAGTGTCAGCACGACCACTCAGAGCGGCACGACAGTTAGTGAAAATCGCAGGGACATCAGTTTGGGCGGTGGCGGAACCATGGCGTATGGTAAGGCAAGGCAGTGGGTCGCCCAGCGGTGTGCCAGCGAGGGATGGGTGTTTGTGTTAAAAGTGTAAGTGTAGCTATTCGAAATTCATGTTTCAAACAAAGGAGAACCACATGATGACAACCACAAGACGCAATATTTTGGTATTGGTGATGATGGCATTTGCGCTGTCCATCGGCGTGTTCAGTAAGAACGCGAAGGCCGAATCGGCTCAGGAGATCAGGGCCAAGTCATCTCAGGCACTGAAAACGCTGTACCGGACTAATCCAGTAGCACACGATATTTCCAAGCACGCCAAGGCGGTACTCGTCTTCCCAAGCATCGTAAAAGCGGGTCTGGTTATTGGCGGTGCCTATGGCGAGGGTGCGCTCTACAAGGGATCGAATGTTGCTGGCTACTACAAGACCATGACCGGATCATGGGGCTTGCAGGCAGGTGCTCAGTCGTATGGCTATGTGGTATTCCTGATGAGCGACAAGGCAGTAAGTTATTTGGCTCGTTCGGAGGGCTGGGAAATCGGTGTCGGGCCGACGGTGGTGATCGTGAACGAAGGGGTTGCCAAAAACCTGTCGACTTCGACACTCAAGGACGACGCATACGCGTTCATTTTCAACCAGCAAGGTCTGATGGTCGGCTTGAGCATCGAAGGATCGAAGATTACCCGTATCAAACGGTAGTTCCAGAGGGGGGTGGCAATGTGTTGTCGTGGTGCAGAGCTACGCCACTCCCGATATTTCTGAACTTGCATCGCGCACATATTGCAGGGAGAATGCTGTTGAGGCAGTGTTCTCCCTGCCGTTTTTTCACCGCCACCGATTCTCTTCCTCAGCCAGATCATCATGATTCGTCAATGCGCAATCATCATTGCCTGCCTCGCACTGGCTGAGCTGATTGTCTATCTGACCGGCATCCGTTTTCCATCAGCCCTGATCGGCATGCTGTTGCTGACGCTGTTCCTCAAGCTGGGCTGGGTCCGGCTTGAATGGGTCAAGGGGATTTCTGATTTTCTGCTGGCGCACCTCGGTCTGTTCTTTGTCCCTCCCGGCGTTGCGCTGATGCTGCATTTCAACCTGATTGCGTCAGAATTCCTGCCGATCGCCGTCGCCACGCTGGCCAGCACGGTTGCGGTGCTGGCGATCACCGGCTGGACACATCAACTGCTGAGGCGGCGATGAGCGGGTTTCTGAGCAGCCCGCTGTTTGCCATTGCGCTGACGATTGGCGTGTACTGGGCTGCACAGCAGTTGCAGCGACGATTAAAGGTCGTCATTCTGAACCCGATTCTGGTTGCCGTCGCGATCATCATTGTGGTGCTGAACCTCGGCAATGTCACTTACGAGTCCTATTACAGCGGCGGAAAATACCTTGAATATCTACTCAAACCCGCGATTGTCGCGCTGGGTGTGCCGCTGTACCTGCAACTGGAACAGATCCGCAAACAGGCCGTGCCGATCATCGTCTCCCAACTGGTGGCGTGCATCACCGGGGTGGTGACGGTTGTGCTGGTAGCGGATGCCCTGAGTGCATCGTTGCCCGTCATCCTGTCACTTTCGCCCAAGTCGGCCACCACGCCAATCGCCATTGAAGTAACACGCGTGCTGGGCGGCATTCCGGCGCTTAGCGCGATCGTTGTGATACTGACCGGCATATTCGGCGCTGTGTTTGGGATGGCGATTCTCAGGCTGTTCGCGATTACCAGCCCGATTGCGCAGGGGCTCGCTCTGGGTGCAGCCGCACATGCAGTCGGCACGGCACATGCCATGCAGAAAAGCCGCCGTCTGGGAGCGTACTCCAGCCTAGGGCTGATCGTGAATGGCACACTGACCGGCCTGCTGACGCCCTACATCCTGCAACTGCTTGGTTACTAGACCATCCCGAGGGCGGGGATATTTTTTGCAAAGCGACATTTCTGGTTGTTGTTTCCACTATACTTTTGCAGACTGGCTTTTCGAGACCGACCATGAAACGCTCCCGCGCTGTGCCGCTTATTCTGTTGGGGACATTGTCCCTGCTGACAGCTTGCGGGCAGGGAGAAAAGACCGAGCTCCGGCAGCAAAGTTACGCCTCGCGCGAAGACTGCCTGAACGACTGGGGGCGTGACGAGCGCGATTGCCGACCGGCGCGCTCCGGTATCGGTTATGTCGGCCCGCGCTACTTCTGGCATCACGGCGGCGGGCATCCAGTGGCGGTGGATGCCGATGGCAGTACACGACCCTTGCCGAATTCCTACTTGAGCCGCCCCGGCACGACTTCGCGAGCGACTGGCATCACCACGACCACCAGCCGCATCAGTGGACGCTATACCAGCGGCGGTGCGCGCATGGGGGGTGGCGGGGGAACCATATCGCGCGGCGGCTTCGGTGGAATTTCACGCGGCTTTTCCGGTGGGGGCGCATGATGAAACGCATCGCCATTTCCCCACGCGCGGATTACGAGAGAAAACTCGAAGAAATCGGGTTCTCCTATCACGCCCTCGATAATTACTGGAATGAGAGTGTGTGCTACCAGTTCACCACGGCTGAGGTGGACGAGATTGAGGCGGCAACCGAAGAACTGCACCAGATGTGCCTGCAAGCGGTGCAGTTTGTGATCGACAACAGGCGTTTTGCCGATCTGGGCATACCGGAAGCATTCTGGCAGCCGATCGCTGCGTCGTTTGCGCGCCGCGATTTTCATCTGTACGGGCGCTTCGATTTCGCCTATGACGGCAACGCCCCGCCCAAGCTGCTGGAATACAACGCCGACACGCCGACTTCGCTGCTGGAAGCTTCCGTGGCGCAATGGTACTGGCTGGAGGAGAAATTTCCGGAAGCCGACCAGTTCAATTCATTGCACGAAAAGCTGGTGGCGCGTTGGAAGGGGTTCGGTCAGCCTGGCGAAACCATTCATTTCGCATCGCTCGCGGAAAACGAGGAGGACTGGGTGTGCGTGACCTACCTGATGGACACGGCGGCACAGGCGGGCTTCCAGGTAAAACATATTTTCGTTGAAGACATCGGCTGGTCTTATGCGCAAAAAACTTTTGTCGATCTGGATGGGCAGCCGATCAGTGCGCTGTTCAAACTGTATCCGTGGGAATTCATGATGCGCGAGGAATTTGGCAGCCGCATCGTCGAGTCAAAAACGCGTCTTGTCGAACCCCTGTGGAAATCCGTGCTGTCCTGCAAGGGGCTGCTGCCGATTTTGTGGGAGATGCACCCCAGCCATCCCAACTTGCTGCCGGCGTACTTCAGGCCGGGCATTTTGTCGTCTTATGCGAAAAAACCGCTGTATTCGCGCGAGGGTGCCAACATCGAACTGGTCGAATACGGCAGGACTATCGCGCAGGATGACGGCCCCTACGGTGCAGAGGGCGTGATTTATCAGGGGCTGCGCAAGCTGACGCCTTATGACGGCCGTTATCCGGTCATTGGCGCATGGGTCGTGCACGACAGCGCCGCCGGCATGGGCATGCGTGAGGATGCGCAGCCGATTACCACCAACAAAAGCAGTTTTGTTCCACACTACTTTAAGGATTAGTCATGGACGCAATCATTTCCTTCATCAGCTATTTCGTTGTGGCCCTGGTGCTGCTGGTGGTGTTCATGTTCATTTATGTGAAGGTGACGCCTTACAACGAGTTTGCCGAAATTTCCAAAGACAATGTCGCCGCTGCGATCACCTTTGGCGGGGCGATTCTGGGGTTTACGCTGCCGCTTGCGGCGGCGGTTTTTTTCACGCACGACCTACTGGAGATGGCAAAGTGGGCTGGCATTACCGGCCTAGTCCAACTGGTGGTGTTCATGGTATTGCGCCGATTCGTGCCTGACATTCAGGCTGGCAATGTCGCACCGGCGATTTTGCTGTTTTCCATGTCCGTGGCGATAGGTGTTCTGAATGCGGTTTGCATCAGCAACTGATCATTTTTGGCTCGGGCAGGTTTTTCTGAACCGGAGTAGACTGACACACACGCAATAAAAACTTATGCTGACGCAATTATTCAGAGGGAATGGCGTTGGCAATATATGCCTTAACCGCAAAAAAAGGAAAACGACATGAGCACACCCGCACCCGCAACAATTGTTGATAATCCCGCCGCGAAGCGTTTTGAAACCACGATTGAGGGCCACACGGCTTTCGTGGATTACATACTGGATGGCAAGACCATTTCTTTCGAACACACCACTGTCCCTGACGCATTGCAAGGTCGCGGCCTTGGTGGTCAGCTGGTGCAAGCCTGTCTGGCATCGGCGCGCGAGCGCGGTCTGGCGGTGACGCCGGTTTGCGCCGTGTTTGTCGGTTATATGAAAAAGCGGCCGGAGACGCACGATATTCTGTCTGCAGACGGCAAGAAAGCGATTGCGTAAATTCTATTGTCAATCATTACGATGGCGCCCCGATTTGTCGGGGCGTTTTGACTTGCGCCGCGCAGACGGCGCGAGAATTGGGCGTATCATTTTTGTGTCTTAGCTTCACTTATTTCTCATGGTATGCGCATCCTGATCGTTGAAGACAACGCCGATATCCTCGCCAACCTGTACGCTTACCTGGAGCCGCGAGGATTTGTGCTCGACTGCGCGGCCAACGGTTATGCCGGACTGGCACTGGCTGCGCAAAATGAGTACGACGCCGTGGTGCTGGACATCTCCCTGCCCGGGATTGACGGGCTGGATCTGTGTCGAAAACTACGCGGCGAGTTGCGCAGCGCCGCCCCGGTGCTGATGCTGACGGCGCGTGACACGCTCGAGGATAAGGTGGCCGGTTTTGACAGCGGTGCCGATGATTATCTGGTCAAGCCATTTTCGCTGGTCGAGGTCGAGGCGCGTCTGAAGGCGCTGGTGCGTCGTGCGCGCGGAACCAATCTGGGCGGCAGTCTGCTGAAACTGGGTGACCTGTCTTTCGACCCCACCACCTTTGAGGCTGCCAGAGGCGGTATGTCTATAACGCTGACCAAAACCGGATACAGGCTGCTGAGCTGCCTGATGCAGGAAGCGCCAAAAATAGTGTCGCGCGAAAAGCTGGAGCATGAAGTCTGGGGCGACGACCGGCCGGAAAGCGATGCCTTGCGCACGCACATCCATGCCTTGCGGCAGGCGCTGGACAAGCCCTTCCCTTTTGCGATGCTGCGAACAGTGCAGGGTGTGGGTTATCGTCTGGTCGTGTCCGATGAATAAATCAGATTCGCTTCATCGGGTTATCGTCATCGCCTTCCTGCGGCTGGCCTTTGGCGGCTGCATCTTTTTTGGTGCGCTGGCAGCCGTGGCGGTCGAGGGCATCGAAGAATATCTGGTGGATGACCGCCTGGCGAGCGTGGCGGCCTGGGCGTCACCACGGCATGCGGCCAACCTGCCGGTGGACATGCCGGCAGGGTTGAGTTTCCATCACGGCGACGCCATTCCGCCCGAGTTGCGCGGATTGCCGGAGGGCGTGCACGAAATTTTCATTAACGGCAACGAACTGCATGTGCTTACCGGAAAGGATGCCGCCGGCACTTTTGTCGTGGTGGATCATTCGAGTGAATACGACAAGATCGAATGGGTCGTCTATTCGATGATCGGTGCCGGCTTTCTTGGGTTTCTGGGCTTGTCGCTGGTTCTGGGTCGTTTCGTTGCGCAGCGCATCGTCACGCCGATTACGGCGCTGGCGGATGCGGTGCGTGAGAAGGATGGCATGGCCCCCTTGCCGCTGCTGCACAACAAGGATGAGATGGGCGAACTGGCGCGTGCCTTTGCCGCGCGTACCGATGAACTGAAACGCGCCTTTGATCGGGAGCGATTTTTCACCGGCGATGTCAGTCATGAGTTGCGCACACCGCTTACTGTCATTATCGGCGCAGCGGAGATCATCAAGGCGCAGGCCGGGAGCCAGCCGACCCTCGCGGCGGCGGCCGAGCGCATTTTGAGAACGGCCAGCGAGGCGGCGGAGTGTGTCACGGTGCTGCTGCTGCTGGCGCGTGCGCCGGAGCTGATTGACGCGCCCGAGACCACGCTGTCTGCCGTGGTGCAGGAAGAGGTGGCGCGCAGTCGGCATCTGCTTGATGGCAAGGCGGTTTCACTCGAATGCCGGATGGACACTGATTTTGCAGTTCATGCACGCAGCGAGTTGCTGGCGGCGGCAGTGGGCAACCTGATTCGCAACGCCTGTCAGTACACGAGTCAGGGGGTGGTCAGCGTTCGGATCAGTCGTCCGCAAATCATCGTCGAAGACACCGGGCCGGGCATGCCTGATTTTGTGCGCGCCCGCTTGCTGAACGAAAGCCTGCCATCGGAGCCAGTCGGCTCGGCCGGTTCCGGTCTGGGGCTGGCGCTGGTGATGCGCATCTGCGAGCATCTCGGTGCGCGTCTGACGGTCGAGCCGCGTTCGCAGGGCGGCACGGTATTTGCCATCGATTTTTCTCAGAATTTAACGGTTTCTTAACGCCGATATCACGCGGATTTCACGCGTCTCCCGATAGTCTCCCGACATGCCGATGGATGCTTCATTCGGCATGTTTCGTTATGGAGACTGTCGAGAAATGAAATCACTGTATCGTTCCAATCCGGTCGTGTTGACGCTCACGGCGTCGCTGTTTTTTGTTTTGGCCTACAACGCCAGCTTCTGGAGCAAGTTCATTGCGGTCACGGGCGGATTCAGCCTGAGCAATGCCCCGCTGTATGCTGCCTCTTTCCTGATCCTGGTGCTGATGCTGAACGCATTGCTCACGCTGGTGACATTCAGGTTTTTGTTCAGGCCGGTACTGACACTGATGTTTTGCGTCACGGCGCTTGCAGCCTATTTCATGAGTCAGTACGGGACTGTTATCGACTCCACGATGGTGCAAAGCGTCATCGAGACCAATCCGCGCGAAGCCACCGATTTGTTTAATAGCCGCATGCTTCTGTATTTTCTGCTGCTGGGAGTGGTGCCATCGGCAGTGATCTGGCGTATCAAAATAAATTTACCTTCGCTATCGCGCGACTTGTTCGTCCGATTAGGCGTCATTGTGCTTTCGCTGCTTTCTGCTGGCGGTTTGACGCTGGCGTATTACAAGCATTTTGCGCCCATGTTTCGCGAGCATCGAGAACTGCAGTTCATGCTGACGCCGGTCAATTACATCTGGGCGACCAACAGTTACCTCAAACGCAAAATGGGCAGGGCAGCAACAGTGGCGCCGATAGGCATGGACGCAGTCAAGGGTGCCTACTGGAAGGATCAGACGCGCAGAACAGTGACCGTGATCGTACTGGGCGAGACAGCGCGCGCGAAGAACTTTTCACTCAACGGTTATGCGCGCAACACCAATCCGGAATTGAGCAAGCAAAGCGGATTGATCAATTTCACCAATGTGCAATCCTGCGGCACGGCGACAGCGGTGTCGGTGCCTTGCCTGTTTTCCTCACTCGGCAGAAGCAATTATTCGGAGAGCAAGGCAAAAAGCCAGCAAGGTTTGCTGGATGTGATTTCGCACGCGGGCATGGATGTCTTGTGGCGCAACAACAATTCCGGTTGCAAGGGGGTTTGCGATCGCGTGCCGTACGAAGACATGTCCAAGCCGGTAGCCGGCAGCCCGTTCTGCAATGCCGAAGAATGCTTTGACGAACACATGCTGGAAGGGTTGCCGGAAAAGATTCGGGCATCGAACAAGGATATGGTGATCGTGCTGCACCAGCAAGGTAGTCACGGACCCACCTACTGGAAACGCTATCCGGAAAAGTTCAGGCAATTCGCGCCGGAATGCGCAACCAGCGACCTGCAGAAATGCACGACTGACGACATCGTCAACACCTATGACAACACCATTCTGTATACCGACCATTTCATCAGCCAGACCATCGATATGCTGCGCCAGATGGAGCGGGAAGACCAGATAGATGTGTCCCTTATGTACTTTTCCGATCATGGCGAATCGCTGGGTGAAAACGGCATGTACCTGCACGGCGCGCCGTATATGTTCTCGCCCATCGAGCAGCGCCATGTCCCCATGGTGGTGTGGCTTTCAGACAATTTCCGTAAACGATTTCGCCTAGACACAGCGTGCGTGGTGGCGCGCACCGAACAGGCGTTTTCGCATGACAATGTGTTCCACTCGGTGCTGGGCATGCTCAACATCAACACCGCTGTTCGCAACCCCAGCCTGGACCTGTTTCAGGCCTGTACGCCGGCTGGCACGACCTGATTTGACCGCAGAACACTAATAACGCGTCGCGTTATTATTTGGCTGAAAATGCCATTTTGGAGCGAATTTTGGGTGTTTGCAGAGCCAGTTTGCACAAAAAATAGGCGAAAAACGCGTCAAAACCGCAAGGAATGAGGGAGTATGTGTATAAAAATGGCTGATAGCCAGCATGGGCGAGCCGGAGAAAGAATGCTCCCATTGAGTATGCTTAATTAACGCCGCTGCGACTGCTTGAGTTCATCCAGCGAAATGGTGAAGCGATTTTTAGGAACGGCGCTGGGCCCGCAGCCATTGCACGCCCCGCATCCGTCTGCACAGGAGGCATCGGACTCTGCCCGTGTCGCCAGTTTGTCTTCCACCGAGCGCCAGCCGAGCCTGCGCGCAATCCGCGCGGCACCGGCGCGGCAGGCACGCCGCAGCGGTTGCGGCGTGTAGCGACGCAAGACCGCCCATGCGGCAACGGCAACGATGATGGCGACGATGGTTTCCTGCATGCTTATCCTCAGAGCACAAGTTTGCTGATCTGGTAGGTCGCAAAAGACGCCAGATACGCCAGTGCAAACATATAAACCGTCATGGCGATGGGCGGCAGCCAGGAATTAGTTTCGCGCCTGACTGTGACGATGGTCGAGATGCATTGCGGCGCGAACACATACCAGGCGAGCAGTGAGAGCGCAGTCGGCAGCGACCAGGTTGCGGCGATCATCGGTGTGAGCATGACAGACAGTTCATCGCCGGTTGCTGACAGCGCGTACACTGTTCCCAGCGCGCCGACCGCCACTTCGCGTGCGGCCATGCCGGGGATTAGCGCGATTGCGATTTGCCAGTTGAACCCGATGGGACGGAACACCACTTCCAGCCACTGGCCAATCTGTCCGGCCAGACTGTACTGGATGGCGGGGCCGACCGCGCCTTCCGGCGGTGATGGGTAGGTGGAGAGGAACCACAGCACGATCATCAGTGCCAGAATGATGGTGCCGACGCGGGTGACGAAAATGCGCGCGCGCTCCCACAGACCGATGGCAAGGCTGCGCAGGTTGGGCCAGTGGTAGTTCGGGAGTTCCAGCATCAGCGGCTGCACGCGATTGCGGCCGAAAGTGCGCTTGAACACGAACGCCACGCCCATCGCCGAGACGATGCCCGCCAGATAAAGGGCGAACAGCACCAGACCTTGCAGGTTAAAAAGTCCGACCGACTGCTCCGGGATGAAGGCGCCGATGATTAGCGCGTACACCGGCAGTCGTGCAGAGCAGGTCATCAGCGGCGCAATCATGATAGTCGCAAGGCGATCGCGCGGGTTCTGAATGGTGCGGGTCGCCATGATGCCGGGAATCGCGCAGGCAAAGCTCGAAAGCAGCGGAATGAAAGCGCGCCCGGACAGGCCGACACTGCCCATCAGCCGATCCAGCAGGAAGGCGGCGCGCGGCAGGTAGCCGGATTCTTCCAGTGCGAGAATGAACAGGAACAGAATCAGGATTTGCGGCAGGAATACCAGCACGCTACCGACGCCGGACAGAATGCCCTCGACCAGCAGGCTGCGCAGCACGCCCTCAGCCATCACTTCTGTGACGATGGCGCCCAGTCCGTCGACACCGCCCTTGATCAAATCCATTGGCAATTTGGACCAGCTGAATACCGCCTGGAATACCAGAAACAGCAAGGCTGAAAGAATGACATAGCCCAGTACCGGATGAAGCACGAACGCATCGAGCTTATCGCCGAAAGAAGATTTGACCCCCTCGTTGCGTATACAAAGCGCCAGAATGCGCTTGACATCGCGATGCATCGCTTCCAGGCTGGCAGGCGTGTCGGTCAGAAACGGCGCGGCACAGGGCGCGGGTCGGGTTTCGTGCACCATCGCTTCCAGTTGCGTAATCAGGGCGTCGGCGCCGCCGGATTCGGTAGCGATAGTCTTGACCACCGGCATGCCCAGTTCGGATTGCAACTGATCAATGTCGATGTCGAGGCCGCGATCTTCTGCCACATCCATCATGTTCAGCGCCAGCAGCATCGGGCGACCCAGTCGCGCCACTTCCAGCGCGAGTCGCAGGTTCAGTCGCAGGTTGGTCGCGTCCGCTACCAGCACGATCACATCGGGCAGCATTTCCCCGTCAAGCCTGCCGGACAGCGCGTCGCGCGTGATGACTTCATCCGGCGTCATGGCATTCAGGCTGTAGGCGCCGGGCAGATCAATGATGCGGAACTCGGCACCACGCGAGGAGGTAAAAACGCCCTCCTTGCGATCCACGGTCACGCCGGCATAGTTGGCAACCTTCTGGCGTGCGCCGGTCAGTCGGTTGAACAGCGCAGTCTTGCCGCAGTTGGGGTTGCCGACCAGTGCAACGCGCAAGGCTTTGGTCGTGTTTGTCATGCTGGCACCCTTACGATGTCTTGCGCCACGCGGATCATCGCCGCCTCGTGGCGACGCAGCGCAAAAGTGGTGTTGCCGATCCGTACTGCCATCGGATCGCGGCTGGGAAAAGATTCCGCCACGACGCGCACGACTTCGCCCGGCGCAAAGCCGAGTTCCAGCAGTCGCATCTGGATGGCCTGCTCATCTTCATTGCCTATCGGCATCAGCCCGGTCACGATGGCGCTTTCATCCTTGTGCAGCATCGCAAGGTGGCGCGGGGCGGGGTGGTTCGACATGATTGCTCCACAAAAACCTAAAATTTGAGCAAGTATACCATGTAAATGAGAATTATTATTATCTAAGATGTTTTTTAGGGATGTTGTTTATGTGGTTGAAATGACATGCGATGGATCATTCGGCACGCGTTATATGGATTGCATGTCGTCCGCGAAAAAAGTAAGCTGCATAAGGGTATCTGAACATTGGAGCGGAGGGCTTATGGTGGCAAATTCACGGATGGCAAAGCACGGGCGATTGTTGAGGGGCTGCCTGGTGGCGCTTTTGTCGAGCGCGATTTGTGCCATCGCCACCGGGCAGGGCTTGCCGATGGAAGTGGAAAGCGAGCTGCGCCGCGCGAAGATTCCGCTGGATGCCACCGCGACCTATATTCAGGAAGTCGGTAGCCGGGCTGCATGGATTGCCATCAATCACAAAAAGCCGTTCAACCCGGCTTCGACCATGAAACTGGTCACCACCAGCGCAGCACTGGATTTGCTCGGTCCGTCTTACACCTGGAAAACCACCGCCTATACGACCGGCACGCAACAGGGCGATGTGTTGCGCGGCAATCTGATCTTCAAAGGCAGCGGCGACCCGAAATTTCTGATGGAGCACTTCTGGCAGTTCCTGCGGCAGATACGCGCAAAAGGCATTCGTGAAATTCGCGGCAACCTGATTCTGGATCGCACCGCATTCGAGGAATCCTCATTTGATGCGGCAGCTTTTGATGGCGCAGCAGAAAAAGCCTATAACGCCGGACCGGATGCGCTGCTGCTGAACCACAAATCGCTGAAGTTTCAGTTCCTGCCGGATGCGTCCATCCGCAAGGTCAGGGTTAGCGTTGATCCACCGGTGGCCAACTATGCGCTGGGCTCGCCTGAACTCTCCAGTGGAAGCTGCAACGGCTGGAAAGACAAGCTGGGTGCTGATGTCAGCAACAGCGGCGCCACATTTTCCGGAAGTTTCGATGCGGATTGCGGCGACAAGGCCTGGTTCATGCATCCCTACCAGATGAGCCAGAACCAGTATTTTGGTTCGGTGTTTCGCCAAATGTGGCATGAAGTCGGCGGGTCTTTTCGCGGCGAAGTGAAAAGCGGAAGCGCGCCGTCAGATGCCACACAAATCGCCGAATGGACATCGCCGATGCTTCCGGAAATCATTCGCGACATCAACAAGCACAGCAACAATGTCATGGCGCGCCAGTTGCTGCTGACACTGGCTGCCGATCCGATGGGTCAGCCTGCCACTGCCGAGCAGGGCGCGCGGGTGATCAGGGGCTGGCTGGCAAACAAGGGCATCGTTGCGCCCGAAATCGTGGTCGAAAATGGCTCCGGCTTGTCTCGCGCCGAGCGCATTTCCGCGGTGACTATGGGGAAGATGCTGGCGGCGGCGTGGCGTTCGCCGTTGATGCCGGAATTCATCTCTTCACTGCCGGTAGCGGCGTACGACGGCACGATGCGCAACCGCCTGAAAGAAGCTGGCGTCGCCGGCAGGGCGCACATCAAGACAGGCGGACTGCGTGAAGTGCGCACAATTGCCGGGTTCGTGCTGGCGTCCTCCGGCAAGCGCTATGTGGTGGTGAACTTCATCAATCATCCCAATGCAGCCAGCGGCAGAACCGCGCAGGACGCGCTGTTGCAGTGGGTTTACGAGAATGGTTAGGAGGAAGCCAAGGCTGTTGCTCGATCTGAAAACGGCAACCATTGATTCGTTAGTTGAGGTTTGAAGTATTGAAGTTCGCTTTTCTTGTGTCGCTCCAGCGCAGGCTGGAGCACAGTGGCTACAAGATTGTGTAACGACACTGGATGCCAGCCTGCGCTGGCATGACGCATTCATTTTGCGTTCATTTCAAATTTATTCGTGCTGTATCAATAATAATTTGTAACCGGCAATCTCTGCTTTGATGACACCCCATCAACGAAGATTCGCAGAAATATTGTTCCTTCTCAACAACTGGAGCCACAAGGCTTGGCGCTTTGCTGATTTGGAAATAGACTGGCCCCGAGAAGCGAGCGCCCGAGAGGTTTAAGTCAAGGCAGAAAACAAGTTTTGCAATTCACTGGCAAGGTGACTGACATGAGCAAGAAGAACGACACCCCCTCTGTGGCGTCCGACGCGCAGACAGCGCCGCTGAATCCCTGGCGTGGCTTCAAAGGCCAGGAATGGCGTGAAGACGTGGCATTGCGCGAATTCATCCGAGCCAATTTCACCGAATACAAAGGCAAGGACGATTTTCTTGTCGCGCCAACCGAGCGCACCCGCAAACAGTGGGACATCGTGCTCGACCTGAAAAAGCGCGAGTGCATAAAAGGCGTTCTGGGGGTATCCAGCGACATTGGCTCCAGCATTACTTCACACGCACCCGGGTATATCGATCGCGACAGCGAAGTTATTGTTGGGCTGCAGACTGATGAGCCGTTAAAACGCGCCATCTACCCGAACGGCGGATTGCGCATGATCGAAATCGGGCTGGAGGAGTACGGTTTCCCGACGGTCGATCCGAAGATTGCCGAGATTTTCACCAAGTATCGCAAGACGCACAACCAGGGCGTGTTTGATCTGTATGACGACGAGATCATGGCCTGCCGCCGCAGCGGCGTCATTACCGGCTTGCCGGATGCCTACGGTCGCGGACGCATCATCGGCGATTACCGGCGCGTCGCGCTGTATGGTGTGGACTTTCTGATCGTCGACAAACGGCGCGAAAAGGCGGAGAGCGACAGCACACCATTCACCGAAGAAGTGATGCGCACGCGCGAAGAGTTGTCCGAACAGATCCGAGCGCTGCAAGAACTCAAGCAGATGGCGCATGGCTATGGCTTCGACATTTCCAGGCCGGCTGCCAATGCGCGCGAGGCCGTGCAGTGGCTGTACTTTGGCTTTCTCGGTGCGGCCAAGGAAGCCAATGGCGCAGCCACCAGCATTGGACGCATCACCGCCTTCCTCGATATCTACATCGAGCGTGATCTGAACGAAGGGCGCATCACCGAAGATCAGGCGCAGGAAATGATCGATCAGTTTGTGATCAAGTGCCGTATCCTCCGCTATCTGCGCACCAAGGATTTTGATTCGCTGTTTTCAGGCGATCCGACCTGGGTCACCATCAGCCTCGGTGGCATGTGCAACGATGGTCGATCGATGGTTACCAGAACCTGTTTTCGCACCCTGCACTCGTTGACCAATCTTGGCGTGTCGCCCGAACCGAACCTGACCGTGCTCTGGTCGGAAAAGCTGCCGGACGGATTCAAGCACTACACATCGGAACTCTCGATTGCGACCTCATCGATCCAGTTCGAGAATGACGACCTGATGCGCCAGTACTGGGGCGACGATTATGCGATCGCCTGCTGCGTGTCGCCGATGCGCGTCGGCAAGCAGATGCAATACTTCGGCGCGCGCGCCAATCTCGCAAAAGCCCTGTTGTATGCCATCAATGGCGGCATTGATGAAATGACCGGCGAAAAAGTCGCGCCCGGTTTCGTCCGGATCAAGGACGAAGTGCTGGACTACGACAAGGTGATGGACAAGTTCGATCGCTTGCAGACCTGGTTGTGCAAAACTTATGTGCGCGCGATGAACGCGATTCACTACATGCACGACAAGTACGCTTACGAGCGGTTGATGATGGCGCTGCATGATCGCGATATCCTGCGCACCATGGCTTTTGGCATGGCCGGACTCAGCATCGTTGCAGACAGCCTGTCTGCCATCAAGTATGCGAAGGTCAGGCCGATTCGTAACAAGGACGGTATCGCCATTGATTTTGAGATTGAAGGCGATTTCCCGAAATACGGCAACAACGACGATCGCGTCGACAGCATCGCCGCATCGATTACCGAAAACTTCATGAACAAGCTGAAGTCGCAATACTGCTACCGCGATGCGATGCCGACGCAATCGATCCTGACGATTACCAGCAATGTCGTGTATGGTCAGAAGACTGGCAGCACACCGGGCGGGCGCAAGGCTGGCGAGCCATTCGCGCCGGGCGCAAACCCCATGCATGGACGCGACGATCACGGCTTCATCGCAGCGGGAGAGACGCTCGCAAAAATTCCCTACGAATCCAATCTCGACGGCATTTCGTGGACCGCCAGTTTTGCGCCGCAAAGTCTGGGCAAGACGCTCTCTGACCAGATCAACAACCTGTCACACTGCCTCGACGGATATTGTCACTCGGGAGGGTTCCACATCAATGTGAATGTGTTGAGCCGCGACACCTTGCTTGATGCGATGCAGCATCCGGAAAATTATCCGAACCTGACGATTCGCGTTAGTGGCTATGCGGTAAATTTCACCAAGCTGACGCGTGAGCAACAGATGGATGTGGTGACCAGGACATTCCACCAGCGGGCATGATTACTAGCAGGAGGAGTCCATTAACGCCATAGCGCCACTCACCTCGGATCAGACCACCACCGAGCTGGTGGGGCAGGTTCATTCAACCTTCGTCGGCGGCGCGGTCGATGGCCCCGGCATGCGCTTTGTACTGTTCATGTCCGGCTGCCAGATGCGCTGTTTGTATTGCCACAACCCCGACAGCTGGGATCGGATGGGTGGCACACGCCGCACGGTCGAGGATGTCGTTGCCGAGATCGGAAAATACGCCCACTTTTTGAAATCAGCGGGTGGCTTGACGGTCAGCGGCGGCGAGCCGCTGGTGCAGGCTGATTTCGTGCATGAGGTGATGCGTCGCTGCAAGGAGCAATATGGGTTGCACACCGCGCTCGACACCAATGGTCTGATGGCACATCATTTGCCGGATCAGTGGTTTGATGTGGTTGATCTGGTATTGCTCGATATCAAACACATTGATCCTGGCAAGCACGCGCGCCTGACTTCTGCGCCGAACAAACCGGTGCTCGATTTTGCCAGGCGGCTGGCGCGCATGGAAAAACCAACCTGGGTGCGGTATGTCTTGGTTCCTGGTTACACCGACGATGTCGGCGATGTTGATCGTCTGGCTGAATTTGTTTCCACTTTAAAAAATGTCGAGCAGGTTGAGATCCTGCCGTTTCATCAGATGGGTGCGCACAAGTGGAAGCAGTTAGGATTTCGATATGAGTTGGGTGACAAGAAGCCGCCGTCAGATGAAGTTGTCGAACGGGTAAAAAAACAGTTCATGTCTCGTGGGTTGCATGCAGTGGCCTGATGTCGCATTTATGAAAATAAAATTGCGCAAGCCAAAAAAAAGCTAAAAAACGCTTGTAATTATTTTTGTTTGGCCCTACATTTAATGCGTGTTCCACTCGACTGAAGGGGGCTCAAATTCATCGTAACTTTTTTAAAAGCAGGTGAGCTTTAATTAAATTTACGCTGTGTTTTTTGCAGCTTGCAGGAACTTCCGGTTCCTTACATTTAGTTCCGAAAAGGAACAAAAAATCGACAGCGATACACTGGCGTGGACGGCGGAGAAATCCGCCGTTTCCTTTTTGTGATTCGCTGGATTTGATCGTTACAAAACGATTGGCTTGTTAGGCAACTGGTTGGAATGATTGCCCGTTGCCGGAAAGTGCGATTCCAGCAAATGATTCAGTTGCGTCATCGCTGCGGCAGAACTATCGCGAAACTCGCCTTGCGCAAAGCCTCTGGTCATGGTGTTGCAAACAGCGCGCCACTCTTCTTTTGGGATGTGCTGCGCCAGTGCGCGGTCGGCGACAATCTCGACCTTGCGATCCGCCAGATTCACATACACAAGTACGCCGCAGTTATCCTCGGTATCCCAGATGCGGTGTTGCGAGAACAATTCGATTGC
>Ga0351931_1070_pt1 | contig 20338 bp, 16 predicted proteins | sample BONcelT113001E11_FD_205818 | JGI IMG/M metagenome (GOLD analysis project Ga0351931, IMG submission 205818) | Enriched cells from coal bed in the Powder River Basin, Montana, United States - BONCAT cells T11 rep2 HSBNCT.T11.300.1.E11 ... | reverse complement strand
GAGTGAATCCAACCTGGGGAGCGATGTCGTCTCTCAGCTCTTCACCCAGCCCAGAGCGCTCGTGCTTGCCTCCGTCGTTATCATCTCCATCGGCATTGTCCCGGGCATTCCGCTGGTGCCTTTTCTCATACTCGGGTCCATTACCTACGGTATGGGCCATATCATGAAGAAGTCGCCCGAAGAGGAACTGCCCGTCGTTCCCGAGGCATCCGTTGAATCGAGGGACAAGGCTGAGACCGTCCAGCCTCTCGAGATACTGGAAGTGGAGATAGGCTACGGCCTTATACCCATTGTTGACGCCGAGCAGAACGGGGAACTTCTCGACAAGATACGGGCCATCCGCAAACAGATAGCCGTCGAACTTGGCATCGTGGTTCCGCCGATGAAGCTCAGGGACAACCTGCAGCTCGGTGCATCGGAATACGTGGTGCTCCTCAAAGGTGTAGAGATGGGGCGCGGCAGCCTCATTTCAGGGAACCTCCTCGCCATGGGACCGGAGGGGAAGGAAAGGCCCGCGGACGGCATCCCCACGAAAGAGCCGGTCTTCAACCTTGATGCCTACTGGATAGCCGACAAGGACCGCGATATCTACATAGCCGAAGGCTTCACGGTTGTCGACCATCCCACGGTCATCGCGACGCATCTCACGGAACTGGTGAGGAACAACGCCCATGAGCTCCTGACGAGGCAGGAGACCCAGAAGCTCATAGACAACGTCGCCCCGACGCACCAGAAGGTGATCGAGGAGATTTCCCAGAACCAGGTCAACGTGGGCGTCGTCCAGAAGGTCCTTCAGAACCTTCTCCGGGAACAGGTGTCCATCCGCGACCTCATAACCATCCTCGAGGCGATAGCAGATGCGTCGTCCTCGACCAAGGACCCCGACACCATCACTGAATATGTCCGTCAGAAGATGGCGCGAAACATCCTGAAGCCCTATCTCGTGGACGGCATCCTGAACATCCACATTCTCGAGAAGACCCTCGAGGAGAGGCTTTTGGGGAGCATCCAGCCCACGGACCAGGGATCGGTCCTCGCCCTCGACCTTGGTTTCAGCCAGAAGCTGATAGAGAAGATCGGCAACGAGGCCAAAAAGGCCATGCTCCAGAATTACCAGCCTGTTCTCCTTGTCCACCCGATCCTGAGGGGAAGGCTGCGGAGGTTCCTCGACCGGTATATTCAGGGAATATCCGTCATTTCCCATAACGAGATACCGCCTCAGATACGCATCCAATCAGTGGGGGTCATACGAATAAATGAAGGTTAAGACCTATACATTCGACGATATCCGCAAGGGCATGGATGTTATCAAGGAACAGTTCGGCCCCGATACCATCATCATGGATATCAAGCAGAACGACCACAACGGCAACGGTTGGACGAAGAAGGGCTGCGAGATATCCATAGCGGTGGAGAACGACCCCGTGGCATCCATGGAGACCGACCTCGGGGAGATCAGGAAGAAGACCGAGGCCATCTGGAGCGATGCGGCACGGTATCTGACGGAGCGCCTTGTTTCCATTGAAACGGACATGCTTGTGGACAGGCTCAAATCATACCCCATCCCGCTCAAGATCCTCCATGACAGGATGATAAAGGCCGGCCTCGACAGGCACATCTGCATGTCCCTTCTCTCAGAGGTGTTCGCTGAGATAGGGTCCATCGCGGAGAACAGCACCAAGGCCCTCTTCTTTCTCAAGGCGAAACTGGGCAAACACATATCGCTGTGCAGCACCATGACGGACGATGAGCCGCTCCTTCTTATCGGACCCACGGGTTCGGGAAAGACGGAGACGACGAAGAAGCTTGCCATGCTCATGCATGGACGGGACCTCAATCCTTCCATTATCGCCTTCGACCCCGTAAGAAGAGGCACCTGCGAAGAACTCAGGATGTTCTCTGAACAGTCGGCTATCCCTTTTCAGTTCGCGGCAAGCATCGAAGACCTGCGCCGCAAGGTGCACGAGGGAAGCGGCAAGAAGATCATCGACGTCACGGGCCATCTGACCTATCAGGGAGAGGTGGTCGACAACTTTCGGGGTATGAAGAAGCTTGTTGTCTTTCCGGCGGGAACGAGGGATGAGACCATGGACCATTACCTCGGCATCATGGACGGGGCTGCCGTCGCCGGCCTTATCTTCACAAAACTGGACGAGGAGAACCGCCTCGGCCACCTGTGCAACAGCATCCTGAGGCTCTCAAGGCCCATCGCGGCCCTGACGAGAGGGGCCGGCATCGGGGATATCCTCATTCCGGACCAGGAGACATTCGGCAGAATACTCATCGAGGGGAAGGCATGGTAGGCAACGGAAGCAGGACGATCACGATAACAAGTGGCAAGGGCGGAGTGGGCAAATCCTCAATAGCGTCGAACATGGCCTATCTTCTCGGAAATATGAAGATGTCCACCTTCATTCTCGACGCCGACCTTTCACTGGGGAACATCGACATCATGTTCGGGATGGTCCCGAAGTTCAACGTCCGCGACGTTATCAACGGTTCCCGCCAGATAGAGGAGGTCATCCTTGAAGGACCATGCGGTATAAGGATCATACCGGCAACCTCGGGGGTCAGCGAATTCTCCCACCTCAGCCAGGAGGAAAAGGCTATCCTCATGAGTTCCCTTAACACACTGCCGAAGCACGATTTTCTCATCGTCGACACCTCCGCGGGGATATCGTCCAACGTGGTCTACTTCAATGCGATGAGCGATGATATCTTCGTTGTCGTCACGCCGGACCCGGCGAGTATTACCGATTCCTATGCAATGATCAAGGTCCTGAGCACGAAGACGGGCAGAAAGGATTTCAACATCATTGTCAACATGGTCAGAGAAGAGAAAGAGGCTCTGGACCTCTTCAGGAACGTAGTCGGTGTCACCGACAAATTTCTCAATGTATATCTCCAGTATTTCGGCCATATCCCTATCGATCGGCATGTGAACATGGCTACAAGAAAGCAACGGCTGTGGGCAGAGCGTTTTCCCGATGCTCTGGCAACGCGGGCACTTCTAAAAATTTGCGACAGGTTGGTGTCAGGATGACATGGAAAAAAGGATACGCAAAGACGTACAGGGATGAGCGCGATAGAACCATCGACGAATTTATCCCCATCATCAAACATCTGGCCTACAAGGTCTCCAGGCGGTACGAGGATGACGAGATCATAGAAGATCTCATATCCGCCGGCATCGTCGGGCTCCTCGAGGCAATGGAAAAGTTTGACGCGACAAAGGGCGCCAAACTCAACACCTTCGCCTATTTGAGGATACGAGGCGCCATGATCGACGAACTGCGCTCCCGGGACTGGTTCCCGAGAAGCGCCCGTTCCAAGTCCAAGAAGATAAACGAGGTCGTCAGGAAACTGGAAAACAAGCTCGGCAGGCTGCCCAAGGAAGAAGAAGTGGCCGAGGCTCTGGGAATGGACATGGACGCCTATTTCAAGATGCTCAAGAACTACGGGAACCTTTCCGTCCTCAGTATAGAGGATCTTCATGAACTTCTCGGCGAAGACCGTGACAGGATAATGCGCTACGTTACGGAAGAGAGTGACGACCCCGAGAAGTGCGCCGAGGTCCAGGAACTGGAAGGTATAATGGCAAAGGAATTCGACAAGCTGCCGGAGAGGCAGCGGTTTGTCCTGAGCCTCTACTACCACGAGGACCTGAACATGAAAGAGATAGCGCGCGTTTTGAGCATCACGGAAGCCAGGGTTTGCCAGATCCATTCCCAGGCGATCCTGAACCTGAGGGTCTCCATGAAGAAGTTCCTGCGTAATTAAGGTTTCTTCTGAGCTACCGATAACGTATCTGATAGTTATGGAACGCGACGAGATCCTGAAAAGACTCAGGAAAATAGACGTATTGCCCACCTTCCCAGCGGTTATGGCCGAGGTCATAAGCGTTATAGAAGACCCCATGAGCTCAGCCGCGGATCTGGCGAAGGGCATGGACCCCTCCATGGCGAGCGAGGTCCTTCGTCTTGCGAACACGGCCTATTTCGGAACGCGCAACTTCCGCAAGATCACGTCCATAGAGCACGCCATCGCCATAGTTGGGCTGGAACAGCTTTCACAGATCATTCTCCATATGCCCTTTCTTTCCATGATGGGCGAAGGGGGCTTGGGCAGGGAAAGGTTCGTGCGTCATTCCATGATATGCGGCATAGCATCGAAGGTCATAAGCCGCACCCTGCACACGGTAGAAGAGCACGCCGTCTATATCGGCGGTCTCATGCACGATATCGGGGCGGTCATCATATACCGGTATTTCAGCGAGGAATGGAAGGATATGATCGCCCTTGTCAGGAATGAGGGCTATACCTGGATAGAGGCGGAAAACAAAGTTCTCTCCTGCGATCACGGCATGATAGGAGCCTGCCTTTTGACCATGTGGAACATACCCCAGCCGGTGACCGACGGGATCATGCATCACCACGCTCCTCATAAGGCCGCCGAGAACGTATGGAATGCAAAACTCATCGATGCGGGAAACAGGTTTGCAAAACAGGTGGATTTGAGCGATAATTTTGCCAGTCTCGATGAATTTATTAATAATAACAGAGGCTTCGTTCCTCTTGTCGAGGAGATGGGTCTAGAGGTGACACTTTCGCAGGAACTGGACCTCTTCGAAGGGGTATATGCCCTCATGAAGAATGCGGGGAGCCTGCTGTCATGCACAGGGGAAGACAGGAATGATCAAGGTACTGGTAGTTGACGATTCGCTGGTGATGCGAAAGACGATCGCGAGGATGCTGTCGAAGGACAAGGCCATCGAGGTTGTGGGCACCGCCGTTGACGGCAGGGACGCTCTTGAAAAGGTCGAGTCCCTGAAGCCCGACGTCATTACCATGGATGTGGAAATGCCCGTCATGAACGGCATCGAGGCCCTGAAAAAGATAATGGAGAAGGACCCCGTGCCGGTAATCATCATGAGCGCCCTGACCAGGGAAGGGGCGGAAATTACCATGGAGGCCCTGCAGCTCGGCGCCTGTGATTTTGTCACCAAGGATTTCACCCATATGGGAGGTTCCTTCTCCTCAAAGGAGACGGAAGTGATTACGAAGGTCAAGAACGTGGCAAAGAACAAGGTCAGGTTCCTCCTCCGCAAACTGGATATCAAGCAGAAGCCCACCGTTATCGGCCCCGACCGGAAGATCCGCCACGAGGTCCTTGCCATCGGCGCCTCCACGGGCGGGCCGCCGGCGCTGCAGCACATCCTGACAAGGCTTCCCCGGGCGTTTCCCGTGCCCATTGTCATCGCCCAGCACATGCCCAAGATATTCACCCAGTCTTTTTCCCAGAGGCTCGACGCCGTGTCGCAGCTCCAGGTGAAGGAAGCCGAGGACGGGGAGACCTTGAGAGCGGGCGTCGCCTATATTGCCCCCGGGAACATCCATATGGCTGTCAAAAGAAAGGGGAAGAGCGTTTTCGTCCAGTTCACCGAAGGCACGCAATATATCTATCGTCCTTCAGTCGACCTTCTCATGGGCACGACGGCCGAGGCATATGAAAGGCAATCCTTCGGTGTCATCCTGACAGGAATGGGCAACGACGGGCTTCAAGGCATGAAGGAGATGAAGGCCAAGGGCGGATACATCGTGGCCCAGGATGAAGAAACGTGCGTTGTTTTCGGGATGCCGAGGGCAGTGATATCGGCCAACCTGGCCGATCTGGTGCTGCCCATAGATAGAATATCGGAAGAGATAATGAGGGTTCTATGAGAATACAGGGAAGAGAGGATGCTCATATGAAGGAGCTTGGCGGCAAGGAGTTGGATCGCTTCGTGGCCCTTCTTAGAGACGGTGATAATTTCGAGAAGGAAAAGGCCATCGATGCCCTTGTGGGGTCTCCCGGAAAAGAAGTGGTGGAGCGCATAGTTCCCCTTCTCCAGGAGAAGAACACGCCTGTCAGGATGGCCGTACTCGACGTTCTGAAGAAGATCGGGAGCATCCATCTCGAGGGTGTCATCGGAATGCTCGAGGACGAGAACGAGGACATACGGGTCTATGCCTGCGAGGTCCTTTCCTTTCTTAGAGACCCGCGCTCCATACCCGTTATTGTGAAGAAATCCCGGCACGATGCGGACAATGTGCGAAACGCCGCCTGCATGGCCCTGGGCGAATTCGACGACGATGAAGCCGTGGAGGCCCTTCTCGATGCCTTGAAGGACGAGGAATGGATAGCATTCTCCGCCATCCTGAGCCTGGGAAGGACGAAAAGCCCCAAGGCTGTCCCCCGTATCCTTCAATTCTTCAAGGAGAGCGGCGAAGAGCTTTCGGGTGTCGCATGCGAGGTCCTCGTCGAATACGGCGACGATGTCATACTGGACGAGATATTCGAAGTGCTGAAGGGATGGGACAGGGAGAAAAGGAGCGCCTACCTGAAGATCATACTCGAAAAAGGCGACGAGGGTACCTTCGGGAGGCTCAAGGAAAAGATAGGGGACGAGCTCTACGAGCACCTTCTGGGCAGCGTTGCCGAAAGCAGGCACCGTCCCGTTGAGATAGTCCGCATGCTGACCCATTTCAGAACGCCCAGGACCTGCGAAGCCATTCTTGATGTTCTTAAAGGCATGGAGCCGGACGACGAAAACTATGAAACGGTGCTGGAGCTTTTCGCATCCTTAAGCGACATATGGGCGGGTGATGTCACCGGCTACATGGAACGTGACGAGGCGAACCTTCTTCCGCTTGTCAGGGCATGCAGCATGACGGGCGTGAAGATCGGGGAGGAGGCCCTGCTGAAACGTTTCCTCACCGCACCCGTGGAACTGAAGCGTGAGATCGTGATGAACGTTCCCGCCGTTGTCGACGGAAGCGGGTGCTCAATCATCAAGGAGGCCCTGAAAGATACTGACGGCCACATAAAGGGGTTTGCCGTCGAGGCGGTGGGTAATCTCAAGCTTATGAATCTCAAAGATGACATCATTCACATCCTCAAGGAGGATTTTCACGATGTGAGGGTAAAGGCCTTAAGGACGCTTGTCCGTCTTGATCCCGCCCGGGCGATGGGGATGATCGAGGCCTTCGTCGAGCGGGGCTCCGTTGACGACAAGAAGGTCTATCTCGCCGCGACAGGTCTCATCGACGGAAACAAGAACCTGCCCTTCGTTACCCGGCTCTTGAGCGATGAGGACGAGGGCGTGCGTAGAAGCACCATCGGCATCCTCGGGAATTTCGTCGACGACGAGAGCTACCTGGACCTCCTTCAGAAGACTCTCACCGATGACGAGATACCCCATGAGGTGCTGAAGGTCATCAAGGACAAGAAGCTGAGCCGCTTCAAGGACAGGCTTGTCGGGATCTTCACCAACGGGAGCAAGGGCATGTGGACGCGCTACTACGCGCTCTCCGCCCTTGGAGCATTCGGGGACCCGGCGCTCTTCGATATCTTTGCGAAGGGTCTTCGGGACGAGAACGGGCTCATCACGATAGGGTGCATCCGGGCGCTTGCCGACCTCAACGACGAGCGCGCGATGGACTATATCCGGCCCTATGTGGACGACGCCAACGACGATATCAGGTCCGCGGCCGAAATGTTTATCAACAAAATGCGGAATGTATAGGAACCGGCCATGACGAAAGAAGAATTTACCGTACTGAGAGACTTCATCTATGAGAAAACAGGTATCTACTTCGCCGAAACAAAGATGTATCTTCTCGAGAGCCGGCTGACGAACAGGCTCAACGAACTGGGCCTCGGTTCTTTCGAAGACTACTACTATCATCTGAAATACGGCGCCGACAGAGCCAGGAACGAACTGCCAAACCTCTACGACGTGGTGACGACGAACGAAACGAGTTTCTTCCGCAACCCGCCGCAGCTGGACGCTTTCAAGATCATCATGCAGAAATCATACATGAACGGCTCCGGTCCGACCGCCCCCATCCGCATATGGAGCGCGGCATGCTCCACGGGCGAGGAGCCCTATACGCTGGCCATCATGCTCATGGAGATGGCGGAGGTCCACCGGGTCGGCATCCCCTTCAACATTCTTGCCACCGACATCTCGAGCAAGGTCGTTGACTCCGCGCGGAAGGCGGTCTTCAGCCAGTACAGCGTCCGCAATACCAGTGAGACCATCAAGAAAAAGTATTTTACAGAAGAAAACAATATGTATAAGCTGAAAGAAAGCGTAAAAAAGAACGTTAAGATCGACTTCATGAACCTCATGGATGACGACGCATACAGGTTGTACCGGCAGATGGATTTTATTTTCTGCAGGAATGTTCTCATCTATTTCGACGAGAAGATGAAGAAGAAGGTCATAGACCATATGTACGAGTGTCTGAAGCCCAGAGGATTCCTCACCATCGGTCACGCGGAATCGCTCCATAACATATCCCGGGCCTTCAAGCCGCTCGTGTTTCCCGGCACCATAGCATACCAGAAAGGATGATATATGAAGACGATACTTATCGTGGATGACTCGGCAACGATCAGGAAGCTTCTGGCATACATCCTGAAGCGGAAGAACTATGTCATTGCCGAGGCCGAGGACGGGATCGACGCCATGGAAAAACTGAGCCATGTCCAGGTCGATCTCGTTATCGTGGACCTCAACATGCCCAACATGGACGGCATCGAATTTGTGAAGAACCTGAGAGACAATTATTACTACATGGATACACCTGTCATCATGCTCACCACGACGAAGGATGACAAGCTGAAAAAGGAAGCCTTAGACGCCGGTGTCAACCTGTTCCTCAACAAGCCGGTGCAACCAAATTTCTTACTGTACAAGGTAGAAAGCCTTTTGCAGGACGAGGAGGAGTACCATGGATGATCAAGCGCTCCAGCGGGATGAGATGCAGGAAATCATTGAAGAGTTCATAGCGGAGTCGAGTGAACTCATGGACAATGTCATTCAGGATATTGTCGTTATCGAACAGAGCCAGGACGAAGAGATCGTGAACAGTATCTTCCGGGCTGTCCATACCATCAAGGGGACGTCCAGCTTCCTGGGATTCAATGCCCTGTCTCAGCTCGCCCACAAGGCCGAGGACGTTCTCGGGGTCATCCGCAAGGGAGAAATGGCGACGGATCAGACGGTGGCCGACATCCTCCTTGAATCCTTTGACCTCATCAAACTGATGATAGAGGACATAAGGGACCGCGGAAGCGAGAACCAGGACGCCTCTGCCGTCATCGTGAAGCTTGCGGACCTTCTCGATCCCGCAAAGAAAGAGACGCAGCCTCCGCCTGAAGAGAAGAAGAAGATCGGCGAGCTTCTTGTGGAAGAGAACATCATCACCAAGACCGAACTCGACGACGTCCTCAAGAAACAGGAGACGGAAAAAGACAAGAAGGTCGGCGAGATAATAGTCGAAGAGAAATACATCACCGAAACCCAGCTCAACAAGATGCTGGTGAAGCAGAAGGCCCCCAAGCTGGAAGAGCAATCGATCAGGATAGACGTCAAGAAACTCGATGAGCTTATGAATCTTGTCGGGGAGCTTGTTCTCGGGAAGAACAGGCTGATGCTTGTCAACAGCATGGCCAGAAAGGGCGAGGAGAGTGAGACAGTCTTCGACAACCTCACGGATATAACGAACTACATAGAGGTCATCACCAACGAGCTCCAGCTTTCCGTCATGAGGGCGAGGCTGGTACCCGTCAGCAAGGTCTTCAACAAGATCCCCAGGATGGTGCGGGACCTCTGCTCGGAGTTCAAGAAAGACATCGAACTGAAAGTCGAAGGCGAGGAGACTGAGCTGGACCGGTCTCTCATAGAGGCGCTGACGGATCCTCTCATCCACATCATACGGAATTCCGTGGACCACGGCATAGAGATCCCCGACGAGCGCGTGGCAAAGGGGAAACGAGGCAAAGGCATTCTTTCCATCAGGGCATATAACGAAGGCAACCATGTGATCATAGAAATATTCGACGACGGCAAGGGCATAAACATCCAGGCCGTGAAGGACAAGGTCAGGGAAAAAGGGCTCATGAACGAGGCGGAACTGGCAAGCCTGTCCCCGAAAGAGGCGATGAACCTTATCTTCATACCGGGACTCAGCACGGCGCAGAAGGTGAGCAAGGTCTCCGGCCGCGGCGTGGGGATGGATGTGGTCAGGACGAATATCGAGAAGATGAACGGGCAGGCGCACATCGATTCAGAGGAAGGGAAGTGGACGAAACTCACCATCAAGCTCCCGCTTACCCTTGCCATCATGAGGGCCCTCATCGTGAAAGTGGCCGAAGAACTCTTCGCCATACCCCTCAATACCGTTACCGAACTGGTCAAGCTCAAGGAAGGGCTCATCAAGACGGTGGACAAGAACGAGGTTCTCGTACTGCGCAACACGGTGATCCCCATCGTGGATCTCAGCAAGGCCTTTCTCATGCAGAGTGGCGAGGCCGGCAGCGGCTACATAGTGATCTGCTCCCTCGGCGAGAAGACGATAGGCATCAAGGTCAACTCCGTCATCGGTCAGGAAGAGGTGGTCATCAAGCCCCTGGGCGAATTTCTGAAGGACATAAAGGGAATAAGCGGCGCAACCATACGAGGTGACGGCAAGGTGATCCTCATACTCGACATCCCCTCGGTCATCCTCAACTATACAATGCACAGGAGGGCCGCCGCCCAGGCGCAAGCACAGATGCAGATGAGGAACTGATAAAGATGGTTAGAACCGAACAAAAGGATAAAGAGTTGGTTGAAACCGTTTAAGCCGTTAGAACCGTTAGAACCGAAAAAGACCGAAGCCCCTGATAGCCGGAAGGCATCAGGGGCTTCTTTTCAACGGTTCTAACGGCTTCAACGGTTCTAACGGCTTTTCCTACACTCCACTCATCGTTTCGTACTCGATTATCGCGTTGTTCTCGATGGCGTAAAGATCGGTTGGAGTGATGTTCACGTCTTTCAGGTGGATCTGCATTTCGTCGTAGTTTTCCTGTTCCAGCGTTTCTATCACGCAGACGAGCTTGCCGAGGACGCCGTCGCGGTGAAGGAGCGCCCCGTTTATCTCCTCGTTGAGGTTGAAATCGCTGAGTATGTTCTGCAGGGGCGTTTGGAAGAGGGCATCTATGAGGGACAGGACGCCGGTGATGAACGCCATGTCGGTGGCCGAACTGTCCCGGGTAGTTCGCGCGGCGAGAAGCTCCATCATCCTGCCCCTGATTACGGCGCGCTCGAAGAGGGGGGCGGAGCGTGTGTCATAGCCTTCGCCGGCAAAGAGCAGAAGGGTAACCCACTTCTGCAGGTTGCGATACCCCAGGAGGCTTATGGCCTGGCGGATCGAATTGATCTTCTGGGCCGTGTAAAAGGCCGCCGAGTTCATGAACTGGAGAAGCTTGATGTGGAGCTCGGGATTTTTTCTGAAGAGGGCCTCGATGACGAAGAATTCCTCCTCCCTGGCGAGAATCCTTGACAGCTGGAGAAGCACCATCTGTGTGGGCGAAATGGATTTCGCCGATATGATCGACGGTTTTTCGAAGAAGTAGCCCTGGAAGTAATCGAAGCCCAGTTCTCTGCATACCTCGAAGTCCTCCTGGGTCTCGACCTTTTCGGCAAGGAGCTTGACATCGTGTTTCTTCAGTTTTTCGGCAAGGTGGGGGAGCTCCTTCCTGTCGGTACCCATGAGGTCCACCTTCACATAGGAGACAATGCGAAAAATGTCTTCGACTACTGCGTCGTAGGCGACGAGATCATCAAGGGCGAAGTGATAGCCTTTCTTTCTGGTCTCGGAACACAGGGCGAGGACCCTCTCGTCGATCTGTACCGTCTCGAGAAGCTCGAGAACGGTCATGCTGTGTGGGAGGAGTTCCACGATGCCGCTGTCGAGGACCCTGTCATCGACATTGATGAAGCCCATTTTATCCCCGATGAGCCGGGAGATGCCTATGTTGTTGAGGGCGTTCACCATTACGCTCGCCGTCGCCCGAACGTTGTCCGTGACTATGGCCCCGTTGACGCTTCCGTTTCGGAAGAGAAGTTCGTAGCCGAAGATCTTCCTGGCCCTGTTCAGGATGGGTTGCCGGCCGATATGAACCTGCATGTCCTGGCCGGACGTGTCCCGGGGCTCATTGGGACCGTTAGTGGTTGAATGTGTATTCATCGCCGCCGGGATTTCCTTTACATATCTTATCGGCTGTAGTATCCATAAGATTAAGCCCACAATTTGCAGATAACTTAAGTCGGGAGAGGATCTTCCGATTATACAGGAAAGAGGAGGAACTCAATGAATGAGGGAGCCATACTGCAGCTTGTGACATTTAAATTGGGAACAGAGGAATTCGGGGTAGATATACTGAAGGTGCAGGAGATCAACAAGATGATGAATATTACAAGGATCCCCAACGCACCAGCCTTCATAGAAGGTGTGATAAATTTGAGGGGAAAGATCATCCCCATCGTTGATCTGCGCAAGCGCCTCGGTTTCCGGGAACAACCCTATGACAAGTCGACGCGCATAATCGTCGTCGAACTCGAGGGCCTTGTGCTCGGGTTCATCGTCGATTCCGTTTCCGAGGTGTTGAGGATTCCCGGAAACACCATCGAACCGCCCCCTTCCATGGTGGCAGGCATAGAATCGGAATATATAGAGGGGGTGGGCAAACTGGACGACCGGCTGCTCATCCTTCTCGAACTGAAAAAGATATTCTCGTCACCTGAAAGAAAGGACATTGAGAATATCGATATGAACTAAAGACAGGAGCCGTGCCTCATGGACGAGACCTTCAAGGTTGACCTTCTGCGGAACGTTCAGCCAACGGACAGGAAACTCTCCGTATCGAAGGAATTCGTCGGCCCGAAGAAACGTGAGGAGAGGAACAGAAAGGATTCCCATCCCCACGACCAACGCCGTCAGGAAGCGGCAGAGGATCCTGCCAGGACATACAGCAAGGACCCCGGAAAACCCGCGGGCGAGGCGCATTCGGGGAAAATCGATATAACCGTATAAGGACGGTTAGAACCGTTAGAACCGTTTGAGCCGTTGGAACCGAAAAAACTTGGACCCCTGATGCTTTCGGGCTATCAGGGGTTTTCTTCGCAACTTTCTAACGGCTCAAACGGTTCTAACGGTTTTTTACTGTCCTCCCCCCAGCACTTTGTACAGGTTTACCAGGTTGGAGAGTTTCACGAGTCTGGTGGTTATCAGGCCCTGTTGTGCGGCGTAGAGGCTGCGCTGGGCGTCGAGGACGGTGAGGTAGCTGTCGATGCCGCTCGTGTAGCGGGCGTCTGCAAGGCGGTAGGTGTTGGCAGAGGCATCGACGAGGGATTGCTGGGCTGCCAGCTGGTCGCCTATGGTCCCGCGCCGGGCGAGTGCGTCGGAGACTTCCCTGAAGGCGGTCTGGATGGCTTTTTCATACTGTGCCACGTATATTTCGCGGGTTGCCTTTGCCGCTTTGAGGTTGGCCCAGAGCAGAACGGAGTTGAAAATGGGTACGTTGACCTGTGGCACAAAGCTCCAGGTTGCGGCCCCGGCCTTGAACAATCCGGCAAGCTCGTTGCTTGTCGTTCCGATGCTGGTGGTCAGCGTGATGGTGGGAAAGAATGCCGCTCTGGCGGCGCCGATGTCGGCATTGGCCGCTTTGAGAAGACTCTCGGCCCGGAGTATGTCAGGCCGCCTCAAGAGTACCTCGGAGGAGAGGCCGGCGGAGACATCCCTCGGCGCCGCAATGGAGGTGAGGCTGTCCGACAGGAGGTCGGCCGGCACGGGGGCGCCGACAAGGAGGTTCAAAGCGTTCTCGTCGGCAGCCGTAAGCGCGGTGTAGCGGGCGACGTCCACGCGCGCCGCTTCCACCCGGGTTCGAGCCTGGTTAAGGTCAAGCTCCGATGAGGACCCGAGTTCATAGCGGCGCTTGATCATGCCGTACGAGGACTCCTGGGCCGTGAGGGTCGATTGTGCGAGCTTAAGGTTCTCCATGTCGGCGGCAAGGGTGAGGTAGGTGTTCGCCACTTCGGCAATGAGAGCGATCTGCGCGCTCCTTCGTGCGTGCTCCGTGGCGAAGTACTGCTCCAGCGCGCTGTCCCTGAGACTGCGGATGCGCCCGAAAAAGTCCACCTCCCAGGAAGTGATCCCCACGTTGGCGTTGTACAGCCGCACGTTGGCCGCTTCCCCCTTGTCGGATATGTCCGAGGGGGTTCTGTATTCATTCAGGCTCCCGGCGGCGTTGGGCAGGGGGAAAAGAACAGCGCTCTGGACCCGGTACAGGGCTCTTACCTTTTCAATGTTCAGCGCCGCCACCCTGAGGTCCCGGTTATTGTGGAGGGCAAGGCGGACGATGTTGCGGAGCTTTTCATCTGTATAGAACTCGCGCCAGTCAAGGTCAGCGGCCGCGGCGCCGGTTTTGTCGCTGCCGGTCTCCTTGTAGGCCGGACCCGTGGGCCACGAAGCGGGCACCGGCGCATCGGGGCGTGTATATTCCGGAGCCATTGTACACGCCGCCAGGCCGGCGATCACGGCGATGAGAGCAATCGCGTTTCGTATCATATCACTGTCCCTCCGAAGGAGCGATAGGCTCAGGTGGCGTCCCGCCCGTCGCAACTGCCCGTTTTTCCCTCTTGAAGAACTGCGTGACGACTACGAACAGGAGGGGTATATAGAAAAGGTCGATGAATGTCGCTGAAAGCATGCCTCCGGCAACCGCTGTGCCGATCGCGTTCATCGCGCCGGCCCCGGCTCCTCTCGAAAGGGCAAGGGGAAGGACGCCGAAGAAGAAGGCCAGCGACGTCATGATGACGGGCCGGAGCCTTGTCCTGGCCGCTCCCAGCGTGGCCTCGATGAGGCCCTCGCCGTGGGCCAGCCTCTCCCGTGCGAACTGGATGATGAGGATGGCGTTCTTCGTTGTCAGGCCAAGGGTTGTGAGAAACCCGATCTGGAAGTAGACGTCGTTGTGCAGTCCCCGCGACCAGGTGAAGAGCGTTGCGCCGAAGATGCCGAGCGGCAGCATGAGCATGTTCGCGATGGGTATGGGCCAGCTTTCGTAGAGAGCGGCCACGCAGAGGAAAATGACGATGATGGAAAAGGCGTAGAGAAGAGGTGCCTGTGAGCTCGACATCCTTTCCTGGTAGGAAAGGCCCGTCCATTCATACCCGATCCCGGCGGGAAGCTTCGCGACGGCCTCTTCCATTGCCTTCATCGCCTCGCCGGAGCTCATCCCCGGGGCGGGCTCTCCCCAGATGTTAACGGAGGGGAAGCCGTTATAACGCTCGAGCCTTGGAGAGCCCAGGGACCAGCGGCTCGCAGTGAACGCGGAAAAAGGGACCATCTTCCCTTTATCGTTGCGCACATGCAGCTTGTCTATGTCCTTGGGCAGCATGCGGTACGGTGCGTCGGCCTGAACAAAGACGCGCTTGACCCTGCCGGCCTGGATGAAGTTGTTGACGTAGGAACTGCCGAAGGCCGTCGAGATGGTGTTGTGGATGGAACTGAGAGGTACCCCCAGGGCCCCCGCCTTTTCCCAGTCGATATCGACGCGGTATTCAGGTATGTCCTCCATGCCGTTGGGCCGTACCTTGACCACGCGCTTGTCCTTCGATACCATGCCGAGGAGCTGATTGCGGGCCTCCATCAATTTCTCGTGCCCCACACCCCCCCTGTCGAGGAGCATGAAATCGAAACCCGTGGCCTGGCCCAGCTCGATGACGGGTGGCGGGGGGAAGGCGAAAACGAGGGCGGTCCGAAGGGTGGAGAATTCCCTCGTGGCCCGCTCGGCAACGGCCTTCACCCTGAGGTGGGCGCTTCCGCGCTTGTTCCAGTCCCTGAGCTTGGCGAAGACCATGCCGTTTGTCTGGGACCGACCGGAGAACCCTATGCCGGCGATGGTCATTGTCGATTCCACGGCCTCCTTCTCCTTCTCCAGGTAATAGTTTTGCAGCTTGTCGACAACCTCCTGGGTCTGTTCCAGCGTCGATCCCGTGGGCATCATTACCTGGGCGAGCAGGATCCCCTGGTCCTCGTCGGGGATGTAGGAGGTCGGCATGCGCCACAGGATGAGCCCCACGATGCCGGCGATGACGAAATAGATGACGAAGTAGCGTTTCCTTCTGGTGAAGGAGCGCTCGACTATCCCCACGTACCTGTCTCTCAGCCGGAAGAAGCGGCGGTCGAACCAGGCGAAGAATGGTCTCAGGACGCGCCATGCGTTCTCAGCCGGCTCATGGCCCTTCGGCACGGGTTTGAGGAACGTGGCGCAGAGGACCGGTGTCAGTATGAGAGCGACGAGGACGGACAGGAGCATGGACGCGATGATAGTCACGGAGAACTGGCGGTAGATGACGCCCGTGGAGCCTCCGAAGAAGGCCATGGGGCCGAACACGGCGGAAAGGACGAGTCCGATCCCGATGAGGGCGCTCGTTATCTGTGTCATGGACTTCGCGGTGGCTTCCTTCGGAGGAAGCCCCTCCTCCCTCATGATCCGTTCCACGTTTTCCACGACGACGATGGCGTCGTCAACGAGAAGCCCGATGGAGAGCACCATGGCGAACATGGTGAGCATGTTGATGGAGAAACCGAAGAACTGAAGAACCCCGAAAGTGCCGAGGATAACGATGGGCACCGCTATGGTCGGTATGAGAGTGGCCCGGATGTTGCCCATGAAGAGCCACATGACGAGGAAGACGAGGAGGATCGCCTCGAGGAGGGTCTCCACGACCTCGGCGATGGCGACCCTTACGAAGGGAGTGGTGTCATAAGGATAGACGACTTTCATCCCGTGCGGAAAGAACCGGCTCATCTCTTCCAGTTTCGCCTTTATCGCGTCGGCCGTATCGAGGGCATTGGCCCCCGAGGCCAGCCGGATTCCCATAGCCGCCGAGGGCTTGCCATTGTAAAAGGATTCTATATCGTAGGCGTCCGTGCCGAGTTCCGCGCGGCCCACGTCCCGTATCAGCACCGTGGAGCCATCAGGGTTAACGCGGACGGGGATTGAGGCGAATTCCTCGGGTGTCTTGAGCATGCTCTGGACGACGATCGATGTGTTGAGGCGCTGGCCCTTGACCGCGGGCGCCCCGCCGAACTGGCCTGCCGAGACCTCTACGTTGTAGGTCTTCAGCGCCGCCGTCACGTCCGCCACGGAAAGGCTGAAATCCATGAGGCGGTCGGGGTCAAGCCAGATGCGCATGGCATACTGGGAACCGAAGTTTTCCACTTCGCCGACGCCGGGTATGCGGGCAAGAACCTTTTCCAGGTTCGATTGCGCGTAGTCCCTCAGGTCGGTACCGTCCATGCTGGCGTCCTCGGAAATGAGGTTGATGATCATGAGCCAGTTCCTCGTGGCCTTACCGACGGTGACACCCTGGCGCTGGACGGTTTCGGGAAGGCTCGCCATCGCGAGCTGGAGCTTGTTCTGGACCTTGGCCCAGGCGAGGTCGGCGTCGGTGCCGGGCGCGAAGGTGAGGGTGGTACGGGAGCCTCCCGCCGAATCGCTCGTGGAGGACAGGTAGAGCATGTTGTCGAGACCCGTCAGCTTCTGTTCGATGATCTGGGTGACGCTGTTCTCGACGGTTTCCGCCGAGGCCCCGGGGTACGTGCTCGCTATATATATGGAGGGAGGGGCGATGGGCGGATATTGCGATACGGGAAGGCTGTAGATCGCGAGGGCGCCGACGAGCATGATGACGATCGCTATAACCCAGGCGAAGACGGGTCGGTCGAGGAAGAATTTGGATAACATGAGGTCCGTACTCCTATTTCGCCTTGGTGGCTGGCGGGGGTGCTTTTGGATCGCCTGTGTTCGGCGCCGCCGTATCATCCCTTCCAGCCGTCTTGAAGGGGACAGCCTTTACGGGAGTGCCGGGACGCACCTTCTGAAGTCCTTCGACGATCATGCGTTCGCCGCTCTTCAGTCCTGAGGAAACAAGCCACTTGTCTCCGATGGCTCGCTCCGTGGTGATCATCCGCAGTTCAACCGTGTTTTTTGCATCGACGAGAAGAACATAGGCGTTTCCCTTGGGATCGCGGGAGACACCCTGCTGGGGCGCGAGTATGGCCTGTTCGGCAACGCCCTCCTGAACGAGGGCTCGCGCGTACATGCCGGGGAGAAGGGTACCCTTGGGGTTCGGAAAAACCATGCGCAGGATGAAGGAACCCGTGGTGGGGTCGACGGTGACGTCTGAGAATTTCAGGGCCCCCTCCTGGGAGTAGGGTGAGCTGTCTTCGAGGACGAGCTTGACCCTTGTCTGCTCGGGGCCTTTAGAGTTCACTTTGCCCGAGGCCACGGCCCGCTGCAATTTGAGAAGATTCGCGCTCGACTGCGTGGCATCCACGTACACGGGATCGAGCTGCTGGATGGTTGTGAACGCCGCCGGCTGGTTGGTCGTTGCAAGGGCGCCTACGGTGACACTGGATTTTCCGATGCGTCCCGAGATGGGGGCGGTGACGCGGGTGTAGCCGAGGTTGATCCGCGCCGCTTCAACGGCCGCCTTCCAGTACTTTACATCCGCCTCGGCCTGCAGGTGGGCTCCGGTGACGTCATCGAATTCCTGCTGACTCACTGCCTTGATGGCCACAAGCTCCTTGTATCTCTGGGCCTTCGCGCGGATGGGCGGTATGTTCGCCTCGGCCCGCGCGAGGGAGGCGCTCGCGTTGTCGAAAGCAGCCTGGTAGGGTGCGGGATCGATCTCATAGAGGACCTGTCCCGCCTTGACATCGCTGCCTTCCGTGAAGAGGCGCTTCTTTATGATGCCCGTCACCTGGGGGCGCACCTCGGCGATGAGGAAGGCCGAGACCCTTCCCGGCAGTTCGGTGACGATGGGAACCTTTTCGTACTCGAGGACGACCACCGCAACTTCAGGAGCGTTCATTCCGTCCCCTTTCTTCTTGCCGCATCCGGATGCCGTCATGGTTACGACCACGAGAACGGCAACGACGGCAATGAGCCATCTCTTGTCTATACCGCACATTGAGCACCTCTTCCTGTATGGAATCCGTAGCGTATCATTCCCTGTCATTTCTTCCGCCCCGGGCATGACGGTTCGCCATGCCCTCATCGGGGCGGGTCTCCTGCATGACGTCGAGGCCGGGAAAAAGGTCTTCGACGAATGGGGCAACGAGACAGGCCTTGACGGAGCGCTTTCCGAAAACACCCGCATCCACGTCAGAGGAGAAGGATCGTCGTGATGGACACGTTCCTCCTTTCCTTCATCCCCCTCTTTGTGGCCTTTGACGTCCTCGGGGTTCTGCCCCTATACTTAAAGCTCACCGCCTCCATGGACCACCCGAGAAAGACGAAGAACCTCAGGGATTCCCTGTTCACGGCATTCATCATATCCATACTCTTCGTCATCGTCGGCAACAGGGTCATGACCTATCTCGGGATATCGATGCAGGATTTCCTCATCGCCGGCGGCATCGTCATCTTCATTACCGCCATCAGGGACCTTATCCAGGGCCGGGCCGAGCCTGCCGGAGACAATGAATTCTTCGGCGTCGTACCGCTGGGTATACCACTTCTGGCAGGCCCTGCAGTGCTCGCCACCTCCATGATCATATGGAACCAGTACCCCTTCTACTATTACCTGATCTCCCTCGTCCTCAACATCCTGATATGCGGGATCGTGCTCTACTTCTCCGGCTTCATCCTCAAGATCCTGGGCAAACGCGTCGTGGAGGCCCTCTCCCGCGTCTTCAGCCTCATCATCGCATCCATCGCCATCATGTTCATACGGAAAGGAATTCAGGGGTTCTAGAAGACGGCTTGAATCGCTTGAGTGGCTTGAATCGCTTGAATCGTTCCAATGACACATCTCTATAGTCCACCATTGCACAATGGTGTCATATTTCAGATGAGATCAAAAATGTTTTGACAAATACTGTGTCTAATTTTAAACTGTACCGTCTGGACTGTATAGTTTGGAAACAGTTCAAGAGTTCCAGGTTCAAGGTGAAAGGGTGTTGCGCCTCTGGCGTGAGACCTGTGACTTGAGACCTGAGACCATCTTCTTGGGGGAGTCTGCGTGAGTCCACGGGCGAGTTCGTTTGATGCTATTATCGATGCCGCTGAGGCCGTCGTTCTGGAGGCCGGGGCGTCCCATATGACGCTCGACGCCGTGGCCGCGAAGGCGGGGGTCAGCAAGGGCGGGCTGCTCCATCATTTTCCAAACAAGGTGGCCCTTCTCGTGGCGATGGTCAAGCGCCAGATAAACATGCACCAGGAATCGTTGAAGAAGATACTCGACGAGATCCCCGAAGGCCCATCGCGGGAGTTAAAGGGCTTCATACTGTCCATCCTGTACAGGGAGCGTGATCGTGACAACCTCGGGGCATCGCTTTCGGCGGCCGTTGCCCACGATCCGCGGCTCAATGAGCCCGTGCGCAAGGTTGTTGCCGAGACCTACGCGAGATTCGCATCCAGTGACATGTCATTCGAGAAAGCGGCCGTCATCGCCCTT
>Ga0351931_1064_pt1 | contig 20479 bp, 19 predicted proteins | sample BONcelT113001E11_FD_205818 | JGI IMG/M metagenome (GOLD analysis project Ga0351931, IMG submission 205818) | Enriched cells from coal bed in the Powder River Basin, Montana, United States - BONCAT cells T11 rep2 HSBNCT.T11.300.1.E11 ... | reverse complement strand
CCCTCACCCGGGATGTGAGCGCGGCGTTGGAAAGTTATGATGTGCTGGGCGCTACCCGGCCAATTGAAACGTTTGTTGACCAGCTTTCCAACTGGTATTTACGCCGCTCGCGACGCCGTTTCTGGAAAAGTGAGTCTGACGGTGATAAATACGCGGCTTATGCCACCCTTTACGAAGCGCTGACCACTTTAAGTAAATTGCTGGCACCGACCATGCCGTTTATGGCGGAAGAAATGTACCAAAACCTCACCCGCAGCGTGGATTCTGACGCGCCGAAATCGGTTCATCTGGCACAGTGGCCGTCATTTAACGCCGATTGGGTGGATGAAAAATTAAACCGAGAGATGACGCTGGTGATGAAACTGGCTTCGGTAGGGCATGCCGCCCGGAATAAAGCCAACATGAAGGTGCGCCAGCCCCTGGCAGAAGCCGCTTTTTCGGTTGGCAGCGCGGAAGAAAGCAGCGCGATCGCCCTGTATGCCGACCTGTTGGAAGATGAGCTAAATGTGAAGTCTGTGCGCGCTCTAGACGCGGCTTCTGAAGCGGTATCCTATGCGCTTAACCCACTTCCTAAGCAACTCGGCCAAAAATACGGCAAGCTATTCCCGGCGATTCGCCAGGCAGTTATGACAGTTGACGCAGACCAGGCCGCGCGCAGGTTGTTGGATAACCAACCGATCGCGGTTGAGGTGGATGGACAGACTTACGACTTGCTGCCTGAAGAAGTGGAAGTTCGGGCAATGGCACGTGAGGGCTACACTGTGGCAAGCGAAGGCGCATACCTGGCGGCATTAGTCACAGATTTGACCCCTGAATTAGTGCACGAAGGCCTGGCGCGCGAATTTGTGCGCCGCGTGCAGGATTTACGCAAGAAAGCCGACCTGGAAATCTCTGACCGTATTGTTTTGTATTTCCAGGCTACGCCTGGTCTGCTAGACGCAGTCAAGGCTTTCGAGGAATATATCATGGCTGAAACATTGGCAGTGGAGTTGAAAGCCGCCACATTGCCGGAAGACGCGCCGATGATTGAAGACCAGTTTGATCAGCAAAAAGTTGCTGTCGCCCTGAAAAAGGCGTAAACCTGCCTGATAAGGATTTTAAGCACCCTGGCCGTGATGAACCGTCACGGCAGGGTGTTTTAACAAATAAATGTCAAGGCGAAATGAAAAGCTTTGTTATTAGCTTGTGAACCGGCTTTGATGCCGATAGAATTAAATAAAAGAAATTGTTTTCTCTTCCGCCTGGAAGATAAGCAAATGTAATATTGGAGAAACTTTGTGCATATTGGTTTGATGATTTACGGGCAGCTGTCAAATTTATCTGGTGGGTATATTTACGACCGCCAGTTGGTGGAGTATTTAACCTCACAAGGTGATGAGGTTCAGGTAATTTCTATGCCCTGGCACGATTATCCCGTGCGGGTGGCCGACAACTTGAATTTTAAACTGGTAAATCAACTGCGGGCCATGAAGCTGGATGTGCTGCTTCAGGATGAGCTGAACCATCCTTCCCTTTTTTTACTAAACCGGTTGATTAGAAAAGAGATCGCTTACCCAATTGTATCCATCGTTCATCACCTGCGCAGCAATGAAATCCATTCGACGGTAGAGCATTGGGTTTACACATTGGTTGAACAGGCGTATTTGAACTCGGTAGACGCGTTTATTTTCAACAGCCGCACAACCAGCATTGCTGTTCAGACGATGACGGGGAAATTATCAAAGCATGTGATTGCCTACCCCGGCGGCGACCGGTTGGGTAAGGGGATGCGCCTGGCAGAAATATCACAGCGCAGCCAATCACCTGGTCCTATCCGTCTGGTGTTTTTGGGAAATTTAATCCCTCGCAAGGGATTGCACACTTTGTTAGCGGCAGTTTCAAGCATCAAAGAGACCAACTGGACCCTGGAAGTAATTGGTAGATTGGATGCGGATCCCTTATACGCCGCAGAAATGCAAAACCTCTCCAAGTCTTTAGGCATTACCAAGCGGGTCTTGTTTCGCGGTCAGTTGAATGACGCGGAGGTGATCGAGACTTTGCACAACAGCCATTTAATGATTGTGCCTTCCAGTTATGAAGGCTTTGGGATTATTTACCTGGAGGCGATGGGATTTGGGGTGATTCCGGTGGCGACGACCGCTGGAGCAGCCAGCGAGATCATTCAACATGGAGAAAATGGATATTTGATGCAGCCGGATAACCAGGGCGCGTTAGCCTCATTAATTGAAAATTTGGCGGAAAACCGTGCCCGTCTGGAACAAGTTGGTGTGGCAGCACGCCAGCATTTTTCCGAGTTTCCTACCTGGCAGGAAAGCGCGAAAAAAATCAGAGAATTCTTGCTGGAACTGTGCGCGGAAGATTAATCTTCTTATTGATTTGAAGTCGATATTGAGTAAATGGAATAGTAATGGATGATTCACTGATCAATCCGAAACGGATATCCGCATATCAACATTGGATTGAGCGGTTTCCAGTTCGCGCTGGGAGTTACGCGCTGATATTACAAAACCAAAATGAGAAGACGATTCAAGCCGGTGGGGCTGGATCGTTTGTGTTTAAAAAAGGGTTGTATGTGTATTTTGGCAGTGCCAAAGGGCCTGGAGGAATTCGCGCCCGCGTCACCCGCCATTTGCGGCTGGAAAAGAAGCTGCATTGGCATGTGGATTATTTGATTAGATCAATGCCAGTGGTGGCGGTAGGCTGGCGTATAGCGGAAGAGCGTTATGAGTGTCTTTGGAGCCGTAGAGCAGTTGAACAGTGGGGGGCTGAGGTACCCGCATTAGGGTTAGGAGCCAGTGACTGTCGTGAGAAATGCCCGGCGCACCTGTTGTATCTGTCTGGCGGCGAGGAAGACCTGGCATATTTATGGCAAGAAATGGAAATTTGGAAACTGGGTTGAGGCGGCGATCGCGTGATCCTGTTTCAGTAAAGTTGGATTGCCAAAAATAGGTTAGAATTGGGAGATAGAAAAGTTATTGGAGGCGTCTTTGAAGCGAAGTTTGCGAGATTATCTGGTTTTGGCAGTCATTTCAGGAAGTTTGATTGCCCTGGATCAGTGGACAAAATCCCTGGTGCGCGCTTCTCTCGAATTGGGAGATATTTGGTCGCCGTGGGCATGGCTTACCCCTTACGCACGAATTGTGCATTGGTATAACACTGGCTCAGCGTTTGGCATGTTTCAGGGCGCGAGCATGGTTTTTACCGTGTTGGCATTCATCATCGCGGGAGCAATCATCTTTTATTATCCGCGCGTGCCGCGGGAAGAGTGGGCTTTACGACTGGCATTAAGCCTGCAGCTTGCTGGAGCGGTTGGAAATCTGATTGACCGGCTGACCATTGGCCATGTTACCGATTTCATCTCTGTGGGAAATTTTCCGGTGTTTAATGTTGCTGATTCGAGCATAACCATAGGGGTTGGCGTTTTGTTGGTCAGCATGTTTATTCAGGAGCGAACCGCGCAAAAGCAAGCCGCGCAAGCAGCACAATCAGAACCGATCGATCCATCGATTCAGGGAGATTCATCCATTGAATAACGAGCAGCAAGTGCAATTCCAGTATCAAGGTGAAGAGAATGAGCGGTTGGATAAATTCCTGGCGCGCAGCTTTAGCGATCTTTCACGTTCTCGCATTCAGACTTTGATTGAAAATGGATTGGTAACAGTAAACGAACAGGTCGTCACCAAAACCGGCTTTTCGCTGGAGCGTGGACAGCAGGTCGTAATGCGCGTGCCAGCCCCGGAACCAAGCGCCCTGGTCCCCGAATCAATTCCCCTGGACATCATTTTTGAAAATGATGATCTCATGGTGATAAACAAACCAGCAGGCATGGTTGTGCATCCCGCGGCAGGGCACAGCACTGGCACAATTGTGCACGCGGCCCTGGCACACGCGCCGGAAATGGACGGCGTGGGAGGTGTGCAGCGGCCTGGTATTGTTCACCGCCTGGATAAAGACACATCCGGTTTATTATTGGTGGCCAAAAATGACAAAGCTCACCAATGGCTGCAATCAAAATTTAAATCACGCACGTTAAAAAAAGTGTATCTAGCGCTGGTAGATGGTGCTCCACCCACACCCAGCGGGCGAATTGAAGCCCCAATAGGGCGAGACCCCGCACATCGCAAGCAGATGGCGATTATGCCGCCCGGTAAAGGTCGTGAGGCTTATACCGAGTACCGCTCGCTGGAAAGCTTTGAAAAACATACTTTGATAGAGGTGAACCTGCTGACCGGCCGCACCCATCAAATCCGCCTGCATATGGCGTTTCTTGGCTGTCCAATTGTGGGGGATAGTGTATACGGCCATCGCAAACAGTCTTTACCGCTGCGCCGCCAGTTTTTACATGCTCAGAAATTGACCATTCAAATTCCTGGAGAGAAGCAAGCCAGGACATTTGAGGCACCGCTTCCGAAAGATTTGGAAAAAATTCTCGACCTGTTACATTCCCAGAGATAATCACAATCAATCGCAAAAAGAGAGGCCTATCAGCATGGATTGGATTGATTTAAGATCAGATACAGTTACCCAGCCCACCCAGGAGATGCGCCTGGCTATGGCCGAGGCAATGGTGGGCGATGATGTATACGGTGAAGACCCCACGATAATTCGTTTGCAGGAAATGTCTGCGGAACGTATGGGCAAAGAAGCCGGTTTGTTTGTGCCTTCCGGCACAATGGGCAACCTGATTGGAGTCTTAGCTCACTGCGGGCGTGGTGATGAAGTGATCATGGGCAGCCTGGCGCACACATTTTTGTTTGAAGCCGGGGGTGTGGCAGCATTGGGCGGTGTTCACCCGCATACGCTGGCAAATTTACCGGATGGAACCATCTCTCTTGAGGATTTAAAACTGGCAATCCGCGATTCTGATAACCCTCATTACCCCACAACACGCCTGATTGTGCTGGAAAACACCCATAATCGCTGCGGTGGAGTAGTGGTACCGCAGGATTTCATGCTGGAGGTAAGAAAAATTGCAGACAAGAACTGCCTGACCATGCATCTGGATGGCGCGCGTTTGTTTAATGCTGCCTGTGAATCGGGAATTCCTGTAAACGAGCTGGCAAAACCGTTTGACTCGGTTACTTTTTGTTTAAGCAAAGGGTTATGCGCTCCGGTTGGCTCCGTGTTGTGCGGCAGCAAAGACTTCATTGGACGCGCTGCGCGCTTGCGGAAAATGCTTGGCGGCGGGATGCGGCAATCTGGGGTTTTGGCGGCTGCCGGAATTGTGGCGTTGGAAAAAATGAGCTTGAGATTGAAGGAAGACCACCTGCACGCGGAAATGTTGGGGGACTTGTTGAGCAAAGTTCCTGGTCTGGTTGTGGAGAAGAAAGCCAATTCCACCAATATGGTCTTCTTAAGTTTGGATGAGACTGTGGAATTATCCGCGCAAGATGTGGTCAGCCGCTTGAAAGAATTCGATGTATTGGCAGGGGCAACCGGCAAGAAACAATTCCGGCTGGTGACCCATTATTGGATTCAGGAAAAGGATCTAAAAAAGACAGCTGACGCCTTTCGCGCGGCGCTTCGAAATTAGCAGTTCTGATATAATGTATTTATATGCTTTCCGCATTGCACATTATTGGATACGGAAAGCTTTTTTGTCCTAACCAGAGATTTGCATTGAAAAACATAACTACTCGATGGAGGAGACAATGTCAGAATATATCACTTTAGAGCAAATTGATGAGGCGGTAAAAGCCATCGAGGCGCGAACGAAATATCGCCCGACCATCGGTATGATCTTAGGCTCGGGTTTGAATGATCTTGCAAACGCGATTGAAGACGCGGATATTATCCCTGCCAGCGATATCCCCAATTGGCCAAAATCAACAGTACAAGGTCATATGGGCCGTCTGGTGATTGGTAAATTGGCAGGAAAACAAGTATTGGTAATGCAAGGCCGGTCTCATTTTTATGAGGGTTACAGTATGGCGCAGGTTACCCTGCCAGTACGTGTAATGAACCGGATGAAGATCAACACCTTATTTGTTACCAACGCGGCTGGAGCAGTTAACCAAACATACGCGCCCGGCGATGTGATGCTGATTGTGGATCATATCAATTTGATCGGTATGGGCGGTGTCAGCCCATTGCGTGGTCCAAACCTGGACGAGTTTGGCGACCGGTTCCCGGATATGAGCCAGCCGTACGACCGCGCTTTAGCAGAAATGGCGCGCGGCGCGGCAAAGAAAAGCGGTGTGTTGCTGCACGAAGGCGTTTACACAATCCTGGCGGGGCCATCTTTTGAGTCTCCGGCAGAGCTGCGCTTCTTGAAAGCGATTGGCACAGACGCGGTTGGAATGTCCACCGTTCCGGAGGTGATCGTTGCCCGGCACGGCAAGATGCGTGTTCTGGGAATTTCTGGGATCAGCAACAAGGCCAATCTGGACGGCAGCACCGAAACCACGCATGAAGAAGTGTTGGAAGCCGGACGGATGATCGCGCCAAAGATCAAACAAGTCTTTATAGGCGTCCTTGAAAACCTCTAAACTGCAGTGTCAACAATAATCTCTAATTTCCGGCTTGTTTTAATTGAGAAGCCGGGGTGTGTGTGCCTTTCATGAAAGATCTAATTGCGTTTTTAGGAAAATATGAACTTTGGATTTACGCAATTTTGGGGGCAATCGGGTTATTGTATTTGCGTAAAGTATTTGTGGCCTGGAACGAATGGCGCACATCTGTTTTTGGGTTGGAGCGTGAAACCTCGCAAAGAAAATTAAGTACCGCGCTAACCGTACTGGCTCTGGCAGCATTGCTGGGTTTAAGTGAATTTGTTTTAGTCACCTTTGTAAGCCCGGCGATGCCGGCGTTGTCCATTCTGCCTACTCCCACTTTGGATCTACTGGCTACCACGACCCCATCTCCCCAGGCCGCAATGGCAGAAGCAGAAGGAGAAACGATTTCAACGCCAGTACCTGATTTGAACAATATTCAATTGACCGAAGGTTGTTTGCCAGGTACGATTGAGTGGGTGCAACCGCTCCCCGGCGCTGAAGTAAGTGGAACTGTTGACCTGAAATTTATCGTCAACCTGGATAACCTGGGTTTTTATAAGTATGAATTCGGACAACCCGGAAGTGATAATTGGACCACTGTTGCCGCTGGAAATGAAAGCAGCGCGGAGGAACAGGTCGCTTCGTGGAATACCGAGCAGCTGGTCCCCGGCGATTACTTTTTGCGTCTGGTTGTTTTGGATGGCCAAAATGTGCCTCAGCCTGCCTGTGTCACTTCGGTAAGGGTTGTTTTACCTCAATAGATGGAGTTTTTTATGCCAGAAATTGAAATTCGTCCAACTGTTGCCGCAGATATGCCTGTATTATTGAAGCTGGAACACAGCTTCAATACCAATTATGTCTGGCAAATGGAACGATTGATTGAAGAAGGTCAGATTTCGGTGGGCTTTCGTGAAGTAAGGCTGCCGCGATCGGTAAAGGTGGAATATCCACGCTCAATTGAACTTACTCAACAGCTGTGGCCGCAGCGCCAGGCGATGTTAACCGCCACAATTGAAAATGTGCCAGTAGGGTATATGCGCCTGGAAGATCAGTTTTCTCCGAATTCAGCCTGGATCAGTGATGTAGTGGTTGGAGAAAAAATCCGCCGTAAGGGGATTGCCACCGCTTTGCTGCTGGCAGCGCAACAATGGGCGGTGCAGCGCCGATTACGGCGGGTGGTTTTGGCAATGCAATCCAAGAACCATCCCGGAATTCAGTTAGCCAATAAATTGGGCTATGAGTTTTGCGGTTTTAATGATCATTATTATGCCAACCAGGACATTGCACTATTTTTCGCGAGATATGTTCGATAAGTCAGGAATGACAATATGGCGGAAAGCTTGCAGGGGGTGCTTGTGTTTCTAAAAGGCTTCAGCGAAATATTAACCGCTGGAGTGGCAATTACCGCTTTTTCATTGCTGCTTTACGCGCTTTCATTTAATTTACGAGATCGGGTCGCGCGGTCATTTGCCACCATCATGGTCTGCGTGGTAATTGTTTTCACTTCAGAAGCCATTGGGATGACCGCGACCGAAACAGATGTGATCACTTTTTGGTTAAAGTTCCAATGGGTAGGCATCATCATCCTGCCGGCAGCGTACCTGCAATTCTCTGACGCGATTCTGGCAACCACAGGGAAGCCAAGCCGCGGCAGGCGCAGATTGATGATCATCGTTGTGTATGCTTTGTCTGCATTGGGTCTGATCGCGCTGCCCTTAGGGATATTGTTTGGTGAAATTCAATTAAACAAGCTGCCCGCACCTTATTTTCTTGCCAACGCGATAACTGACCTGTTTTCATTGTATTACCTGGGGATGATGGTCATTTCGCTTTGGCTGCTGGTGCGGGCTTACCAACGCACGAGGACACCCACCAGCCGCAGAAGAATTCGATACCTGATCATTGGCTCAGTTGCGCCAGCGCTGGGTTCTTTTCCATTTATGCTGTTTGGTTCAGACATTGCCGCGCGGCACCCGGTTATTTTCTGGACATTGTCAATTGTGGCAGTCGGCTTAGTAGGGGTGTTGATTATTCTGATGGCATACGCGGTGGCTTTCTTTGGTGTATCCTGGCCAGACCGTGTAATCAAAGAACGGTTAATCAAGTGGATCATGCGCGGGCCAATTACCGCCAGTGTAACTTTAATGATGGTTACCTTTACCCGGCGTGTTGGTGAAGCCTTTGGCGAAACTTATACGGGTTTTGTGCCAGTTGTAATGGCCGCCACTATTTTGTTAATGGAACATTTGATTACCATTTTTGGCCCGTTTGGCGCCAGGTGGATCTTCCTGGACCAGGATGAAAAAGAAATGAACATGCTGCGCAATCTGGAAGACAGATTGATGACGCGCAGTGATTTAAAACAATTCCTGGAAATGGTGTTAGCGGCTATCTGTGACCAGATTCAATCTCCGGGCGCATACGCGGCAGTATTTATTGGTGAAGATGTTGATCAATATGTATCGGTTGGGAAGACAGACGTGGGCGAAAATGCCCCCAGGGAACTCTACCAGATCATTGTGAACAATGGTCATGAAAAAGAATGGTTTCAATGGGGTGGTGACTATTTAATCCCCCTTGTGGATGAAACGGAAGATCAATACCGCCTCACCGGACTGCTGGGAATTGCTCGTTCAGGCAGCCAGGAATTGGACGAAGATCAAATTTCTTCCATCAGCAAACTGGCACAAAGGGCAGCCCTGGCATTGAAAGATCGGAATGCCCAGGAAGAATATTTACAAAACTTGCAGTTGCTGCGTCCCGAGATGGATTATTTGCAAGCAGTTCGCGCGGCTGGGAGGTACTCAACCGGTTCTGAAGTATTGATGGAAAGCGGAGCGCAAGACTCAGAAGATTTGAATGTTTGGGTTAAAGACGCGTTAACCCATTATTGGGGCGGCCCAAAACTGACTGAAAACCCGCTTTTAAAGCTCAAAATTGTTGAGGCCGCTTTACTAGAGCATGAAGGAAATTCTGCCAACGCGCTGCGGTCCATATTACGCGCCGCGATTGAGCGGCTTAAGCCCGATGGCGAACGCAGGTTTACCGCGGAGTGGATTTTATACAATATTTTGGAGCTTAAATTTTTGGAAGGCAAAAAAGTTCGCGAGGTTGCCATGCGATTGGCCATGTCTGAGGCTGATTTGTACCGAAAGCAGCGGGTTGCAATCGAAGAGGTGGCAAAGGCGATCCTTGAGATGGAAGAAGAAGTCCATCAAGAACTGCCATCTGAGTAATAAAAAAGTATGTTCTTGATTAATTTTACATTAATTGAGATAATATTCTAATAAAGGTATTACCAGGTAGCATTATCGTCTCAGCAGGGGAGGATTAAGAATGTTCTTAAAACAGAATAGTTCGGTCGAGAGAAGTGCCCCACAGGTAGATGAAGGTTGGTGGGCTTCTGTTCTGGCGGATGATAATCCAATAGAAATCCGCGAAAGTGAAGGGTTGGGGGCAAAAGAACAAACAGTTGTAGAAGACTCAGTAGTCGATTGGACGAAAGCTCAAGGCATTTATGAGAACGATGAGATCATTGTATTGAAGGTGTATGCCTTCAATCGTGGGGGGTTGCTCGTAAATGGTCAGGGAGTTCAGGGCTTTGTACCCATTTCGCATCTGGTGGAAATGTCTTCCGTCGAGGATGAAAACGCGCGCCGTGATCGATTATCGCATTACCTTGGTTGTTCTTTGCAACTCAAGATAATTGAATGTGAACCTTCTATGGAGCGCATTGTTTTCTCTGAACGGGCAGCTTTGGCAGGAGAAGGCCAGCGTAAGCAATTGTTCAAATCGCTCAAACCAAATGATGTAGTAACCGGAACGGTAACGAATGTAACCGACTTTGGCGCGTTTGTTGACCTGGGAGGAGTGGAAGGACTGATTCATGTTTCAGAACTTTCTTGGGGCCGGGTTAACCACCCATCCGAAGTCTTAAGAGTCAATCAGAATGTCAGCGCGCTGGTTTTACAAGTTTCTGAAGAAAATGTGCGAGTGGCATTAAGCCTGAAACGCCTTTGCCCGAATCCGTGGGATAAATTGATGGAGAATTATGAATCCGGAGATGAAGTAAAGGCAACCATCACAGCGATTAAGCGTTATGGCGTTTTCGCAAGATTAGATGAGGGGGTGGAAGGACTGATACATATTTCTTCCATGAACCTTGGGTCCGAAAATAAGGATCTGACTCGAGTATTCCATCCTGGCCAGGTAGTTCAGGTAGAGATTCTGCATATTGATTCTGACCGGAGGCGGCTGGGGTTAGGTTTGGTGGATATTGAATGAGCGGTAACTCCGAAAAAAATAGAAAATTTCAAAAATTCAAGCAAGAAACAGGTCGACCTGACCCAAAACAAGGTGTTGAGTCCTTTCGTATAAACCGTTACGCGGGCGATGCGATTGGACTTTTATTTGTTGTGCTGGCAATTCTCACCTTGATGGGATTGCTTGAATTCACCAAGGGTAGTTTGCTTTCGGTATGGGTAGCTTTCTTAAAAACCTGGATGGGTTGGGGAGCGTATTTTACTGTATTCTTCTTCGGTTTTACCGGCGGCATGTTGATGGCTCGCAACAACGAGCAGCAGCGGATATTCCCGATCAGGCGCATCATCGCGCTGGAAGGTTTGATGTTTAGCTTGATGGCGCTGCTTTCCACACTGGGCGGGCAATCCCTACAAAGAGCTTCCCAGGGATTGGACGGGGGATTCATTGGTTGGGGGCTGGCTGAAATTGTCGACCGGTTTTTACCCGCGCCAATCAGCACCATCATCTGGCTGTTAGTCACTGTGTTACTGGCTGTAAGCAGCCTGGGGCTCACCAGTCTTTTTAGTAACCTGGTGGACAAACTGCTTGAAGATGAGGAATTGGTTGATGAGCCATTAACAAAAACAACTCCCTTCGAGAGCCATGCGCCAGCGCAAAAATCCACCGGGCGTAAACCAAAAAAGGCTGCTGAAACGAAACCCCAGACACAATTAAAACGAGGTGAGCATTTACCGCCGCTGGACCTGGTTTTATCTGACAGGTCGGTAAAAACGGATGAAACCAGCATCCATGATACAGCTCGGCGAATTGAAAAAGCGCTGGCAGATTTTGGCATCCCCGCCACTGTGGTGGGGTTTCGCCAGGGACCCACAGTGACCCAATTCGCGGTGGAACCCGGTTTTGTTGAAAAAACAACCCCTGATGGTGAAGTTAACCGCCAAAAGGTGCGTGTGGCGCAAATTGCCAATTTGCACCGCGATTTGGCTCTGGCCCTTTCCGCTGAGCGGTTAAGGATTGAAGCACCGGTTCCCGGGCAGGCATTTGTGGGAGTAGAAGTTCCCAATACCGAACCCAGCCTGGTGCGGCTGCGTAATTTACTGGAATCCCGTCAATTTTTAAAAACGCATTCTCCACTGGCATTGGCATTAGGTAGAGATGTTTCGGGGTTGCCCGTGGTGGGGGATTTATCCAGAATGCCGCATTTGCTCATCGCGGGCACCACGGGGTCTGGTAAATCAGTATGTATCGCCGCGATAACATTGTGCCTGGTGATGAATAATTCCCCGCAAATGCTGAAATTGGCCATGCTCGACCCCAAGATGGTGGAGTTGGTGCGCTTCAATGGGCTTCCGCATTTATTCAATAAAGTGGAGACTGAACCGGAACGAATGCTGGGGGTTCTTAAGTGGGGCCTGGCAGAAATGGACCGGCGTTACAGACTGTTGGAAGCGGCAAAAGTGCGTGATATTGACGCTTATAATGAAAAAGCGAATCGGCGCGGTGAACCAGCTTTGGCGCGAGTGGTTATCTTAATCGATGAGCTGGCGGACTTGATGATGTCCGCGCCAGATCAAACGGAGCATGCCCTGGTGCGTTTGGCTCAGCTTGCCCGAGCCACAGGTATTCACCTGATCGTAGCGACCCAACGCCCCAGTACAGATGTGGTTACTGGTTTGATTAAGGCCAACTTCCCGGCGCGTATCGCGTTTAATGTAGCATCCTCAATTGATTCGCGTGTGATTCTGGATGGCAATGGCGCAGAATCCTTATTGGGAAATGGGGATATGCTGTTCCTTGATCCTGAGGCGGGGGCTCCGCTGCGCGCGCAAGGGGTATTGGTCAGCGATACCGAAATTGAAAATGTGATCGAGTTCTGGCAGGCGCAGCAAAATGGTGAGGTTGAACCCGCGCCCTGGGAAGAAATGATCGAAAGCGCGGCTGTCAGCGAGGGTCAGGACGATCTGATCGATCGGGCAATTAAAATCGTGAGGGATGAAAACCGGGCCAGCGCGTCGATGCTGCAACGCAGATTACGGGTGGGTTATCCGAGGGCGGCCCGATTGATTGATGAATTGGAAGAATTGGGAGTGGTTGGCCCAAGCCAGGGCGGCGGCCGCGAGCGTGAGGTGTTGATTCAGGAAGAAGATGACGATGAAGACGCGAATTTGGATTACAATGTAAATGAAGAATCGGAAGACGAGTAAAATCCATTTTTTATTAAAAAAACAATTTACTGACATGAAACTGGTGCACCGTGGAACAAGTTATTAAAGAAGAAAAACCGAAAACCTTTACCGATCTGTTAAGAAATGTTTTTAAGAATGTGTTAGACCCAATTGCCGCTTTTTTAAACCGGTTAGGGATAAAACCTAACACAGTAACTTTTTCAGGATTAATTGGCCACACTATCGCGGCCTACTTAATCGCGCGCGGCTATGTTGCCTGGGGCGGGTTGCTGATTCTGGTGATGGCGCCAGTAGACGCGTTGGACGGCACTATGGCTCGTTTGCGCGGAGAGCCCTCCAAATTTGGCGCGTTTATCGATTCGGTTACCGACCGTTATTCTGAACTGGTTCTATTCGGCGGATTATTGGTTTACTTCTTATCAGTTGATAACTGGTTGGGCTGCGGGCTGGTTTATTTGGCGGCCGCGGGCTCGATTATGGTATCGTATACCCGCGCGCGCGCTGAGACGCTGGGGTTTGATGGCAAAATTGGTTTGCTTTCACGGGTGGAGCGTTACATCATCCTGATCCCTGCCCTGATTTTTAATATTCCATTGATCGGCCTTGGAATTATCGCTGTTTTGTCCAATTTCACCGCGGTCCAGCGCATCTGGTCGGTGCGAAATCAATTTCACAATTCCATTAAGAAATAATCATTATTGTTTAAAGTTCTATTGAAAGGAATTATTTAAAACATTATGACAAGAGAAGGTATTGCAATCGGACCCTTGTTTATTCACTGGTACGGCGTGATCATCATGTTTGGCGTGGTTTTAGCCGCCTTTATGGCTGAACGTGAAGCCAAAAAACGCGGGATGGATTCAGAATTTATATGGGACGCATTACCCTATATTTTGGTGGCGGGTATTATTGGCGCGAGATTATGGCATGTTTTTACCCCGCCCGATTCTATGCAAGCCGTTGGTTTAACGACATCCTATTATTTTCAGAATCCTTTAGAAATCTTAAAAATTTGGAACGGCGGTTTGGGCATCCCTGGAGCGGTTATGGCTGGGATGATCGCGGTTTTGCTTTATTGTAAGCGGCATAATATTCAATTTGGTGTGTTTGGCGATATTGTTGCTCCCGGGTTAGCGCTGGCTCAGGCGATTGGCCGTTGGGGTAATTTTGTAAACCAGGAATTGTACGGCGCGCCGACCAATTTACCCTGGGCGATATTTATCGAAAAAGCATACCGCTTGCCTCAATACGCGGACGTTGCCTACTACCATCCGCTATTCCTGTATGAGTCATTGTGGAACCTGATGAATATGGCTGTGTTGTTATGGATTGGCAAAAAGTTCGCCAGCCGGTTAAAGGCTGGAGATATTTTGTTAAGCTACCTGGTCATTTACCCGATTGGCCGCTTTTTGCTGGAATATTTGCGGTTGGATGCCTCTAGCATTGGAACTATCAACGCTAACCAGGCTTTGATGGCTGTTGTGGCGGCTGGTTGCGCGATTGCCCTTTTCCTGCGTCATCGCGTTGATGGAAAAACGCAGGTTGTGGCCACTGAACTGGCTGTGAATGGTGAATCTCAGGCGGCTGAGTCACCAGACGAAGAATAACCATGCTTACAAAATTCCCGGAGAACTGACACTGACAGAAAGACAAGAATGATTTTCGCTGAAGACCTGACCAAGCAATTTGACGATTTCACTGCGGTAGATGGGATCAATCTCAATGTGCCGCAGGGGAATGTGTTAGTGTTGTTGGGTCCGAACGGGGCGGGGAAAACCACCACGGTACGCATGCTGACATCCATTTTGCGGCCTTCGCGGGGGACCGCCCAGGTAGCCGGTTACGATGTGGTCAAGCAAGCCAGTCAGGTTCGATCGGTAGTTGGAGTGCTGACCGAACAACACGGTCTCTACGGCAGAATGGACGCCGATGAGTACCTGGATTTTTTTGGCCAGTTATACGGACTGGAAAAAGATCAAAGCCGCAAAAGAAGCCATGATTTACTGGAACGTTTCGGCCTGGCGGTTGACCGAAAAAAAAGATTAAGCACTTATTCAAAAGGGATGCGCCAGAAATTGTCTCTGGCGCGCGCGCTTTTACACCAACCTCCGGTATTGCTGCTGGATGAGCCTACCTCTGCCATGGACCCGGAAAGCTCCCGAATGGTACGGGACGCGATCAGTGGATTGCGGTCGGCAGATCGTACCATCATTTTATGCACGCATAATCTGGCAGAAGCCGAAGAGCTGGCTGATCAGGTGGCCATCATTCGCAAGGGAAAAGTTATTCGCTGGGGCTTGTTGGCTTCTCTTAAACAGGAGTTATTAGGACCTACTGAATTTGAGGCACAGCTTTCCACGCATGTAGACGGATGGATGGGTCAGCTGCCAGAAGGTGTGCAGCTTACCTCAAGGGAACAGAACCGGTTGCGTTTTCGCATTTTTAATCCGCAAACTACCAATCCCATTTTATTACGCAAGCTATTGGAAGACCAACTGAATGTTGTTTCCTTCCAGGAAGTACCGCATAACCTGGAAAATGCGTATATTGAAGCCGTGCGATTGGCCATGCAAGCGGAAAAAGAGGATTAATCCCATGCATAAAATCCTTCAAAAAATCCGGCCGGTAATGGTAATCACTCGCCGCGAGGTTCGTGATCAATTGCGGGATTGGCGCATCATTATTCCGGTATTATTTCTGACCATATTTTTCCCCTATTTAATGAATTTCACCGCCCAGCAAATGCTAGATTTTGTAAGCCAGTATGGGGCGTCGGTTATTGGCGAGCGGCTGGTGCCATTTTTGTTAATGATTGTGGGCTTTTTTCCTATTTCTGTTTCGTTAGTGATCGCCCTGGAAACCTTTGTGGGAGAAAAAGAACGTGGAAGTATTGAGCCTTTATTAAACACCCCTCTTGAAGACTGGCAATTGTATCTTGGCAAACTGCTTTCTTCTGTGGTTCCACCTTTGGTGGCCAGTTATCTGGGGATGACAGTTTATTTAGCAGGTTTGGCAATCAAGAATGTGCCTCTGCCTGAGTTTCCTATGCTGGCGCAGATTTTTGCCCTGACCACTGTGCAGGCGGTGGTGATGGTTAGCGGGGCAGTGGTTGTATCTTCACAGGCAACCTCGGTACGCGCTACAAATTTGTTGGCCAGTTTCATTGTCATTCCGGTGGCATTCTTGATCCAGGGCGAGAGTGTGGTGATGTTTTGGGGCAATTATGACTCTTTGTGGTGGGTGGTTGCCGGGCTGGTGATATTGACCTTCCTATTAATGCGAGTGGGTCTGGCGCATTTTCAACGCGAAGAATTGCTGGGCAGGGAAATCGATGTGCTCAATATCAAGTGGATGTGGCGCACTTTCTGGCAGGCTTTTGTGGGAGGGGCGCAGAACGTATGGAGTTGGTTTCGCCAAGTGATGAGTGAAGGAGTGAAAGAGTTGCGCTTTTCCATTGCCGCGATGACAGTGATTGGCGCGGTGGGAATTTGGCTTGGCACGAGCCTGGTAAAACCATTTTATTTCTCCCTGGGTGACGCTCCGTTGGAAAACCTTCAAGGGCGGCTGGACTTGCTCACTGAGTTATTCCCCATATTTGGTATCGGACCTGTGCTTATGATCTGGTGGCAAAATGTGCGGGTAATGATTCTGGCAATGATATTGGGCGTTTTTTCCATTGGTGTGTTAGGCACCCTGCCTTTATTTGCCTCAATGGGGGTGGCAGGTTATTTGGGTGGTTTGCTAACCGCGCAGGGATTGCCGTTGAGTACCTATTTGCTATTCTTACTTCCGCACGGCGTAATTGAAATTCCGGCGGTAATCATTGGAAGCGCGGCAGTGCTGCAGATGGGATTGGTCCAGGCTACCCCGAATGCCGATAAAACGGTAGGGGAAGTATGGCTGATGTCTCTGGCAAAATGGCTGCGGGTAATGCTGGGGGTTGTCATTCCCTTGTTGTTAATCGCGGCGGCCGTAGAAGCATGGGTAACACCGCTGGTATTAAAATCTTTGGTGTAACGCGCCATTATGGGTAAGGAAGGCCACGAGGAAAACCATGGCAAAACTGACCATTTTAGGAACCGCGGCAGCTGTACCTGACCATGAGCGTGAAAACACGCATTTTTTGCTTGAAACCGGCCGGCAAAAAATATTAATTGATTGCGCGATAAATCCGGTGGCGCATTTACCCAGATGCGGGATTGATTTTATGGGTGTGACCGACCTGGTACTAACCCATTTTCATCCCGACCATGTGTCCGGAGCGCCTTATTTATTGATGGTGATGTGGCTGAAGGGAAGAAAAGAAGAATTGCGGGTGTACGGATTAAATGATACTCTGGATAAGTTTAAGAGCATGCTGCAATTGTATGATTGGGATAGCTGGCCAAACTTTTACCCGGTTCAATTTACTCCAGTTGAAGCACTGGAAAGCGCTCTTGTGTTTGAAAATTCCTCAATCAGGGTAACGGCTTCACCAGTGCGACATCTCATCCCTGCCATGGGACTTCGCGTGGATTTTCTGAGCAGCCAGCAGTCATTTGCGTATTCTTGCGACACGCAGCCTTGCGAGGAAGTAATTCGGCTGGCTCAGGGGGTAGAAATTCTTTTCCATGAAACCAGTGGAAATAGTGTCGGGCATACTTCTCCGCAACAAGCAGGTGAAATAGCCCAAAAAGCAGCCGCGAAAAAACTTTATCTTGTGCATTATCCGGATGTGGAAGAGCAAACCTGGGTTGGGGGCGCGAAACAATTCTTCTCAGGAGAAGTACGTCTGGCTAAGCAGCTGGATTGGTTAATTTTTACCGATTGACCTACCAGCCTTCAAGAAACGGCTCCCATTCCGAATAATCAGTCTTGTTACGGCCAAATAAATACATGGCGCTGCTGGGCGGCTCTTTTGGCTGGCGCAAAAGGTGCAGCCCTGATTCTTCCAGGGTTTTGCCGCCCTTGCGATGGTTACAGGCCGGGCAGGCAGTAACCACATTGTCCCAGCTGAATTTGCCGCCTTTATGACGCGGAAAAACATGATCAATCGTCAAGTCGAGCGATTTTTTGCCACAAAACTGGCAGGTGTAATTGTCACGGCGGAAGATCTCGCGGCGGGTCAGTCTGGGTCGTGGGCGTGGGCGGTGAACCATGGTGGCAAGGCGGATTACAGAAGGTGCGGGGATTTGAGTTCTCGCGGTATGAATATACCCTCTACCATTGGCTATGAGCGAGGCTTTTTCTGAGAGCATCAGGCTGAGCGCCCGGCGGGTGGAGCATATATTGATGGGTTCAAAATTCGCGTTTAAGACCAGAACAGGTTCATACATACCCACTCCATCTGTGAGGATTATAGCAAATCCTGGCCGAGATGCAATTAATGGTATGTTAGAACGCGGATAATGAAAAGCGGGGAAATCGCTTTTTTTGGGGTCTTTGCCAGCGGATTTTCCAGTATAATTTGGGGCAGGCATTGGTTCGCCTGCTGTCGCTGTGCAACCGGCCAGATCATTGGTGGAGGCATGTATGAATATTGATGAACAAGTTGCGTACTTGATGCAAGGAACCGAATACGGTGACGCCAATCTTAAAGAGGCAATGACGCGTGAACTGCGTGAACGGCTCGTTGAAGCGCAAAAAGAAGACCGCCCTCTGCGCGTTTATTGCGGGTTCGACCCTCGCACCGCAGATCTGCACTTGGGGCATACCGTGCCCATGCGAAAAATGCGCCAATTTCAGGAATTGGGGCATGAAGTGGTGTTTCTGGTGGGAAACTTTACTTCACTAATCGGAGATCCTTCTGATAAAGACGTATTACGTCCGCAGTTGACAGCCGAACAGGTCGCCGAAAACGCGCGCACTTATGCCACACAGGCATACCGCATTCTGGAAGAAGAAAAAACCAAAATCGCATTCAATGCTGAATGGTTATCCAAGCTCACCTTTGAAGATTTAATAAAACTTTCTTCAAATTTCACCATTCAACAATTCCTGACCCGCGAGAACTTCCGCAAGCGCTGGGAAAAAATGACGCCGTGTACATGCACGAGTTGTTTTACTCCATTATGCAAGGGTATGACGCGTACGCGCTCAAAGCCGATGTTCAAATTGGCGGCACCGACCAGTTGTTTAACATTGTTACTGCCGCGCGGAAAATCATGACCTATATGGATGCCAAACCCAATATTGCCATTATTCTGGGTATTCTGCCCGGAACTGACGGCACAATCAAGATGAGTAAATCCCTGGGAAATCACATCCCGATTTTAACCGGCGCGGAAGATATGTACGGCAAGGTGATGAGTATTCCCGATGTGGCAATGCCTTCTTATTCCCGCCTGGTAACCCGCTGGACGCCAGACCGGATTGGCGAAATGGAAAAGCAACTGAAAGACGGCTCGCTGCACCCGCGCGACGCCAAGATGAACCTCGCCTGGGAAATCACTTCCGCCTTCTATGGAGATGCCGAAGCGGATGGAGCGCAAGAAGCTTTTGTGCGAATGTTCCAGAAGGGTGATGTTCCAGAAGAAATGGCGGAATTTACCCTGTCTGAAGAAATGCCGCTGGTCGATGTTTTGCTGGCAGCCGGGTTGGTGGAAAGCAAGAGCCAGGCACGCCGCCTGATTGACCAAAAGGGCGTCAAACTAGATGGTGAACCGCTGACAGACGGGCGTTTACCTTTGCCAAGCGAGGGTGTTTTACAGGTGGGAAAGCGTAATTTTGTGCGGGTGGTTAAGAAATAATTTGGATGAATAAATGATTTGAAAAGGGGCTGATCCGAGAACAGGTCAGCCCCTTTTGGTTTAAATAAAAAATTGTCTGGAATTCAATAACGCGTCTATTTCTTATTGCTGGGAAAGGTTCAGGGTTTTTTCGATAACCTGAGTGCCAATTTCTTGCGCCAGCCGGGGATTATTCTCCTCGAGCAAAATCACCAGGGCAAGCGGGGTGTTAGGCCAATCAGGGGTGGTGCCTGCCAGATACCAGGTCAGCTGACGGTCAGCGGCATGGGCAGAGGCATTCACCTGCCAGTAGGGTTTGTTGGCAACTTTCAAATCATTGATCGCGGCGCGAGAGGAAACCGGCAGGGTAATTGAAGACGGGGTGGTGGACAATACCACCCAACCTTGTGTTGGCGTGTTTACCGCGGAGGCGATGACTGGAACCGGGCGGGGACTGTCGGTGGAGAGGGCGGCGGCAGCCAGCGCCAATTGCAAGGGGCTTACGTTAATCCCGCTTTGTCCCAATGCCAAAAGGTTTGGGTCGGCACCGTCAAAATTTGCGATACTCAGGTACTGAGCTGGGGCTACGGGCATGCGTAAAGACGGTGTTTCGGCAAACCCGGCAGTTTGGTACAACTCCAACCAATCCGAAGGACTTAGGGTTTGCCCAATGGCCTGGATGAAAGCCGGACAGCCTGCAGCCACAGCTTTTGGCCAAGTTAATGGGGGAGTCACCGGGAGGGCGCATAACCAGGAGCGGTTATTAAAAGCGACAGCCTGGGAAAGTGGTAAGCTCGGCAGAATATTTCGTTGAATGGAAAGCGAATAT
>Ga0351931_1068_pt1 | contig 21046 bp, 21 predicted proteins | sample BONcelT113001E11_FD_205818 | JGI IMG/M metagenome (GOLD analysis project Ga0351931, IMG submission 205818) | Enriched cells from coal bed in the Powder River Basin, Montana, United States - BONCAT cells T11 rep2 HSBNCT.T11.300.1.E11 ... | reverse complement strand
TCCGCCATTGTCCAGCCGGTAAGTTCTTCGGCGATAGCATTCATAAATGTGATGTTACCGGCCGTATCGGTGGCGATAACTGCATCACCGATGCTTGCCAGGGTGGTGGCCCAGCGTTGCTCGTTTTTCTTAAGCGCAATCTGTGTCCGCTCTCGCTCAGCGATCTCGGTTTGGAGCGACTTATTGATCTCGGAGACCTCCTTTGCCTTTTCCTGCTCCTCCCTCGACGTTGTTCTACGCACAAGCAGTGACAAGCCTATCAAGGCAAAGAAGGCGAGGGCTGCGAGGAGTGAATTGTTTTTGAGGCGGCTCCGCCATGCTTGCAGGACCGAATCGACGGGAATACCGGTCGCTGCAAGGAGTGGCAACCCCTGGATCTTTCTGTATGCCAGAAGACGTCTGGTACCGTCTATTGCGCTGGACTCATAAATTCCTGAAGGTGATGTGTCGAAAGTCATGCCGAACAACTTGAGATGCAGGAAGGTCTTTCCCAAGTATTCATCCTGCATGGGCTGCCGGAGAATCAAAGCCCCATCTGTGCGGAAAACGCTAACGGTGCTGCCCTCGCCTATGTCGAGGTTGCGGAGAAAATTTGTGAAATCGTCAGTTTCGATGGCTGCCAGAACAATGCCCAGAAACTTTCCATCTTTCCCATTGATCCGCTGGCTTATGGTGAAACTGTACTTCTTGGTAATCTTGCCTTTTACGATGGGCCCAATATAGAACTCGATCCCTTTATCTCTTTGCGGTGCAAAATACTCTCTTTCTGAAAAGTTCATTGGCTGCGACGGATACTGCGTGGAGTCCAGAAGGAGATTGGCTTTATCGTCCAGCAACCAGAGTGATCCTGCATCCGGCAGTCCTTCGGCGGCCCGTCGAAATTGTTCCCATTCTTTTTGAGACGATATTGTTTTTTCGATCCCTACATCCTGGATCCTTTGCGCCTGTTTGTTCAAGATTGCCTCTGAGGCGATTACTGTGCGTTTCACCCTCTCTTCCAGTGAAACGCAGGTTGCCTGCAAAACGAGGCGTGCACGCTCCAGAGCCCTGTTGTAATCAAGTTGCGAAACGTACCACAGAAGAACGGCGTCAAGACAAAACAAAAACAACAGGATAGATATGAGATAAATCTTGGAAGAAATCGGGTGTGCTATTCGCTTCTCCATGTGATATAAGCCTATGACTTGTTTCTATATATCCTGCTTTCCTCCTCCGGTCAACAAATACTTCGGCGATTAAGCATGTCATCTCCATCTCTTGTATTTACAGTCCTTTATACGAGAAACGAGATAATAAAGTCAGGAAACTTCCTTTTGAAGGTACCCGTCAACCTGGCAAATGTCCTGTGTTAAGGTATTGCAAGGGATTATGAATTATGGGAGGGAAAAACTGGGGAAACTCCAGTACCTCTATCATTGACTTCTCAGACGGTATGAAGCATATTTTAAGGGTGTAAATGAAAGGTGGAGAGTGAAGGAGAAGGAAAAGGAGAAGGCCGGCATAGGGATCAGGTTTCAGAACGAGACCAAGTACACACCCGCTTCGCTTTCCGGTCACATGTTCAACCTCGGGGCAATCCCCGATACCTTCAAGGAATACCCGAATCCCATCTCCAGGACCTCCCTGCCGGAACCGAAAGCCGGCGGCGAGTCGAGCCTGTGGAAGCTTCTGCTGAAAAGAAGGTCACGGCGGGAATATACCGGCAGCAAGTCTCTCAAGCTCAATGACCTCTCCGCGCTATTGTGGGCGACACAGGGACTCACGGCACAGTTTGGCGACACCTTCTTCCGGACGGCGCCCTCCGCCGGCGGCCTTTACCCCGTGGAGACCTATCTTTGCGTACGTGCGGTCGACGGGCTTGAAGAGGGGATATACCATTTCAGACCCGGTGACTACGATCTGGAATTCCTCAAAAAGGGTGATTTTTCCACTGTCCTCACCGAGGCCGCCCTTCAACAGACCATCATCCTGGCCGCCCAGGTCACCTTCATCTGGTCGGCGATCATCGCCCGGGGAAGCTGGAAATACGATCAAAGGGCCTATCGGTACATCTACCTTGACGCCGGCCATATCGCGCAAAACCTTTATCTCGCCGGTGAGGCCCTGGGGCTTGGAGTATGCGCCGTCGGCGCCTTCTACGATGATGACGTGAACCACATTATCGACCTCGATGGCGAAGAGGAGACGGTCATATACATGGCTACCGTCGGATTTCGCTCTTCGCAGAACCCTGTGTAACAGATCAAGGAGTCAAAGAATTATGTACGAACAAGGAGTGATAAGACCACCCAGCGAAGCCCAGAGCCTCCTTATACGAGTGACGAGGAATTGTCCCTGGAACCAGTGTATCTTCTGTCCCGCCTACAAAGGCGTCAAGTTCTCCCGGCGAGCCGTCGACGAGGTCAAGAAAGACATCGACAGCATGGAAAAGGAATACGCCTCTTATAAGAACGTGATCAAGTCTGCGTTCCTCCAGGACGCCGACAGCCTCGTCCTGAAAACCGCGGACATTCTTGAGATCATCAATTATACCAAAGAGAAGTTTCCGGGGCTTGAACGCATCACGACCTATGCCCGGGCAACGACATTGAAACGCAAGACCGTCGAGGAATTGCGGGAACTCTGCAGGGCGGGCCTTACGAGAATACACGTGGGAATGGAAAGCGGCTCGGAAAAGGTCCTCAAGATGATACGAAAGGGTATCACGCCGGAGGACATCGTCGAGGGGGGCAGGAAGGTCGTGGAAGCGGGGATGTCGTTGTCGGAATACATAATGCCCGGCGTGGGCGGCAGGACCATGAGTTCCGAGAATGCCGTCGAAACGGCGCGTCTTCTGAACCAGATCAAACCCGATTTCATCAGGGTGCGGACCTTTGCCATGCACCCCATGTCGCCGATGCGCAAACTTGTCGACGACGGGACCTTCGTAATCATGAACGACGCCGAGATAGTTGGCGAGATACGTCTTCTCGTCGAAAACCTTGACGAGATGCACACCTATTTCTCCTGTGCTGATTTCAGCCTCAACCTGCTCATGCAGGTCGACGGCCATCTCGACGAAAGAAAAGCCTACATGCTCAGCGAACTGGACAGGTTCCTCGCCCTGACACCACAACAGCAGAAGGCCTATGCCCTCATCAGGCGTTCGTCGTACATGCAGTATCCCATCGAGGCGGCACAAAATGAGGAACTTCTGGGCAAGATACGCCCCGAGATCGAGAAACTCGAAAAGGACGACCCGGAAGGTTTCTACAAGTACATAGAAACCCTGAAATCCCACCAGCTCCCCCAACCGCAGACGGACGAGTGGAAGTGAAAAGACGGCTTGAATCGCTTGAATCGCTTGAATGGCTTGAGTCGCTTGAAGGTTGAAAAAAAGATGGATAGTGGTCTCGCGTAAAAAAACAAGACGCGGGGCAGGCAATGTGTGAAGCCGGCCTTGTGTCGGAACGATCGGCCTTGCGGTCCGATCGGGTCTTTTAACACTCAAGCGATTCAAGCCGTCTTTAGTCTTTTCCGGAGTTCCGTGGGACACAGGACCTCGAGATGGATGGATGTTCCCAGTGCGAGCTGGAGGTTTTGCTTTCTTGCGGCGAATCTCTCTGCCAGTTCCGTGTCTGTCGTAAGGTAGTAGTCGATCCCGTTTCTCAGGGAATGGGCTATATGCGAGATGCTGCGGTCGATGTTCTCCTGGCAGTATTTCTTCCTGACAATATCGAGAACGAAATCGATATGCCGGTCCTGCATGGGCAGCCGGGGGCAGCTCTTCTTCCCGATGTTGACGAGCCGGTTGAGAAGTCCGAGAAGGTTCTTGTTCAGCGCCGCATCCTCGCCGTTCAAGGTGGCGCTGCGTGAATACTTCGGCAGAACGGACTGGAGGATCTTCCAGTTGAGGCCGTATTGAATATGTTTGAGGTCCGCCCAGAGTTGCATGTCGTAGACATCATGGAGCGCCGCCGCACAGTCCCTGAGTATCGCCGCTTCCTCATCGAACGCAACCGATCTGCTCCCGTCGCCTCTCGGTCCTTCCTTCAGAACACGGGCAACCTTCTCGTAGAAGTGGGGATGGGTATGCTCGCCGACGAGATCATCGTGCCCGCTTATGATATCGAGCTGGTCATAGAGCTCCACGATGGCCCTCCAGTGCTCCGCATCGCTGTGGTCCGCGCCTTCCCAGTGTTCGAAATTATCGATATTGTCGGTGATCTGAAAGGTATCGGTGACACAGAGACCGCCACGGTTCATCTGGATGACGAAATCGAGTTCCATCTCGTCCACGGACGTGACGAGAGACAACGCTTCGTGCTTGTAGCGCTCCCAGATCGATCTGACTGCGTTCCATTCGGAAAGGAGAGCTTCATCGCCCACTCCCGCTCCGGCGATGAGATCGAGAATACGGTAGTCAACATAGACGCTTGTGCGCTGTTTGTTTGCCATCTGTCACCTGCATTCCGGGGGAACCCCGTTGAAGATTGATTGTGCCGGAAGAATACGCCAGGCGACGTGGAAGAAAACACCAGCGGTGAACGTGAATATCAGCGTCAATCCGTATGATCTGAAACCACCCCTATGCCCCTGCACTCATTATAGCAAATGCAGGAAAGAATAGAAGAGTTTATTTGCAGGGCCCGAAGGGCTTTGACATTGAAATGCATATCGTTTGGTTATATTCTATTGTCTGTCATGAAAATACAGGAACCCTGCCGCACATGCCTCCTGGGATTGATCCGAAAGACAGCCGCCCTTTCCGGGGGCGACCACGGGGTGGTCGCTTCATCGCTATCCCTTCTCGAAGAGCTCTTCGTGGAGGATGCAACACCGCCGGGGATTGCCGACAGGCTGCTGGCCCACTTAAGGCAGAAGACCGGCGTCTGGGACCCTTACGCCACCCTGAAATACCAGGAGTACAGGGAAGCTCAGGCGGTCGTGAACAGCCTTGGCGGCAACGTGAGGGGATCTCTCAAAGACTTCCTTCGCCTTTGTGCTCTCGGGAACTCCACCGACTACTTCGTCGGCGGCACCTTCTCTGCGGAAGATTTTGTTTTGCACGGCGATATGGATAAAATTGCGGCTGCGATTTACATTAAACACAACGAGATACTGATGCTGGGCGACAACATGGGAGACTTCGTTTTCGATCTCCCTCTTATCCGCTTTCTTGAAGGAGAGGGCAAGAAGGTTTTCTATGCCGTCAGGGAGCATCCCGCGCAGAACGACCTTTGCATGGAGGACGTCCGGCGCCTCGGTCTTGGGAAGCTGCATCCCCGCATTATATCGACAGGCAGGGCCAACGTGGGTCTGCCCCGGGAAGACATAACAGGCGAGATCGAAAGGCTCTGGAAGGGGGATGGTCCGGTTATCGCGAAGGGTATGGGGAATTTCGAGACCATCAGTGAATTTGACGGGGAACGTCAGGTGGTATATATAATGAAGGTGAAATGTCCCGCCGTTGCCCGCGCGGTCGCGAGCAACATCGGGACATATATAGCTCACGTGAGGTAATGAACCCTATGGCAGGAAAACAAGATTACTATGAACTGCTCGGCGTGTCGAAAACGGCCTCCGAGGATGAAATGAAGAAAGCCTACAGGAAACTGGCATTGAAGTACCATCCCGACCGCAACCCGGGCAACAAGGAGGCCGAAGAGAAGTTCAAGCTCATCAATGAGGCCTATGCGGTGCTGAGCGACGCCGAGAAACGCAAACAGTTCGACACATTCGGAATGGGAGGCTTCCAGCAGCGTTACAGCGAAGAAGACATCTTCAGGGGTTTCAACGTGGGAGACCTCTTCAAGGACCTCGGCTTCGGCGGGGGCGATATCTTCAGCATGGTCTTCGGCAGGCAGGCCGGCCGGGGCGCCCGGCAGCAGCGGCAGCAGCAGCAAACCTGGGATTTCGGCGACTACATCGGGAGGCAACAGCAGGGAGCCGGGGCGGCCCGCGATCTCGACCTGTACTATGAACTGGAGATACCCTTCATGGACGCTATGCATGGAGCCGAAAAACGGATATCGCTGACCACCACGACGGGAGCGGAAGAGGTGAGTGTCAAGATACCGAAAGGGATCGCGAGCGGAAAAAAGCTGAGGTTGAAAGGCAAAGGCAATCAGACCCGCGGGGGGCAGCGCGGGGACCTGTACATAACCATGAAGGTGGGAGAACATCCCGTCTTCAAACGCACCGGCAGCGACCTCTGCGTAACGAGAGAGGTGAAGCTTACCGATGCGCTTCTGGGAACGGTCGTTGAGGTCCCGTCCATTGAGGGACCGAAAAGGGTCACCATCCCGCCGGGAGTAAAAAGCCATTCCAGGGTCCGTCTCAAAGGCCTCGGCGTTCCCGGGCAGGGCGGCGACGAATACGTGGAGGTTATCATCGATATCCCGAAGAAACTTACCGACAAGCAGAAAGCTCTTCTTGAAGAGCTTAGAAAGGAAGGTCTATAGTGCTCCCTCGCAGGCATATCCTCGATGTCTGGGAACTCATCAAGGATAAGGAAGACTTGAAGTCCATGGCCACAATTTCCCTCGCCATCGACGCCATCAAGTATATGCACAACGAACCAAAAAAAGACCACCTCGTGGAAGCACTGGAACTCAATGAGTTCATCTGTTTTATGTTCCCGGCGAAGCGTCCCAGGAACAGATCGCTCCTCTATCACATCGTTTCCGACCTCCTCGGACTTCTCATGTACGGCATCCCCGGCACCCGCAGGTACGCGATTGACAACATCGAAACGGTGAACTACTCCGAGAAGAACATGGAGATCTACCCCGTCATCGAGGTCTGGAACAATCTCAAATCAAAGGTCTACAAGAAGAAGCACGGCGCCGAAGACATCATAGAGGGCTTCATCAAGAAAATCCGGATAGAAATGGATGTCCTCGAGCGGTTCCCCTTCGTGGAAGAGGTCTTTTTCGAATCAAAGGACACGATAAAGGAGTGGCTCCCCTCCTTCGCAAGCTATTACGACGAGAGCAGAAAAAAGGTCCGCGGGGCCTACGACCGCTGGTGGGCACTGTGGCTGTGCAGCAGCGGCAAGGAGGAGATCCTCGGCGCCATGGTCGACCGTCTTGCCTCCCAGGCTGAGCGTGAGTACGAAACCATCATCGACAAAGACAAGGTCTTCTCATCCATCATTTCCGACCCTGACACGAACCGGGCGGAAAATGAGTTCTTCACCAAATGGTACAAAGAAGGGGTAAATTTGTTGCTAAAAATTTGACCTCCGGTATTGACAAAAACTTACCTACATCCTTATATTACTTTTAGCAATCGTTTTTCGCTATTGCTAACTTTACAATCACAGAAAGGAGCGTGAAACAATGAAGGTTAAACCATTACAGGACAGAATTCTTATCAAGAGAATCGAGGAAGAAGAAAAAACGAAGGGTGGCATAATCATTCCTGACGCTGCCAAGGAAAAACCCCAGGAAGGAATTGTGGTTGCGGTGGGCGATGGGAAGATCCTTGAGAGCGGCCAGAAGGCACCGTTGACCGTGAAGCCTGGAGACAAGATCCTCTTCGGAAAATACTCTGGTACGGAGATCAAGGTCGACGGCGAAGAGCATCTCATTCTCAGGGAAGATGATGTTCTTGCAATTGTAGAAGATTAATTAAGGAAGGAGGGATCAAAGGATGGCTAAAGAAATCAAATATGATCAGAACGCAAGGGAGGCACTCCTGCGGGGCGTCAACACACTCGCCGACGCTGTCAGAGTGACTCTTGGACCTAAAGGTAGAAACGTTATTCTCGAAAAGACCTTCGGCTCCCCCACCGTAACAAAGGATGGAGTAACCGTTGCCAAGGAGATCGAGATCGAAGACAGATTCGAGAACATGGGGGCCCAGATGGTCAAAGAGGTCGCCAGCAAGACAAGTGATGTAGCCGGCGACGGTACCACGACAGCAACAGTCCTCGCCCAGTCGATCTACCGTGAAGGCGCCAAGCTTGTCGCGGCAGGCCACAACCCCATGGAACTCAAACGCGGCATCGAGAAGGCGGTCGAAGTCATCGTCGCTGAACTGAAGACGTTCTCCAAGCCGACCAAGGACCAGAAAGAGATCGCGCAGGTCGGGACCATCTCCGCGAACAACGACGACACCATCGGCAACATCATCGCCGAGGCCATGAGCAAGGTCGGCAAGGAAGGCGTCATCACCGTTGAAGAAGCAAAGAGCATGGAAACGACCCTCGACATCGTCGAAGGCATGCAGTTCGACAAAGGATATATCTCACCGTACTTCGTCACCAACCCGGAAAAGATGGAAGCGGTCCTCGACGAGCCTTTCATCCTCATCAACGAGAAGAAGATCAGCAACATGAAGGACCTTCTGCCGATCCTCGAGCAGGTGGCGAAGATGGGCAAGGCCCTCGTCATCGTCTGCGAGGATGTTGAAGGCGAGGCTCTGGCCACGCTCGTGGTGAACAAGCTCCGGGGCACCCTGAAGATTGCAGCCGTCAAGGCCCCCGGCTTCGGAGACAGAAGAAAGGCAATGCTCGAAGACATCGCTATCCTCACCGGTGGACAGATGATCTCCGAAGAACTGGGCATCAAGCTCGAGACCATCACCCTGAAAGACTTGGGGCAGGCCAAGAGGGTCGTCATCGACAAAGATAACACGACGATCGTCGACGGCGCAGGCGACAAGTCAGACATTGAGGGACGGGTCAAACAGATCCGCACCCAGATCGAAGAGACCACATCCGATTACGACAGGGAAAAACTCCAGGAAAGGCTCGCGAAGCTCGTTGGCGGTGTTGCCGTGATCAACGTCGGCGCAGCGACAGAATCGGAGATGAAAGAAAAGAAAGCCCGCGTCGAGGATGCCCTCAACGCCACGAAGGCGGCCGTTGAGGAAGGCGTCATTCCCGGTGGAGGCGTGTCCTTCATCAGGTGCATCTCGAAACTCGATACACTCAAACTCGAAGGCCAAAGACAGTTCGGCGTCAATATCGTCAAGAAGGCCATCGAAGACCCTCTGCGCTGGATCGCAACGAACGCCGGCCACGACGGTTCCATCATCATCGAGAAGGTAAAGAACGGCAAGGGCAACTTCGGTTTCGACGCCGCGAAGGAAGAGTTTGTCGACGATATGGTGGCCGCAGGCATCATCGATCCGACCAAAGTCGCCCGCACGGCCCTTCAGAACGCCGCTTCAGTCGCATCGCTTCTGCTCACCACCGATTGCATGATCGCTGAAAAGCCGAAAGACAAAGGCGCCCAGATGCCTATGATGCCCCCGGGAGGAATGGGCGGCATGGACGGCATGTACTAGAAAGCACGCATTAAGAACGACAAGGGGGACCTCTTGAGGAGGTCCCCCTTTTTCCATCTGCCCCTTCCCCTTGATCACTCGCTGTGATACTTGAAGGAAATATTGAGCCTCACCCTGTACTGGCTCACCTTTCCGTTCTCCAGCGTGACATCCTGCTTGATAACCTCGGCGACACGAAGGTCCTCGAGGGATTTCCCCGCAGTCTCAAGGGCATTCTTAGCGGCGTCCTCCCAGGACTTCTCACTTGTTCCTACAATCTCGATGATCTTGTAAACACTACCCGCCATATTCGCCTCCTTTCTTGAATTTGCTAAGAGCAGGTTATAGGCTCTTTTATAGCACAGAAAAGAAATCTGTCAATGAGGTCAGGGGTAATAGGTAATAGGTAATGGACAGCCATGCCCGGCACGTCGGGCAGGAACCAGACGTCATGAGACAGGCAGGATCGGCCCTTTCTCCTGTCCTTTCCCGGGACCTATGACCAATTACCTGTCTTTCTGGCAACACACCTCCCCGGCGCGGCCGGGGACGGAACCGTATTCGATTGTGCATACGGGAGTGTCGGCCGTGTCTTTGAATTCCCGGGCGATGTCCATGAGGCGTTTGAAGGTGAAACCACGCTTTCCGGCCTCTCCGAGAAAAGCATCGAGGAACCCGCTCCAGCGTTTGCCTTCCAGTTCGGTGTGGACCGTCAGGATGTTGAGGCCTTCCATCAGCAGCGAAAGATAGTGGTCGACAAGAGCCTTCTCCTCGGCGCTTATGACCCCTATCACCTCATCGAGTGTGGGAAGGGTCGTCGGAATCTGCACTATTCTAAATCGGGTGCCCCCCATTTGAGGATAGAAGGGGCATACACCCCGGGTATCGCTGGAGTATATCAGCCCTTTTTCCTGGAAGACCTTGAGGACGAAGGGGTTTATCATCCATCCCGGTGCGGCGAAGGAACGGGCATCTTCCCCCACGATCATCCGGTAAACGGTGAGCAGCCGGTCAATCTCGCGGCGCGTTTCAGCTTCGTCAAAATGCTTGATTGAATCGTGCCATCGGACATGGTCATGGCCGTGGATGCCCAGCTCATGCCCGTTGTCGAGAATCTTCCTGACAAGGGTTATGTTCCTGCGGGCAATCTGCGGCCCCGGCAACACAAGACCGTACATGAGCGTCTTTATGCCGTAGGTACTCACAACCCCTACCCGTCCCGCCTTCTTGAGAAAACCCTTCCGGGTGAAAACCCTCTTTACGGTCCTGCCCGTATTGTCCTTTCCCATGGGGACGAAAAAACTCGCCTTGATATCGTGATGCCGGAATATGTCGAGGAGGACAGGCACACCACTGCGCATGCCCTCAAACGTATCCACATCGACCTTGATCCCTATGGTCCCGCTCAAGAGTTCGCTACCTGCCCGTTTCCCCGGGAAGACTCGTCTCCAGGTAGTAATCAAGGGTTTTCTTCAGCGCCGTGTCAAGGTCGACGAGCGGCTCCCAGCCAACGAGCTCTCTGGCCTTCGCTATCGAGGGAACCCTGCGGTCGATGTCCTGATAACCTTCCCCATAGAAATCGCGGGAATAGACCTCGATGATCTCGGAATGTTTCGTATAGTGCTTTGTCCTGGGATCGTCCACGAACATTGCCTTCAACTTGATGGCGAGGTCTTTGACGGTCGCCTCGTTCCTCGGGTTACCGATGTTGAAGATCTGACCGTTAAACCGGTCGTCCTTGTTCTCTACGATCTTCATGAGACACGCGATGCCGTCGTCGATATAGGTGAAACAGCGTTTTTGCGAACCTCCATCGACAAGGCGGATAGGTTCAGCAAGGAAAAGGCTGCTGATGAACTGCGTCACCACCCGGGAGCTTCCCTCTTTTTCCGGATCTGTGCTCACTTCGTCAAGCTTGGGACCTATCCAGTTGAAGGGGCGGAAGAGGGTAAACTTAAGACCATGCTGAAAACCATACGCCCAGATGACCCTGTCGAGAAGCTGTTTCGATGCACTGTAGATCCAGCGCTGCTTGTTGATGGGACCGAGGACGAGGGGACTTCCGTCTTCCGTGAACTCCGCATCGGGGGACATCCCATAGACCTCCGACGTGGAAGGGAAGAGAAGTCTCTTTCCATACTTGACGCAGAGACGGACCACCTTGAGGTTTTCCTCGAAATCGAGCTCAAAGACCCGAAGGGGCTCCCTGACGTAGGTCATTGGCGTCGCAATGGCAACAAGGGGCATGACGACATCACATTTCTTCACATGGTACTCTATCCATTCCCTGTTTATCGAGATGTCGCCTTCAACGTAATGGAAGCGCTCATGGCCGAGGCATTCACCGAGTTTGTCGTTGCGAATATCCAGTCCATAGATCTCCCAGTCCGTTTCGTTCAAAACGCATTCCGCAAGGGCGTTGCCTATAAATCCGTTCACTCCGAGCACCAAGAGTCTCAAGGGTGACCTCCTAGAATTTTGTTTTTCAAAACATGAGAAGATGTCAGTTCGATGGCGCCCATCTCCGGACCACCTTCGAGCTGAAGCGATATGACGCGCAAAGAACCCGAACCGGTTTTTACCAGGAGAGGGTCTTCCGATATTACCGTTCCGGCGGCAACTTCCCGCGGAGATACGTTTTCGGGGTATGCCTTCCATATAAAAAGCCTTTTTCCGTCGAGATAGGTAAAAGCCCCCGGATAGGGATGGGTTACCGCCCGGATCAGATTGTATATCGACAGGGAATCTCTCGCCCAATCGATGAGGCCGTCTTCGGGCCTGCGCCCTCCGAAATAAGAGGACGGCCCCGTCTGCACCCTTCTCGCAAAGGTCCCCGCTTCAAGCCCGGGCAGGACATCCTGCATGAGTTCCCGCGCTGCTCCGACAAGCTTCATATAGACGGAAAAGACATCGTCCTCGAAGGCAATGGCAACCTCTTTCTGTGCCACTATGTCACCTGCATCCGGTTTCTCGACCATGAAATGAAGGGTGACCCCCGTGTGCTCTTCGCCGGCTATAAGAACCCAGTTGACGGGGCAGCGGCCGCGGTACTGCGGCAGGAGCGAACCGTGGAGATTGAAAGCGCCGATGCGGGGTATGTCCAGAATGGCCTTCGGGATCATCCTGCGATAATAGAAAGAGAAGATTATGTCGGGACGCATATCACGAATGGCCGCGATCCACTTCTCGTCATTGACGTTGTCCGGCGTGTGGACGGGGATGTTGTACTCCCGTGCAAGTTCCACGGGCCTGCGGAACCATATCTCCTCGCCGGGGTCGTCATCGTGGGTAAAAAGGCAGGCAACGTCGGCGCCGGTGCCGAGGAGCTCTTCCAGGCAGACATAGCCGATCTCCTGGTATGCGAATACGACTGCCCTCACATGTATTCCTTCTTGATGATATATCGCGGACGCCTTCTCACTTCCTGGTAGATCCGGCCGACGTACTCGCCGATGACTCCCAGGGCAAAGATCTGGATGCCTATGAAGAAGAAAAGCACGCCGAAAAGGGTAAAGGTTCCCTCACCTTCAGGGCCCATGAGGAGCCGTCTCGCCATGAGGAAGATGGCGAAGGCAAGACCGAGAAAGGCGATGGCCACACCGAGCATGCTGATGAACTGTATGGGCAGGAGGGAAAAATTGGTCATGAGGTCGAAATTGAGCCTGAAGAGCTTGAAGGGGCTGTACTTGGACGTTCCCTTCTTTCTCTCCTGGTGGCCGACCTCTATCTCCGTTATCTTCTTGGCGAAGGTATTGGCAAGCGCCGGGATGAAGCTTGACGATTCAGGGCACATGTTCATGTAGTCGACGATGTTGCGCCTGTAGGCCCTGAGCATACATCCGTAATCCCTGAGACGAACACCGACAAGCTTTGCCGTGATCCTGTTCACTATGTAGGAGGGCAGCTTGCGAAAGATCGAATCCTTCCTGTGTTTCCTGTAAGTGGCGACCACCTCGTAGCCTTCTTCCGCCTTGGCGACAAGCCTCGGGATCTCCTCGGGCGGGTTCTGCAGATCGGCGTCGATGGTTACGACGATCTCGCCCCGGGCAAAGTCGAAACCGGCAAAAAGGGCCATGTGCTGGCCGTAATTTCTGTTGAACTCTATAACCTTGATGCGTCCGTCCTCACGATGGAAGGTCTCAAGGATCTCTTCGGTGCGGTCCGTGCTCCCGTCGTTTATATAGATGATCTCGTAGGTCCCGTGCATGCCCGTCAATGCGTCGCGGAGCCGCTCATTCAATTCCGGCAGCGACTCCTCCTCGTTCAGAACGGGAACAAGCACAGACACATAAGGTTTCTCATCCATTTTTCCTCACATAAAAAATATAGTGATCCTTCTCGTACTTCACCCTTTTAACGGGCACGAAGGACTTCTCCAGAGTCTCCCTGAGATGCATGGTCGGTTTCTCTTCGACGATCAGTAGTATATCACGTTCGTCTTCTTTTATCTCCTTTATATCGCTCAGAGCTTTTATCGGTTTCCCGATATAGAATATGATACCGGCCGAATTGAAACCCAGGGTATATATCTTTTTCGTTTTCTTGTCGTCGCCAAGGGGGTCCGTGATGAGGGTGAGGGACTTCGATGTCCTGTCTACGAGGGGCATGTAGTAGGCACCGTAGAAGAAACCTGTGAATACGAGAAAGAAAAGGAAAAAGGACAGGGCGAAGTGCTTGTTCTTCTTGAAAAGCATCACGAGAAAACCACAACCCGTCAGGAAAAGGATGGCGAGATAGATATAGACTGACATGGGTCCGTCCCTGAATACGGCCATATCCTCCTCGGGCAGTACATACATGGCGATAACGGCGCAGATGGGTATCAGGGCCAGGGAAACCGCGAAAACCTTAAGGATCGCGTTCGTCCAGTTTTTCTCAACAAGGCCGTCCCAGGCATCCCTGATGTAGAGCCCCGTGAGCAGCGCAAGCGCCGGATAAGCGGAAAGGAGATATATCGCCCTCTTGCTCTGTGACAGTTCGAAAAAGAGGAAGATGAGGACAAACCACAGCAGGGGAAGGACGTACCGTCGCCTCCAGGCCCCGAAAAGTGCAAAGGGAAGAAAGAGGCTCCAGGGCATGAAATTGAAGAGAAGCTTATGAAAATAGTACCAGGGTGATTCGATGTGGTCGAAGGCGTTCGTGTAGCGGGTCACATTCTGTTTGAGGATGAATTCCCTGATGTAGCTTTCTCCGGCGATGAGGAACCAGATGGACGCGATGGCGGTGGCAAGAAGACAGCCGGCCACGAGGGGAACGATGTAGCGGCGCAGGCTCCTTTTGTAGATGAGATAGAAAAACACGACCCCAACGGGGATGACGAGTCCCGCCGGGCCTTTCGTGAGGATGGCGAAGGCGCCGGGGATAAAGGAAAGGACAAAGGAGAGCCGCTTGTCCTTCTCCAGAGAGACAAAGGCCAGATAGATGACGAGGCCGATGAAAAAGGCAAAGGTCATATCCATGACGGATTCGCGGGCATTGGAAAGGAACTGGTAATTGGTGACGAGGACCAGCCCCGAGAAAAAACCTGCCCGCTCGTCACCCAGCCTGCACCCTAAAAGAAAGGTCATGATGACGAGAAGGAGTGCCGCGACCGCCGATGGCGCCCGGGAGGCGAATTCATCGACCGTCCCCGATATCCTTGCCGCTGCAATGATCATCCACGAATAGAAGGGCGGCTTTTCGAGATAGGGGATACCGTTGAGGTAAGGCCGGATATAATCCCCCCGGTCCATCATCTCCCGCGCCATGATCGCCTGCCGCGGTTCATCGGGATCCCACAGCGAGGTGACGCCCAGATTGAAGAAAAAAAGGATTCCCGCAAGAATGATCAGTACTGCCAGTCTTAATTTCATCTTCACCCGCGTATTAACGACCCAAACATAGTAAAAACACAGGAACTTTTATATGCCAATATTCGACATTTTTCAATATTTCTTTGTCCCACAGATGGCGTTACCCCATAATCAGTAATCATTCCAATATATTTCTCAATCCGCACTCCGTCGTTCGACCCGCATATCAGGAAGGGGCCCTTCATCATCACGTCGCCAGCGGGCCTTCCGCAACTCTTGCAAGTTGGCGATCTTACGGAACCGCGGGCTTTATTATTATGTATCCCTGTCATGGTTTCTTGTATAATAAAACAATCTAAACACCATTTTCGGGGAGGCGCGGATGAAGAACGTTTTGTGGTGGCGGTCAGGGACAAAACCGTCTTCGTGTCCGAAGCTTCACGGACAGGTTCAGTAAATGGGGGTCGGCTGAGGAAGCATTCAAATTCTGGGCCCAAAGGCTGAAGAAATTCGTGGACGATGTCGAGACTGCCAAAAAAATAACACTCTCTATCGACGCAAAGGCGCCGCCGTGACCTTGCCCGGCGCCCCACCTCCCGACGGGACCGGCACCATCTGCCACCTGTTCGGAAGCCTGTGGATATGTCCAAGTAATGTTTGACATTTTCAGTTATTTTTTATACCATATCGTTCACTATCCCTATGGACACCGCCGAAAGTAACGAGGAAATATACAAACAGTATGAGGGGCATCATGCAACCATGGAACGGCGTATCCGGATGCTCCTGAAAAAATCCTATCTTACCGAGACGGAAGAGAGGGAGATAAAGGTTCTGAAAAAGAAAAAGCTCTATTACAAGGATCTCATGGAGAGTCTAGCCAACTCGTTGCAGCGAAAGGAGAAACATTGAAAAGAACGGGTGCACAGATCTTTGTCGAATCTCTGAAGGCCGAAGGGATCGATACGATATTCTGTTATCCTGGAGGGGCTACGCTCAATATTACGGACGCCCTGACAGACATAAGCCAGATCAACCAGATCGTCGTCCGTCACGAACAGGCAGCCGTCCACGCAGCTGACGGGTACGCGCGGGCATCGGGCAAGGTGGGCGTCGCCCTTGTAACGTCGGGGCCGGGAGCCACAAACACGGTGACGGGCATAGCCACGGCGTGCATGGATTCCATCCCCATGGTCGTCTTCTCCTGCCAGGTCAACACGATGCTCATCGGCAACGACGCATTCCAGGAAGCCGACATCGTGGGCATCACCCGGCCCTGCACGAAACACAGCTATCTCGTCAGGGAGGTGAAGGACCTCGCCAGGATCATCAAAGAGGCCTTCCATATCGCAGCATCGGGAAGACCGGGTCCCGTCCTCGTCGATATTCCGAAGGATGTGTCCTCCGCGATTGCCGATTTCAAGTACCCGGAAAAGGCGGTCATCCGAAGCTACCAGCCAACCTACGTGGGCCACATGGGCCAGATAAAGAAGGCCATGCGCCTCATCCTGCATTCAAGACGACCCGTTCTCTATACCGGCGGCGGAGTCATCCTTTCCAACGCATCGCAGGAGCTGACGAGGTTTGCCGAAGCGCTGTCCATACCGGTCACGAACACCCTCATGGGCCTCGGCGGCATCCCGGGGAACCACCCGCTGTTCCTTGGCATGCTCGGTATGCACGGGACCTATGCGGCGAACATGGCCATCACGGAATCGGACCTCATTATCGCCATGGGAGCACGCTTCGACGACAGGGCCACAGGCAAGACGGATGAATTCGCCCCCCATGCCAGGATCATACACGTCGACATCGATCCCACGTCGATAAGCAAGAACATCAAGGTCGATATACCCATAGTGGGAGATACGCGCAATGTCCTGACGCAGATGCTGAAGATCATCGAAGAAGAAAAAGATACCTACCGGCAACACCACAAGAGCATCGCCGAGTGGACTGACAAGATAACGCAGTGGAAAAAGGACTATCCCCTGACCTATCAGAAGAACAGCACCCTGAAACCCCAGTATGTCATCGAAAGGGTGTTCGAACTGACGAAGGGCAAGGCCATCATCACCACCGAGGTGGGGCAGAACCAGATGTGGACGGCCCAGTTCTTCAGGTTCCTCAAACCCCGGACATGCCTCACATCGGGCGGCCTCGGCACGATGGGTTATGGATTCCCCGCGGCCATAGGCGCCCAGGTGGCCTTTCCGAAATCCCTTGTCGTGGATATCGCCGGAGACGGCAGCATCCAGATGAACATCCAGGAGCTGGCCACCGCAGTCCAGTACAACCTGCCCGTCAAGGTCGTCATCCTCAACAACGGCTTTCTCGGCATGGTCAGACAGTGGCAGCAGCTCTTCTATGACAGGCGATACACCTGGACGCATCTTCACTCGCCGGATTTCGTCAAGGTCGCCGAGGCATACGGCGCCGTGGGACTCAGGATAGAAAAGGAAGCCGATGTCGACAGGGTCCTGAAGGAGGCCTTCAAAAACAAGCGGCCCACTTTCATCGACGTCCATGTCAGTCCCGAGGAATGCGTCTATCCCATGGTTCCCGCCGGCGCTTCCCTGAAAGAGATGCTTCTTGTTTAGGAGGAAAATTGAGACATACCATAGCGCTTCTAGTTGAGAACGAGTTTGGGGTTCTGTCACGGATTGCAGGCCTCTTCAGCGGCAGGGGATTCAACATAGAAAGTCTCTGCGTGGCCGAGAGCCTCGATCCCACCGTCTCGACGATGACCATCGTGACGACGGGGAACGACGCCATTCTCGAACAGATCCTGAAGCAGCTCAACAAGCTCATTAACGTCATCAAGGTCGTCGATTTCAAGGAGATCGAATATGTCTCGCGGGAAATGGTCCTCGTAAAGGTCAACGCCGAAGAGAAGACCCGCCCGGAGATCCTTAGAATGGTAGAGATATTCAGAGGCAAGATCATTGACGTGTCGTCCCGGTCATACACGATCATGATCACCGGCGACGAGGACAAACTCAAAGCCTTTCTCAGCCTCATAAAGCCCCTTGGCATAAAGGAACTCGTGCGGACCGGCCCCATTGCCATGGCCCGGGGTGAAAGAATGATGAAGATCAAAGAAAAAACAGAAACCAAAGGAGGAGAATCAAATGGCTAAGATCTACTACGACCGCGACGCGGATCTCAAGGTGTTCAAGAATCGCAAGATCGCCATAATCGGTTATGGCAGCCAGGGCCATGCCCAGGCACAGAACCTCAGAGACAGCGGGGTCGACGTCATAGTGGCGGAACTGGAAGGAACAGCAAACTACAAGCTCGCCGTGAAGCAGGGGTTCAAACCCATGAGCGCCGCAAAGGCGGCGAAAGATGCCGATGTAATACAGATCCTCGCCCAGGACAACCTCCAGGCCGAACTCTACAAGACAGAGATAAAAACCAATCTCAAGAAAGGAAAAACGCTCGTCTTCTCCCACGGTTTCAATATCCTTTACAACAGCATCGCCCTTGCCGCCGGGGGCAGGGACCTTAACGACGACGAGCTCCACTATTGCCACACCCATACCGTCTACCAATCCATCGCTCACATCTGCCGCGACGACGCGGAATCGGAGCGCCGGGCCCTAGAATTCTTCAGGAGCAACATAGACTTCAGGGATTTCATCCCCTATCTAAAGATGGAGCCCCATGTGACGGAGACTCTGGAGAGGCTGAAGGAGCGGGGTATTTCCCGGGCCATAAGCACCAACCGGACCACATCCATGAGGCACATCATGGAGCGATACGGTTTATGGCAGTACTTCGACATCGTTGTGACCGCCGCCCATCAGGTGCTGCCGGGAAGCGACGGCGCAGGATCAAGGGAGATACTCCAGGCGAAGTCAAAACCCGACCCCGAGGGGGTCGAGAAGATACTAAAGGCATTGAACGTGAGGCGCGAGACCACCCTCTATATAGGCGATTCGGAGATTGACATGGGCACGGCGCGGTCCTCTGGAGTCAGGTTCGTAGCTTACAAGAACAGCGCCCTCGAGGCAGACCTCTCTATTGACGACCACCTTGCCCTGCTTGAGTGTCTCTCGAATGTGTGAGTTCCTCGGAAGGTTTCTTCCTGAAGTGCAGGATAAGGGTGTAGACGGGGCCCGATAGGGCATAGGCCGACGTGGCCAGAAACAGTGTCAGATAGGGTTCGGTAAGAACGATGACGAGGAGGATGATCACCCCCACCGTCGACATGAAGGGCCTCGCCCTGACAAATCCCATATCCTTGAAGCTAATGTAGCGGAACTTGCTGACCATGAGAAGGGCGAGGCAATAAATGGCGATGGGCATGACGAGCGTCTTCAGCCCACCCTTGTAGCCGAGCCATGAGAAGAAAAGGACAATACCTGCGATGGTTGCGGCGCCCGCCGGAATTGGCAGACCGAGAAAATGTTTCTTCTGCGCCGTATCGACCTGGATATTGAATCTGGCAAGCCTCAGTGCGCCGCAGGCTACGAAGAGGAAAGCGGCGAGCCAGCCGAACTTGCCATAGCTTTTGAGCGCCCAGGTATAGGCGAGGATGGCGGGGGCGACGCCGAAGGCGATGACATCGGAAAGGGAATCGTATTCGAGACCGAAACGGCTGCTGGAATTGGTCATACGTGCCACCCGGCCGTCGAGCATATCAAAGATGGCGGAGATGAATATCGCGATCGCCGCATACGTGAACCGCCTGTCCATTGCGGCGATAATGGCGTAGAAACCGGAAAGAAGGCTCAGGGAAGTGAGAAAATTGGGGAGAAGGTACATCCCCTTCATGGGCTCGCTTCTCTTCTTCTTCATATTGGTCATCGTACCTCCCTACCTGCGAGCCAGAACCGTTTTGCCGGCCTTGACCTTTGCGTGTAAGTCTACCACAGGTTTATACCCTTTGTGAAAATAAATGTCCACGCGGGAGCCAAAGGCTATGATACCCACTGCCTGACCTTGCGTCACCCGCTCATCGACCTTGACATAGGGGATGATGCGGCGAGCCAGGAACCCCGCTATCTGAACGATGAGGGTCCTTTCACCGTCGTTCTCGAAGAGAATGAAGTTCCTTTCATTTTGTTCCTCGATATCCTTGTTGAAGGCCATGGCGAACTTACCGGCCATGTGTTTCATCGCGACGACGCGACCGGGGCAGGGGGCCCGATTGACATGGACATCCATGGGCGACATGAATATCGCTATCCTCGTGGCGGTACCGCCAAGGAATTCCTCCTGGGTGACGTCACTTATGTCGATCACGGTTCCGTCCGCCGGGGATATGAGGGCACCCGGTCCTTCATCGGTATGCCGCCTCGGGTTGCGGAAAAAGTACAGGCAGAAAGAGGCAAAACAGAAAACAAAAAGCGAGAGAAAGAAGAACCTGCCTATGAGAAGAACCGCAACAAGGACAAGGGAGGGGATGATGATCCTCAACCCCTCCCTTGCGATAAAGGGTTCTCTCAACCTTTTCTCCCGATCCAACCCATCATGGAGCGGAGTTTCTGGCCGACCTGTTCGATAAGATGATCGCTGTCGATCCTTTTGACGGCGTTGTAGACCGGTCGTCCCGCCATGTTTTCCAGTATCCATTCGCGGGCGAACTCCCCGGACTGGATCTCGTCGAGAATGACCCTCATCTCTTCGCGGGTCTCTTCATTGATGACCCGCCGGCCGCGCGTCATGTCGCCATATTCGGCTGTGTCGCTGATGGAGTAACGCATGTTGGCGATGCCGCCCTCGTACATGAGGTCGACGATGAGTTTCAGCTCGTGGAGACACTCGAAGTATGCGATTTCGGGCTGGTAACCTGCCTCGACGAGGGTATCAAAACCGGCGCGCACAAGTTCCGATGCACCGCCGCACAGGACAGCCTGTTCACCGAAGAGGTCTGTTTCCGTCTCTTCTTCGAATGTTGTCTCAATGACGCCCGCCCGCGTTGCGCCGATGCCTTTCGCGTAGGCCAGGGCGGTCTGTTTCGCCTTTTTCGTGTGGTCCTGGTAGATGGCGAT
>Ga0351931_1065_pt1 | contig 21553 bp, 14 predicted proteins | sample BONcelT113001E11_FD_205818 | JGI IMG/M metagenome (GOLD analysis project Ga0351931, IMG submission 205818) | Enriched cells from coal bed in the Powder River Basin, Montana, United States - BONCAT cells T11 rep2 HSBNCT.T11.300.1.E11 ... | reverse complement strand
AGGTCCGGCTCTATCACGAAGGAGCGGACTATGTTTCACGGTCGCAGGCGAGACGTGTCCTGGTCGGGTTGGAGAGGTTCAAGACCGTGGAACTGGACTTCTCAAAGGTCGAGACCATCGGGCAGGGATTTGCCGACGAGGTGTTCCGTGTGTGGCATTCCCGACATCCCGACATCCATATCATACCGGTAAACGCGGGAGAGAACGTGGAATTCATGATCAGGCATGTGACCGCCGGTTAACAACTTGTTAACAACTTTATGTTTGCATGTATAAACATAGTTGTTAATATACGGAACATAAGAAATGGGGCATTCCATGAAGAAAGGTATACTGGGGGCGGTAACTCTAATGGTCTTCCTCGCCTTCGGTCCGGGAGCCGCATGGCCCCCGGCGAGCGGGGAGGCGGGCCCCGTTCTTGCGAGAGATTCCTTTGCCGGCAAGTTCTCATTGCCGGAAAGAAGTTTCCTCGAAATCCCCATCGGTGTTGCCGTTGCGAAGGGAAAACACGGCGAGTTTCCGGCAAAGGTCAATGAGGGGGCTCAAGGCCATAATGGCCGACGGGACATACGATAAGATTATAGCGAAATGCGGGGTGCCGGCGACGATGAAACCATGAAGACGGTTCCGGGTTGCGGGTTGTGGGTTACGGGTTAAAGACGGTTTCAGGTTTCAGGATGAGCCGGGGGAAGCGAGGAAGGGAAGGACTGATGAATAGGGTGAGATTGAGGGTGAATGGGGTTTGGCGGCAGTTCATGGTCGAGTCTGATCGCGTGCTTCTCGATGTCCTGAGGGAAGACCTGAAGCTCACGGGGGCGAAGCAGTCCTGCGACCGCAAGGGGCAGTGCGGCGCCTGCACGGTCATCGTCAACGGAAAGGCCGCCCCGTCGTGTCTGCAGAAAGTGGTGAACCTCGACGGTGCGGAGGTGCTCACCGTGGAAGGTCTCGGCACTCCTGACAATCCTCACCTCATCCAGGAGGCCTATGTCCTTTCGGGGGCCATACAGTGCGGTTTCTGCACGCCCGGCATGATCATGGCCACGAAGGCCCTGCTGGATAAGAACCCCGACCCCGATGAAGCAAAGATAAAGAAGGCCCTGGAGCGTAATCTCTGCCGCTGCACGGGATACGTGAAGATCATCGATGCGGTGAAGCTTGCAGGCCGGTTCATCCGGGGCGAGACAACGCCGGATGCGGTGAGACCCGATCCCAACGGTCCCAGAATCGGGGTGTCCCATCCCCGTCCCTCAGCCATGTTGAAGGCCTGCGGGCTTGCGGAATTTTCGGCCGACATCAAACTTGAAGGTCCCCTTGAACTGGCGGTAACGCGAAGCTCCGAGAGTCATGCCATGATCCTGTCCGTGGACACGTCGCAAGCCGCGAAGATGCCGGGGGTGGTCGGGGTCATGACCGCCCCGGATATCAAGGGGACGAACAGGATCAAGATCATCTCCGCGGACCAGCCCATTCTGGCGGAAGACAAGGTTTACTGCCTTGGGGACGCCATAGCGATCGTGGCGGCACGAACAAAGAAGGAGGCACTCGCCGCCGCTATGGCCGTGAAGGTCGAGTATGGTTCTCTGCCGGTTATCACCTCGCCTGTGGAGGCGATGAAGGACGGCGCCGTAAGAATCCACGCGGAGTTGCCGAACCTCTGTTTCACGCAGCCCCAGATCAAGGGCGATGCCGAAAAGGCGCTGAGCGAGGCCGCCGCCCTGGTGGAGGCCGACTTCTCGACACAGATCAATCACCAGGCTCCCCTCGAGCCCGAGGCTACCGTGGCCTACATGGAAGGAGAGGGGGAGGAGGCCCAACTCGTGGTCATGGGGAGGAGCATCAACATCCACCTCCACATGGCGGACCTGCAGGAGAGTCTCGGGTACGAGAACGTGCGTTACGAAGAGGCCTTCTCGGGGGGAAACTTCGGGCAGAAACTGGCCATGACGTCGGAAGCCATTTCGGGGGCGGCGGCCCTCCATTTCAGGCGCGCCGTGCGCTACATCCCCAGCCTTTCAGAATCGATGATCATGAGCAGCAAGCGTCACGCCTTCGCCATGAAAGTGAGGCTCAGCTGTGACGGAGATGGAAGACTGACTGCTTTAACAATGGATTGCACCGTGGATAACGGTGCGTACCAGATAATCGGTATGACCGTTATAAAACGGGCGTTGTGGATGCTCTCCGGTTCATACAACATACCCAATGTCAATGCTCTGGCACGCCTCGTCTACACGAACAACCCCGCAGGTGGTGCGGCACGGGGAGCAGGGCCGCCCCAGGTCACCTTTGCGCTGGAGTCTGTTATGGATATGCTCGCCGAAAAGATCGGCACGGACCCGCTTGAATTTCGCAGGACCAACTCCCTCCTGCCCGGGCAGAGTGTTTCCACGGGCATGGTATACGACGAGTGGCCTTTCCCGGAACTCTGTGACGCCATCAGACCGGCGTACGAAAGGGCGAAGAGGGAAGCCGGCGCCATGAAGTCGGGCGCGGTCAAGCGGGGGGTGGGTATCGCCACGCACGCCTTCGGCATCGGAGGCCCCGCGGACATAGGGAGGGTTGTTGTGGAACTCGACCCCGACGACGGACTGACTATCTTCGCGGCCGTCGCGGACCCCGGAGAAGGCAACGATTCCATGCTGACCCAGATAGCATCTCATCTCACGGGCATTCCCCTCAAGAAGGTTCGCCTTGTCACCCGGGACACCGACAGGACCACGGGGATGGGCCCCGCGGCGGGAAGCAGAATGACCTACATGGCCGGCGGTTCCCTGGTCCTGGCCATCGAGCAATTGCACAAGGCCATGGAGGAGGCGGGAACGACCACGTATGAGGGTCTCAGGAAAGAGGGAAAGCCCACCCATTACCTGGGTTCGAAGATGGCCGCCGGCAGGGATGCCAGCATGGACCCCGAGACAGGCCAGGGGCTGTCTTTCGAATCCCGTGTGCACGCCATCCAGATGGCCGAGGTGGAGGTCAACACGGATACGGGCGAGGTCCGTGTGGTCAGGATGACCACGGCTGTCGACCCCGGCACGGTCATCAATCCCCAGAACCTCGAGGGACAGCTTCACGGGGGGATGGATCAGGGTGTCGGCTTTGCCCTGAGGGAGGAATACATACACGGCAAGACGAAAGACTGGTTTACCTTCAAGTTCCCCACGATGAAGACCGCCTTCGATATGGACGTGATCATCAACGAGACCCCCCGGGCAAAGGGCCCCCTGGGGGCGGTGGGTATAGGCGAGATGACGATGGTGTGTACAGCGCCGGCTGTCATCAACGCCATCTACGATGCCTGCGGCGCGAGGATCTACGACCTGCCCGCGACACCGGAAAAGATAAGGAAGGCGTTGGAGAAAAGAAACCGTTAGAACCGTTGGAGCCGTTACAACCGTTGGAGCCGTTAGAGCGTTCTTCGTTGCCGTCATTCCGGCGAAGGCCGGAATCCAGGAGAGGCGTTGGGGTAGAAAAGGCGCTGGATCCCTGATCGAGTCAACGAGGACGATATGAGGGCGAAAACCCCGGCTGGATGACGATCTCCCTTATGGTTTACGAGATTCTGAAAGTGAGCACGCTTTGATGGATGGTTTGTCTGAACCTGAAGAAAGAACATGGGATCTTCAACAGAGGGTTCGGGTTGTTGGGGGGAGGGAGGTTGTTTTTGATGATGAGGGGTTTCTGTGGCGGCCGGAGGATTGGACGGAGGAGGTGGGACGGGTGCTCGCGTCGGAATCGGGTATGGAAGGGCTCGATGACGACCAGTGGAGGGTCATCCGGTTCCTGCGTGACTACTATGCCTATCACGGCCGAACACCGATGAACCGGGACCTCAAGGCGGGTCTCGGGATGAGTCTTATGGACCTTGAGACGCTCTTCCCCGGGGGTATCCGCAAGGGGGCCCGGCGGATAGCGGGCCTGCCCAATCCGAGGTCGTGCACGTGAATAATATGCCCGATGATAGAACGATCTATCTCGATAACGCCGCGACAGCCTTTCCCAAACCCGCATCTGTCCTTGAGAGGATGATAGAGACCTATGGGCGGATCGGTGTTTCCCCGGGCCGGGGAGGCTACGACCTCGCCACGGAGGCCGAGGAGTTCGTCAGGGAAACGCGGCGCAAGGCCGCTCGCTTCTTCGGGTCCTCCGACCCTGACCGGGTTGTCTTTACCGGCAACGCCACCGATGCGCTGAACACAGCCCTGCAGGGTCTGCTCCACCCGGGGGATCATGTCGTGTCCACGAGGCTCGAGCACAACTCCGTCCTTCGGCCGCTTTACCATCTGCGCCAAAGGGGGATCATAGAGTATGACCTTGTCCCCTTCGACGGGCGAGGCTTTGTCGATCCCGCAGATATCATTGCGGCCATCCGGCCCGCCACGAAGCTCGTTGTCGTGACCCATGTATCCAACGTTCTGGGCACCGTCCAGCCGATTCGGGAAATAGGGCGCAGATGCGCCGAGCGCGGCGTGCCGCTTCTCGTCGATGCCGCGCAGAGCGCCGGCGCGGTCCCCATCGATGTGGATGGCTGGCAGGTCGCGGCCCTTGCCTTCACGGGTCACAAATCCATGATGGCGCCCACGGGGATAGGCGGTCTCGTCCTTACCCGGCAGGTGGACGACATAGAGCCTTCCCGCTTCGGGGGGACGGGAATCGATTCAGCGAGCCCGGTCCACACAAGGGACTTTCCTTACAGGCTCGAGGCCGGTACCCTCAACCTCATGGGGATCATCGGCCTGTCTGAGGGCATCGACTTCATTGAGGACAGGGGCGTGGGCGCTATTCACGGCGCAGAGATGAACCTTCTGAGAAGGCTCCGTGACGGCCTGTCTTCCCTCGATGGGGTCGATCTTTACGGCACAGGCGATCAATACAGCCACGTCGCTCTCCTCACGGCGAACGTCAGAGGTATGGACCCTCATGACGTCGGCGCTATCCTGGACGGTGATTTCAATATCGCGGTGAGGGTGGGACTTCACTGCGCCCCCCTGGTTCACGAGACCCTCGGGACGGCACCCTCCGGCAGCATCCGTTTCAGCATCGGGCCTTTTAATACGGGCGACGATATCGAGCGGACGCTGGAGGCCATGGCAGCAATTACAGAGCACGGCGGAAAGAGTTGATTCGGAACGACCGGCTCACGTGCCGGTGACAGGGTTGACGGGTTTGCTGCGGTGGTAGTGGGGCAGGGCCGCAAGCGCGAATATGCCTGCCGACAGGAGGATCGGGAAGAAACAGCATACATAGATCCTGCCGAGGGGGACCTTTTCTGCAAGAAAGCCTATAAGGAGGACGCCCACGCCCGCTCCGAGATCGTAGGAGACGAGATACGTGGAATTCGCCGCGCCCCTTTCACGGTAGTCCACCAGGTCGTTGACGGCCGCCTGGCATGTCGGCATGAGTATCCCGAAACCGAAGCCGCTTACCATCCCTGCCGCCAGGAACTGGATCGGGGTTGCCGCCAACCCGAGCCACGGCAATCCGGCCGCCGTCAGCACGAGACCGGCAACGACGAGGTGGAAGAAGTAGCCCTTGTCGAAAAGTCTCCCGAGGAAGAGCCGGGAGAAGAAGATGGCCGCCGAGAAGCACAGGAAGAAAGCGGTGACGTTCGCAAAACCCCTCTGTCCGGCATAGATGCCTACGAAGACTATGATGGCCCCGTATGCGATCATGATGAAGAACATGGACAGGGAAAGGGGAAGGGCCTTTCTGTGGAAGAGATTCCCGAGGGAGAATTTTGTCCGGGTGATCGTCCTCGGGGGCGTCCGCGCGAAGAGGGCGATGACGACGGCCAGAAGAGAAACAAACAGGAGTGAAAGGAACATGGTCCCCGGGCCGTAGTTCCTCAGTGCCTCGATGCCAAACATGGGGCCGATGGTCATGCCTACGGGGATGCACAGGGCAAAGATGCCTATGCCTTCGCCCAGCCGGACCGGAGGTACGGTATCGGCGACAACGGTGGCGTTCGCCGAGGAGCATATTCCCCATATGGCCCCGTGGATGAGTCGCAGGAGGAGCATGGCCGCCACCCCGCTGACGAGGGGATAGAAGGCATATACAACGGTCGAGACGATGAGCGAGAGAATGAGCACCCGAAACCGGGGATGATTATCGAGGACGAACCCTGCAAGAGGACGGACAAGGATGGCGGTGATCGAAAAAGCAGCCATTATCATACCGATATTTCCCTTGCTCATCCCCATGTATTCCACGAGATAGACGGGTAGTGTGGGCATGAGCGCGTAGAACGCCCAGGCCAGGAGCACGGTGGCCGAGATTATGGCCGTGAACTCTTTCGACCAGAGTTTTTCCTGCATTATATATCCTCAATGATCGACAAGGGGGGATGATCCTTCGCTTGCCCTTCGGATGATTCTGGAACCTATCATAAAATTACCGGGAATACAAAGAAATGAGTGAGGCGGGTGATGGGTAATGGGTCATAGGTCATGGGGAAGACGGCAAAGCCTTATCGCCTGATATCTTGTATCCATCACTTGCCCATGACGAAGACCCGGTCCTTTCTCGGGGGGAAGGAGAGGGACCGGGTTTAATCATCGGGGGGGGTTCTAGACGGTGAAGCGCCACTTGCAGAACATGTCTGCCGGGTGTTCATCAGGTGGTGCGAAGAAGCATTGTGTCTTTATCGAAGGATCGATCTCTTTCGCGAAGGCATCGAAAAGCCTGCGGTGTATCTCCTTGCAGTTGAATTCCCCGAGACCGTGTTTCAGGCGCGCCTCCTGGGCGCTGTATCCTCCCATACTTTTTCAACGACACTCTCGATGGTATTGATGAGCACCGTCTGGGCCTTGCCAGTTTCCAGGACCTTGAGGGTCGCCCCGGTATCGGAGATACCCTCTTTGACAAGCTCTTCGATCTTGCGGCCGATGATGTCGGCGTTCCTGATGCCCATGACCCTTTCAAATGCCGGATTGAGAAAGAGCAGCCGGCTTTCGCCGTCGGCGATGGCCATGGCGTCGTAAGAGTTCTCGATCATCGCGAGGAGGTCGTTATTGCGTTCCTAAAGTTCGCGGATCCTCTGTTCAAGTTTGTCTGTCTTTTTCATCTTTTCCGCAGTCCCGGTCTCTGTGACAGAACCGGTACCGGCCCTGCTTTTGTGGTCTGCAAATTTTGTACCCGACTTCTTCTTGATCATTGCACACCGCTCCCGGGTAGACTGCGTATATCCGAACCGTGAGATTCTATCATTACCAGCAAAAAAATCAACATCATCCTCCTCATTGCGGCGCCTGATAATGATCCGGAGCACACCCGGGTATTCCGTCATCCCGGCTTTCGAGACTGTGTCGTAATTACCTCCACTCCGTCACCCCGATGAAGAGACTGTGTCGTAATTACCTCCACTCCGTCACCCCGGCGAAAGCCGGGGTCCAGTGTCTTTGCCTTTTGCGGGAAAATGACATTCCACGTATGATGTAATTAGCATGGCAATATAATATCCATATCATGTTGTAGTTTAATTGCCTGCAACCGGTCCCCATGGTAGAGCAATGCCGGGGAGAAAAGCGACATGGCCTACAGATACGGAGACCGCTATCAGATGAGCCTCATACCCCGGAGCATCGAGGAGTTTGTTCCCGGGGACCACCCCGTCAGGGCATACGACGCGTTCACCGAATCCCTCGATTTTGCAGAACTGGGCATAGAGATAAACCCCGACAGGGTGGGCAACCCCGAATACGACCCGAGGGAACGACCGCATAAAAGAACTCCTTAACGTGTGTGATGCAGTCGACAGGCAGGAGAAGGGACAGGGTTCCCGGCTAAAGATGGAGAGCGAGCCTGTCTTCCGCCATATAAAGAGGAACCTCAGGACCGATTCCTTTGTCCTGCGGGGACTCCAGGGAGTACAGGCGGAGACCTCGATCCCGGCACTCTGTTTTAACATGACCCGGGCCATCACGATCCTCGGGGGTCCGGGAGATTGACAGATATATTCAGATCAACCCCGATGGCACCGGCATAACAAAAGCCGGCATCCCTCTGCTTGGCATCACCATGTCCCTCATCGAACAATAGCGTCGGGCGATAAAAACAGAAAAACAAAAACCCTGGGTCCCGGATCACGTCCGGGACGACGGAAAGAAGAAGTATTCCCTCTTATCTGGTACGAAGAAGATGATTGTGACACAGTCTCGAAGGCCGAGATTCAGGGAAAGCATTGCTGTACGTACCAGGAAGGCGGGTTCGTCGTTTTTCTGTGGTCATGGCAACAGCTGCAGAGCTATTATTATAACCACGGAGGGGAAAGACGCGAAGTGGTTGATGAAGGGCTCGTATGGCGGGCCTGCTCGTCACGGGCGTGAGCAATGGCGTGTTTGTACGAGTGGAGGATGCAATGAGCGGAACAAAACGATCAGACATAAGACCGGGAATGAAAGTATCAATCGTCCTGAAAAAAGATCAACGCACAGGGGTGCGCACGACGGGGATCGTAAAGGATATTCTGACGAAGTCCCCCGACCACCCCCACGGAATCAAGGTACGTCTCGAAAGCGGGCAGGTGGGACGGGTAAAAGATATTTTAGAAGCCTCCAGAGAAATGTAGCACTCCCCCGGGCTTCCGGGGGTTTCTTTAAGTTTATTCACAAGAATGACGAAAACTGCTAGAGACCATGAGTAGAGGCACTCGTTGTCATGAGTCCTGCAATCATGTTCGCACATCTTAGAGGAGGTATCATGGGATTGCAGAATATCAAAATAGGGAAACGATTGGCGGCCGGCTATACGATATTCATCATCATCATCGTACTGCTGTGCAGCATCAGTTACAAGAACATGAGAGACACCGATGCCAGGGCCAATGAGATCACCAACGTAAACTTCCAGAAGGCAATGATGGCCAACGCCATCCTGACGAACCTTCAATTCATCAACAAAGAGACCGGCAAGGCGGTATATACGAAAGACAAGTCTCCGCTGAAGACGGTCGCGGAGAAACGAAAGCTCTACATTGCCGCCCTGGAAAAGCTCGAAAAACTGGAAACAGACGCAAAGGGTAAGGCCATCCTCGATAAATTTAAAGCAACGGTGAAGGAAGCAAGGGAAAGCAACATAAAGCTTGCAGGCGAGATAGAAGCGGGCAATTTCACCGAGGCGGCCACTCTTTACAGCGCCAGTGTCGATCCTGCGGTATCCAGATTCATCGAGATCCTCTCGGAACTCATCAACCACCAGGACAAAGGTGTTCAGGCGAAGTACAACGAGATCATCGAGAGTAATAACAGGGTCAAGGTCATACTGGCTACCTTTGGGATCATCTCCTTTATTATTTGTATCCTCATCAGCGTTCTGATCACGCGAAGCATTACCGTGCCGATCCAGAAGAATATCTCGGTGGCGCAAACCCTTGCGGAGGGTAACCTCTCTCTTGATGTGGAGACGGACAGGAAAGATGAGCTCGGGGATGAGATGCGGGCGTTCAAAATAATGATCGACAAATGGAAAACTCTGATCGCCGAGGTCAAGTCCTCCGCGACCAGTGTTGCCTCGGCAAGCCACCAGTTGAGCGTGAGCGCAGAAGAGCTTGCAAAAGGCGGGACAAAACAGGTGGAAAGGACCATCCAGGTCTCCACCGCCTCGGAGGAGATGTCCCAGGCCTCCCTTGATATTGCAAGAAATGCAAACAACATATCGGAATCGGCAAAGGAAATGGTGGGCACCGCTGAAAACGGCAACAATATCGTGAATAGGTCGGTGGATGAGGTAAAGGAGATCTCGAAGACGGTCCACAAGGCCTCCGATCTCGTGAAAGACCTGGGCAACCAGTCAGAGAAGATCGGTGAGATCGTGAACGTGATCAATGAGATAGCGGACCAGACGAACCTCCTTGCCCTCAATGCAGCCATCGAAGCGGCCCGGGCAGGAGAGGCGGGCAGGGGATTCGCCGTTGTGGCCGATGAGGTGAAGAAGCTTGCCGAAAGAACCAGCAAATCGACACAGGAGATAGGCAGCATGATCGGCTCCATCAAAACAGGGGTGGACAAAGCCGTGAAATCAATGGATGAGGCATCTGAGAGCGTACAGGCAGGTGTCGATCTTTCCAGCGAGGCAGGTGCCGCATTGGTGGAGATCGTGAACAGCGCCTCCAACCTTCAGTCCCTGGTGCAGCAGATTGCCGCTGCGATCGAGGAGATGAATTCGACCACCGACGAGATCGCAAAGGACATCGAGCAGGTTGCGTCCGTCACGAGGGAATCTTCGAACTCCGCCGAGCAGGTGACGCAGGCCGCCCTTGAACTGAGCACGCTTTCGGTGAGTCTTGAAAACTCAGTGCAGGAGTTCAAGATCTAAAGACATGGAGTGAATGCGGCCTGATAGCGGAGTCTTCGGCGATCAGGCCGCATTTGTATGGTTCTGGTGAAATGAAGAAAAGGACCTGCTTACAGCCGTTATCTGTAACCTTTGAACCTGAGGAAATTGTTGCATGTGGCGTTTGACCGGCTGGCGGCGTCACACCCGCACTGTATCCGGGTGTATTCATTGCAGGTTGTGTATCCCCTGCTGTTGCGCACCCCGTTCGACTTGATCAATGAGCAGGCGTGATTGGTCCAGTTCTGCTGGAGTTTCACGAAGGAGCCGTTGGGCATCACATAGTACGGACCGTCAGGTGTGATCAGGTCGTGAACGAAAGTGGGCTGCCAGCCGTTGCCGCGGCACGGCCCGGCATCGGCGGCCGTGGCCAGAAGACCGACGAGGAGAATGGCTCCCAGGAACAGAAGACAAAACTTGCTTTTCATTTCTCGATACCTCCCTTGTATGTTATGAGATTACGCATCCGGTATCGATACGTGCCGTCGGATACCATCGCCCCATGATATTATCAGCCGACGAGTCTTTCTTCTGTAACCTGGGTTACATTCGAAGAAACAGTGGATCACATACATAAGAGACTGACCCGGTTTTGATGATCACCTGTGTCGTGGACCTGGATGTCATGAAGGACTACCGGGTGGATTAATTTTGGGCAACGGGCCGGCAGGGCTTGATCTCATAGATAGCTCTTTTTTAGTGTTGCGCTCCGTGCCCTGCGACTTTATAATTACACAAAGACAATTCAGGAGAGCCCAATAGAAAACGACAAAAAGACCGCAGCCAAGGTACCCGTGCTGTTGACCCTTGCAAGCTTCGTCATAGTGGTGGCGGGCATGAAAGCGGCCAGTTCAATCCTGGTCCCCTTTTTTGTGGCCGTTTTCGTTGCCCTGATCTGTGCTCCCCCTTTCTTCTGGCTGCAGAGAAAGGGCGTGCCCAGGATACTGGCGCTCCTGTTGATCCTGGTCGCCATTCTGGTTGCAGGGTTTCTCCTCGGGGCGTTGATGGGCCCTTCGCTCAATGACTTCCTGCGTTCCCTTCCCAGCTATCAAAACCGTTTGTCGATGCACATCGGCACACTGGAAAGCTGGCTGGATGCAAAGGGTATAGTCATTCCGATGGAAGAGATGTCCAGCACATTTGATCCGGGATGGTTTATGAAGCTGGCTGGCGATATACTGTCAACCCTGAGCGGCATCCTCACTAATACCTTTCTGATCCTCCTTACGGTGATGTTCATCCTTCTGGAGGCGGCGGATCTCCCAAACAAACTGAGATTGATCCTAAAGGACCCGGCGAGGTCGCTGTCTACAATTGAAAAGGTTAGCTTCACCGCCAAAAATTATCTGATAATCAAAACCCTGGTGAGCGTCGCTACCGGTTTCACTGTGTGGCTCTGGCTCACTATCATCGGGGTTGATTATCCGGTGCTCTGGGGAATGCTTGCGTTTCTGCTTAACTATATCCCCAATATTGGCTCGATCATCGCCGCTCTCCCCGCCGTTCTGGTGGCTCTTGTTCAATCAGGGGTGGGATTGGCCCTGCTGACGGTTCTCGGCTTTCTGGTCATCAATGTGGTGATCGGCAATATTGTGGAACCGAAGGTGATGGGTAATCGCCTGAGCCTGTCAACTTTGGTTGTCTTTGTTTCCCTGGTTTTCTGGGGCTGGGTTTTGGGGCCGATCGGCGTAATACTCTCCGTGCCCATTACCAGCTTCGTCAAGATCGCTCTGGAAAGCAATGACAACACGCGCGGGCTGGCTATCCTGCTTGGGTCCGGCAGCGAGATCCAGAAGCCCGGAAAACCAGAGCGGAAGAAGAAATAGAGCACAGACAAACTGCGGAAACCTTCGAAAGCGAGCCGAGGCCCTCCGTTACCCACCGCTGAAATGAATAAACCGGCCCCGACCTTGCGGATGAAACGTCTTTGACGAATTATTTCCTTGGAAACATCCTGAGGAACTTGCGTTCGTTTTCATAGGTACCGATGACGATCATCTCGGAATCTTGCCTGATGATTTCGAAAGGATCGGGATTGATGGTGAGCTTCCCTTCGGACCGGATTGCGACGACACTGCAACCCGTGTCCTGCCGGATACCGGATTGGGCAAGAGTGACCCCGGCAAGCGACCGGGGGGTCGTGACGCGAAAGAGTGTAATGCCCTCGACCAGCATCAGTGCATCCTGATTCATGAAGAAACTGAAAACAGCATCTACCCCCAACAGTGGATAGGACATAACGAAGTCCGCCCCGGCCCGGTGGAGTGTCGATACATTTCGGTCCTGGTTGGCCCTGCTTATGATCTGAAGGTCCGGCCTGAGGCTCCTGCAATACTTGGTAAGATAGATGTTGGTCGCGTCATTATGGGTTGTGACGAGAACCGCCGGCGCCTTTTCGATCCATGCCTTCTTTAACGTGTCGAGGTCGGCCGCATCTCCCAGAACGGTGTTGGGATCACTGTTTTTTCTCTGGACTTTCTCGACGACAATGTATGGCACGGTTCTTTCCTGAAATCTTTTTGCGATAGCCGTTCCCACGCGCCCGCCACCGATGACTATGACCGGGTCGCCGGCATGGCGGAACATCTGGTACAGGGAAAAGACCTCATCGTATGTTTCTATCTGGGCTTCGGTTCCGGCAATGAGGAGCACGGTGTTTTTCGTAATTGTCGTGTCCGGTGTGGGAACCACCGCCCTGCCTCGCTCCCACATGCCGACTATCGTGACACCTGTCCGTTGACGCAAGTTGCTTTCGGCAACCGTTTGTCCGACGAGTGGCGTGTTGATGACGGGAGTCTCCGCTATTACGAGTTCGTCAAAGCGACCAATGATATTTGACTGGAAATAACCGCACATTGTCCAGTTCGCGAAGGAACGGCCGAGCAGGTCGGCAACCTCGACAACCTTCGTGCTTCCGGCCATGGTCAATATGTCGACGGAGTTGGCCGAATCGGCCGTCGTGATGATGGAAACGGTCTCATTCAGTTCCCGCACGGTAAAGGCAATATTCGTGTTCATCTCATCGCTGTTCGTGGCCACGACAAGGGCGGCGTTGTTGACGCGCATGTTCCTGAACGTCTGGGGATCGTCTATGTTTCCCACCGCGACACGGATACCAAGGTCGGCCAGGAGCCCGGCCTGCTCATGGTTTTCCAGAATCACCACGTAGTCGCGTTCGTAGGTTATGAACCGCTCGATCAAGGCGGCTGTCACATCATCATAGGCCGTCATGATGACATGGTTACGTGTATTCAGGGGCAATTCCCTCGGTGTGCGCCTTCTGGCTTCCGCTTCCATCCATGGCGCAAAAAGGAACTTGATGAAGGCAAAGGGGAGAAGCACGAGCATGAAGACCACGCCCGAGAGAAGCACTAGTATTGAAAAGACACGGCCAATATCATGGGTGAACGTGATATCACCGAATCCGAGGGTTGACATGACGGTAAGGGTCCAGTATACACCGGTTATCCATGAATACTCTTTCCCCTCCCAGGCCATGAGAAAATGGAAGATAGCACTGTATGCGACGACCATGACCGTCAGGACCGACATGAAACGAATGAGCATGCGAACATTCTGCCGCGTGCTCTTACCCGCAGCCATGGAACTCAATATGGAAGAATAGAATTTCACCTGTCCCTCGTAACCTCCGGCCTCGTAGTTTTCCCCCGTTTCTGCCTATATCCTACAGGAAAGAACTGTGCACATCAACTCTCCATCCTCGGGGCCGCCGCAAATGTGCCACGTTCCCTGACGGGGCCTTTCAAGACATGGCCCCATGAGTCCTCGGGCTAGAAGGACAGCCGGGCGATGCCCTTGATCCCGTGCGCTATATACTTGTCCATGGTTATCTGGACGTTGTACCCCAGGTGGAATGATGCGCCGCTGGAGAGGAACATCGAGAGGCCTGCGCCGCCGAGGAAAAAGTTCTTGTCCGGCGATTGGGTCTCGATGCTGAACGGTGAACTGCCCTGGGCGAGGCGCGATGTTACGCTCTGGCTGCCCCTTAAGAACTCATGCCCGTAGGATGCGTGTATACCGGGCATCACGGAGGATGTGCCCGTGTCCCATCTGTAATAGAGTCTCCCCCCGATGTAGCCCTGGAGGGACTCGGTGTCCTGGCTGTCCACATTGAGGTTCAAGGCGCCTGCCCCTGATTCCGTGTAAGTGCCGATGCCGAGTCTCGCATATTGCAGGGAGAGGGTGGGCACCATCATCCATCTGTTGAGGGTCAGTTCGTAGCCGGTGCCTCCATACAGGGTCAGCTGCCTTCCGCCGGGGCTGGAGGTCGCGGCGCGATCGATGCCCGGGAAGACTATGCGGCGGGTGTTCTTGTAGTCCGACCATCCGTAGCTGAACTGCCCGTCGATGAACAACCCCCTGGAGTACCAGGTGCCGTAGGCGCCGACCGTGTAACCGTCCATCTTGACCTTGCTGTCGAAGTCGTCCACATTTGCCCGGGAGCCGGTGTATCCCACCATGAGTCCGGCGGCCAGGTTGGCCGTGAACCTGTAATCAGCGCCGACGGTAACGCCGGCGCTGGTGAAATTGTATCCCATCTGATCCGGGGTGTCCTTCTGGCGACCCGTGACCGCATTGCCCTTTATGAAGACGCCCCATTTCTCGTCTGCTCTTGAAGGGAGGATCCCCGTGAGGTCCGACCCGGAATAGGCGAGCAGTACCGGCTTGTCCCTGCCGTCCCGTATGAAGCCGCTGTTCCTCAGGTAAGACCCGTCGAGGTTTGCTCCGCGGACACCACGCCGTATGTCGCCCAGGCGGTCTGTGACATTGCCCGCCTGAAATATTATCGAGCTGACACCGATGCTGAAGATCGCCTCGGTGCCCCTGGGCGCTACCTGGTCATAGATGCCCGCCACCTGACCGTAAGAGGGGATGGCATCGATAGCGGCAAGAACGGTGTTCAGGTCACCGGCAGCCGAACCGGCAACACTGCTCAGCATGGTGCCCACCGCCGCCTGATTGGTGTTGAGGTATGTGCGAAGGACCTGGTTCATGTAGTCACGCTCGACTATAAGGTACACCTGGTTGGGGGTGTCGTATTTCGGCTTGAAGACCACCGTGGGGGTGATGTTGGTAAGGAGGCTCGTGAACTGTCCCGTCACCCCCTCTGTGGCGGTCAGGAAGGTACCGAACTTCGTGCCGATCGCCGGAGCGGCGCCGCCCTGCCAGGACGTTTGCAGGATGCCGCTCAGGGAGGCATCGCCGGTGATAGCAAGGACGTCGTTGCTTGTCGGCGAAACGACCTCGATAATGAGCTTCGCCGTGGGTTCCTGGTAATAATCCCCTGTTATGGTCAGGGTTCCTATGGAGTTGCCCGGCTTGATGGTGCCGGCCAGGTGATAGAAGCCGTAGGGAGCCTCTATTGTGCCTGTTCCCGAGACGGTACCGCCGTCAAGAACGAAGAACCCGTCCTCGGGGTCCTCGTCGTCGGTGGGCCTGGCCATCCTTACGGTCCCGTTCACGTTGAACTCTCCGGCGGAGACCTCAACCTTCTCGCTCACTTCCATGTCCAATCCGGCAGGGTTCACAAGAACCACGTCGGCATTGAGCAGGGTTATTGACCTCGCCTTTATGTTCTCGGTTTGCGTGGTGGTCCCGCTACCGCTTATGACTATCTTTCCCATGAGAAAGGTGACCTTGTAGCTGTTCCATGTGGCGACGTCGTCGTCCACCACATCGCCCATCGTGATGGTCCATTTCCCGCTTGTGTTCCCTGTCCCGCCCAGGGGGTCTTCCCCCCAGAAGGCATTGGTGAGGAAGGTCCAGTTGAAATCGGTGACGCTCGCGGTATCCTGTTTGTCGGCCTCAAGATTCTTGGTGGAGTTGAACAACCGGCTTATCGTCGCGTAAGGAGAGGTGATGGTGGCCGTGAGGTTACCGCGGTTTGTGTGCGTGAAGTTGAGGTCCACCTCCACGCCCTCCAGGGGCTGCCTCTGCGAAGCAGCGGAGGAGAACGCGGCTGTCGTCAGGGTGAATTCCTTGCTCGTACCCTTGTTGGCGCCATTGTCGAAGAACCCTATCTTCTCATTGACGTTCGTTATGCCCGTCGTGCAGGAGGTCTGGCTGGTCACGTAGAGAACATTCTTCACCGTTTCGACGAACTTACCCGCGTTGATGAGGCCGAAGCCGTAGTTCGGGTTGAACCAGTTGCCCGCCCCATTTTTCACCCAACCGCCCGTTGCGCTCGCGTCGCTCTCGTCTACTCTGGCGCTCGTCCGCACGAGCACATGTTTGGCCATGCGGACGTCCATCAGCTTATTAGCCTCCATGCCAAGGGCCAGGATGCCGGACACGAGCGGGGCGGAGGAGGATGTGCCTCCGAAGGTGCTCGTGTAGGCGGTGTCCGGAAAAAGGTCCGATGAGTCCCCGTCTGTGTTTTCGGTGGAGTAGCGGTTGTAACCCAGATTCATGCCCGTCCTGTCGGTGGCCGTGATACCGAAACCGCCCTCCGTGCTCGACGGTGCGGTGACAAAGACGTTGGAGCCATAGTTGCTGTAATCGGAGAATTTGCCGTCACTGCCCAGGGCAGCCACGGGGATCACGTTGCTGTTCGTAAGGACGCTGTCCTTCCCGGTGTCTTCGTTGGCCTTGCCGCGTTCATTTCCCGCCGACCAGACGTGGATGATGCCGTTCGCCGTGGTCCGGTTCAACGCCGCTGCGATGTCTGATCCATGGAGGTCGTCGGTCACGTGAAATGGTGTTAGCTGGCCGTAACTGTGGTTCATTATATTGATCTGGGGTTTTGCCGTTATTTTCCCCGTAAGGGGGTCAACACCGCTCTTCCAATAATAGGCCTGAACGTACAGGGCCCTCTTTGCCGTGTTGTCGGCCTCCCCCGAGGTGTACACATTTAATCCGACGATGGACGCATAAGGGGCGGCGCCCGTACCTCCTATGCCGTTGCCGCCCCGTGCCGCCGCCACGCCCGCAACGGACTGTCCGTGGTTATCATCCGCATCGATGGGTCCCTGGGCCTGATTTGCGATCGTAACATTGGAACTGAAGTTGCGGCTCAGGTCCGCCCTGTAGTTGGGTTTTATGTCCTCGTGGGTTCCCTCGACGCCGTTATCCACTATCCCGATGACTATCCCCTTCCCGGTATACCCCGCCTGCCACGCGCCCTGGAGTCCGGCATCAAGGGAGGCGTTCTTCATCAGCGTGCTGGCCCCGTTGGGGGCGGTGTAATACACGCCCGCGGACGGTGCCGTGTTCACAAGATGCCACTGCCCCGGAAACCCCGGTCTTGCTGTCGCACTGTAAAAGAAATAGGGATCATCGGGGTGGAAGGCGGCAGCCTGACAAAGATTGGCGGCGGGGGAAACCAGGATCAGGCAGAAGAAGACAAGAACCTTCGCAGCGTTGATTACGCCTGGCAAGATCCGGCAGCTTGTTCGCATGCGGTATTAGTAGCAGAACGGGAACGAAGAATCAATAGAATACAGTATGTTACGCCGGAGTCTGGACCCTTGAAAGGAAGATGACCTTCCTCCTGGCAGAGAACATCACTTTCCACTGAGGATAAAGACGAAAGAACCGTTCCCGGTTCCGGGTTGCGGCTTAAAGACAAACATCATAACCGATTGTATTTAAGGGCCTTCCTTTTATCAGACTACCAAAAAAGAAACCTCCTGTTAGTATCTAATTGATGTACCCGCATCAAAATACTGAACAGGGAGGTTTCTTTGGAAAGTTCAGTCGGTATCCTTTGTATGAGAAGGCGCTTTCGTTTGATCAAGACGGAAAACATGCGTGCTGCCGGCAGTGAACTCGACCTGAACGTCGTTGACAGCCAGTGAGACCGGCTGGACACCCGCAGCCTTGTGTCCCCGCACTGTGAATGTTTCGCGAGTGAGCCTGAGATCCAGAGAATGTCCCCGATACCGCATGCTGAGATCAAGGCGTTCAAGTCTCTCGGGAAGCTGCGGGCTGAACCGAAGGACGTCACCCGTGATCTGCGCACCTGTCAGTACGCGCTGGATGAGGTCGACGGTACCCGCCATGGCGCCGAGGTGCACACCCTCCTCGGTTGTGCCTTGCTGGATGTCGCTGACGTCGCTTTGCAGCGCCTCCGCAAAGTAAATCATTGCGCGGGCACGATCCGACCGGGCCAGGACCCATGCGTGCACAACCCGGGATAGCGTCGATCCATGAGATGAGTGTGAATCGTAGTACTCGACGTTGCGCGGGATCGTTTCGTACTCGAAGGGATAACCAAGATGAACGAACAGTTCGCGCAGTTCATCGGCAGAGAACAAATAGAACAGCATGAGGACGTCCGCCTGCTTCGAGACCTTGTACCGGTTTGGAGTGTCACCCTCCGCTTCAAGGATCAGGTCGAGGCGCTGTATGTTGCCGTACCGCTTGCGATAGTCGTCCCAGTCGAGCTCGGCCAGTGACTCATAACCCTCGAATTGGCTGATGATACCGTTGTCGTGAAAGGGTACGAACATGCGGCGGCTGACGTCGTCCCAGAGGGCGGTATCCTGCGCAGTCACGCCGAGCTTCGCAACGAGTTCAGCGCGCCGGATGTCGGGGATAAGGTCGAGCACGTCGAGCGCCCTGCGCAGCACCCAAACAGCCATAATATTTGTGTAGGCGTTATTATTGAGACCGGGAGCGGATGAGTCCGGATATCGCTCGTGAAACTCATCGGGTCCGACGACCCCCCGGAGTTCGTAACGTGCCTTTTGTTCATTGAACGTCGCCATGCTGGACCAGAAGCGCGCGATCTCTATGATGAGCTCCGCCCCATAGAACTGCAGGAACTCGTGGTCGTGCGTGACCTGGACGTATTGCCACACGTTCCACGCGACCGCACTTCCCACATGGCGCTGCAGATACGAGCTATCCGGCTTCCAACGCTTCGAATGGGGGTTTAGATTGACTTCCTGGGTTTCCTCCCGTCCGTCGCTGGCGCTTTGCCACGGAAACATGGCGCCGGCAAAGCCGGCATCCCTGGCCGCTGCGCGGGCCTGATCGAGACGGCGGTACCGGTACATGAGTAAAGAGCGTGTGATCTCAGGCGTACGAAAATTGAGCGTAGGGAAAATGAACAACTCATCCCAGAAGATATGTCCCTGGTAGGCTTCACCGGTCCAGCCACGGGCCGGTACGCCGATGTCGAGACCGATCGAATTGAGTGAGACGGCCTGCAGCAAATGAAACATATTCAGACGCAGCAGCATGGGAGCGTTGAGTTTGATCGGGGTCGTCCCTGGCAGCAAATGCACGTCGAATCGGTCCCACAGGTGTTTCCATGCCAGGACGTGGGAATCCATGAGCGTTGCGAAACGTTCCGCGCCATCGATCGCCCTGCGAGCCGCCAGACCGCACTCCGAAATGGCGAAGTCGCGCGAGGTGTACTGAACCGCTATCTTCTCCAGGGAGAGAATCTGGCCCTGCATCAGCTGGACGGTGAACTCCTGCCCGATGAAACCCGGCTCATTGATTACGCTTCGCGGAACGGACTGCAACTCGCCCTGCACAAATGCACGCGTTCGCGCCGCTTGAGCCAGGTGAATGTTCGACTGAAGCGTGCGCACAAGCAGATGAACGCCATCGTTGCCGATGGCCTCTCCCGACAACGGCTCCAGATGCTGCTTGTTGAACCTTTCGTAGAGTTTGGCGCCTTCGTTGACGACCCGGCCATCGATCCCCGAACGGATGGTTACGGGCCCGGACCAGTTCTCGGCCCTGAGCGTCAGTTCGATCGCGCCCAGGTGCATATCGGCCATTGAGACCAGGCGCCGTTCCGTCAACGTGGTGCGCCGTCCCTGACCCTGTTCGAAGCTGATGGTCCTGTGCAGCATTCCACGCCTTAAGTCGAGTTCCTGCCGGTAGGCGAGAATGTTTACCGCTCTTTCGTCAAACCAGTCGTCTTCAGCTAACCGCAACCCTATGGTCAGCCAGTTCGGGAAATTGACGAGATCCTCGTTTTCAACACATCGGCCTTCCACATCGGTGCGTAGCCGATTGTAGCCTCCGGCCAGATAGGATCCGGGATAGTGCACGTCGTCCGCCTTAGCCCACGGCGAGGCCCCGCGCGTGGCGAAGTAGCCGTTCCCCAGGGTACACAGCGCTTCCCGTATACCCTCGCGCTGTGGGTCGAAGTCGTTATAAACGAGGGACCAGGCGGAGGGCGGCTCAATAGCCACCTGTATATATGAGAGATCAGACACGACAACATCGGCGCCTGCCTCGCGCAAAGCCTGCGACTGCCCAACCCGGTCGATGCCTATGACAAGGCAGAATCGGCCCACGCGGCCTGCGGCAACCCCCGCTATTGCATCCTCGACAACAATGGCCCGCGATGGCTCGACCCTCAAGCGTCGTGCCGCCTCCAGAAATGCATCGGCTGCGGGTTTGCCTTTGAGACCCATACGCTCGATCTCGCGTCCGTCCACGCGCGTATCAAAGAGATGCGAAATACCGGCGGCCTCGAGGACTGCAGCGCAATTGTTGCTGGATGAGACGACGGCCGTTTTGATCTCCCGGTCGCGCAAGGTCCTTACCAGCGCAATCGCCGGATCATAGGTCGCAACGCCCCGTTTGTTCAGGTGTTCCATGAAATACCGGTCCTTGAGCTTGCCCAGTGCCCGTACACTCTGCGTGCCCGCCTTTTCCCCGGGGTCACCAACGGGCAGCTTGATCCCACGGGATTCAAGAAAGGATTCGACACCGTCATATCGCGGCTTGCCGTCGACGTACCGCCGATAATCCGCTTCGATATCAAAGGGTGTAAAAAGTTCCCCTGTCCTGTCAGCGCGTTCTTGCAGAAAGGCGTCGAACAGCCGCTTCCAGGCTGAGGCATGGACGCTTTCTGTCTGGGTCAGCACGCCATCCAGGTCGAACAGAACAGCGTCGAAGTCGCGTGGTGAGATGGTTACGATAGATCCCATGATGGCCATGTAGACTCCCTTGGATTCTGGCGGCGCCAGGCAAACCCTTGATTGGTACAAACCCGGAAACGGTATTGTGGCAGACTCTCTTTCTCTGCAGCCGTAGAAATACGGGAAGTGCGCAGCCTGCTATATCTTATTGTACCACCTCTAAACCTGGTCTCTCAAGACCACCCGCTCTCAAAGGTTTGTCCTCGGGCATTTGCGGCGACATTGGCGTGCGGATAAAATGAATACGAACTATACTTAATTAGTGCTGGTGGTCATCTGAATCGGCGGAAGAGGGAGGCACCCGCAGGGTA
>Ga0351931_1063_pt1 | contig 21798 bp, 23 predicted proteins | sample BONcelT113001E11_FD_205818 | JGI IMG/M metagenome (GOLD analysis project Ga0351931, IMG submission 205818) | Enriched cells from coal bed in the Powder River Basin, Montana, United States - BONCAT cells T11 rep2 HSBNCT.T11.300.1.E11 ... | reverse complement strand
AAGGCATGCCACACCGAGGGAAAGGTAATAATGCAAAATTGGTTCGAGACATTTGTCAAAGACATATCGTCCTTTATAGTTTAGTTGCCGACTTGTTCATTTACTGATATGCAGTGTCCATTCCCCTGTTCCATCAAAGCATTCAGCTTTGAAATTCTGAGAGGCGGCATATTTTAGGATATTTTCCCTGGCTGCCGGTTCGTCAATCAATACCGTCAAGCTGTCACAAGTTGACAAAGCATCACGAGTCCGGAGCAAAGGAATCGGACAACTATATCCTCTCAAATCTATTTTCTTTTCCATACGATAATTCTCCTTCCTGATTAGACAACAAAATTGGAATATATTTATGCAAGAAAAATCCGTGAATCAACACCTTGTTTACGCGGTTGCCTTAATCAGAACTTTTTCCCGAAAAGACCAGCCAATGACAAAGGCTGCGGCAAGAGCGATTCCTACGGCCAATTGACCGTTGAAAGGGACGCCGGCGCCACTGGCAGCCAAGTTCAAAGCGTGGGCGATTCCTGCGCCAGCCAGCATGCCAAGAACACAGACCCCTGCGTCGGTGTTGCCGTCCGCAGCCATAATCAGCTGTCTGAGCGGACAACCGCCGAGCAGGGTGGCGCAGACACCCACCAGATAGAGGCCGAGAAAGTTCCAAAAATGCATCGTATGTGCCAAGGGTTGACCTGTGAAGCCGAGTTTGAACGTTCCAAAGAATAGGTTGGCGAAAACTGCGCTGAGGAAGATTAAACCATAAATTTTTAAGAGATATGTATCTTTAACCAGGAAAAAATCGCGGAAACCACCACTTAGACACATGCGGGTTTTAAGTGCGATTGCTCCGGTAATCAGGCCGGAAATGAGGCTGAACAGGATGGAGGCATGCAAGGAACCGGGACCTTGAGCTGAATAATATAAATAACCTGATCCAGAACCAACTGCCGCTGTCAGAATGACTGCAAACACTACCGGCAGGTAGCTGGAACCGGCAGCTGGACCGGAAATTGTCCGGGCACGACCCAGGCTGAAGCCATTTCGCAAGAAAACTATTCCCGTGCCAATCCCGGCAAGAAAACCGGCCAGAGCCGTAATGCCGTTCAAGTCGCCGCCAGCCAGCCGCAACAAAGCTCGAAGCGGACAACCGAGAAAAACAAGAGCTCCCAGCATCATCAATGCTCCCAGGATAAAACGGATGAATGGAGCTGAACCTCCACGCGGCCGAAATTCACCGGAGGTTTTGGACATAACGAAAGCTCCAATGATCCAGCCCATAATCTCGGGTCTTGCGTACTGAAGCGGCGCGGCTTTGTGGATTCCCAGCGCCCCGGCAATATCGCGCAGATGACAGGCGGCACAGAAACCGTAGTTTCCCGGATTTCCCGCCTGAACCAGCAGTACGGCTCCAAGGCCGAAAGAGAGCCCGGCAACCACGATCCAAACTGAAGACAAAATGATCACTCCTTAAAACATATGATTGCTATAGACGTTATCTATCTTAGTAATAATCAAATTCTATCATGTAAAAACCTGCTGCGTAAAGGAAAAGAAGTTGGGTATCGCGAAAATAACTTAAATTATGGAGATGGCAGGCAGGACCAATATCGACAGGTTTTATACAGGCAAAAAACTGAGGGGAAGTTCCGAGAGGTGAAGTATGATTTATCTGCAAGCATTGGCGGTTTTTTTGGCAGTTGCTGAAGAACGAAGTTTTTCCGCTGCGGCAAAAAAGTTATCTTTGACTCAACCAACGGTATCGTTTCATATTGACGGCATGGAAAAAAAGTTTGGCTGTTCCCTGTTTGTGAGGACCCGGCGAGGTGCCGATCTGACCGTCTACGGACGGACTCTGTATGAGAATACCCGTAACATTCAAGATTTGTTGGACCGAACTGAACGAAAAATCCGAGATCTGTGCCAGGGAGTCGCCGGTCATGTATCAATCGGGGCTGGTACGGTTCCAGGAGAATATATTTTGCCAGTTCTCCTTGCACAGTTTTTGCGTGATCATCCGACCGTCTGTGTCAACCTGATTGCAGACGACAGCCAATCCATTTATCAGCTTTGGCAGGAAGGAAAAATACCGATCTGCATTATTGGTTTTTGCCCAATCGACCAACCGCAAGCTGTAAAAGTTTGGTCGGATGAGATTGTTCCGGTAATAGCCCCCCCGACTGGCGGCAGATTTTACTGACCCCATCTTGCCTGCTGATCTTTGCAGGTATCCGCAAGTAGTTCGCCATAAGAGTTCTGCATCGAGAACTTCTGTCGATCAGGCTTTAAGCAGTTTTGGAATCACATCTGAGGAACTGAACCAGGTTTTGCAGGTGAGTGGCAATGAAGCCCTGAAAAGAGCAGTATTGGCCGGGGCAGGAATTGGTTTTATTTCAAGGCGTGCCGTCGAAAACGAGCTTCATTCAGGATTATTGATACAAATCCGGGTTGAGGGGTTGGCTATTATTAGGAATTTTTTTGCGTTACGGCATTCAATTGAGGAATTACCGCTCATTGGCGCACTTTGGGACTACCTGGTGGTTGGAGCGAGTGAAGCCGATTTGCGGCCGGTTCTTTCTTGCCAATGAGCCGGGTTGATCTTCCGTCGTTCCTGTGGTGAGGCAGAATATAAGCATAAGATTTCAATTGAATAATCTATGCAGGAATAGTTCAGCAAAGAATAGAAGTAATTTAAAATTATCGGTTTGTTTTAGAAAATAGGAGGAAATGCAGATGACTCCAAAATTAAAATTGCTTGGGAAGCTGCTGGAATCAGGAGTGGTTGCAGTAGTGAGGGCTGAAAATGCCGAACAGGCAAAAAAAATCGCCGAGGCCTGCATAAAAGGCGGCGTGGCAGCCATTGAGATTACTTTTACCGTGCCGGGAGCCGCAGAAGTCATTAAAGAACTGGCGGAAACCTATACTTCGGGACAGCTGATACTGGGCGCCGGAACAGTACTGGATCCGGAGACTGCCCGAATCGCGATTCTGGCCGGGGCTCAGTATATTGTGTGCCCATCTTTGAATGTTGGAACCATCAGGCTTTGCAACCGATATCAAGTGCCCTGTATGCCCGGCGCTCAAACTGTCCGCGAAATCATTGAAGCTATGGAAGCTGGAGCAGATATTATTAAAGTGTTTCCCGGTGAAACTCTGGGGCCGAGCTTTGTGAGAGCGGTAAAAGGACCACTGCCACAAGCTCCATTGATGCCTACTGGTGGAGTGAGCCTGGAGAATGTGAGTGAATGGATCAAAGCAGGGTGTGTAGCTGTCGGAGTCGGTGGCAATCTGACTGCAGGAGCGAAAAAAGGTGACTATCAGTCAATTGCTGACCTGGGAAAACAATTTGTTGAAAAAGTGCGGCATGCAAGAGCCTAATTAATGTGGAAGGGGACTGAGAAGATTGAAAGTCACTGTTGTGGTGGACAACACTGTTTCGACCGCGGCAAAAGCAGCATTTAGAGGCGAACATGGATTGTCCGTGCTGATTGAAACGGGAACAAACAGGATATTGTTTGATACCGGCCAATCCGATATTGTAGTTCATAATTTAGGATTATTGGGTCTTCATCCGCGGGATTTGGACGCCATTGTTCTGAGCCACGGCCATTATGATCATACCGGCGGATTGCCGGCGATCTTGGCCATGGCGGGTAAGCGGTTGCCAGTTTTTTGTCACCCGGATATTTTCAAGTCCAGATATGCAGTTTCCGGATCGAATTGCCGTTATGTTGGGGTTCCTTTCCACAAGGAATATCTGGCTCGTATGGGTGCTGATTTCCGTAATGTTGAAGAACCGCTTGAACTTCTTCCAGCTCTCTGGATCAGTGGTCCGATTCCTCGGGAAACTTCTTACGAAGAAGGGGATGCCCGGCTTGTTGTGACAGAAGGAAACTGTGAATGTGATTGTAGCGATTCCGATACCGGTTTTCAAAAAGACCCGTTGACAGATGATATGGCGGTATTTATTCGTTGCAGCAAAGGACTTTTGCTGCTTGGCGGCTGTGCTCATTCAGGAGTTATCAATATGGTCAATCAGGGATTAAAAGTGACTGGATCGATCAAGGTTCATGGGATTCTTGGCGGGACTCACCTGGGACCGACGTCTGATTCTCAACAAAGCACGACTTTTGCTGCTCTCGAGTGGTTCAATCCTGACTTCATCGCAGCCAATCATTGTACAGGGTTTGCTGTGATGGCGAAGATGGCTCAAACTTTTGGACCGAAATTTACACCTGCATTTTGCGGAACGGTGATTGACTGTTGAATCCAGATGAAGCCAGCGTCAGATTCTTGCTTTCAAGCACTTCTGACGCTGGCTTCGTTTTGGCGAAAAACGGTTTTAGACAAAAACGTAAAATCTAATGCGTTAAATTGACCGGGTCTGATCCTGTTGGTTTTGTTCTCTTCATGACAAGTGTTTTGGCTATTTTATCATGCAAACATTGATTTTTTGCGGTAATGCCAATCATCAGGAAGCCAAATCCCAAAGGTATCAGGGAAAGAATTTTGGCAAGATTCCGCAACAATGCCTGACCAAAAGAAATTCTTTGCTTCTGCAGGTTGGTTACACGTAGTCTTAACAGGAGTTTTCCGGGAGTTCCCTGGAGTGCCGAACTCTCAAACAAAGGCCAGTAAATCAGGTGAATTCCCAGTTTAAGATAGGAAGGAAATCCAGCTTGTGCCTCCAGAGCTTCCTGTGTGATGCCTCCAGGCAATCCAAGTGAAAGATCAATCACTGTTCCAATAAGTGCAATAACCAGTGCATCAACCAGAAAAGCTGAGAAGCGACGAAATGGCCCTCCATAAGGATTGATTTGTTGCAAAAATAAGTCTCCTTTCAACTGCGTTGGGTTTGTGAAGTTTACTTGATATTCTCGAAAAAATGTATTTTGGCTAAAATAACATAAGGTATATTTGACATTGCAAAACGATTCTCCTGTCAGGACTGAAAAATATTCGAGTTTAGATTGATAGAAATAGTCAAATATTTTTGGGCTGAAACGACGAAAGATAGGCTGCTGTAATATTGAAAACACCCATAATAAGGCAAAATGTAAACCATTCCGGGAATGCGTATTTACAAATCAAGTTTCAACCTGTATAATCTGCTATGTAAACACTAAGAAGAATTTTGGTTTACAAAGGGGATTGAATATGTCATTGCGCAAAAAAATGCTGGTTTCACTATTTGCAGCGTTGCTCTGTATCAGTTCCTACATCATCATTCCCATTGGCCCGGTGCCTATCACGCTGCAAGTTTTGTTCATATTGCTTGCGGGGTCCGTTCTTGGGGCAGAAATGGGGGCGCTTAGCGTAGTGATCTGGATTCTATTGGGATCATTCGGATTGCCGGTGTTTGCCGGGGGTAAAGCTGGGCCGATGGTATTATTGGGACCGACTGGCGGCTATTTGCTTGGATTTGTGATTTGTGCCTGGGTCGTCGGTTTTATAACTCATCACGATTCTTATTCCAGAGTTCGAACCGGTATTGCCATGCTGATCGGACTTGCAATTGCCTATGCTGTCGGGGTGGCGGGGTTTATGGCCAGTTTTGCTTTCTTTTTACAGAAGCCGATGACTTTGCAACAAGCCTTGAGCATTGCCGTTTTTCCCTTTGTTCCGTTTGATCTGGTTAAAGTCGGTATTGGCGCCTGGCTTGCGCCTGTTCTTCAGGCCGCATTGAATCGTGCCGGATTTGCCGAAGGCCGGCATGAAAATGCGTGACAGGATTTGTGAAAAGGAATTTTTGACTGAAGTATCGAACTTGCGTGAAATATGCAGAAAACGAAGTTGAAAATGTGTATGTCACTCGGGTAGTTAACATTGAGATCCAGCCGGGATGAATATTAAGCAAATAGGCAGAACTCCTGCTGAAGCAGGAGTTCTGCCTATTTGATCTCAAATTTGTGTTCAGCAGCCAGTTTCCCTTCAAGGAAAATCTTCACCGTATACTGGTCGGCTTTCCACAAACCGGATTCCGGCGGTGGCCAACGGAGAATAAACAGAACCGAAGCCCATTCTTTCTTTGGCCGGCTGATCCCATGGATAATCGTTGGTTTTTGGCTGTTCAAGCCATGGAACTCAATCCGCACCGTGATTTCGGCATCCGCGATTTTGTAAAAGTTATTTTTATAGCCGATTTCGGTATAGATGATTCTTGAATTGCGGGGAAAAACGGTCTTGTAGCTTCGATCTTTGGCGGCAGGCGCGTTTTGAGCTTCAAAAAAACGTACCGAAGTGACTTCGATGGCAATAGCAGAATTCTTGGCTGGGTCAGGGGCGATTATTGAGGGGGCGCTTTTTGTCCATGTAAATCCAGTTATTGTTGCGAATGCATCGTTGATTTTTTGTTCAAAGCCTTGGAATTCAGCATCAAGATCAATCTTAGCCATATCCAGCGTTTGAAGATTCAGCACGACATTTCGAACCAGAAATCCTCCAGTGACGAGAAATGCAAGCAAGACAAACATAAAGATGACGTCTCCCGTGGCAACGCCCCGACGATTATTCAGCAAAATACCCCCCCCTTTATCGCGTGCAGTCATTTCAGCCTGACAAAGCAACCGCCCCATGTTGCCTATAAACGATTGATTGTTAGTTCGACAAAACACACTGTATATTCCTGCACGGATAATCGGAACCCAGATCAGGCCCATAATCGTTTCATTAAATATTCTGCCGGCAAATAAAACGGTGAAATACTGATACTCCTTGAACAAGCCAGGTCGAAGAATTTATAATTAAAGAAAGTATTGTAGAAATGAAATAATGTTATAAACATTTCAATTGAAGAAACCCAGAAAACGGGAAGAGTAACTAAAGAAGACATAGGAGGTTTTTGGTGGAGAAATTAAATTTTACGGCGATTGATTTTGAAACCGCCAACTCAAACCCCAACAGCGCCTGTGCGCTCGGACTCGTAGTGGTTCAGGCGGGGGTGGTTGTTGACAGCAAGAGGTGGTTGATTCGCCCGCCATCGTCGCAATTTGAGTTCACCTATATCCATGGAATAACTTGGCGTGATGTCGCCATGCAACCTGATTTTGGCCAACTTTGGCCGCAGTTTCGACCTTATCTGGCAGGGCAGGTGTTGGCAGCGCATAATGCCCGGTTTGACCTCAGCGTCCTCTTTGCGCTGTTCAGGCAATATCGAGTCGGTTATTGGCGAGGAGAGGTGGTCGATTCACTGGCAGTGGCCCGAAGAATCTGGCCTATGCTCAATAATCACCAACTTCAGACCGTTGCTGCCTTTTTGAGCATTCCTCTTGACCACCATGATGCAGTCAGCGATGCCAAAGCCTGTGCACAGATACTTTGCCTGGCCGAACAGGCCCAGACGGGAGTGATTGGAAAGCTGGCCAGGCGATATGGAGAGGTTAATTAATTATGGACCAGAAACCTTTTTGGATAATGTTGAATAAGATGAAAGGAAAACCGGGTAAGCTTGGCGAAAAATAATTCGAATAAGTAGAAGGTTATATTTAAATAAACAGTCGTGTTGGGGAGGAATCAGTGAATGAATAAACCGGATTTGGGGCTGAACGGGAAGGTGGCAGTAGTCACTGGAGCGACTCGGGGAATTGGGAATGCAATCGCCGAAGCTCTGTTGGGGGCAGGAGTCAAAGTAGCTGTCGTAAGCAGAAACGGGGAAGATTGTGAAAGAGTGGCGCGACAATTCCGTGAAGCCGGTGGCGAAGCGGTGGCGACTCCCTGTGATGTGACAAAAGTCGAAGATTTTCGTAAAGTAATTCGAACCGTCGTAGAATTGTGGGGAAAGATTGATATTTTGGTGAATAACGCCGGGACGGCGATTACCCAAAAAGCTGTCGATTTGACCGAAGAGGAATGGGACAGGGTTGTGGACCTTGACTTGAAAAGTGTGTTTTTTTGCGCTCAGGCAGCGGCTCGTGAGATGATAACCCGTAAGAGTGGAAAAATCATCAATGTGGCTTCGATACTTGGTTTGGTCGGTGGTAATGGCCTGGTTCCTTATTGCGCAGCCAAGGGCGGCGTGGTGAATCTCTCGCGGGCACTGGCCAGTGAGTGGGCAAAGCAGGGAATTCAGGTCAACGCATTATGCCCCGGTTATGTCATAACTGATATTAATAAGGATAAGCTCAGTGATGATAAAGTACAGGCCTTTCTTTTGTCCAAAACGCCTGCGGGACGGTTGGGAACCGTCGGCGACATGACGGGCGCTGTCCTGTTTTTGGCTTCGTCAGTGTCCGATTACATGACTGGACAGGCTCTGACAGTCGATGGCGGCTGGACGGCAATTTAAATCTGAAGGAGGATTCATATGAAAACAGCGAGGGAATATACCGACAGTTTGCGGAAAAGAAATATTAAGGTATACCTGAAAGGGCAGTTGCTTGACCCGCAGTCGGTAATCGACCATCCCTTCATTAAGGGACACGTGGCATCGGCGGCCATGACGTTTGAACTTGCGCACGACCCGAAAACCGAGGATTTAATGACGGCGACTTCGCATCTGACAGGAAAAAAAATCAACCGATTCACCCATATTCACCAAAGTGTTGAAGACTTGATGAAAAAGGTCAAGATGCTGCGGATGATTTCCCAGAAGACCGGTACCTGTTACCAACGCTGCGTCGGGTTCGACGCGATGAATTCCCTGTATACTGTAACCTACGAGATGGACGAAGCTCTTAAAACCGATTATCATGAACGGTTCAGAAAATTTCTGAGCTATGTTCAGGAAAACGATCTGATGGTGGCCGGCGCGATGACTGATCCCAAGGGCGACCGATCGCTGCGTCCCGGTCAGCAGCCTGATCCGGACATGTATGTGCATGTTGTGGAACGCAACGAAAAGGGCATTGTGATCCGCGGCGCCAAAGCCCACATGACCGGAATGGTCAATTCTCATGAAATGCTGGTCATGCCTACGGCATCACTTACGCCGGAAGACAAGGATTATGCTGTTTCCTGCGCAATTCCGGTCGACGCGCCGGGAGTGTTCCACATCTTCGGTCGTCAAACCAACGACGACAGGAAAATGGAAGGCGAAATTGATCAGGGCAATGCGAAGTACGGGATCGTTGGCGGAGAATGCCTGACTGTTCTCGATAATGTTTTTGTGCCGTGGGAACGGGTCTTTATGTGCGGAGAGACAGAATTTGCAGGGTTGCTGGTAGAACGGTTCGCCTGCTACCATCGACAGAATTATGGCGGCTGCAAGGGCGGAGTATCCGACATCGTTATCGGCGCCGCCGCAACCATGGCAGATTATGGAGGTTATGGCAAAGCCGCCCATGTTAAGGAAAAGATTAACGAGATGATCCATCTGACCGAAACGCTTTACGCCTGCTCCATCGCCTGTTCGGCTGAGGGGCAGCAGACTGCTTCAGGGGCTTTTTTTGTGGATCCTTTGTTGGCCAATGTCGGCAAGCACAATGTGACCCGACTGATTTACGACATCGACCGACTGGCGCAGGATATTGGCGGGGGGCTGACGGCGACGCTGCCATCAGAAGGGGATCTTCGCCATCCGGAGATAGGTCCTTACGTTGAGAAGTATTTTAAGGGAGTCGCTGGCGTCAGCACTGAAAATCGGCTGCGGATGGCCCGTTTGATCGAGAATATGACCGGAGGAACCGCGCTGGTGGAAAGCATGCACGGCGCCGGATCGCCGCAGGCGCAAAAAGTCATGTATTCCAAGCTGGCCAATCTGGAACATAAAAAACGCTGTGCGAAAATCATTGCCGGATGCATCCCCGAAACGGAGGAAAAGAAACAGACATCAAGCTAGCCGTATATAAATTAACAATAAACCGCCAGTGCGAACTGGCGGTTTATTGTCATTGGAACAAAATTGGCAGCTCTCTTGAAAATTAAGCGGGTGCGACCAAGCTGTCTATCAGTTTGTCGTCGGCAATATGGGGCAGAATGACATGGGCTCGATCTGCCTGCGACCGGTTAAATTCAGCGATCGTTTCCATGGAGTGGGGATTGCGGGCCCAGCTTCTGCGGGCAACTCCGCCCATGACATCCCAGAGCATGGCGGAGCGGATGATTTCGTCAATTCGACTGCTGCCGTCAAGTACCAGACCGAAGCCTCCATTGATTGCCTTGCCGATGCCAACGCCGCCGCCGTTGTGAAGAGCGACCAGGCTCATGCCCCGTGCCGCATTTCCTGCAAAACACTGGGTTGCCATGTCAGCCATCACATTACTGCCATCCCTGATGTTTGCAGTTTCACGGAAAGGTGAATCGGTGCCACTGACATCATGATGATCGCGTCCCAACATGATTGGTCCGACTTCTCCATTTCGCACCATTTCATTAAAGCGAAGGGCAATCCGCACCCGTCCTCCGGCATCTTGATAAAGAATTCGGGCCTGGGTGCCAACGACGAGTTTGTTTTTTGCCGCATCGCGGATCCAGACATAATTGTCGCGATCCTGGCCTCGGCGGTCAGGATCGATACACTCCATGGCAGCCCGGTCCGTTATTGCGAGGTCTGAAGGTTTGCCGCTCAGACAAACCCAGCGAAAGGGCCCGTAGCCATAATCAAACAATTCCGGACCCATGATGTCTTCAACATAGGAAGGGAAAATAAAACCGTCTTTTTCATCAATACCATTAAGGGAAACTTCAGTTACGCCGGCGTCAAATACTGCCTTGAGAAAAGAATTTCCATAATCGAAGAAATAAGTGCCCCGGCCGGTCAGGATCCTGATCAGTTCATAATGCCGCCTGAGACTGGAATCGACCAGCGCTCTGAAGTAAAGCCGATCCTCGGCCAAAAGGCGGGTGCGTTCGGCGAAATCAATTCCCTGCGGGCAATAGCCCCCGTCATAGGGAACATGGCATGAAGTCTGATCTGACAATAAGGCTACAGAAATATTCTCTTTCACCACATACTCGAGCAGATCGACAATATTCCCATGGTAAGCAATCGCAATCGGTTGCCGGTTTTGCAACGCTTCGTCGGCCCAACGGAAAATTTCCGGTAATTGACCTGACATTCGGTTGATCCAACCCTGGTCAAGGCGGGTCTGGATGCGCGAAACATCAACTTCGGCGATAATGCCGACACCGCCGGAAATCTCAATCGCCTTGCCCTGAGCTCCGCTCATGCCGCCCAGTCCGGATGTTATAAACAGATGCCCGCGGAGATCTTCATGGTGCTCCAAGCCTAGCTTGAGGCGGCCGGCATTGAGCAGCGTATTGAACGTTCCATGGACGATACCCTGAGGTCCGATGTACATCCAACCACCGGCGGTCATTTGCCCATAGTTGGCCACACCCATCTGTTCAGCCGTTTCCCAGTCATTTTGGTTATCAAACATGCCAATCATCAGCGCATTGGTGATAATAACCCGGGGCGCATCGGGGCGGGAAGGAAATAATCCCAGCGGATGTCCGGATTCAATGACCAGAGTCTGATTTTGGGTTAAGACTTGCAGATACTGCATGATCAGGCGGTATTGCAGCCAATTCTGACAGACACTGCCGGTTTCGCCATAGGTTACCAGCTCATAAGGATACAACGCAACTTCAGGATTCAGGTTATTGTCGATCATAACCTGGAAGGCTTTTCCTTCGATGCAGTTTCCTTCATATTCATCAATCGGCTTTCCCCGCAACGGCTTGGTCGGCAGATAACGATATGCATATATCCGGCCCCGTGTTTTGAGTTCATGCAGAAATTCCGGAGCCAAAATTTCATGCAACGGTTCGGGAACATAGCGCAAGGCATTTCGTAACGCAATTTTCGTCTGGGCGGGCGATAATTTGAAACCCCGGTCCGGCGCCCGGCGCAAGGTCGGGTCGAAAATCGGCGCTGGAGGTAATTCAGATCCGAGACCGATGGAATGAACGGAGGCATTCTTCTGTTGTTGCATGATTTTACCCTCCCAAACGATCAGCTTGACCCAGCGGAAGCCAATGATAAAGCTAAGAAATACGGACTGCAGATTTATTCTATGATTCCGCCAGCGAGAACTTCATTTCCTGCGTAAAGAACCACCGATTGTCCTGGTGTTATGGCACGCTGTTTTTGTCTGAACAGGACTTCGATCCGATTACCCGGCAACGGGATGATTTGAGCAGGAGATTCCGGAGCAGAATAGCGGATTTTTGCCATCGTCCCGATCGGACCTGTCGGTGGCGGTCCCGCCAACCAGTTGACTTCACGGGCTGTTAAAAGGGTGGAAAAAATGTCTGTTTCAGGACCAAGTGTGACCTGGTTGGAAACCGGATCAACAGCAGATACGAACATGGGTTGACCCAGGGCGATGCCCAAGCCTCTTCGTTGACCGATCGTATAACAGGCGAATCCCTTGTGGGTTCCCAAAATCTCGCCTGAGGTGGAAACATATTCACCCGGCTGAATTGCCCCGGGAACTTTTTCCCGTAGAAAACGCCGGTAGTCGTTATCCGGAATAAAACATATTTCCTGGCTTTCGGCTTTGTTGGCCACCAAAAATCCGAAGTCTTTGGCCAGTTTTCGGGTTTCTGTTTTGGTTAGACCGCCCAGTGGGAGGAGAAAATGAGCAAGCGTCATTTGATCAAGGTGGTAAAGAACATAAGACTGGTCTTTTTTGTTGTCCAGCCCTTTCAGCAAATGATATTTGTGATCGTTCTCATGATATTCAATTTGCGCATAATGACCGGTGGCAACGAAATCTGCGCCCAGTTCGCGTGCTTTTTGCCATAATGCGCCGAATTTGAGGTGTTGATTGCAGGCAATGCAGGGATTTGGGGTGCGTCCGGCCAGATATTCGGTGGTGAAATAATTTATGACATCACGCTCAAAGGCCGCCTGAAAGTTGAAAACGTAATGGGGAATGTCTAGCATCTGGGAAACCCGCCGGGCATCCTCCACAGAGGACAGGGCGCAGCAACTCCGCTCCGGGCCCTCGACAGTCGTTTCCGTAGAAGTTTGCCAAAGTTTCATAGTTGCGCCGATGACTTCATAACCCTTATTTTTCAACAGGGCGGCAGCGACCGAGCTATCAACGCCCCCGCTCATTGCGACAAGAACTTTTCCTGATTTTTTCATATCCAAATTATATCATAAATCCCCGGTTGTTTGCAGGACGACAATTTTGACATAAGCAGGCTCGTCTGCTATGATTTACGACGTATGGAGCTCTTGGTTTTTAGTAAGACGGATAAACAAGACGGAACTGTTTTGAATCAATAATGAGCAAAGGACGTGGGCAGGCTCTTGAAAAGATTGTTTTCTCCCTTGGGGGCGCTGCTGTCAGGCCAGTTTCTTTCTGCCTTTGTCGATAATACTTTGTTGTTTATAGCTCAGGCCATTATTTTGCGGGATGCTTTTCCCGACTATTATCTGCCCCTTGTGCAAGGGTTGTATCTGGCGGCTTACATCATGGCATCGCCCTGGGTCGGCGGTTTTTCCGATTTTGTTCCCAAGGCCCGGGTCCTGCTGGTTGGTAATGTGATAAAAGCAATGTGTCTGTTGGGATTTCTGTTTAATCTGAATCCCGCGATGAGTTATGGAATTTTCGGACTCGGTTCGGTGATTTACAGTCCGGCCAAGTATGGGATTCTGCCTTTTCTGACTTCGGGTGAAAATGAGTTAATGAAAGCAAATTCCTGGATGGAAGGAACGACGATTGCTGCAATACTCAGTGGCGCGGTGGTCGGTGGGTTCCTTTCCGACTATTCAATATCGCTGGCCTGCATTTTTGGTCTTGTCTTGTACGCGGTATCCATTGGGTTTACTTATCTGATTCCGTTGAATCCAAGCAAGGGGCATATGCCAGGATGGCATGCGATTGGCGAATTTATAGCCGATATCCGGTTTTTTATGGTGCATGTCGATGCCCGATTTTCCGTGATCGGTTCCGCGTTTTTCTGGACGGTATCCAATATCCTGAGGTTGGGAATGTTTGTCTGGGTGCCGACGGCGCTTGGACTGGCCGGCAATAAGCCGGTCAGCCTGCTAATGGCGGTGATTGGGATTGGCATAGGGATTGGCGCCCTTCTGGCGCCGCGTTTTGTTTCGCTCCGGACGCACCGAAGGGCGATATTGTTTGGGATTATCATGGGTGTCGTCGTCATGATACTAAGTTACGTCCATACCCTGGATATTGCAATCGGGCTGATCTTTCTGGTTGGAATTTTCGGTGGTCTATACATCGTTCCTATCAATACATTGAACGAATATCTGGGTGACCGAACCATCGGAACCGGACGTGCCACGACAGTCCAGAATTTTGCCGAAAACACATTTATGTTGTTGGGGACCGGTGCTTATACGATGGCAGAGTCAGTTGACATCCCGATAGATCATACCATCCGTTGGGCGGGAATTTTGTTGTTGGGGTTCATGGCATTTTTGGCGTTTTATCGCAAAGGAGATCCGCTGGCTTTGCGCGGAGAGGCGTAAACAGGAATTTTATGGAGGTGTTTCTATGGAGTGGTCGGAATTGAGGGCTAAAGCCAAAGAAGGTTTTGATGGTGCCTGCAGGGTATGCCCCATATGCAACGGGATTGCCTGTGCCGGCGAGGTGCCGGGAATGGGCGGAGTGGGAACAGGAATGAGCTTCCGTAATAATGTAAGTGCGCTGGCCGGAATTAAACTGAATTTGCGTACAGTTCACCGAGTCGGCGCACCGAATCTTTCCACCGTTTTATTCGGACAGGAGTTGGCGATGCCGGTTCTGGCTGCGGCAATTGGCGGAACTTCAGTGAACATGAAATCGTCGATGACTGATGCTGAATATTCTACCGCCGTGGTCACCGGATCCGCAAAGGCCGGGGTATTGGCTATGACTGGCGATGGTCCGAATCCAGCTTCCTATCAGAGTGGCCTTTCTGCCATACGGAGCGCGGAAGGCCGGGGAATTCCGATTATTAAACCGCGTGAACCGGAGCAAATTGTCTGGCTGGCCAACGAAGCGGCAAAGGCTGGCGCTGTTGCTTTCGGAATCGATATTGATGCCGCGGCATTAATCAATATGACAAGGATGGGGCAGCCAGTCGGTCCCAAAAGCTTTGCTGAATTGGAATATATCAAACGGAATACCCAGATTCCGTTCATTGTCAAAGGGATTATGACGATAGACGAAGCCTTGGCCTGTGTCGAAGCCGGAGTTGATGCGATTGTTGTTTCCAATCATGGAGGCAGGGCTCTGGATCATACCCCGGGGACGGCTGAAGTACTCCCGGGGATTGCGCGGGGGGTTCGGGGACGGTTGGTCGTGATGGTTGACGGCGGTATCCGGAATGGCGTGGATGTGCTGAAAATGTTGGCATTGGGAGCCGAGTTTGTGCTGGTCGGAAGACCCGTAATCGTGGGAGCGATTGGAGGCGCCGCGGAAGGGGTCAAAATGGTGATGGACCGGATTGCTGCGGAACTCCAGACGGCGATGGTGTTGACGGGAACCTCTGATGTCAAGTCAGTTTCTTCGCGGGTGATATACCCGCCGGCTATATAAGGATTGTTTTCATTCGCAACTATCTTCCTAAAGAATAATTCGTTGTATCCCGGGATTGTGAGATTGACAGACAAAACCACCTGACCGTGCATGTCGATCAGGTGGCGGGTGAACGTGAACCGGTGGGTTTGCTTCAAGTTGATAGCTTCAAGTTGATAAGGGATGGGTTTGATTGTCCTGATGACGATGCAGACCCAGGTTTTCCATAGGTTCGCTGTTAGGATTACTGGTCGCTGATTTTTCCAATGCAGCGTTGGCAAAATTTTCGACCAGCTTTGTTGTGACCCGCGAGTCGGTCAGAACGCCGGGACCGCCCACACAGCCGCCTGTACAGGCCATGCCTTCAAAAAAATTAGCTTCCCGTTTGCCTGACTGGATTTCCAGCAGGCATTTCTTACAGTTTCCCAATCCTTCACAGCGTTCTGCCTGGATCTGTATGGCAGGCGCCAATTGGCTCAGAACATTTTCGACCGCTTGCAGAACGCCGCCTGCCCTGGCGAAAATATTTCCATCCTTTGATCCGGCGGAACTGAAAGCTTCGGCTTCCATTTCGGTCACGTTGATTCCGGCGCCAACAATCATGGTCGCCAGTTCTTCAAAGGTCAGGACGTAATCGACAACCCCGGAATAGCGCTCGGCCTCGCTTTTTTTTGCAATACAGGGTCCGACAAAGACCACGATCCCATCGGGATCGTTTTTCTTTATATTCATTGCCGCAGCGACCATTGGCGACACAAGCGATGAGATATTATTTTTGAGACTTGGCAGATGTTTTTCGACCATGCCGACGAAAGCGGGACAACAAGAAGTTGTCATGAAACTTCCCGGATTTTGACTTCGTTCAATGAATTCGCGCGCTTCTTCGACGGCAACTGCATCCGCGCCCACTGAAACTTCATGGACTTCATGAAAACCGATCCTGCGGAGTCCCGACATTACTTGGCCCGGTCGGACCTGAACGCCAAACTGGCCGATAAAAGCCGGCGCCAACATTGCATAAACCCGACGCCCCGCCTTGATCCTCTGGATTACCTGCACGATCATTGACCGGTCAGAGATGGCGCCGAAAGGGCAGGCGATCTTGCAGGCACCGCAATGAACACATTTTTCATAATCAATAACGGCCTTGCGGGCCTTATCGGCAGTAATCGCGTTAAGCTCACAGGCTCGTTCGCAGGGACGGGTAATTTCAATTATCGCGCCATATGGGCAGGAACGCTTGCACAGGCCGCATTCCACACACTTTGACTTATCGATGAAGGATCGGTTGGCGATGACGGAGATGGCTTTTTTAGGGCAGCTGGCAATGCAACTGTGAGCCAGACAATTTCTGCAGGCATCGGTCACGATGAATCGGTCAAGGGGACATTGATCGCAAGCGACAGGCAACACCTGAATAACCGGGGTGTCGGCAATGACCCCGTCCAGAGCGGCATTGGCCGCCTCGGCAATGCTGTTTTGCATTGGCTGGCTGAGGGCGGATTTAATCCTGTCCTGCAACACGGCCCTTTCCTTATGGACGCAGCAGCGATAGCGCGGACCCTCATCGTTCACAACCGAATGCAGGATATTTTGAACATCGCTGCCCAACCGCCCCTCGAAAGTCATCTGGGCAATTTCTGTCAGAACTTTGCGGCGAATTTTAGTGATTTCGTTTATTTCCGGCACAGTTTGTCTTTACCTCCATCAGATATTAAATGTTAGCCTGTATGATTTCCAAAAGGCGGTCGGGTGTGGCATTGCTGATTAGTTCTCCATTAATCCGCACACTGGGGCCTTTGCCGCAATTTTTAAAACAGGTGACGCCTTTGATTTCGACCTGCTCCCTCTGGCTGGCCGGCAGTGATTCCAGAATGGAAATCAAGTCCTGGGCACCCATCAGGTGGCAGGAAGTACCCATACAAATTTCAACAGTCAACATGGAGAAACAATCACTCCTTCATTATGGTTAACTTTATCATACCCATTCAATATGAACCACTTTTCCGAGCAACTCCAGCTGCGTCCGCAGTCGTCTGAGGACTTGAAGCTTGATATTCATCGTTGAAGGCAGCAGGGGGTTTTGATGGGCAGGGTTGACTGCCCCGCCCGCCCAGATATAAATGTGGTCTGAGTTTATCAGCATTCGGGCGATCAGGCTGGCGCCATCCATTCTGTTGGACTGGCGCAGTGCTTTCGGTGTATGCAGCCGATCCGCGGTAGCGTTCAGTGTCAGAACCCCTTCGGTAACCAGGTCTATCCCTTCGAGGTGGGCGATGGGCGGGATGTTTTGGTCATGATAGTCCAACGAGACCTTGAGCGGCTTTTCAATGATCCGGCTGACCAGCGTTGCGGTAGTGCCACCCGAAACAACTTTTGCGCCGGGAGCAGACAGAAATCGTTGCACGACTTCCCGATCGCGCTCAGGCAATGCAGGCGGCCCTACCATCAAGTTAAGCCGGTGCGGGCGGCGAATTTTGACAGCGACTACAGTTGTGTCATCTCCCGGTTTTCCCAGATAATAGCCCTCACAACAATCCAGCAGAGAATTGCATAGATCCAACGAATCCGAAGCTTTGGCAACATCTTCGGTCAGGCGTGAGGCAACGCCGTTCCAGCCGAGGCCGAGCGGCAAGAGGCCCCCGATTCCTGCATGAATTGCCCCATCGCTTACCAGTGTGATCCAGTCGTTTTCCTGAAGTTCAAATTGACCGATAAGAACGGTTTTTCCACCAACAATTCGAGACTGGACCGGAAAAGGAAGGACGTGTCCAGTTCGACACAAAAATGTTCTTGGGCAGTCAAATTCAACCAGTGTGGAATGGCCCATATTGTCAATGCGAAGAATTTGTAAAGTGGAATAGGCAATCTTTCGTTCCCGGCAGACCGGTAATGTCTGCGTGATCGTTTCTACAACGTCTTCGAGTTCAGTGCCTCTTGCCAACATCGAAGAAGCGATTTTTGTCGTCAGGGTTGCAAGAATATTTGCCTTGACGCCACTTCCCAACCCGTCAGAAACAACAACGATCAGCGAATCGGCGGTGCGGGTGACCTGAACTTTGTCGCCGCAAAGTTCCTCGCCTATTTTACATAGTTGAGCAACACTCACTTCAGCATGAAGTGTCATCGTCGGTTATCCCGTTCCTTCAGAAGTCCGACCAGGTCCAGCAAAGCGGCTTTGGTTTCTCCGGTAGTCTCGCCAAGCAACCCGGCAATTTCCTGGGCCACGTGCATTTGCCGGTTTATAATTTCAGCAGCTTTGTCTATGGTTTCGAGTTTGACTTTCTGCCTCTCTTTTTCTTTCAGTTCTTGTTCAGTGATATCGGTCAAGATCAGGATGACCATATTGTGTTCACGGATAGGCAATACCATCTGTTCAGTGATCAGATTCCGCTCCGCATATTCCACCCGACGCCCCACGATCTTTTCCTGGGTCTTAACGGTCTGTAACAGATGGGAGCAATCAATAATCCGGGCTAAAGCAGTTCCTTTGATTAAGTCGGCGGACTGTCCGAACATTTTTTCCGCAGCCGGATTAAATTCCTGAATAAGCATGTCTTCATCGACAACAACAATTCCATTCAATGAATTGTAGATCACCATATTGGAGAAAGATTCGGCTTTGGTTTTCATATAAGGAATGCACATATCAACTTCGGCCAATCCCTGCCATACGGCGATGGCTTTTTCCCGGCAGGTATTATAACCACAGGCGCCGCAGTTTTTTTCGTCAGATTTGCTAAATTTGGCAGTTTGGGCCAGGATTTCACGAATTTCAATTTCACTGGGTTGCATTTCAAGGACCGGCGTTGCTATGTGAGTACGGGATAAGATTGTTTTGGGAAATGGAAAATCAAGCGATTTTTCTGCCGATTGTTTGGCGAACTCGACCACCCTGGCCCGACGAACCGGTGTTCCGCCTTCAACGAGGAAACCGGGTCCCCCTATGCAACCGCCTTCACAGGCAAGAGCTTCAACAAAGCGGGGCGAAATCTGCCATTGGCTCAGGCAATCAAAAACCTCCATGCAATTTTTTATTCCATGAACGGTAATCACATCCGAATCCGTTTCGTCATGTTCGGTGAAACTTTTCAAGATGCCGCCGGTGATGGGAAAAAACCTTGAAGGCCCTGGAGTATCCAGAGCCATAAAATCTTCAGCCAGTGAATCATCCAATATGTTCGTTTCGGCAATCCATAAATTTAGATGGTCAAAGGTCAGAACCGCATCAATCGATCCCGCAAGGTCACTGTCACGGCCTTCGGCAATTTTGGCGATACAGGGGCCGATGAAAACAACAAAAATGTCTTTGCCCAGCTTTTGCTTCAAGATCCGTCCGTGGGCTATCATTGGTGAAACGACTGGCGCCAGATTTCCGGTCAGTTCGGGATAATATTTTTCAACCAGCCGGGTTACCACAGGGCAACAGGCAGAAATCACCGGATATTCAGCAGTGTCCAGCAGGTTTCCATAGACTTCGGAGACTGCGGCGGCTCCCACGGCAGTTTCCTCAACCGCACGAGCCCCGATTTTTTTTAAGCCTGCTCGCAGCTTTTCCATCGACAACCCGGGAAATGCCGCTATAAAAGAAGGAGCAATGCTAAAAGCGACAGGACTCCCGGTGGCAAGTACCTGCTTGACAATATTAAGCTGGTTCTCGACCTGTTTGGCATTTTGCGGGCATTCCACAACACACTCACCACAGAGGATGCATTTATCGAGGACCACACGAGCGTGGCCGCCATCGATTCCAATCGCCTTGACTGGACAGGAACGGACACAGCGGTGACAGTCCTGACAATTGACTTTTTGTGTAGTAATGGCCTGCTTCATGGGTTCGCTCCATCCAATAACAAATATTTGACAAATAAGTCATGAACCTGGTCTTTAGTCACATGGGTTATAATAAGATCATTGATTTGGACTACAACACCTTCCGTGCAAAGCCCCTGGCAAAAATTTCCTGCCATTTGCACTTTTGCCTGAATCTGATGTTTTTCTATCAGCGCCAGAAATGCTTCCAATACGCCATTAGCTCCTTTAAGATGACATGCGCTGCCCAGACAAACGGAAACTGTGATCATACGACACCTCATTAACTGTGAAAATTTTCACTTATACAATCTTTACTATTGTACTAAAAGGTCAGGAATTTCGCAACCACAATCTTTTACGGCAGGTGTTTTGCTGTTAAGGACATCTGTTAGGCAATGGATGCTGAGCTTGGACAAGGATATACCTTAATTGGCGGGTTGGCTGATGGATTTTTTGATGAGAATAAAGCAAAAACAGAGAGCCGTCAAACGCCTTCTCTGTTTCAGGTGATTGCTGATTTCTGAATTATTTTTCCTCCGCAGCTGCAAAATTTAGAAGAGGGGCCTAAGTTTAATAGCGGGGCCCCGGAAATTGACGGGGGAAAACTTTATCCAGCCGGTTGAGCAATTCTTCCAGTGCAGACAGAGAATGTGGTACGGGACCGCTAAACACTCCCGCCAATTCGGTTACGGACCGTTCTGCAGTCAGCCGTCCGTATTGACCGCTTCTTTTGTCATAATAAGTCAGAGTCAGGGCTAAATTGGTTTCCTCAATGATTTCGTCATCAAGAAAACTGTTCCGTGTGTAGGATCTCAGTCGGGTAATTTCGAGGTTTGCGATGCCATCCGCCGACTTTTCCAGGACCATCCGTTCCAGCGCGCGACGTTCAACCGGCAGGGTTAAAGCAGGGCCGGCCAAAATATCGTATTTGGGAAACCGGAACTGGCTGCGCAGTTTGTTAAACAGGGCCGAAATGATCTCAGGGCTGTTATAACCGGATTTATCACTAACGGCCGGCAGGATAATTTTTATCGGATCGATCGCTTGTGCTGCCGAAAGATTCAGCGATAATATCCCGAAAAAAATCAGCAGTGATAGCGCTGTGGCCAACGAACGGTTATATTTAGCCATGACATCGAACCCCCCTTTTTATTACCGGCATTATCCGGGTCATAACCGCATTGCTTGATTCAATTGCATCGATAAAGACTGAATTTGGTATAATATCATTCGCTGTTAATTATTATTTCGTCATACTGACTCGAGAACCCTTCAGGATAAAGAGTCTTTTTATGAAAGGTTTCGTTGACACTCATAAAAGTCTTTGGTAGGATGGAAAAAGCAGTTCATTGATCGGAAGATCAAAGGAGGGACCATCGATGGCCCCGGTTGAATTAACCAGTATTGACATAGGTCGTGCAGCCCTAAAAATGGCTGTTACCGAAAATCGCACCGAAGAACAGTCCCTGCGGCAAAATCTGCTGGAACTACAGGGTATACATTCAGTGGCAGTGGACTTTGGCGGTGATTTTGTTCCGCTGGTAAAAAAAATCATCGAACGGGCAGTTGT
>Ga0351931_1062_pt1 | contig 22112 bp, 20 predicted proteins | sample BONcelT113001E11_FD_205818 | JGI IMG/M metagenome (GOLD analysis project Ga0351931, IMG submission 205818) | Enriched cells from coal bed in the Powder River Basin, Montana, United States - BONCAT cells T11 rep2 HSBNCT.T11.300.1.E11 ... | reverse complement strand
TCTGGGCTGTTTTCCGGAAAAGACGCCAATCTCATTTCCATCCTTGTCCCGCAATGCGAAATTTCTTTTTTCTATCATATTTTTATACCTCGCTTAAATGCGCGTGCTGTGAGACATGAGGTTTGCTGCATATCTATATATGAAATACGCTTATATTAATCTTTTGTTTGATTTCAGAATATACCAATGGAATGGTTTTTTATTGAGGAGGCCATTTCTATCAATTATGGCATGGGTCATGTGGTTCACAGGCCTTCCAGGCTGCGGGAAGACCACCATCGCAGATAAGGTGTTGACGATTCTATCCGAAAAGGGAATTAGCGCCAGGATCCTGCAGCTGGATGAGATCAGAAGAGCGATAACTCCAAATCCCAAATACACAGAAGAAGAAAGAGATATCGTTTATGCCAGCTTAGCCTACATGGGCAAGCTCCTGGCAGATGAGGGAATAAACGTAATAATAGATGCAACTGCCAATAGACGCCGTTATCGCGATTTTGCCCGCCGCCTGATCCCTAATTTTGCCGAGGTCTTTATCCGGGCGCCTCTGCCCGTCTGCATGGAAAGGGAAGCGGAGAGAAAGGCCAAATTCTCACCCAAGGACATCTACAAGAAAGCGGCTGGCGAGAAGGCAGCCGTGCCTGGAGTCAACGTAACCTACGAAGAACCGCACTCTCCCGAGATTGAAGTTGATACTACGAGCATGAACTCGGATGAGAGTGCCAGGTATATCGCCGATAGGATCTTTGACCTCTATGCATCAGAGAGGCAAAAGGATGGATCAAAGAGCTGAATGGGTGCAAGGGCCTTGAAAAAAAAAAACGGATCATTTTATAATATTTTTAAGATTTGAGTTGCTCTCGTTTTTCAGGGTTATTTATGCAGATGTCCCGGAAGGAGAACACAATTCCGGAAAGATTAAAATATAGTCACTTAGACTCCCATTCAGGAAGTGAAGATGCTTGAAGTCCAATGCTGGTTTTGTGGGTTTTGATGGAACAGAGAATAAGCGAACTCTTTTGGCTTTGGCGCAGGTTAAAAAGGCCGCCGGCATCGAGGGCGACCTGAATGTCCTGCTCAGAAAGCCCCATGGCCGAGCCCTGTCTATTGTATCCAAGTTCAATCGGCTGTTCGGCGTAAAGGCCTTTGTCAGTGAGACTGCGGATAGAGAGAAGTGGGAGAAGGCAGGAGTCAAGATCGAGGGTGGCTATGATGACTTCTTTGCCGCATCAAATTTCCTGATGGTGGGCACTCCGGGCGATGAGGAGCTCCCTTACGTTGAGGCAGGCCTCTCTCACGGCTGCTTTGTCTCGCTTATGGGCGGAGCAGACCGGCACGAGCTTCTCAAGGGATTGGCAGAGAGCGGGAAGGTCAAGATATCGGATGAGCTGAAGGCAGACTTTGCCCGTGAGTTCTTCTTTGGACTGGAGAACTACGAGATGTTCCAGAAGGCAAAGCCCAGGCTGGTGCAGTGCACCAGCTGCAACACCACTGGCCTTTCCCGTCTGGCTCTGGCGGCGCGGCCCCTGGGCCTGACGGCTGTCCTTGGCAACATCGATCGCCGGCATGGCGATCCGCATACCGTGGTCAAGGCCTCTCCCTGTGCCATCCAGTTCGGCAAGGGCGCCGGGCACCAGGGCACGGACGCCGGAACTGTCTTCGAAGAGGTCAAGTTTGCCGTGCGCGCCAGCAAGGTGCCGACAACTGTGCCGCACACCAACTTCCTTAACCTGATCTTCAAGGGAAGTGTCACACCGGCGCAATTGGTCGAGCAGTTGGCCAAGACCCGCGAGGTCGTGGTCATGCCCTACCAGGATGAAGGCAAGAAGCATGATTGGACCAGTGAGATCCTGGAGGCCTTCCTCTCGGCAGTTGAGCGGCCCATCAGCCCGGAGATCTTCGAGCTGATCGTCTCCGATGCCATCATTCCCTTCAAGCTGGGAGACAACACCATTCTGCAGACCGTCTCCATGGTGGAGCAGATGTCTATCGCCGTGCCCAATCACGTTGAGTCCTACCTGCTCTCGGCTGGCTACCCAGCAGCCGATGTGCACAGCCTGGTGGACAAATCCCTGGGCATCATGCACGGCATCTGGCCGGACAAGCTCGCCTGCTGAAAGGAAAGACCACAGCTCGATCGTTCTGCCCTTTCATGTCCGATGAGATAATAGGCCGGCTTATTGGCGATAAGATCAGTCTGGGCGCAGGAGCCCTGCCTGATCTTTATGAACAGGGCTACTTCGGCCGTCCCAAGGACAAAGGGCTGGAACTCTCCTTGGTGGAAGCAGCTTATCTCCTGGACCGATCTAAGATCAAGGTACTTTCCGAGGGGAAAGAGCTGGACTTTCAGGCCTTTTTCCAGACCGCATCTTCTCTGGAAAAGGGCTTTGAGTTTCGCTATGTTGTCTACAAAGACCTGCGAGAGCGCGGCTACTATGTGCAGCCCGGTCGCCCCGATTTTCGCGTCTATCCTCGGGGCGGCCACCCGGGGAAGAGCGCTGCCGAATTTTATGTTCTCGTCATCTCCGAGCGCATGCCCCTTCCCCTGCAAGAGATAATGCAGCCGGTAAGGGTCGCGGGCCAAATGAGAAAAAAGCTGATGCTGGCCATTGTCGATGAGGAGAGCGACATCACCTTTTACGAGGCCAGGGAGAAGGACATGTCCGGCCTGATGGCTGAGGTGGAGCAGGGCGGCATGGCGACGCTCTTGGAGGATCGCGTGGTGCTCTGGGATGCGGCGGCATCCAGCAGGCTACATGAGCATGGATTTTACGGCAAGCCTGTGGGCGGACGTCTTCAGCTCTCCCTGGTAGAGTCGGCCTATCTCCTGGATAGAGGGGTGATTTCGCTGGTCGATCGCTCCGGAAAGGACTTGAACCTGGAGAGCTTCGCGGCCAGAGCGAAGCTGATCGAGAGCGACTTCGATCTGAAATTCAGCGTTTATAAAGATCTGCGGGACAAGAGCCTGGTAGTGAAGACGGGCTTCAAGTTCGGCACGCACTTCCGGGTTTACAAGCAGGTACAGGGCCCTGGCAAGGTGCCTCACTCCGAGTACCTGGTGCATACCGTGTCCGTTGACCACGTCTTCTTGCCTCCTGTGCTCTCTCGCGCCGTGCGTCTGGCCCATTCGGTGCGTAAGCTTATGATCTTCGCCTATACGAGCGATGAGGTGCGCTACCTGGAGATCAAAAGGCTCAAGCCTTGAATTCTCGAAACTAATTATTAATACTACATTGGCTCATGAGAAATTATGCCCAAAATCGAGGTAGAGCTGAGTCCAGAATTAAGCGACCGGTTGATGAGCTTTGTCGTCAAAAGCAGGGGCTCCCTCTATGTACAACGTTCTGATGTCGTGGTTGAGGCTATAAAGGAATACCTGGATAGAAATGAGCGCAAAGTTCGCCGAGCCAACGGCTGAGAATTGATTTCGGTTCAATACGGGAAAGGCTGGTCGTAATCGATCTCCACCAATTTGAAGCGAGCGTAGTTGAGATTTCCCCGGGGCAGCTTCCAGGTGGCTCCGACTTCTGTGGGGACTAAAATGCCGCTTTTCCGCTGATAATTATGGAAATAGCCGATCCAGACCGCCTTCTCCGGCTTTCCTTTGAAATCCCGATACTTGTCTGCCGTCACCACCTTTCTTATAGCTCCCCTCTTATCAAAATAGAAGATGGCCGATGCAGTCAGCTCTCCGTTTCGCACTACAGCTTTCGCTGATTTCGAGTCGATGGGCTTCCAGGCGAGGTGCTCTCCCGGCAAAAGGGCCGTGGGAAACATTACCGCCTCGGAAAGCCAGCGGAGCAGAGAAGATTGATCCATCTCCCTTCCACTGGAGGCGGCCAGCTTTTTCAGGGACATTAGCAATACCCGCATTTCGCCTTTTCCTCCATAATAGCAATCGCAAACCTCGATCCAGAGCAGGGGAAGAAGCTTGGCGACTGCATGCCAGATAAATCCTGGTGGATGGCAGCTAACATATTCCTCGCTCTCTATTTTCATCCAGCTCTTGTTCTTATCGGCGCGCATCATGCCGGCAAGCTTGAGCCTGGCCGATCCGATCCTGGCCTGCCCTTCCGGCAGGACGAAGCGGAAATATCTCTGCAAAGGCTCCGGCAGTTCCTGCCAATCGGAGGAAACAACCACAGAGCCAGGCGAGGCTGCCGAGAAGAGCCCGTTGACCTCTCTCGCCACCCGGCGGCGAAAGATTAGCCGACCGATAAGAGAAGAGACTATTAGCGCAGAAATAAGAAGAAACGGAAAGAGAAGAATGATCCAGGACATGCAATGGACAATTGTGGAGCTTGCCAGATAATCCTATGCCTCGGGCTTTGGGTCGTCACTCTTCTCCCACATAATTGTACCGTCATAAGTGATGCGCCGGATGCGGTGGAAGGGTATGAACTTGGGTCTATTCTCCCATTCTATCTCCATCCAGCCCTGCTCCAGGAGGACGATTTTGTCTCCCCGGACTGAGGACCTGTCGCCCGGAGCGCCCCTATCGACAAATTCCACCTCGGTTTTGGTGAAATCGAAATGGGGATCATGTCGCAAACGCAAGAGAAGGGTGTGACTGGTTCTCATAGAGTGTCTCCCTATCCCACTCGCCAGCCTCCGTTCTTCAGGTCGGGATGAGGCACACGCCCCTCAAAGCCGCACATCGTGCAGCGCACATTCACAAACACACCATCTTCGCTCCAGGCCTCGGCCACGTAGCCGCATCTGGGACAGTTGCTCAGGAAACGAGTCATTATTATGATCAATCTCCGGCTGCTCTCCAGCTTGTCTATTAAAAATTATTTTGCTGAGATTATATCTACAATTGCCTTATTTATCCGCTTTGATACCAACCTCAGCCAGCTCGGAAGAGATCAGCTCGTCCAGGAGCCCGGCCCGAAGCTGCTGAGCAAAGCTGAACAGTTCCGGCCCACACTTGCGGCAGTCCTGTGCAGTCTCTTCCATGATGCGAACCATATCGAGCAGAGATCTGTACATCAGCGGCGCGGCATTCATCAGCTCCTGCTCAAAAGCGCTGGGGTGGCTTCTATCTAGGATGAGGCTACAGGCTTTTTGCTTCCAGGCCAGGCAGTCCTCTTGCAGGCATTCTCTGGCCACGAATGGGCAGGCTTTTTGGGCAGGGCGCATAATTATCAATCACCTTACTACTATATCCATATTTCAGCATATTATTCTTTTGATGGATCTCCAAATCTTCGCACTTTCCGCTCTTTCTGTACTTGAAAACGCATCATCCCGCATCATCCTTCTTGCATCGCTGTGTTGGTTTGCGGGAAAGGTTAATAGCCTGGAAGCTACCATGGCTTCGTGATGGACTCGTAGGGTAGTGGACATCCTAGCGGGCTTCGGTGACGATGGTCGAAGATACCCGCTGACCCGGGTTCGAGTCCCGGCGAGTCCGTTAAAATTTTTTGGCCAAAAGCATTATGGTCTCTCTATGTTTTCTTGTGGTTACGAGCGAGATTCCATGCAGAAAAAAGGTTGCAGGAGGCATAATCCTCCTGCAAAATTGAGGTCCCTCATTCCGGCGAAACGTTGCCGACCGCAATCCTGGTATAGGTTGTTACGTGGTTATTTGAGTTGTCTGGGTCCACCTCTGCTCCGTACACATATGCCGTATTGGAAATCTGTCCCGGTGCTGGATCATAGGGTGCTTGCACAGTAAGCACCAGTCTTGCGCTGCGGTACTTTGTCAAGCCTCCCAAGCTCCAAATTCCGGAGTCATCAAAATCACCCTGGCTGGCCGTTGAAGAGATCAATGCCAATTCTGGTGGCAGGAAGTCCTGTACAGTGACATCTGTGGCGCTGTCGGGTCCTCTGTTGGTCACAGTAAGCAGGTAGTTAAAGAAGCCTCCGGCGGGGGCAGGATTCGACGAAGAACTCATGGACAGAGCCAGGTCGGATTTGCTCAGGGGTTTTACTGGCACCACTACTACGAGGACTGGTTTAGATAAGGCAATAGAAAACGGATCATCCGGATCTTCTATGGCTTTTGCTACTAGGTTGTACACCCCAGGCTTTGCGCCCTCCCATACAAAGGTATAGGGTGACTCGTCCTCGCCCTCAGTGCTCCAAAGTTTTTGCGAATTTGCATAAAACTCAACACTGCTCACGGGATTGCTGTCGATCACCTCTGCGGTAATGGTGATATCTTCCGGAGCTGTAAATATTTGCCCGCTAAGAGGGTCTGTAATCCGCACAACAGGTTGCGAAGGGTTAACTGTTATGACAACTGGGGCGGATGGACAGCTATTTCCTCCTGTACCTGCAGCTCTTGCTGTCAAGAAATGGGTGCCCACAGAGAACGTGTTAAATATCGTAACCGGACAGTCACCGCCGGTATCCTCACAGTCACCCGAACCGATCCACTCCAAACCATCAAAGAATTCTATTGATGAAACACCACCGGAAGATGTGGCATGAACAGGTATCTCTACCGTGTACCCAGTTTCACCAGACGGACCCGGATAGGCCGTAAATATTTCTCCATTTCGTGGGCTGCGTATCCTTACGGTAGGGGGATGAGGGATCTGAAGCACATCAATTGAGACAGTAATATTTATTTCCGTTCCCATTGCGTTAGATGCGCTGACAACAAATGAGTCGCTGCCGATGTAGCCCTTATTTGGCCTGTAAATTATATTCGGAGCCGTTCCGCTAACATTTCCATGAAGAGGTGAGCTGATGAACTTATAGCTCAATAGATCGTTGTTGATATCCTTTGCAGAAAACGCTATGATCTTGGCAGTATTGTTGCCGGTTGTCACATTTTGAACCTCTGGCAAAGACGATTGGGTCTGAAAATCATAAGCGATTATGGCTGTGTCGATTGCGTTCAGGTCTGCGAAATCATTTTCGCTGCTGCCGGAAACCTGTGCAAAAGCCGCCTCTTCTTTGGCCTGCAAATTCCACTGTGGTTCTTGACCACCAGAAGCGATAGTCAAGAATAGCACCATGAGTAATGCCATCTTGAGCATAGCCCATGAAACCTTAAAATCCAACCCCTTGCTCATAATAAATCCTCATATTTCTCTTAAGTGATAGATATTAACGCATGCTAATATAAATAACTTTTGTAGAAAATTTATTATTCACAAAAAAAGGGTGGGATGTTATCCCGCTTAATTACCTCTTTTCGTACCTCAGTTTCAACCCCTCTTCTCTCCAGTCGAAGACCGGAACGCTCTTTCTCTGGTAGCCAGACTCACGCAGGGCCTGCACCACGAGTGGCACAGTGATGGTGGCATCGGAGAAGACCTGCACCATGCTTGCTTCCTTCTTGACCTTGCCCCAGGAGACGGCCTCCTCGAAGGTGCAACCGGACAGGCCTCCCCAGTGCGGAGCGTCGGTCGTGTACTGAATGGCATAGCTGTGGCCTCCCGAGTAGTCGCCTATCAGCTCAGCTATGACCTCTGTCTGCTGGATGAAGTTCTTGGGAACGCCTCCGCCTATGTAAATCACACCAGTCTTGGCGGATTTTTCCACCATCTGGGTGATCTCGTCCACATCCTTGATCCCATCGACCATGACGCTATGTCCTTCGCGCAGAGCCATGACCATGCCGATTCCCCAGGAGCTGTCTCCGAAGGCCGGCACGAAGATGGGCACTCCTGCTTTATGAGCCGCGCCAAGGATGGTTGTATCGGGCAGGTCTTTTCCCACCATGTACATCAGCTCTCTTGATGAGTAGCGCCGGGCCGGGTCCAGGCTCTTCACGAAATCAGATATGTGATTGTCGGCTTTGTGCAGCTCTATCTCCGATACAAATACGTCGTAGATCCTGTCGATCTTGCATTCATTGAGATAGGCATCATCTGCGCAGGCGCTGCCCTGATAGTGAACGATGCCCAATCCCTCGCACAGGTCGTGAAATAGATTGGCGCCCGTGCTCACCAGGCAGTCTACCTTTCTCTCCCGCAGAAGGTAGGCAATGAACTCGCCCAGGCCCGCAGGCACCATGGCCCCGGCGAGACCGAGGAATATGGTAACATCCTCGTCATGCATGCGCTTCCAGACGTTCAGAGATGTGCCGAGCTGGCCTCCCTGAAAGCCCATCTTGCTCATATCCGCTACCAGATCGGCAACACCCCTCTCTTTCATGGGTATTGTCGTCCTTATCTTCTCACCATTGCAGATAAAATCATGACCGTGACCGTGAACGTGATCCATTTTATCCCTCAATATTTCTTCTCATCAGTGTCGGTCTGGATACATTTAAAGATTGTCGATCTGGTTGAGTTGCTTGCCGCCCACCATGCAGGCATGAATCTTTATATACCAAAAAGCTCACTTTAGCAAAGTTCGATGCGATTGGCCGTGGTTTCATGGGGATGTGATAAATCGTTATGTCAGTTGATGATGATCTCAATTGGAGCGTTGGGGATAATAGCGATGAGGGCATGCGGACTGGGGGCAGATTTCATGGAGAAGGCTGAGTGACATGTGGAAAGCAGAAGATTCTTTGGAGCTCTACGGGATAGAGAATTGGGGCAATGGCTATTTTTCAATCAATGATAAAGGTAATATTATTATATTTCCCAACAAAGACCGGGCTCAGTCAGTTGATGTTATGGACCTCATCGAGGAGATCGAAAAATCCAAAGACCTGGAGTTTCCCGTGCTCCTCCGCTTTCCTCAAATCCTGGAGAATAGGATCGATGAGATCACAGGCGCATTTTTAGGCTCTATTTCCGAATTCTCCTACAAAGGCACCTATCAGCCCATCTTCCCCATGAAGGTCAATCAGAGAAAAGAGGTAATCGAGTACATCATCAAGTACGGAGCCCGTCACGGTATCGGCCTGGAAGTAGGGACGAAGGCAGAGCTACTGGCAGCGCTATCCCTGGGCCTGCCCAAAGAGGCGCTCCTCATCTGCAACGGCTACAAAGACGAGGACTATCTGCGCCTGGCTCTGAGCATTCATAATGTAAATAATATAGTAATAGTCGTAGACCTTTTCGAGGAGATTTTCGATATTCTGAAGTATGCCGAGCTGATGGGCATCACTCCCCGCGTGGGCATGAGAGTCAAGCTCTTTGCCCGCGGCTCCGGTCGCTGGGTGGAATCGGGTGGCGAGTCGGCCAAGTTCGGCCTGTCCACCAGCGAGGCCTTGGAGCTGATGAAGATACTGCAGGAAAAGGGCCTCATAGACAGCCTGAAGATGATTCACTTTCACATCGGCTCGCAGATCACAGATATCAGGACCATTAAAAATGCCATGAACGAGGCGGCGAGAATCTATGCCAAGGTGCGCAAGATGGCCAATATTGAGTACCTGAACGTGGGTGGCGGCCTTTCCGTGGACTACAACGGCTCCAACACGGCCACCCCCTCCAGCGCCAACTACACCCTGCGCGAGTACGCCAACGATGTGGTCTACACAGTGCAAAAGATATGCGATGACGAGGATGTCGCATGCCCCACCATTGTCTCCGAGAGCGGGAGGGCCATTGCCGCCTACCACAGCCTGCTCATCTTCAAGATCATAGGCAAAAAGAATGCCAAAGACTCGCTTCTGCGCACCCCTAAAGAGGAGGACCCCATTCAGATCGATGATCTGTGCAGCGCTTTTAAGGAGATCAACCTGGACAACTACAAGGAGCACTATCACGATGCTCTGCAGTACAGGGACGAGCTTTACGACTCCTTCAACCTGGGAAACATTGGCCTTGAGGAGCGAGCCAAAGGCGAGAATCTCTTCTGGATGGTCTGCAAGAAGGCCGCATTCCTCGCCAAGCAGGCCGAGGACGAGTCGGATGAGTTTCAGGAGCTCAAGAAGCTCGTCAGCCAGAAGTACATCGGCAACTTCTCCCTCTTTCAGTCTGTGCCGGATATGTGGGGTGTTGAGCAGATATTTCCCACCATTCCCCTGCATCGCTTGAACGAGATGCCCAGCGAGAGAGGAAGGATTGTGGATATCACCTGCGACTCGGACGGGGAGATCAAGCGCTATGCCGGGGACAGCGAGGGTCTGGAGTACCTGGATATGCATACTCTCATGGAGAAAGAGGACTATTATCTGGGCATCTTCCTGCTTGGTGCCTACCAGGACACCCTGGGAGACTTCCATAATCTGCTGGGCTGCGCTCATGAGGTGCACGTCATGGCTGATGGCGACGACTGGTACATCTGCCAGAAGGTGGAGGGCGACACCTGCCGAAAGCTCCTGGACTTCTTCAACTACGAGACCAAGGACTACATCTGGGAGATCATGGACCGCTGCGTGGACAAGCATCTGTGCATCCCTAAAAAAGAGCTGGAGCAGATCGAAGCACAGCTCAACCGGACGCTGAAGGGCTATACCTACTTCATCACAAAGCCCAACGGGCATGCCAAGGAGAAGGAGAATGAGAAGGGATGCAGCATACTCAAGAGCTGAGTGAGAGGACTCAGCTCATCTGCTATCTGAGAGCTTCGGATTTTATCATTACTAATAGCATCTTGAATTTGCTCAATGCTCTCAGGGCATGAGTCTCGTTGGCCGGCAATATTACGAAATCGCCTTGATTCAGATGATGGGCTTTGCCTGAGATTAAAACCTCTACTTGTCCATCCACAACATATACGAGTGCATCGAATGGAGCTGTGTGCTCGCTGAGCCCCTGACCTTCATCAAAGGCAAAGAGCGTTACCGTGCCAGTGCTCTTGCGAATTATCTCCCGGCTCACAACTGATCCATCCTGATAATTAACCAAATCTGCCATACTCTGCACTTTTAATGCGCGGTTATTGCTTTCTTTTTCGGTCATTTTTGCCTCCTTTTTTCGACTCAAGACGGATTTAACTAGATTTAAGAGAGCATTCTCATTGAGCCAAAATTGCAGTTGTCCGCTCTTTTTTGCATTCCAGCTCCAGCTCATACTTGACTTCAGTAACCTGGCAGCCCCACAATTCATGGGTCAGCTCCTCTATCTCATGAAAGCCCACCGATCGATAGAGCCCGGTCGCCGCCGGCAGCGTGCTCACCGTCCAGAGAAACACAGACGAGTATCCCGCATCCCGGCTGAAAGCCAGAGCCTCTTCCACCAGTTTTCTGCCCAGTCCCAGGCCTCGCACATCAGGGTGCAGGAGCAGCCAGCGCAGCTGTGCCTCTTTTTCCGAGAATTTTACTATTGCTACACAGCCCACGATCCGACCCTCTCTTTCCGCGATCCATATGCGCTCCTGCGCACTGCAGCGCAGGGCAAACTGGGCCAGAGGGAGAGCAACGTAAGAGTCGAATGTGTGGTCCCAGCCTTGCTCTGGAGCATAAAGAACAGCATGCAGGTACGTGATATAACCGACATCGCCCGACAAGAAGTGGTGCCGGATGGAAATGGACGGCTCGGAAGGGTTCAAGAGATCGGGATTCAGCTCCGCCAAGAACTTATCCCAGAGCGCCGGATTCCGTTGGATATAGTCCTCCATCATATTCTTGCACTTTGCATTGTCCAGGTCCAAGACCTCTATGCCGTGCGAGAGCATGAAATCTCTGGCAGCAGGAGCGCTTTTGGCTTCGCCCACTACTACCTTCTTAATGCCGAACTGCACGACTGCCCCCGCGCAGAGATAGCAGGGCATGAGCGTGGAATAAAGAGTTGTGTTGTGATAGCCACCCGTGAGCCTGGCACGACGCAAGCAGTCGATTTCGGCGTGCATAAGCTGATCGTGTTGCTGTACTCTTCTGTTTCGGCCCCTTCCTATGATCTTGCCGTTCTCGACCAAAACGGCGCCGATGGGAACTCCGTCTTCCAAGAGTCCCTCAAGTGCTTCATCTATTGCCGCTTGCATGAAGATGTCCATATAGGATCTCAATTCATCATATCTTTCTACATGTATCAAATACCTATCGAAATCTTGCCGTTCCAAGCAGAGCCGCACTTTGCCGGATACAGCCCGGCAGAAGACTGGGAATTGATCTACTCTATCGAGAGTCCATCGATGAGAACTCCCTCGCCAGTGAGCAGCTCGAGAAGATATTGCGAGATGAGAGCGAAAAGATAGTGCTGGCCAAAGGCTCCTTCCTGGATCTGGAGGAAGGCTACAGGCTTTTGCTGAAGGGAATTGATGAGAGCGGCAGAGCTTACCTAGAGCTTTCCAGAGATGGAGTACCTGTGGACTCCAAGATTATCGCACCCGGCAAGGAATACGCCATCATCGTCGACAAGACCTACTACTACCGGACGAACGTGGGGGTGCAGAATGGATTGGTGACGATTGCAGTGCACTTCAGAGATGCCGTTAACGACGGCAGAAAGGCCCAGGCCATAGTTGATGGAATCTGGCAGATATCCCAGAAACCGATCTTGGTAAACCCAGACATGTCATACGGCAAGATGCTCATCAGGTCTATTGACGCCAATAGCGGCGCTATCACCATGGACAACAAGGACAATGCCATAACTCTCGGCAAGAACCGGGATGTATCAATGTTCCCGGGGATAGGCCTCAAGACGGCGGACAACAACAGCTTGAGATTCTTCATCTACAAACAGGAGGACATCTAAAGGGTACATTTGCTTCATCAGAACAACCTTTCCTCCAGCCGGGAGATGGACCTGGTCATCAAGGTCTTTCATTCCAACGGCAACCTGGCTCCAATAGACCTCTAATAATAGCAGACTATAAATCAAAAAAATTTAGGGCTTAGAGCCCTGAGGCGCTGGCCAGCTCCAGGCTCTTGCTTCTATCATTGTTGCCCTCGACAAGAGCCACAATGCTTCCTGTATTCCAGAGATAGAGATATCTGATGCTTTTGTCTCCTCGAATGTCCTTAATCTCTAGAGTCTCATGGCCGTTGATTGTGGCATTGCCGAATATAGGCAGCTTCCGAGACAATTGATCCTGATATGTATCTTGGTTTTTGAAGTTGGAGACGGCAGCCTTGGCGTGCTCCTCATCGGAAAGCTGGATGAGGGTGATCTTGGCATCGTAGTTCTCGCCGGGCTTGCCCCACTGGTATATGCCTACCGAGGTATTGGCCGGGCCAATGTCCTCAGATCCGTAGAATTCCTTAATGTAATCGGTCATATTCACACTGCTGTCCATCTCGGGCAAAGCCGCCAGCAGCTTGAAGCCCTCCGGTAGATTCTCCTTTGGCACCGCAGGATTCGCAGTCGATGCTCCAGTCGGGTCATTCGCCAGGCAGCCAGCACTGGACGCCAGCACCAGGGATATGAATAGTAGGCAAATTATGTTCTTCGATCTCATGGATGGCCCTATCGTATTTTCAAGTCCATAAGCTTTGTGAGCCGAAAAGGCAGTTCGACATTTGACTTTCTCGCTCCAGAGATGGAAAGTCCGGCCGGAAATAATTATTCAAAAGCAGAAAATAAAGCCTCGTAGCCCAAGCTGCGACTTTTCCCTTTAGCAGGTCTTCCATCTTCCCATTTAAGAAGGCAGGTACTTTCTCAATGTGCTGTCCAGCTCGTCCATCTTCACAGGTTTGCTGATGTAGTCGTCCATTCCTGCCTCAAGGCATTTTTCTCTATCGCCTTCAAGGGCATAAGCTGTAACGGCGATAATTTTGGGCTGCTGTGAAGCCTGCCAGAGCTTGCGAATTTGTCTGGTTGCTTCCAGGCCACTCAACTCCGGCATCCGAACATCCATGAGAATGATATCGTATTGCTGGCGCTGCAGGGCTTGCAGAACCTCAAAGCCGTTGGCTGCTACATCGGCACGGTAGCCGAGACGCTTGAGCATTTCAAGAACAACCTTCTGATTCAATAAATTGTCCTCTGCAAGCAAGATGTGCAGATGGCTAGGGGCAACAATGTTAGGCATCGGTTCAGAGATGGGGTGCCTCTCGAATTGTATTTGGGGTTCATTTCCCATTTGCTCGCTGAAAACTGCCTTGGTACTGATGGTGAAATAGAAGGTCGATCCCTTGCCGGGCTCGCTCTTGACCCAGATCTTTCCGCCCATGAGCTCTACAAGCTTCTTGCTTATGGCCAGGCCCAGGCCCGTGCCGCCATACCTGCGTGTGGTCGAGGCATCAATCTGGCTAAAAGGCAAAAATAGCTTATCCAATTCATCCTCAGCAATTCCAATGCCGCTGTCCAGTACTGCGAACAGAATATCCAAGCTCTTTTCCGATTTTTGGCTGGAAACAGAGACCGTGATCTCCCCCGAATCTGAGAACTTAACGGCATTGTTCAGCAAGTTCCCCAGGATCTGGCGCAGCCTTATCGGATCGCTGAAAATCCTTTCCGGAGTGCCGTGAATAATTTTATATGACAGGTTCAAGCCTTTCCTTCTGGCATCAGCGGATACCAGATCCAAAGATTCCTGAATGCAGTGGTGCAGGTCGAAAAGCTGCTCCTCGAGCGCTGTCTTTTTCTCCTCCATCACGGAAAAATCCAAAATATCGTTTATAATAACCATTAGGGCTTCGCCGCTGCTCCTTATAATATCCACAAATTCCATCTGCTCGGACGAAAGTCTCTCATCTAAGAGCAGGCTGGTCATGCCTATGACGGCGTTCATGGGAGTTCGTATCTCGTGGCTCATGTTCGCCATGAATTCCGACTTTATTCGTGTGGCTGCCTCGGCAACATCTTTGGCCTTCAATAGCTCTTCATTCGCCTTAACCAACTGGTGGGTTCTCATCTGGACTCGCTCCTCCAGCTCGTCTCCGATCTGGCGAAGCTCCTCTTCCATGTGCCTTCGCCCCGTTATGTCGATGACGGCCATCCGAAAATCGTGGTTGGCGCTTCCGGATATGGCCCGGCCCTCGATCAAAGCCCAACGATTATCTTTCTCTTCTGTTCCATTGCCGAATAGACGAACCTCTGCAATCTCTTTTGCATCCGACGCTATCACGCGACTGCAAAAAGCATTGAACCTGGAAAGGCTATCATCTGCCAGATAAGCCTGGAACAGATTGTTTAACAGGTGCGATCGCTCTGTTCCCAGAAGAGTGGCGGCGGCCAGATTTGCCTCACGAATCTGCCCGGAGGGCTCCACCGTCAGGTAGCCGATGGGTGCGAACTCATATAGATCCCGATACTTCTCCTCGGATGCAGCAAGTTCTGCCGTTATTCTATGCAGCTCCTCGTTTTGCATCTGCAGCTCGACCTGACTCACCTCAAGCTCATGGCAGAGCGCTCTTACGTCCATCTCGGAAAGGCAGGCAGAGCGACTATTCTTTCTTACCTCTTCCTCAGCGCGACGTCTCAGTGCAGGATTCGTAGGAAATATCTTGTTCGTTTGCATGTTCAAGAATCCCATTTTCATTTGTTTTCAGATGGCAAGCAGGCATCTAAAGCCTCTTGAAGGTGATGTCTTCCATGGCAAGGAGGATCAGATCCTCTTTATCCATCCTCCGGGCATTGAGACGCATGATGCGCCTCCCGATCTCAGGGAAATCGTGCTCCACCTCATAGCTTTCAAATACAGTGTTCTTGGGCAAGATGTCCTCAAGAAGCCGGTGCAACCCTGGAATATCCCACTGGTAATTTCCCAAATCATAGATAAGTTTTCCCTCCGTCTCTTGAGGGGTCACACGAAAGGTCTCATAGAAGGAGCGGTTAGCTGAGACAACTTGCATGCCGGAGTTCAGCACCAGGAGCGGTTCCCGTATGGTCTCAACTATGCTCTGTGCGTAGCTTTTTGCCACTCGGAGGGTCTCCTCCAGCTCTTTGATCGCAGAGATGTCATTGAATGTGACAGCTACCCCGTTGATCCGGTTCTCAGAGGTGCGGTAGGGCATGACGCGCATCTGAAACCACATCCCTTCGGTTGTTTCCACCTGTCTCTCTTTAAACTGCAGGGTATCCAGCACGTCCCGCACATCATTAACAAAAAATCCATCTTTCAGGTTTACATTAAGGTCAGTTATGGACCGGCCGACATCGTTGCCAATCAGGCTGATGATTGGCTTTATGGCATCAGTGAATCTCCGAACTCGAAGGCTGCTATCCAGAAATAGCATGGGGATCTTTGTGGTGCGCAGCAAATTTCGCATGTCGTCATGGCTCTGGGAGAAGGCCTCGATCTTAGACTGAAGCTCTGCGTTAACAGTGAGAAGCTCCTCGTTTAAGGACTGGAGCTCCTCTTTGCTGGTGGTCAGCTCCTCATTAGTACTCTGAAGCTCCTCATTGGTAGACTGGAGCTCCTCGTTCATGGAGGTCATCTCTTCCTGGGAGGATTGCCTCTCCTCTGCCGCTCGCTGAAGCTCTGCCCTTCCTACGGCGAGCTCTCTCTCCAATTCCTCAAAACGGCTATCCTGCACAGAATCTACCCCGCTAGGCCTTTCCTTTTCCAGTTGAATCTTTGCTGGCTTTTGCTGCGGTACGTCTTCGAAGACAACCAGGTAAATATCTGCCCGCCCCGTGTGTTTTAGGATCGGCTGCACAGTCAGGCGTACATGCAGTGTGCCGTCCTCCGTGGTCATGGCCGCATTTTCGCTGGCGACCTTGCGCTTCTCAGAAGCAGCGGTTCGGAGAAGAGAGATAAGCGCATATCGCAGACCTTCTCGCGCCATGGCGAAGATGTTCAGGTTCGCTTTCCCAGGAGAGGGTTCCAGATATTTTCCGGTCCTGCCGTGAAAGTATACGATATCGCCGTCTTCTGTGATTATGACCGCAGGAGGAGCATACATCTCAAGCAGTTGATTCTGGGCGATGGTGGTGAGGGAATGCGCTCTCGCGGTAGCCGAAAAGTCACCTCTAATATCGTGTGCATCCGGCCGGGCAGCAAACACAAAGGGCAGATCATGCTGACCTGCTCTGCTCGGGGCATCCCTCCTCTGGAAGATCTTCCAATTGCTTTCCACAGTACTGAAGAGATCGTTATAGCCACCGATTGACTCGGCGCTTCCCAGGAATAGGATTCCACCTGGATTTAATGCATAGTGAAAGAGTAGTATGAGCCTTCTTTGCAGCTCAGGGGAGAGGTAAATGAAAAGGTTTCTGCAGGAGATGATGTCCAGGTGGGTGTAGGGTGGGTCACGGATGATATTTTGCGGGGCGAAGATTACGGATTCTCGCAGGTGCGGGCGAATGCGATAGGTTCCATTCTCCTTTATGAAGAAGTTCTCCAACCGGGCCGTTGAGACATCTGCCTCGATATTCGCCGGGTATCTTCCCCGGCGGGCAATATCGATGGATTCCCTCTCCGTGTCCGTGGCGAAGATCTGGAACTGGATCTCTCCGGTTCGGCCCAGATTTTCCAGATATTCCTGGAGCACAATGGCCATGGAGTAGGCCTCCTCTCCAGTCGAGCAGCCCACAACCCAGATGCGCAGCAAGCTGCCCGGCGGGCGGGATGAAATCAGTTCGGGCAGAGCCTTTTCCAACATAGCATCCCAGGCCCCGGTGTCCCGGAAGAAACGCGTCACTCCGATGAGCAGTTCTTTGGAAAGGATCTCGATCTCGGATGGATTTTCTTGCAGGTAGCGGATGTAGTCGTCCATACCGGTAAGCTGGTGCAGTCCCATTCGGCGCTCGATTCTCCGAATTATGGTGCTCCGCTTGTACAGGCTGAAATCCTGCCCGGTGCGAGTGCGAATGAGGACGAAGATCTTGGCCAGGCTGTTCTCGAGCAGGGGGGTCACAGAAGCATGTCGCTCGCGTAGCTGTATATTGACCTCGACGTATTCGGACAGCAGCCGGGAAAGATCCATAGGCGAAGCGATGTAATCCACCAGGCCGGTAGCGATCGCGCTCTCCGGCATGGCTGCAAATTTAGATGATGCCGGTTCCTGGGCCATGACCATTCCGGTACGCTCTTTCAGGGCCCGGATGCCGAGCGTTCCATCGCTGCCCATGCCCGAGAGAATGATGCCTACGGCTTTTCCATCCTGGTCCTCGGCGAGGTGCCGGAAGAATGTATCAATGGACGTCTTCGCCCCAAAGATCGTGGTTGGTTTGAGCAGTATGAAGGTGCCCTTGAGTAGGGAGAGATCGGCTCCGGGAGGCTTAATGTATACGGTATCCGGTCGGGCTTGCATGCGGTTATCCTCGACCTCCACCACAGGCATCTGAGTGTACCTCTGTAGGATCTCAGGGAGGAGGCTGGGCTGCTCCGGGTCCTGGTGCTGGACGACAACGAAAGCCATGCCGCTTCTCACCGGCATGTGCTCGAAGAATTCCTCTAAAGCCTCCAGCCCTCCGGCCGAGGCTCCAATGCCGACGAATGCGAGAGGGGAGTTATCCGGCACAGCGAACTCGAGGTCCGGACTCTTGCTATCCTCGTTTTTCTCCAGCTCACCGTTTGGCTCGTCGGATGCATTCTTTTCAGCCATGGTGCTCCTCACACCATTCGTTCCTGAGGTCAGGCCCACTTTTCATACTCTCTCCCATAATTGCTGAGAACGGATATGATTATTATGTATATATTCTCTCGGACAGGGCAGAGAAAGGGCTGCATATTAAAGAAGCTCTGCGATAATTTACAACCTTAACTCCGCGAATTAGGGCTTAAATTAGATATTAATTTAAATTTTTCTCCTCTTGTAACTTATTTTAAGGGAAATCTATAAATATGTGTATTCCCTAATATACCATACATGGACGAATGGGCAAAATCGTGGCTGATGGAACAAAGAAAAATGGGAAAGAAAGGACTAGAAATTAAATATATAAGTAACCATCATTATGTTTATCATTCAACGACACACTGGGATAAGCAACTCAAAAAAACGAATAAAAGATTCCGATTATATCGGCAAGCTGGATCGCACTAAAGGGCTTATTGAGGGAGTAAAACGATCGGTAACCGCGAAAAATCTCCGAGGCATAAAAGAGTATGGTAACGCAATGCTATTTGACCGCATTCTTGCCGATATGAGGTCATGCCTTGAGGATGCTTTCAAAGATGAGTGGGAAGAAATCTATGCTCTCGCGATAACGCGAGCCTCTGGCTATATGCCCTTGAAACGAGTGCATTCTGCCTGGGATAAAATATATAATGTTCAAAAGATTAATCCAAATTTGGATGCAAAGAACTTAAGTCGTGTGTTGAAAGCTGTTGGAATAGACAGTCACGCACAGGATTCAGTTTTTAGAGCCCTATCTGAAAAGGACAAAGATCTCGTGTATGATTTGAGCACTGTGTTGACCAAGTCATCAATAAATTTTGCAGAGTTTGGCTATAACAAGAACAAGATCCATATTCCTCAAATAAATATAGCGCTGTTTTGCTCTCTGGACACAGGCTTGCCCACTATGATTAGAACGATACCAGGAAGTGTTCGCGACATAAAGAGTCTCTACAACAGCATTGTTGAAGCCAATAAAGAAGGATCAACGATCATATTGGATCGAGGTTTCTTTTCGAAGGATGCCATTAAATTCCTGCTAGAAAAGAAAATGAGCTTCATTTTGCCTGCCAGAAGAAACAGTCTACTTTATGGGACAGATATAGATCTGAATAATCATCTATTTTATCAGGATAGATTGATAAAATGTGGAAAAGAAAAACAGGATGGCATCTTTCTTTATTTATACGAAGACCAACAATTAATGCTTGAAGAAAACATCACGCTCTATCAAAAACTAGATGAGGGAAAAATCGATGCCAATAAACTTAGTGAGGCGCAGAAGCGTGCCGGAAAAATCCTGATAGTGTCTAATCTCGATTTAGACGAGAATACTATATTTATGCAATATAAAAGTAGAGACCTAATCGAGAAGCTCTTCGATACCTACAAAAATGCTCTTCAAGCAGACATTCTCTATTTGCAGGATAATGAAAGTGTCTTCGGACATATTTTTATTTCGTTTTTATCATTATATGCCTACACCAAGATTGAGATGGCTCTGAAAAAAGCTGACCTTTTAAGAAAGCAATCTCCAAAAGACATCCTGCTTGATCTGAGCAAGGTGTATTTGGTAGAATTAAATGACTGCAATATAATTTCGGAAATACCTAGAAAATTAGAGACGCTTGACGCTAAATTAGGATTTAATTTATTCCCTAAAAACCGGAGTTAAGGTTTAAATGCAACGTCTCTAAAATTTGCATTTTCTAGAAAAATAGCTTTATAAAAATTGGCGTATTTATAAAATATAGCTTCTGTCATAATATTTCTATTAAATTGAGCATACTCAAAACTTACAGGCCCTATAAAATTGCACCCCTAAAAATTCGCATTTGCAAGAGAAGAATTTTGAAATTGAGCTTCATTTTGGAAAATTGTATTGCTAAAGTCTGTCGAATCTTTAATGATAATATCTCTCAGATTAAATTTACCGAGAAATTTTGAATAGTTAATCCGAATTGAGGAGACATTCTTTAATCCTGAATGACTTATGTCGAGGTCACTCTCGATAATGACGTGATCTATTGAATACGTATGATTTTTTGATAATTCATGTATTATTTTTTCTGCCGACACGTTCCCATTATAGTATTGACCGTAGGTTGGAAATATCATTAAAAAGACAATTATAGCTGCAAAATATATCTTCAGCATTTTCTTACCATGTAGAGTCCCGAATGTTTGGCATTTAAATACCCCGCGATTCCTTTTAAATCCATCCTGTCGCATTAAAATCTCTCTCCATCCTCAAGATGAACTGGTTTAGCTTGCATTCATCAGGCATTCTTGACCAAAATGCATCTTCCGGGGTCTGTAGATAGTGTTTCTCATCGAGGCTCTCGTGATAACGTGTCGAGTTGTACCAGTTCAAGAATTTGTCAAAATCATCAAACAATTTTCTGCTTTTCTCGTAGGTATGATACCATTTTTCGATTTTTCCATTGGTCTGGGGATGCTTGACTCTGGCCAGGATATGTTTGATTTCGTTTTTCGCTAGGAATGCATCGAAAGCACTCTCCGAATCCCCATTTTTATCCATCTTGTTTGCGAAGAATTGCGTGCCATGATCCGTGATGACTTCTCTGATCCTCCGAATCTCGCCGTAGTCCTCAAGCGCCATTCTCACCAGATCGATGCTAGCTTCACCAGTTGCTGCAGGAAATTCTCCGCCCGCAAGAATAAATCGCGAGCTGTCATCGAGGACCACACAAACCTCCTTGCCATTGATTCGGCTCGTGTGCCAATCAAGATGAACTGCAGTGAGGCTGTGCTTTCGTTCGTATCTGATCCAGGGCTTCCTGCGTTTCTTCTTTTTCTGGTTCTCATTAGCCAAGCCATTCTCAAGAAGGACTTCATGGATGGCGTTGTGCGGTATATGCCTGCCATATTTGTGTTCGATTATTTTTTCGAGGCGTCTTGCTCCAGAATTTTGCTCTTTGTGGATTTTAAGAACAAGGCACTTATCTGCGTCGGTGAGATTGGTCTTGGGGCGTCCGAACTTCCTTGGTGCCAATGGCTCTTTGTTTTTCATCCAGTGTCCCCAGACACGATTTACTGTTCGAATGCTAACCTTCATCTCTGCTGCAATGATTCTGGAGCTAATGTTATTGGTTTTAGCTCGAATGATATATTTAACCTTGGCAGGTGTCAGCTTTAAAATTTTGTTTCTTCTGCCTTTGCCCATACCATATTGATGTGGATGAGTATATAAATGCCAAGCTTTTAGGACTCTACAAGCATTTTCTTACCACGTAAAATTTATAAGAGCCACTCACTAATAAAACTTTCTATTCTAAGAATCCACCCTGGCAAAAATCCCCTGCTGATATCTCCTTCGCCCCCATCCTCACTCTCTCAAGCTCCTGTCCAAGGGCACACCCTACGTAGAACGTTGTCGGACATTCGTGCTTTTCGCGCCAGCTCCTCTCCACCAGGCTTCTTTGAATCATGTATTCGATATCCACGACGCCAAGCTGCATCCCTGCCGCCTCCCGGCTTGCGCCCGTATAAGGCTAACGAGTAGCACAGGGCAACCTTGTCGAACTCCGGGCCTGAAACTGCACTAGAGCCACACTGGCCATCAGATTAAGGAGAATCCATGAAGGATTAGCAGGAAACCTGTTCTGTGTTTAATACAATTACGTCTGCATAGAGAAGAGAAAGAATATGCCCAAAAATGTGGCAGAACAATTGCATTAACGATACACTCGAAAAGGACGAACTAGGCATTGATCTTTTATTTGAGTATCTATAGATTCTTTTAAATAAATATCCTTCAAACGTTTATATAAACTCATAAGGGTTTCAAGACTCCTCTCCTCCTTTATTTCTCCTTGAATCATATTCATGATTGTTT
>Ga0351931_1059_pt1 | contig 22231 bp, 21 predicted proteins | sample BONcelT113001E11_FD_205818 | JGI IMG/M metagenome (GOLD analysis project Ga0351931, IMG submission 205818) | Enriched cells from coal bed in the Powder River Basin, Montana, United States - BONCAT cells T11 rep2 HSBNCT.T11.300.1.E11 ... | reverse complement strand
AGAGCAGGGGGGTGGTGACATCCAACCTGATAAAGTTGTACAAGGCCCTCGGAGGGGGATGGGAATCAATGGCATCTCCTCAAGGAGAAGAAGACATATACAGGGAAGAGTGATGCGAATGAAGATTGATCCGGGATCGGTGGCTGAAAAGATACTGGGGTCCGGCCCTCTCAAGGGTTCGAGGCCGATGAGGCGCTATGTTCTGCCTGGCTGCCTGGTTATTGCCGTAATAGTGGTCGTGCTCGTGGTCATGGGTGTGGCAGGGAGATCAAAGGCGGTGCAGTACAAAACGGAACAGGTCCGGCGCGGTGATCTTGTTGTCGTTGTGACCGCCACGGGGACCCTGCAGCCGACGAACAAGGTTGATGTCGGCAGCGAGCTTTCGGGCACCATCAAGACCGTCGAGGCGGATTACAACAGCAAAGTCAGGGCGGGCCAGGTCCTGGCAAGGCTCGACACGATGAAGCTGGAGGCGACGATTGCCCAATCCAGGGCGGCGCTCGAAGCGGCCAGAGCAAAGGAGCAGCAGGCTCAGGCAACGGTCACGGAGACGCAGTCCAAGCTGACACAGTTCCGGAAGGTCTGGGATATGAGCGGCGGCAAGGTCCCTTCGCAGACCGAGATGGATGCGGCGACGGCCGCCTTTGAACGGGCAAAGGCCGATGCGGCGAACTACAGGGCTTCCGTGTCGCAGGCCCGGGCGACCCTGAATGGGCACCTGACGGACCTGTCCAAATCGGTCATCACTTCGCCCATCAACGGTATCGTCCTGACAAGGAGCATCGAACCGGGACAGACCGTGGCGGCTTCTTTCACCGCTCCCGTCCTTTTTACCCTTGCAGAGGACCTGACGAAGATGGAACTCCATGTAAATGTTGATGAGGCGGATATAGGTAAGGTGCGACAGGGGCAAAGGGCGACCTTTAACGTGGACGCCTATCCCGACCGAGCCTTCGAGGCCGAGATCACGCAGGCGCGTTACGGTTCTTCAACGACATCCGGGGTCGTGACTTACGAAACGGTACTGAAGGTCGCCAATCCTGACCTGTCCCTGCGGCCGGGCATGACCGCCACTGCGGACATCACCACCAGGAAGCTGGAGAATGTTGTCCTCGTACCCAGTGCAGCCCTGCGTTTTTTGCCTGCCCTTCAACAGGAAGAGAAAGCATCCGGAGGGGTCGTAGGTACCCTGTTGCCTCGGCCTCCAGGGCAGGGGGCGCAACAGCGTGAAGAGTCGGGTAAGAAACAGCAGAAGCGGGTCTGGACCCTGAGTAAGGGTCAACTGACCCCCGTTTCAATCACCATCGGGGCACAGAATGAAGGTATGACGGAAGTGACGTCGGGAAACATTGAGCCCGGCGCGGAGGTGGTCACCGATACGATCACGGTGACGAAAAAATGACCGGAGAAGGGTATCGTGACGACGGTGAACATGAGAGCCGCCTCATCGAGTTGCAAGGGGTAACGAAGATTTACGGAAAGGGCAACGCAATGGTCGAGGCCCTGCGGGGCATTGACCTGGCCATCGATGAAGGCGAGTTCGTGGCGGTGATGGGGCCCAGCGGATCCGGTAAATCAACGTGCATGAACATCCTCGGATGCCTCGACATGCCGACGGGGGGCTCATACCTCTTCAGGGACGTTGACGTGGGTTTGCTCGACCGGAACCAGAGGGCCCTGCTTCGCCGTCATTATCAGGGGTTCATATTCCAGGGTTACAATCTTCTGAGCCGCACCTCGGCACTGGAGAACGTGGAGCTTCCCCTGCTGTACCGCGGCACGGGTACCCAGGAGCGCCACCGGCTCGCAATGGAGGCGCTGGCAACGGTCGGCCTCAAGGGGTGGGAGCACCACACGCCGGCGGAGCTTTCGGGTGGTCAGCAGCAGCGGGTTGCCATTGCCCGTGCCATCGTCACCGGTCCCGCAGTACTTCTGGCGGACGAGCCGACAGGCAACCTCGATTCGGCCCGCAGCAGGGAGATCATGGATGTGCTGACTGCCCTCAACAGGGACGAAGGGATCACCGTCGTGATGATCACCCATGAACCGGACATGGCGGCCTACGCGAAACGCCAGATACACTTTCGGGACGGCCTGATCGTGGTCGATGAACACAACGGGGGTACCGCCTGATGGTCTGGAACACGGTCCTGCTGGCCTTGAAGGAGATCAGACGAAACGTCATGCGTTCTTTTCTTACGATACTCGGCATCGTCATCGGTGTCGGGGCGGTCATCACCATGGTGACCATCGGCGGCGGTGCGACCCGTGAGGTGCAGCAGCAGATCGCGAGCATGGGCAGTAACATGCTCATGGTGAGCCCGGGGAAGAGACTTGGCCCGGGGCAGTCGTCTGGGAATGTTCCCTTCAAGGAAGCCGACGTGGAGGCCATCTTCCGGGAGGTGAGTTCCATTGCAGCGGTGGCGCCTGTTTCCTCGCAATCCGTCCAGGCCATACTGGGGAACCAGAACTGGACGACGCAGGTGACGGGGAGTGACAACAATTATTTCCATGTAACGAAAAGGTCCGTCGCGGCGGGCAGGCGGTTCAGCGAAAGCGAACTGCGCTCGGGAGCCGCCGTCTGTGTCATTGGTGAGACGGTTCGCAGGAAACTTTTCGGTGCCCAGGATTCGCTGGGTGAGAAGCTCCGCCTCCAGAAACTCTCCTGCGAGGTGATCGGCATTCTGGCGGAGAAAGGCCAGAGCACGATGGGACAGGACCAGGACGACGTTGTGGTGATTCCCATCCGTGCCCTCCAGCGGCGCATAACCGGCAATCAGGAGGTAGGCCTTATCCAGGTCTCGGTGCAGGACGGGGCGTCGACGGACAAGGCTCAGCGGGATATTTCCGCCCTGATGCGCGAGAGGCGCCATCTTGCCCCGAGCGATGACGACAATTTCAACGTCATGGACATGAAGGAGATAGCGAAGATGCTCACCGGCACCACGGAGCTCCTCACGGCGCTCCTCAGCGCCGTTGCGGCGGTGAGCCTCCTCGTCGGCGGTATAGGGATCATGAACATCATGCTCGTATCCGTCACAGAGAGGACGAGGGAGATCGGTGTCCGCCTCGCCATCGGCGCCCTTGAGCGCGAAGTGCTGACCCAATTTCTGGTCGAGGCGGTGGTGCTGTCCTCCCTGGGCGGTGTCATCGGGATAGTACTCGCGCTCATCGCGTCGGTGTGGCTCGGCAGCGCCCTCAACGTACCCTTCGTTTTCAACGCGCCCATTATCCTCGTCTCCTTCCTTTTCTCCGCGGCGGTTGGCGTGATCTTCGGATACTTCCCCGCACTCAAGGCGGCCCGCCTCGACCCCATCGAGGCCTTGAGGCACGAATAGAAGACGGTTCCAGGGGACAGGGGACGAAATGGTTTCTGGAGAGTTCGGGGGTTTCGTTGGCAATGAGGATGCCCATCGTACCGGGAACCGAGCCTTCGGCTGTGTCGGTCGGTGATCCTGCCAGACCGGGAAGTATAGCATACAACAGTTGGATATTATGAAAGAAAGAGGCATGACACCCGGCAGATGCGGGACGTGTCCTCATCTGTATGACAGTTTCCCCTTAAGTTTTTTTTTCACTCTTCGATAATTACCTCATGAAGATAAACATGGTGCTCATCAGGGAGGTGAGAAGATATCAGGTTGTGAGCACGCAACAGATGCACACCCGGCGAGATCGCCGGGAGAAAAAATCCTAGAAAAGGAGAAACATTATGTCAGACATTTCCTTAACATCAGGCATGAGGGCTAACCTTTTGTCCCTCCAGTCAAGCGTCAAGCTCCTCGACAGAACACAGGAAAGGCTGTCGACAGGCAAGAAAGTCAACTCCGCTCTCGATAATCCCGTCAACTATTTTACTGCTCTCGACCATACCACGCGGGCCAATGACCTGTTGGCATTCAAGGACGGCATCTCAGAGGCGATCCAGACGATCAAGGCTGCCGATACGGCCATCACGGCCCTCACCACTCTCATCAACTCCGCGAAAGCTACCGCGGAAGCCGCGAAGAGCACGGTGAACGCCAATTCAACGAGCCAGACATTGACGTTTTCTGCAGGCGTGACGGCCGGAGCCACTGTGGTGCTCGGCGGCGTGACCTACACAGCCGTAACTTCAACGACATCTATCAGTGACTCGACTTTCTACGTAGGCGGTTCCACGGCAGCGGCAGCCACGTCACTGGCGGCAGCCATTGCGACGACTGGCACAACGACATTCAACGTTTCGGATAACGGCCAGGGTGTTCTGAGCGTCAGCCGAAAGGATGGCACCGAAATGGTGGCCGGCGACATCACAACAACCAGTGCCAGCGTGGCCGAATCAACCATTGCGGCGAACAGCGACGAACTGGTCGCGAAGCGTGCGCAGTACACCACGTTGCTTGCGCAGATCAATGACTTGAAGGACGATGCGTTCTACAAGGGGAAAAACCTCCTTGGAGGTACCACATCCGCCTACGACATGACGGTCAAGTTCGGCAACAGCCATACACTGACAGTCCAAGGCTTTGACGGTTCGGCAACAGGTCTCGGAATCACGACCGCTTCCGCCACATGGGTCGACGAGACGACGATCAATGCATCGATCACCGAGCTTGAAAACGGCCTTTCGAAACTGAGGATAGAGTCTTCAAAACTGTCCAGCAACCTGGCTGTCGTCAATGCCAGGGACGAGTGGATCTCGAGCGTTGCCAACGTCCTCCAGACCGGTGCCGACAAGCTGACACTGGCCGACACCAATGAGGAAGGTGCCAACATGCTCATGCTCCAGACGAGGCAGTCACTCAGTACCTCCGCTCTGAGCCTCTCGGCGCAGGCGGCACAGTCAGTTCTCAGACTCTTCCAGTAAGAGCGGTCAGCACAAAACCGGGAGAGGGCCCAAGAAGCCCTCTCCCGTTCACCACCTTCAGGGAGGTGATTGAGCATGTCACTTGAGAAGATAGGGAATATGGAGCACAATATGAATATCCAGCGGAAACCGGTAATTCACAGGGAGCAGAGGCCGGAGGATGTCCACGATGCCTTTGTCCACGATACAGGTAAGGACCTGACGAAGATCAGCAACCCTCCGTTCCTGCCTATCGGAGATACACAGAGCATCTACAGAAAGTGACGGGGCTATGGCACTCAAGATAAAACTGAAACCCCACGAGAGACTTATTATCGGCGGGGCCGTTATAGCGAACGGGGACACGAAGTGTGACCTCATAATAGAAAATGAAGTCCCCGTGCTGCGGGACAAGGACATACTGAGAGAGAAAGAGGTTACAACACCCTGCAGACGGGTGTATTTCATCATCCAGCTCATGTATGTCGACGGCAGGGACCTGGTGGAAAAGCACAACATCTACTGGTCCCTCGTCAAGGATCTGGTGGAGGCTGCTCCGAGCACCGCGGACACCCTCGCCGAGATAAGCGGCCTCGTCATAGAGGGGAAGTACTACCCGGCATTGAAGCTGGCCCGAAAACTGATAGAATACGAAGGGGGGGTAACGGAGCATGTCCTCAGGGCTCAATGCCTATAAGAAGAACGTAAAGACCACCATCTCGGGACGCGAGCTTGAGGCATCGGTATTGACAAAGGGTGCCATGCTTTTGAGAGCTTGCAAGGAGAACTGGGATGGACAGGACCGCTTCAGAAAGCTCGACGACGCCCTGGTGTTCAATCAGAGGATCTGGACCATCTTTCAGGATGAACTCATAAGGGAGGACAACCCTCTTCCTGCTCAGGTGAGAGGAGACATACTGAGATTAAGCCTTTTTGTCGACAAGCGGATCGTCGAGATCATGAAGGACCCGTCTCCGGAAAAACTTGACGCCATCATCAACATCAACCTCAATATGGCCGCAGGCCTCAGGGGCTCGGCGGAGTAATCCCGTCCGGTGTCACGCGCCGACGCCCATCGCGTCGCAAGACTCCTGCAGGAGCCTCGCGCCCTCGGCATGAACATGCCCGGTCTCGTGCATGCATTCGAGGAGAGCGATGGCGGACCCGGCTTTTCCCGCCGCAAGGAACTTCTTCGAGAGGTTGTACAGCACCTCCGAACAGTCATATCCCGTATCCTTCAGCTCTCTAAGGTGGCGGGCACCATTGTCCTTCAGCCCCGTCACGCAACAGGCCGCCGCGAGGGTCATCTTTCCCGTGGGGTAGGGGGGTATTCGCTCCAGAAGGTTTTCGAGGGTCCCTATGGCATGACGCGGGTCGGCACAGAACAGGGAGGTGACGGCGTAGCACTGTACGGCCTCCTTCGATGCTCCATTGAGTTCGAAGGCTTTCTTCGCGTGGCGAAAGGCCTCCTCGAATTCTTCTTTTTCAAAGTAGCACCCCGACATGTTGAAATAAGGGAGGTAGCTGCCCGGATTGACCGTGACGTATCTCTTCCACAGTTCGATGGATTCATCGTACTTTCCGATGGCCCTCGCCTGCACCGCCAGCTCCCGCAGGGCGGCCTCCGTGTTCCCGTCGCTTTCGAGTTTCTTTTTTCCGATGAGATAGTACATTTCGGCCTTGGCCTGTCCCCGTGCCGGGTCCGCGGGTCCGTAATGGTGGACAACAACGTCGCAGGACCTCAATTCGGCACCGGCGCGCCTCAAAGACGGTTCGAGCAATTCATGGATGGGGTTCTCAAATCTGAACCTCTCGTCATTGATGATAAGACGTACTTTCGGGCTCGGAAACCAGCCCTTTCCGGCTTCTTCATCGGGGTATTCACCAGCGTTGGCAGTCCAGCCCTCGTACACCGAATCCGTCGAATAATTCCTTGTGACGAGGGAGTAAGCTACGGGTTTCGGCGTGTCCTTATTCAGTAAGGCCCGCAGCTTGTCGTAGTCACGGGAGGATATGACCTCGTCGGCGTCGTGGACAAGTATCCATTGTCCCCTTGCTTTCGACATGGAGTAGTTGCGTGCCTCCGAGAAATCGTTTGTCCATGTGAAGTCGTACACCTGCGCTCCCAGGGCTGCAGCTATTTCTCTTGTGCTGTCCGTTGAGCCCGTGTCAACGACGATCATCTCATCAGCAACGGGTTTAAGGCTCATGAGACATTTCGCCATCTGCTTCTCTTCGTTCTTCACGATCATACACACGGAGAGAGATCCTTTCCGGAAGGCCTCGCCCGGTCTTTCAGGTCCCAGCTTGTCCCTCACCTGCAGCGCTGCGGCGAGAATACCGTCATCGGTGCCGAAAGTCATCATTGACCGCTCGATCTCTTCCATTGCCTCGGTGTGCTTCTCCTGCTGGAGCAGAACGCCGATGTACAGGAAGGAAAGCCGCTTGTTGATCGGAAAGAGTCTGGACGCATCCAACAAGACCGTTTCGGCCCTCGCGAACTCATTAAGGGCGGTTATGGCGGAATGGTATGTGGCGGAGAAATCCGCGGTCTGCGGCGAGAGGATGAAACCCTTTTCAATGAGATCGAGGGCCCCGGCATGTTCATTATTGTGCCACTTCATCACTCCCAGGTTGACGTAGGGGTCCGCGAAGCCGGGGTCGGCGGCGATTGCTTTCCGGAAGAACTCTTCCGCTTTCTCCTGATCTCCAAGCTCGGCTGTGAGGAGTCCCTTGAGATTGAGGCTCTTTATGGAATCGAAGCAAAGGGCGAGCGCCTGGTCCGCGCAGTTGCCGGCTTCGGGGGCGTGGCCCGTGTGATACTTGCAGTATCCGAGCATCTCGATGGTCCTTGTCGTGGCTTTCTGAGTTTCTGGCAATGACTCCAATGCCTCCGTTGCCTGTTGATACAACTTGGCGTCCAGCAGGATCTCTGCGAGGCAATAGTAGAGCTCGGGATTCTCCGGAGTGTATTTTATACCCTCCATGACGGAGTTCACTGCCGCGTCGAGGAGCCCCTTGGCGTAACAGTCGCGGGCGTTCTTCGTCGCCACGAAAGGCAGGAGTTTCCTGCCTGTTTGGGAGTTCGGGTCAAAGCTGTCCCACAGTTCGTGAAAGAGTCTGTCGGAACCTTTTTGTCGCGGTCCCTCCTTATTGAGATACGCGCAGGTATCTCCCGCGATGACCGTTTTGTGCCCCGCGATAAGCGCGCGCATGCGGAAATCGTTCACGATAGAGTGAGGGGTTTCCATCTCTTCGTTGAAGAATCCAATGGCATCAAACAATGACCTCTTGATGAGTACGCACGCACTGTCGGCTTCGAAGGCCATGACACAGCGGTTGCGGTTGCGTTGCCGGAATGTTTCCGCAAGTCTGCCGAAATCAGTGAGAGACAGGCTCTCCGCACCGGGTATCTGCTGTATACCGGATGAGCAATTCAACATGGGAACGGCCATGCCGCATTCCGGGTGTTTGTTGATGCACTCCAGCATTCCTGTAAGGGTTTCGTCCATCATGGCGCTGTTTGCATCGATGACAAGAACGTACTGACCGGAACTTTTCAGAATGGCGTTGTTGCAGAGTGTTGCGTAATTCGTCTCTTTCCCGGAGGCGACCAGCCTGTGCCGGTTGCTGGCAGAGGTCATCTTCTCCAGCCACGAAGGTGTTTGTACCGAACTGTTCTTACTGACTATCACTTCATAAGGCCCTGCGACATTCCTCTTGATCGATTCGAGGCACTGCCTCAGAGTGCCGGGGAGGTTGGATACGGGGACCACTATCGATGTCAGTCCGGGGACCATTGTGGTTTCGATCTTTGTTCTTGTCATCGCTGTTTCAAATCGCGACAACGCCTTCTCGAAGTCGCTCCTGTCAAAGGAGACCGCGCGCATCTGTTTCAGCGTCGGGATATGTTTGGGATCGAACTGAAGGGCAAACGCGAGATAGGTCTTCTCGGTTTCGACGTGCCCGAGCATGCGAAGAAGCTGCGCATAGAAACAGAACAGGTCGGCGCTTCGATAATGAGGAAGCTCAGCCATCGCTTTTGCCGCCTCGTCATATTCCCCTTGTTTCGCCAGGGCGATGACTCGCGTGAGACATTCCTCGCCGCTGGCCGGTCGGGTGTTCATGCCTGTTTCCCGGTAGTCTATGAGCGGTGATGGAAGGGATGCCAGTTCTTCGTATGTCCATAAAGGTGATGAGTCTGCGACATCAACGACGAGTGTCGCAGTCGTGGGCTGCCACTGTGAATCGACGCCGAACAAAGACGTGTAATCCACCCCGGTTTCCTCTGAATAATACTTTACGAGATCATCATAGAGGGGATACCACGAATACGGCCTGAGACCTCCTGAATTGATCCAGGCATCGATGCAGTCGATGCGTCGGATATACTCACCTTCAGACATGCTGTGGAGATACGCGTCGAGTTCTTGATGATCTTTGAAATCACGGAAATCAATAAAGCATTCCCTTGGAATGTATTCATCGATATTGGGGCACCCGAGGTAGACAGGCAAAGTGCGCGTCTCCAGAGAATCAATGAGTTTATCGACCCAGCCGCGGGCAAAGACCGGATCTGCTGTATTCTCGAAAGACAGGGAGTACTTGTAGCTCGAAAGGACGTCAAGCTTCCTGTTGTTCTCGACCTCTCCCTTGTAATTGGGGAGAAAAAAGGGAACCATGCCGTAGACATCGAATGGCATGTCGGAATTGAAGTGGAACCAGAGAGCCGTCTCCAATCTTTTCGAATAGAGTTCACCGGGGACCGACGAATGCTTGTTGCCGCTGATCATGCATATTGCCTGCTTGCGGTCATGGAGGGGATATTTCCTGATTCGCTCATCCAGATCTTCTGTTATGATGAAGTCCTTGCTCTCCCCGAACCAGGGATGAAAGCCCTGATGAGGAGAATATCCCTTGGTGAAACCGTATTTCTCCACCAGCTCATCGCAGAGGGTGACAACTCTATCAAACTGCTTCCAGATAACATCATTGTATTGTCCAGGGAGGACGATAGTGGGCTCGGTGATGAAAAGGACATTCAGCCCCGGCTGCGGACCATAGAAACTGAAGGCGTCCATGTAGACATACACTGCACAGCCGATGATGGGTTTCCTTGTGTTGATCACACAGACATTGCCCCGGCTCATTGACGAGATGAAGTCGGGCCGCAAGTGAGCATACACAATGTTGATTATCACTTTGTCCATTTTTGCCTCGTATTGTCGTGCTCGTGTTCGTGGCATCGATCATGATTGTCAGCGTTGCCTGTCTCGAGCAGATAATTGTGGTCATTAATAAAATGGTACGTCGACGGTATTCCGATATCCACGAAGAACCCCCGGGAGATGAAACCGCGCATGCCATGAGGGATCAGTTCGGGAAAGAGGTCGTTTTCAAGGGAAAAACTGCCGGAGGCCGGCATGTGATCGAGAACGGTCCTGTCCATGATGTAGATCCCCCGGTTGATATAGCCGGAATGACGGTCACTTTTTTCACAGAACTCCAGGATATCAGAGGCCTCATCCATCTTCACGAAACCGTAACGGTCTGTATCGTCCGAGTCTATCAGACCAATCGTTGCCAGGCGCTTACCTGATAGATGATGTTCTTCCATTTCTCTGAAATCCACCTGATTAAAGGTATCGCCGTTTAGAACCAGGCTGTGGGATTCATCGGCCATTTTCAGTGCCTCACGAACGGACCCTCCGGTGCCGAGGGGGGTGTCTTCCTCGGAATAGACAATACTGACCCCCCATTTCGAACCATTGCCAAAATGAGATTGAATGGTGTCTTTCCGGTATCCGACGGAGAGTATTATCTCCCTTAGCCCTTGCGCGGCCAACGCGAGTATCACATATGCCAGGAATGGTTTTCCCTGCACAGGTGCCATGGGTTTGGGTACATTGTTCACGACGTTCTTCAGCCTGGTTCCCATCCCGCCCGCGAGTATAATGACTTTCATACGTTTCAGAGCCCTTCTTCCGCGTAATAGACTATCTGGCTGCCGAGAGTATCGAAGCGAAATGGCACGTGGAGGAGGAAATGAAGCGCCTCCCTGACCTTTTTTCTCTTCTCCGGTTTTACAAAAAAGAGCATGAATCCGCCGCCGCCGGCGCCGAGGATCTTGCCTCCCATGGCTCCGTTCTTCTTCGCCGTGTCGTATATGGTATCGATGTAGGGATTTGACACTTTGGGCGAGAGGCTCTTCTTGAGTTTCCAGGTTTCGTGAAGGAGCTTGCCGAACTCCAGCATATCCCGCTCGCCGCTCAAGACCGCAAAGGCGTCGTTGACCATGCTCATGAGTGTCTTGTAGTCGGTCCTTTTGTCTTCAAGATGCTCCATCTTCTCCTCTTCTATGTTGGAGGCTGAGCGTGTTACGCCCGTGAAGAACAGGAGAAAATGGTCCTGAAGATGCTGAAAGGCGTCACGGGATATGGTAACAGGTATTACCTCTATATTGTGCTGGCTCCTGAATTCGATCCTGTTCAAGCCTCCGAATGCCGCGGCAACCTGGTCCTGCGAGCCCACGTTCTCCTTGATCATTGCCTGTTCGATATGAATGGCTTCAAGGGCGAGCCGTTTCTTGGAAACGATCTTTCCTTTCAGTGCGTAGAGGGCGTGAAGAAGGCCCACAGTGAAAGCGGAACTTGACGCGAGTCCGGACATGGCCGGGAGGTCGCCGTCGTGGCTGATTGAAAGACCGAAATCCACCTCCATGAACCTCAAGGTTTCCCGGATCGAAGGGTGGATTATGTCGTCGATGCTTCGGGCCTGTTCCTGTCTGGAATAGTTCAGCCTGTACTTGTAGTCGAAGAAGGGAGGAAGGCACCGGCAGCTGATGTAGCAGTACTTGTTGATCGTTGTCGACAGGACGGCACCCCCGCCATTGTTCTCGTACCAGGCGGGAAAGTCCGTTCCTCCGCCGAAAAATGATATCCGAAAAGGTGTCCTCGTAATTATCATATGCGCAAAACCTCTCTAATGATCTCTTCCTCGCCTAATCCATGTTCTCCATGAAGGAATTCACGGTTTCCGATCTCGAAACTGTATTTGTCCCGAAGGCCGAGTTTGTGTACAGATGCGGAAAGTCCGTTCCTGGCTATCACGTCCAGCACCAGGCTTCCCAAACCGCCCCCGTCTGCGAAGGCCTCTTCCATGGTGACGAGCGTTGTGTATCTCTTCAGGGTTTCGCACAGGAGATGTTCATCGAAGGGTTTCAGGAGAAACACGTCGACAACACCCGCGTTCGTGCCCTTGTCCTTCAGTGTTTCCGCAATTCGCAGCGACTTGTGCGTCATATAGCCCGTGGAGATGAAACAGACCTCGGTTCCCTTCACTACCTCATGAAACCCTTTCTCCAGGGAGATCTCGTTTCCGCCCGAATAGATGTCCGGCAGAGGCTTGCCGTCGAGCCTCAAGTATTTGGGCTTCTTCACAGCGATCGAATGATCGACGAACTCTCCAAGGGTCACTGTGTCGGCGGGAGAGAAGAGCATGAGGTTGGGAAGCACCCGCATGATGGCAAGATCTTCGAGGCAGTGGTGGGTAGGCCCCGTGAAATCGTAGCTCAGTCCCGCCCCGACGCCTATGAGATTAACGTTGATGTCCCGGGTGTGGGACAGCAGGGATAAGTTGATCCGGATCTGTTCATAGGCCCTCATGGTGATGAACGGCGCGATGCCATAGGCGTAAACGACGAACCCTTCAAGTGCCAGCCCCGTCGAGATGTTGACCAGGTTCTGCTCCGCGATGCCGACGTTGATGAACCTGTCCTTGAAAGTGTCCTTCAGTTTGTCGAGGACGGGCGAACCGAAGTCAGCCGACAGAAAGAGGATATCCCTATTGTCGAACATCCGTCTGTAAAGCTCTTCGATCAAGAAGTCCCGCATTACTGCCGGTTGCCGTAATGTCATCTCTTCTCCTCAAGCAATGCGTCTATCTCTTCCCCTTTGACCGCCTTGATGTGGCAGAGGGGATCGACTTCAAGCTTCGGTATTCCTCTTCCCTTCACCGTGTTGGCGATCAGCACCTTTGGCCGGTCTGTCCGGTCCTTCTTAAAGGCCCGTAATGCCCTGTGTAACTGGTCCATATCGTGGCCGTCCACGATCTTTGTTTTCCAGCCGAAGGCCCTGAACTTCCTGTCAAGGGGCTCCAGGTTCAGGATGTCCTTGCAGTAGCCGAGCATGGACAACCTGTTATTGTCGATGATCAGCACGAGGTTGCCCAAACCGTGGTGCCCGGCGAACATGATAGCCTCCCATACGGAACCCTCGTACAACTCACCGTCTCCGGACACAACAAAGACCCGTTCTCCCTGGTTCTTCATCTTCAATGCCGCAGAAACCCCGCAGGCCACTCCAAGACCATGCCCGAGTGAGCCGTTCACTGTCTCAAAACCGGGTATGCTGCTGTCCGGTATGTCGTTGAGGAGCCCGCCCTGCTTGCAGACGCTGCCAAGCTCATCCATGGGGAAATATCCCAGGTCGGCGAGGATGGGATACAGTGAGACCGCCCCGTGGGACTTGCTTATGATCAGCCTGTCCCTGTGGTCCCAATAGACGTTTTTCTCGTCGTAGGCAATGATCCCTCCATAATAGAGAATGACGAAGATCTCTATGCATGAGAGCGATGACGCCAGCCTGGTCCCCTGCGCCGCCTTGTGTATCTTCAAGGTTTCACGCCAGACCCAGCGTGCCTTTTCGTTCAGCAGCGATATATCCGTTGGTCTGCTCGTCATATACCCTCCATTCCCGGTGACCATCAACGGTTTAAGGTTTTTCTGTACCAGTCGATTGTCCTGGCAATCCCGTCCTCCACATCGGTTTTTGCCCTGAATCCCAGCAATTTCTCCGCCATGGAGACATCGATGAGCCTGATCGGTATCATGGACGGCTTGGTGGCGTCATATTCAACCTTCGCGTCGTGATAGCCGTCGGCCTTAAGGGCCATGCCGAGTATCTCCTTCACTGAATATCCTTTTCCGAGGCCGACATTAACGGGGTTGAAGGTGTCGATCTTTTCCATGGCAAGAATCACTGCATCGACAAAATCATCGATGTAGATGAGATCCCTCACGTCCTCCCCGGACCCCCACACCTGTATCGGGTCGTGCCTTTCCACCACCTTGCGCAGTGTCGCGGCCATCACGTGGGATGTGGCGAAATCGAAATCGTCGTAGGGGCCATAGATGTTCGAAGGCCTGATCACGACCGTCTTCATGGGTTTTTTCAGTTTTTCGGCATAGAGCCTGCAAAGTATCTCCGTGTATCTTTTCATCCACCCAACGCCGAAGTAGGTCTCGTAAGGGTCGCCGTCAAACATCTCTTCCTCTCTCACGTACCTTTCTCCCGACGGGGGATAGGCGGCGTTGCTGCTCAGGAAAACGAACCTCTCCACTCCCGCCGTATATGATGCCTCAAGAAGGCGGGTGTTCATTATGATGTTGGGGGTCACATGAACGAGGGGTGTCGACGCGATCACCGCCGCCCCGGACGTGTTCGCCGCGCACATGATGACGTAATTCATTCCCTCCACTGCCGCGGCGCAGTCCTTCGCGTCCCGGAGATCGCACCGCAGGTACTCGATCCTTCCGTCCTCGATGACAGGAGGCTTCCTGTGCAGCGTTGCTCTTACGCGGGCGCCCAGGGAAAGGAACCTGTTGATGAGGTTCACTCCCACAAATCCTGCACCTCCGGCTATCAACACTCGTTTGTTCTCGAACATGCTCATTTCCCTTCGTCCCTCCTTGACAGTACAGGATTCTTTACGGGCCACCATATATTGAGCTTAGGGTCGTTCCACAGCAGGGTGAACTGGCCGGCCCTATTGTAGTAGGTGTTCTGCTTGTAGTGAAAGACGGCCTGTTCGCTTAGCACCACGTGACCGTTTCCGAATTTGGGGGGGATCAGCACCTGCTGTCTGTTATTCTCGGACAGCGTGAACGATGTCCATTTGCCGAACTGTGCCGAGCTCTCATCCCAATTCACCACCACGAGATAAAACTTCCCCTGAAGGCAGGATACCAGTTTCCAGGTCTCGCCGTCGCCGTGTATGCCGCGAAGGACATGCCGGGAAGAGATGGATATGTCGTCCTGAATGAACTCGACGGCTATCCCGGATCTCTTGTATAGGTCTTCATTGTAAAGCTCCACATAGGTGCCCCTGAAGTCCTCAAATACGGTAGGTGGTACTATGAGCAGCACGCCATGAAGCTCTGTCTTTCTTACGTCCATGGTTTTTGTCCTTCCTTCCTCACAAGCTGCAGACGCAGTACGCCGCGGGCGCGACCGCCCAGGGGATGGACTGCAGCTTCAGGCGATGCTTCCTGATGAACCGGTCAACCGCCAGGGTCTCGCCCGGCCACTCCTGAATTGCGTATTCGTCAAAGGCGATAATGCCGCCCGGAACCATGTAGTCCATGATCGACTCCAGAACGACCGAGGTGGGCCTGTAAAGGTCCAGGTCCATCAATACGAATCGAAAACGGACGCCGGGGTTTTCTTTCACGAACCGGGGGAAAGTCTCCGAGACGTCGCCTTGAATGATATGCATACGTCCGCCGATGGTCGTGTTGGTGTTCTTGTGCCAATTCAGGTCCTCGAAGAACATCTCGGGGTCCTGCCGGAACCCCCCGATCTTCCTCTGTCCGGTTTCAATGAGGGTGTTGTCCTCCGAAGCCAGTTCCGTTATGCCCGTGAAGATGTCAAATCCGTAAAGGTGGCTGGAAGAGGCTCCATCCCTTTCAAAACTGGGGCGATTGAATATCTCGATAAGCCGCGACAGAAAGTAGAAGGTCGAACCGTTATAGACACCAAACTCCGCCACCGACCCCGGCAGTTCCAGTGTCTTCTTGTATAGTTCAAATATTGCAAGGTGTCGTTCCAGATGTGACCGGTACAGGAATCCGGCATACTTCGATACTTCAAAGAAAAAGTCTCTTTCCCGCCCCTTATCGTCAATTATTTTCATAGTCTTGCTCCTCGCGACAGATGCTCCTCGTCAGATGGATTCCATTCATTGAAGAACTCCCGTTGATGTCAAGTGTTGGCGGCGGATTCATGGACAGTCTCATACCGGTCCCTTTCTTTCTATAGAACTTGCGGCAAACTTCTAAAGATGTTGCGGTAGTGGTCAAGAGACACGTACCTGTTAAAGACCGGCCTTACCAGGAGATCGATGACTCCGCCGAACTCCTTTGGTATGAGAGAATGCTTCAAGGCAAACTCCAGCAATTCGATCGCACAGTCATTGAGGCTGAAGAGCTCAAAGAGACAGACCGTCTTGATGATCCTGGCGGGTTGAGCCTCCGTGATCGTTCTGGCTGTCGCCACGGAGTCGACTACATACAGCGCATCCCCGGCCACGATCTGCCCATAATGAGAGCCGTCCGCAACCAATGTATCAAGGGGGGGCAGGGAGGAGCGTGCCAGACGAACAGTCTCCAGGTCGTACAGCGTAAAACCGTGACTCCTGAGAAAGGAGTCCACATCGGCGAATAGCGGTCTCTGGAGATGGTAGGGGTAAAAAGCGACTTCAACCATGACGGCGATGACGCTCTTGTCCAGCATGGTGGAGCTGCCCTCGAGTATTTCGAGTTCCATTCCTTCCGTATCAAGCTTCATGACGTCAACACTGGCTATGCCGTTGTCAACGCAGAATGAGTCGAAATCGACGGTGTCAAAAGTGTCGGTTCTCACCTTTTCAAACATGTGCGCGTTGGGAAAGCGGTTCCAGAAATCCATGTCAAAGGGGATTGTCGATGAACTGTAAGGCCAGCGCGTTATGGTGATGGTCTTACGCTCTCTATCCTTTCCCAGGGCAACGGGATAGAATTTTTTGTTCGGTGTCTGAGGGCATTTTTTGAATTCATCGGGATTCGGTTCGAATCCTATAAACTGGAATTGATTGAGAAATACCTCCCAGTAGCCGGGACAGCCCAGCGACGCCCCAACATCAACGACTGTCAATGGCGTGTTCGCCAGATAGCCTGATTGGACGACGGCCCTGGTAAATCGTGGATCCGGATTGATTTTAGGAAACATGTCGGGCTTTCTCCTTATTCCTCAAAGTAGTTCTTCCGCGCCAAAAACTCATTCGCGTTGGCGGTGTACCACTGCCAGGTTCTTTGCAGTCCCTCAAGGAGCGATGTCGTGGGATCGTAGTCCAGCATTTCCCTGGCGAGACTGATATCCATGACCCGCTTGGGGAAGCCGGAGGACCTGGTATCGTCAAAGCGATATTCGAAGGGAATGAACGAGTTGAGCGTCTGGACGAGTTCGCGGATCGTGTACCCCTGTCCGCTTCCTAAATTGACGTAACGCCCCTGCGTGCCGTGATACAGCGCAAGGATGACCCCTTCCGCCACGTCCCTGCTGTACGCGAAATCCCGTATAGCCGATCCGTCTCCCCATACCACGAGAGGGTTCTCGCCACGATGTATACGGTGCATCAGGGTGGGGATGACCATGGCGTTTTTCGGATCGAAATTGTCGCCCGGCCCGTAGACGTTGCAGGGCCTGACGACGGCGAAATTCTCAAGACCGTACTGGATCCGGTAGGCCTCTATCTGCATCTCCGCCATCCGCTTTGCCCATCCCGGGAACATATCCATCGGCGGTTCCGTTTCCAGTGTGGCGGACTCTCTGAAGACGTCGGAGCTCGCATAGGCCCCTATCGAACTCGTGTAGACGACCTTCTGCACGTTGTTCAGGCGGCAGGCCTCGAGGACGTTGGCGTTGAACATCAACAGGGGGACGAAGAAGCTCGCGGGCTTCTTCACCGTGACATCGATGGACCCCTTGATGCCGGCCACATGGAAGACGAAGTCCGTGTCCTTGGTGATCTTCCTGCAGAAGGCAAAGTCCGTGAGATCGCCGTAGACATGTTCCGCCCTGTCGTTCACGTGCAGGTGGTCCAGTGACACGATCCTTACGTGGGCGCCAGCGGCGCAGAGTAGGTCCACAACTTCTCTCCCGATCAGGCCCGTGCCTCCGGTAACGACGGCGCTTTTCCCTGAAAAGCTTCTCAGTACCTCATCCTTGATCAAAGCTATACCTCCTGATGTCTATTCGACCGTAAAGTATGATACGCGGGAAGCAGGTCGAAAACGTTTCAACTTGACGTTGTTCAGCCCGAAGACCTCATTCAATGCCACAGTCTCGCCGGGCGAATCATGGTCGTTCAGCTCATCGAACCCAAGGACGCTTCCTTTTATCAGATGGGGTTTTATCAACTCCAGGCACTTCTTTGTGGGCTCGTAAAGATCGAAATCGAAGTATGCCAGGGCAACGATCGTCTCCGGAAAGTCCTTGAGGTACTTTTTCAACTTCAGCGTTGCATCTCCTGCGATAGTTTCGAATCTTCTTATGTGCGCAAGAGGGTTGTCGTTTTCCTGAAACTCCAGAACCTTATCCAGATAATCCTTGTAGTTCTCTGTTACAGAGAGGTTGCCTTTCTTCATCAGACCCGATTTGCCATCTTTCGGGTGGACGACGGGAAAGCCTTCAAAGGTGTCGAACACAATGATCTTTCTGTGGCGGTTGAATGTATCGTATATTCCGCGCATGGCGGCAAAAAGGGACGCGTTTTGACCCCAGCGGGTCCCGAACTCTATGACTACTCCCGGTATATCGACGATCTGTGTGTAGATATGATGGAGAAAGAGGATGCGTGACAGGAGCTTTGAATTCAGGAATAGACCCAGATTGGAGATGATCTCGTCGTCGGGGACAGGGCATTGCCTTAATAGACCCAACAACTGTCTCCTTGCCGTCTGCTCGTTCTCGCTTTCATATACGACGTTGCCAAACCTGGATTTTCTCATTTCATACGCTCCTGATGTTGTGCCTGATCACCAATGCGGGAATCGGCTTCGTCTTTTCATAAGTTATCACCCAGGCCCAGTACTTTCGGAGCTGTCCGAGGAAATCATAAGGATCGAGCCTGTACAGGTATCGGCCCCGGGGATCTTTGAAACCCGTCAACTGGATGGGCTTGGCGGATTTGCGCCTGACCAGGTCCTGTGCCATCATCTCCGGGCTGGGGATAAGATCGGCTGCATTCCGCAGTGCCTCCTCCAGGGAAGTGTAGGTCGGCCTGCCGTCAGGGCTATCCAGCGAGATCTCGTCGGCGGGGACATGAACGACTTCGGGTGTCGCGAGACCATCAATTGCGGCAAGGTCGTCCGGGTCGATTTCGAATTGGCCCGCCGCCGCGTTTTCTCTAATGTGCCCTGCATCGGATGCCTTGGTCAGGGCTATTACGTTCGGTTTGGATACGAGCCATCTCAGCGCCAACTGAAAGACGCTCTTTTGATATTTCTCCGCCATTGCCTTCAGATATTGGAGAGAGGCCTCTGCCATGGGCAGGTTACCTTGCCCCAATGGACTGTAAGCGATCATGGTGATGCGGTTCTGCCGGCAGTATGGCAGCATTTCAGTTTCCGGCGAACGATCGACAAGGTTGTATTCCACCTGGTTTGACACAATTCCGGGTGGGAGCAGGCTCCGTATCTCCTGCATGTCTTCCGTGGTAAAGTTGCTTACACCCACATGACGGACCTTTCCGTCGGTTAAAAGGCGGGTGAGGGCCTCCGCCACCGGTTCCACGGGTATGAGCGGATTGGGGAAATGAACCTGATACAGGTCGATATGGTCCGTATCCAGTCTGCGCAGGCTCTCCTCCGCCGCAGCCAAAACGGCGGAGCAGGTATCGCCACCCCGCGGGTTGAATTTGGTGGCCAGAACAACCTTATCACGTATGCCCTTGACAGCTCTGCCAACCAGTTCTTCTGATAATCCGCCGCCGTACATGTCGGCTGTATCAATGAGGTTCATTCCCAACTCTATCCCGATCCTCCATCCCTTGATCCTCTCCCTGGCCGCGTCGTCGTCGTACCGTGCGTACGACCCGACATGGGTCGCACCCTGACCGATTGCGGATACTTTCAGATCTGTGGAACCAAGGGTTTTGTATAGCATCACTGTAGACTTTCACTCCTGCTAAGTTCGGATAAGTTGTCTCTTCTGCAGGCGCCGGGGGTCAGTCTTTCCACTTCGGCAACCTCGGAAGGCATGATCTCATCCAGCCTGCATATGCGGTCTTCCGATACGCCCAGCGATCGCAGATGGGAATAGACTCTGTTGGCATAGCGGGTCAAGGGGATGAGAAAGCATGCCTCGGGCACGGCTTCGACATTTTCTCTGGAACGCTCTCTGATCTGAAAACCAAGGTAGGGCAATCCGGCTTTGGAGCCATCGATATCCATGACGCCTGCAATGTGGACACCGGCAAGAAAGATCTCCGACATGGCCTGGAATTCAGCATCGTCCATACACGGTGTTACAATGACCGGGCAGGCCCCGAGTTTGATGCGCTCAAATACTTTTCTGTTGCGGGTATGATCGTTTCTCACATGCTCAAAGACCATCGGGGGAATGCCCATGACCTGGTTGCAGTGGCGACAGGCCATCTTGAATATGCCGAGGATGCGTTGCTTGAAACGGCTGTATGCGCTGACTGCCCCGCAGTGCGGGCATTCGATGGTAAGCCTGTAGGCCCCGTTGTCTTCGTGGGAGCTTTTCAGGCACCTTCCGAAATGATCGTTCAAAATGGTGGCCCTGGTGACCTCTTTTTTTAGCTGAAACCAATCTGTATGGTTCATGGAACTGATGTTGGGCGGTCTGTTGATACAGGTATCGAGAAGCTCCAGTTGGCGTTCCGTCGAAAGATCTCCCTTCACGACCTCCTGCTCCCACAGGACCGAGCCCGGGTATGGGCGGACATACCCCATGGTGAGGTGATAGTCTTGATGATCTTTCCAGAAGGACAGTGTCTCCATACCGGTCTTCAATGTCTCGGCAGGATCGCCAAAGATGAAATAGCCCTGTATCCCGATACCGGCTTTCCGGGTCAGGGTCATTGCCCGTTCGATCTGCCCGGGGTTGACATGCTTGTTCATGCTTCGAAGCACCTTCTCGCTCATACTCTCAAAGCCGTAGCTGACAAGAAAGCACCCCGCATCCTTGAGCCGTGCCAGCAGTTCTTCATCGATGGAGTCCACCCGTAACTGGCACATCCATTGAACGGGACGCGACAATCGTTTCAGCCGGTCGCATATCTCGAAAAGGCGCTCTCTCTTGAGTGAAAGGAGCTCGTCGAAGATAGCCAGATTGTGGACATCGTATTTGTTAACCACGTACTCGGCCTCGGCGATAAAATCGTCTACGGGACGAGTGCGGTAATATTGACCCAGCGGGTGATAACAAAAGGTACACGAAAAGGGGCAGCCTCTGCTTGAGATTATGGGATAGAACCTGGGCTCGTCATTCACATACAGGTAAAGGTTGTCGTTGGGGCCCTGGCGGGACAGGTATGTTTGGATGTCAAATCCCTCCACGTCCGGCCATACACATTGTTCCAGGTTCAGGATAGGCGGCCTGGGTTCTGTCAGTACCAAGGGACCCCCGTCGGTACGGTAACCGATCCCTTTGACAGTCCTGCAGTCACGGCAATTATTGTCGAGGGCATCGATCAGGTCCACAATTGTGACTTCTCCTTCTCCCAGGACCATGTAGTCGGGCTTAAGATGATCGTACATCATGTGCGGAGATGCCGTGACCACGCCTCCGCCGACGATGACCTTTGTCGTCGAATCGATGTCCCTTGCAGAATCGACAATCTCCCTGATGGATCTATAATGTGCCGACAATCCTCCCGTGAGCAGGTACCTGTAAGACCGTCCTTTTAGCATCTGAGCCAGCACCTCGCCGACGCTCCCGCCATGATGGTTCAGGTTGATCACGTCCACACCGTACCCGGCTTTCTTCAGGGATGCCGACACATAGGCCAGCCCCAGGGGAAACTCGTAATAGCCGTTCTCGGCATACTGCCCGTAGCGGGGAACGATTATGACGATACTTGCGGGCGAAGAGCTTTTCATATGCTTATGTCCCATCCATCCAATCCATCGGTATTGAAATTGGAGCGGAGCGAGGCGCCGTCCTTATCACCGCTCAATACGAGCAGATGGTTCTTCAACCGATTGCGGATACCGTTGAGTTGATGTGACAGCTTCAACAACTCCATGTACCGGTCCGGTTCACTGGCATGGTGAGCCTCCATGGTGTCCTTGTTGTTCCAGATGTGCAGGTTCAGCTGTGCCAATGCGATGATGACGCGAATCAGCGTCGCGTCAAGCTTTATGTTCTTTTCTTCGATGATCGCATTGAGATCGTGTTCGATCCGTTTCATCTCTTCCCTGATAGCCGTTTTTTCCTGAAAGATGACCTCCTTGATCTGATCCACGGTCAATCTGTCTATCAGCTCAGCAAGAGGTGGTAAAAAGAGGCGATTTCCGTCACTCATGTCCTATCTCCCTTTAAGGTCTGCCAGGTCCCTGTT
>Ga0351931_1060_pt1 | contig 22709 bp, 28 predicted proteins | sample BONcelT113001E11_FD_205818 | JGI IMG/M metagenome (GOLD analysis project Ga0351931, IMG submission 205818) | Enriched cells from coal bed in the Powder River Basin, Montana, United States - BONCAT cells T11 rep2 HSBNCT.T11.300.1.E11 ... | reverse complement strand
GTCCTGGACAGGTCGGAATCGAGCCTCTATAACCCGCGGCGCTCTGCTTTGCCGGCCCCGTGCGGCCGGTCGGCGCCCAGGTAGCTCAGTTGGTAGAGCACGTGACTGAAAATCACGGTGTCGGTGGTTCGATCCCGCCCCTGGGCACCATCAATTTTTCCTTAGAAATCAAAGATTTAAATTGGTTCATGGTCCCCGCGTAGTTTGCGGCGATCTCCGATATGCAGATGCCTATGCATATCTGACGGGACCGTTTAAGCGACACTCTTTGGGAGATTGCCGCGGGGATGGACACGCATTGGGTTTGATGTAAATTCGACGAACAATCTGGTCTGGACGGCAGGGCGCGCTGCAAACCGCAGTCGCCCTGCTTTTGTTTTTGGGTGGCTCCTCGAACCGCGCTGGACCGGGTTGCGTGTGTGATGAAGAGGAGCCGAACATGGAACGAGTACGAATCCGATCATCTGATCCGCTCGCGCTGATCAGGAAGAGACCGCTAGCGAAACGGCTGAGCGTCAATCCTTGGACGATAGACAGGTGGCGCAAGGCGGGAAAATTCCCGCCGCCGATCTGGCTGAGTGAGACGGTGCCGGTGTGGCGCGTTGCCGACATCGAGCGTTGGCTTAGAGATCGGGAGAGCGGTAGCTCGTCATGAGAGATCGTCGTCGCCCGCTCGAGGCGGTCGCGATCTATCCCAGCGACATCCTCGGCTACATCGACAGGGTGACCATGTGGAAGCGGCAACCGTTGTCGGCTCCAGAGATCGCTGAACTCGATCGCCTTTGCAGAGGCAGCCTCGACGTCAGGCGGAACGGCGAATGGGTCCCTACCAAAGCCGGCCGGTTGATCCTGGTTTCACATCCTGATCGCACTCTTATCCAGCGCTTTCAGCTGTGCCAGCCCACGCCGCAGGCTCTTCATTGGGCTGCGACGTGGCCGGATCATCACGTGACGTACGTAGAGGTCTCGTTGGATTGGATATTTGCGACCGGGTTAGAGAAGGACGAGGCATATGAGATAGCGTGCGAATACCTGGTGAAGCTGCACCACCGCGATCACGGCATCCGATTCTATGGCAAGGACGAAAAGTCGCGATACACGGGACCGCGCGGGGCGCCGAATGTCCTCGCCGTGTACGGCGACAAGCCGTGCAGGATCACGGGCGAAGTTTGTTGCTTGCACCTGGACTGGCGCGTGTCGGGAGCAGCCGCGCTTCGTCGTGCGGGATTGGACACTATTGGCAAGCTGGTTGATCTCGATTTCCGAGCGTTCTGGTCGTCCCGGTTGCTGATGTCGAAGATGCGGTTCGAATATCTCGGCCGCCTAGTGACGAACGCCTGCACAGGCTCGAACCGTCGAGGCCCTTGGATGCAGCCATGGCCACATGGCTTTGTTTTCGACGTTCACACGCGCACGGGACAGATCATCAGAAGAGCCTACGGTTCAACGCAGTCTGTGATCGATCACTGCCGCAAGACCGTGAACGTTCAGAGATGTTTGGTTCCTCTGGATGTGCAGCATCTGCTGCCACCATCTCCTATGATCAATCCTGACAGTCTCACACTGCCTGCATCAACACCTTCCAATGTAACGAGAATTCGTAAATCCATGGAGGCGTAAATGGAAATTTACGACGGTCCGCACCGCGATCTGACAACCATGGTCAAGGACATGCTCATTCACGATTATTCGATGACGTTGGATGACATCCTTTACAGCCTCGAGACTGACGGCCTGCATTCGACGCGGATGGCGGTTGCAACGGTCCGCTCGAATTTCCGCGATGATGTCCGTCTGCTGAAAAAGATGGGTGCTCTCCCCGAGGATTCGTTCGTGACCGAGAACCGTGGACCGGCATCCGGTTCTGGTGGCTTCTTCCCGCCTACCCTGAAGTAACCTGCGCGACTCGAAAAACCAAAAAAGGAAATTCGGCCGAAGCAAAGCCGAGGACCGAGGACGTGGTACCCCGATTAGTTGCTGACAATCTGTGTGGACCCTTCCAGGCCCCGTGCGCTGATCAAAGTACAGCCTTCTGCCTCAGGTCCTGATCAGCCATGGCTGCTAGCAACCGAGGCGGTCTATCGCATGTTCTCGCGGCCGTGTTGCATCTCTTCAAGTTGTCTCAGACGGCTGGCGAGTAGAAGCCACGCTTGCGCGGCGGCCATCAGCTTCCGCCTGTGGCGAGGTTCTTGTTCGGCTTGCTCCATTTTCTGCGCACCGCGTTTCTGGCACTCGGCTGCCCCGGACATCCCTGTCTCCGTTTTGGAGTTGCACGCCTCGCGGCTATCCGAGGTCGATGACCGGGCCATCCTCGGTCCTTCGAATCCAACTGCGGGGGGCTGTGACGGTCCAAGCGCCCAGGCCGAAGGAAATCACCACCTTGTCCTTATCAACGTTGTCCATGACTCCGTGCACGGGATGTTGCCCAAAGAAGACGACAACAACAGGCTCGCCTTTACTCAATGCCCCCTCCTATGAAGAATTGGCATCCCTATAAAAGTAAAAATTCGACACGGCTGTGCAATTCAGGACACCAAGATCAAATTCGCCTCGCGCCGCCGTCAGCGTCTCGCTCGCAACGAGCGATTGAAAGAGCTGCTCTCCGACTCGTCGACAATTACCGACCGGCGAGTGAAATGCATTGTGCGCATTTCTGAGGCGGGTTCCGGCAAGCCCCTACCTGGGACCGCTCGGCCCGAATAAATGCATGTAAACGCATTGGAGCCCCGGCAGGCCGCCGTTCACCCCGATCGGGCCCGTCACCGGAGTGGTCCCGGGGGGGCGTCACTGGGTCCCCTGGGTCCTGGGGGGCTGTGCCGCATGTGGGTCCTGACGCCCATCTTTATTCGAGCAAATGCGGTGTGCCCGTGAAGTAGAGCGGTCGTGTGATTGGTTGTCACATGACCACACCCATCCCAAGAGCAAATAATCCTGCAAGATCATAGTAGTATCAACGCTGCGCCTGCTGCCTTGCAATTCTATGTAAAGCAAATGCAAAATACGCTGTACTTTCAAAATACAAGTACAGTCAGATGATCGATAGACAGAAATCAGTTCTTTCAAAGAAGAAGGCTAGGTCCCGGGTCACCAACGGTCGCTCGCTCTTGCCCAAAGGTGCTGACGGTCGATGCCTGTGGGTACGCCGGCTCCGAGACCTGATGGCCCTGCACATCGACGACCTCGGTGGTGACGATCAGGTCAGTGAGAGCGAACGCGCGATTGTTCGGCGAGCAGCAACCATCATCGTCGCACTCGAACGTATGGAGTTTGGCTTCGCGACCGAAGGCGACGCAACACCGCAAGAACTGGACCTGTACCAGCGACTGAGCAACAGCCTTCGCCGGTTGCTCGAAAGTGTCGGCCTCAAGCGCCGTTCTCGCGACGCTGTTCCTGATCTCAACGACTACCTGAACAGCAAGAACCGCAAGCGCGTCACCATCAACGGCGAGGTGACACGATGAAGCGTATCCGTCTCCGGCAACATGCTCGCATATCGATCCTCGATGCCGTCGCGGACCCGCACTTGTTCGCTCCGTGGTTCAATGACAGGGACACATGGGCGGCATGGTCCGCCTTCCTCGCCGCTCTGTTCGCGTTGCCCATGACGACGGATCAGTTGGCGATCTATCGGAAATGCACCGGACGTGAAGAACCGCCGTTGTCGGTCGCCAATGAGGGATGGTTGGTGTGCGGCCGGCGTGCCGGCAAGTCGTTCGTCCTCGCCCTGGTCGCGGTGTTCCTCGCTGCATTTCACGATTACAGGCAGTACCTCGCACCGGGTGAACGCGGCACGGTTCTGGTTATCGCGACGGACAGGAAACAGGCCAGAACCATTCTCCGTTACATCCGCGCTCTGCTGACCCGCATTCGCATGCTGTCGCGCATAGTGGAGCGAGAGGCGGCGGAATCCTTCGATCTCAACAACGGCGTCACCATTGAAGTTGGCACGGCCAGTTTCAGGTCCGTTCGCGGTTACACGATCGTTGCCGCGTTGTTGGATGAACTGGCGTTCTGGCCCACCGACGACAGCGCGGAGCCGGATTTCGAGATCATCAACGCGATCCGTCCCGGGATGGCGACAATTCCCGGTGCGATGCTGTTGTGCGCGTCATCGCCCTACGCGCGTCGCGGTGCCCTTTGGGATGCGCATCGCCGGCATTACGGCAAGGACGGCGACCCGGTCCTCGTCTGGCAGGCTGACACGCGCACCATGAATCCCACGGTGCCACAGAGTGTCATTGACGATGCGATGGAACGCGATCCGGCGAGCGCCGCGGCGGAGTACGGCGCGCAGTTCCGCTCCGACGTCGAATCCTTCGTCACACGCGAAGCCGTCGAGCAGTGCGTGGATGTCGGCGTGTTCGAACGCGCGCCGATGGCAGGAACCAAATACGTCGGCTTTGTCGATCCGTCCGGCGGTTCATCCGACAGTTTCACGCTCGCGATTGCGCACAAGGACGGCGATGCGGCGATCCTCGATGTGGTGCGCGAGCACAAGCCCAAGTTTTCGCCGTCCGAGGTCGTCGCGGAATATGCGGCCCTGCTGAAGTCGTACCGCATCAAAAAGATCAACGGCGACCGGTACGCCGGCGAATGGGCACGCGAGCCGTTCCGCGCGCATGGCGTCACCTATGAGGCCAATGCCAAGCCCAAGTCGGACCTGTACCGCGATCTGCTGCCGTCCATCAATTCGGGACACGTCGCGTTGCTCGATCTTCCTCGGTTATCGAACCAGTTGATCGGCCTCGAACGCAGAACCGCACGAGGCGGCAAAGACTCGATCGATCACGCGCCGGGTGGACACGACGACGTCGCCAACGCGGTTGCGGGTGCCGTCGCGATGCTCGGTCAGGCCAGCAACTACGACACGACAATGGCGTGGGTCGGCGATCCCGGCTCTGCCGACGAATGGCGCGCCCTCCGCCTGAGGGCACATCTGTTTGGATGAAGGAGAACTGCCATGACCTACATGAAGCGGCTATCGGACGATCCCAACGACCCGGACTACATCTTGAAGGACGGTGAGATCATCAAGGATGGGCGCGTGTTGCGCGTCCCCCTGATGATGATGGACGGGCTTCAGCACGCAATGGTGGACTACGCGGACTCGGCCCGCCGATCGACGCACGTGGCAGATGGCCTCCCGCACAGGCCAGGTCCTGTGAATGACGCGCTCCCCGGCGGCGTCACCGTCGATTTCTCGGCGCGGGATGCCGCCTACGCTGGGTACCTGAAGGACTTGACCGATGGTTGGCGAAGGCCGCCACCGGACGTAACCGCGATCGCCAAGGCGACGGTGAGCGATGCGCGGACGGAGAGCCGCGAAGCCTATGAGGCTTGGTTGCGAGATGCATGGAGGAATCCATGAGCGGGTTCCCGCTTCCCCGGCCGGCGGCTGCAAAGCTCATGGCCATCGCGCAGGCGAGCGCCGACGCGGATGCGTTGTCGAGAGTGGCGCTTGCCGCCGTCCAGGCGAAGGAAGGCGAGCGCCGGCGGCTGACCGACGCACTCGGCAGTGTTCCGCCGCACAGGCGCGGGGGGGTCGAAGGTTCGATCCTCGTCATCGACTCCGAACTGGAAACGTTGCGCCGGATGCACGCGGAGCGGTCAGGTCGCGAGGCTGCGGCCAAGCGCATCTTCGGCAACATCAAGGCCTATCTCGACGCCGTGCCGGAGAATTTCGTCGTCCAGACGGAAGACCGTCCACCGGCAAAGCCGAAGGATGGCGAGACACAGGCGGATGCGCTCGCCCGCGTCCGCGCTGAAATCTCGGACTTGCAGTACCAACTGCATTCCGTCGCCGCCGCTCCGTTGCCGCCGGTCGAACTCAAGAAGCAGGCACGCAGTTATGTGCGGACGCTGGCTCAGCGTGGGAAGCCGACGATCAAGTCATGGGCCGGGCAATGCGAGTTCGAAATCCGTTCACGGCCTGACGCAATGACAGCAGGCATGAATGCGGCAGATGTCGCGGCCTTCATGGCATGGCTCGATCCGGACACGCTGATCGAGCGGTTCGAGGCGTTGATTGATGCCATGCCGGCTCCGGCATCCGAGCCGTTGTCGGCGGACGAGGTGGCCGAGAGGAAACGCGAACTGCCGGCACGCATTCTGAAGCTCGAGCGCGACGAAGAGAGGATCATCGAGGCGTTGCTGAACGCGGGCCAGGATGTCGCGCGTCGTTCCGATGCCGATCCGCGTGCCATCCTTGGCGTGAAGGTCGTCAGGCGCGTGGAGAAGGCCGCATGAACGAGTTCGTGGCCGCTCGCGTCCAAGCGGTCACGTCCTCCGGGTTTTTTGATCGCTTTACCGGAGGCGGACAAGTCGGCGAGTGTCCGCAACAACCCCGACAGCCCGCAGCCGTGCAGGCCGAAGGGCCTCATACTCCTCCGGCGTGGCGGGCATTTCAATTCCGGCCAACGGCTTTCTGAACTGCCGCTACGATCTGCTTTCGCACTCTGCCGTGCTCATCGGTCTTGAGCATGCTGCCACCGCGGGTCACTGCGGGCGCGAACAGCGACACGCCGTATCGCTGTTTCTTGTCGAGGCCCCAATAACGAGCAGCGCGCAAACAGATGACCACTCGTTCGCCGCGTTCAGCTTGAGGAAATAGAACTTCCTGTGCCCACCCAAGAGTCACGCGGCAGGACGGAAGCGCAGCAAGAAGTCCCCAATCAGAGAAGGCCGCGGAATGGTAGCCGCAGATGTTCAGCGTGGAGACCTTGTGACGCAGTTCCTCCCAGGGACCGAACACCTTCGTACGCCCTGTCCACCATCGCCACGCTGACTCGTGTTCATCCTGCCCCGCGAGCGGTGAGCGGCCTTTTCTGACCTCGACGATGCGGGCCTGTGCCTCGGGCTTCTTGGCGACGATAAGATCAACCGGCGAAAATCCCGGAGATAAGAAGAGAAGCACGACGGGCGCGGTCTTAAGTGGTCCTCCGAAACAGCCCGGAAGGCAGCGCAGATCAAATCCGTGCTGCACTCTATCGAGCACTGAGCGGTCCCGCGGATGTATCTTGTCGGTCGGTCCCATCTCGGACCAGAACTTGAATATGCTCTCGGCCATTCAACAACTCATGTCGCGAGGATTTGCACAAGCTACTTCACGTCGAGCGGGAACTTTGCCGTCCTATTGAAATCGCCATACCGAGACAGCGAGATTAGCCATGTGAGCCTGCCGCGAATCCACACTATCGCGGTCCCACACCTTATAGTGTACCGGTATTGAGTTCGTGAGGTTACTCTGACTCTTCAAATACAACTTCTTTTTATCTTCAAAAGATAGCCTGCCAACTCGTCTGTTGTCACCGCCAACCTGAAGGCAGAAGTTTCCATAACGGTGTACGCAATCTTCTCTAAATGACGGGTCCTCTTCTATTTCCGCTGCCCATTCCGCTCCCGGGTTCTTTGGAAGGATGTGTTCCAAGGTGAGCGCGCCCGGCTCATTCTCTGCTGCTCGCCCCTGTTGCTCTCGCCTTCGCAATTCGCGTTCAAGGGCACGAATTATATAAACTGCCTTTTGGCCGTTTGTTTCCCTTGCTGTTCTGAACTCATCTCCGAACGCGGCATCGGAGGGGTAAATCTCTTTGCATTCCTGGAAGACCGCGCGCGCGGTTACAACAGGGCGTTCACCCGCTCCGTCAACAATCTTCCCAACATAGATTGCCTGAGCTAGACGGGCACACTCGATTTCCAATTTTCCCGTTCGTCCGCCTCCTATCAGCTGATAACGTACCGTAATTGCTTCTAGAAGCTTCAGCAGACGTTCCATTTCAGCAGAATCAAATTTTGCAATTGCCGCAAGCAAGATGGGGTGCATTTGTCGGGCGCCCAATAGTTTAAGAGAGCGGACGTGCTGGCGAGCCGTTTCAGAGTAGGGTGCCCAAACAGAATGCTCCGCCGTCTCAAGTGCAGCGTATTGCTCCGCGACTGACAGCATATCGATGGATACGTTCAGTGCATCGTCAGGTGCTTTGTACTGCTCTTTAAACTGGGCAAATAGATTTGTCGCTTGAATACGCCCATGGCGCGAAGTCCAGAAAGCCTTCAAGAACGCATCGGCTTTCACTGTAGATAGCGTGGACATCATGTCTATCCAGCGATCCTCCATATCTCGAAGCCGCTGTGATGATTTCGTCGACGCAGCCGTTCGGAAAAGAAAGTTTTTTACCAGGTCGAGGGGCGATAATTCAACGCCTCGATCATTCAAGGTTTCAAAAATTGTGAATGCGGTGTCTTCATTCTTGACATCCAGGCGAACTACACCAACCGACTCTCGAAAATATAGTATGACGTTGATCAGGCGATTCTTGACTAAGTCTGGAGGATTTTCTTTAGCAAAGTCCTCTATTCGTTCATGGCAGTAAATTGCGGCCTCGATCAATTTGCGATTTCGATCAAATCGCTTCAGCTTGCTAAGCAACATTTTTAGATCATTGATGTCGACCGCCTTTACGACATAGTTCAGGAAAGTTTGGTGATTCGCGGAATTTAAAATGATCCGCGGCTCTGCATCGATTTGTCCGAGCTCACTTCGGCCAATGAACCACGTGTCGATCTTGTCGGCGTCTTTACGGTACTCACTGTACTTGCCAAGCCAGTTTCTGACTGCAGAAAAATAGATCACAGCCGTTGCCAAACGCTGCTGTCCATCGAGTACAATCTTTTCGGGTCCCTCTGAGCCCATAAAAACCATCAGCCCAACAAAATACTGCTCGTCTTTGCGGTCGTAGGCGGCTTCGACGTCATCAATAAGAAGCGCAACTTCGTCAACAGACCACGAGAAATCTCTTTGATGCGTAGGAACAAGGAAACGCTCGTCCTGAAGCAATTTTGCGAGTCCGGTTGTTGGTGTTTCCCCAGTGCCCGCCATCTCAACCTCCCGCGCCTAGCGCTCATGGTAACAGGCGAGTGTATCCCACTTAAAGCGCAGCAGGGCGCGCGGGTGGGTCGAAGATCACAGCTATCCGACGGCTGCCACAACGCGGACAACGTAATCGTTCCGACAAGCTGGCAAGCGGAAAAGCACGACCGCGAGTACACACCAGCGTCTCGACATCCAGTTCGCACCTGAACAGGCAATCGCGCACGCGCTTCATGCCGTCGCGCTGACCGTGCGCGCAGCGCATGTGGACACGCCAGTTGAGATTCCACGCTTCGCCAAGAGTTTCGACCGGCATAGAACAAAAAGTGAACAGCAGGCGGCCAATGTCAAGCAACAACTAAGGCACGCCGACGTGAAAAAGATCAGGGGAGCCTGTTAGCCCTCAACAATGAATTCCTCCAACACGCGGCGGCAGAGTGTGTCCGGATTTCGTTCGCCACGCTGGGCGAGTGCGATGATCTTGGAGGCAACGAGCACGGCGACCTTGTCATGAGGCGTGCGCGACAAGCTCATCCGCTCGCACACCGCATCCATGGCAGTGCCCATCGCTCTGACGGTTTCAGGATCGAAGGATTGTTCTCGAAGATATGGTGTAATCGGCATCGAATCCGCCCCCCCCCCCGGCCTCAACTTTGTAGAGGCTGAATGTGACGCACCGGCCGATCTTTGGCGAGGGAAAAATACCACCTGACCGCGCTTGGAAGTGCGCGAAGAGGTGCGTGCGCGACGCGTCGCTATATTTTGTTACCAGGTAACGAGGTCAGACGCGTTCCAGTAACGGGGAGGCAACTAGGTGCTATCGCGTAGAAGTAACCGTTACGCCGACCGTTACTCGTTTCGATTGTAGATCGGCCAATGACGCCCTTGACCGCTAAGGCTGCTCGGGATCGTCGGTCGCACTGCGAGGCTGTCGGCCGATCAGGGCCGCGTCGGAGGCGCTGTGCGCAACAAAATCAGCGGTCCGGTGTTCAGCCAGCCGCAACCACGCTTCCGCCATTGCGAGGAACTCGGCGCGCTCATCGGCATGTCGCGCGCGCTGGGCGGCTTCCAAACACTCGGCGGCGCGCAGGCGATACTCCGCAGTTTTTTCCATTTTGTTCCGCCTCCCCTCAGGCTTAGCCCGCATTCGAAGAATTGCCTTGCCCAATATTCGTTCCGGCGAGTGAGCCCCTCCCCAGCGATTGCGGCGAGGTGCCGCGCGGCTAGGGCGCAAAGCGCGACTTCGAGCCGGGACACAATCATTGATATCACTTTCGATCATTGCAAACGGCGAAGCTCTTACCGATCAGGTCCAGCACGCCGTACAGGTCCGTTTTAGGAGGTAATGAGGCGGTCCCCAGGGCTCGCCGCTGTCGGACATAGGGGTGTCGGCACGCAGCCTGTCCGCCGTTCTGTGCCCTCTGGGGAATGTGTTGCAAAATTGCAACAATTCCGGGTGCTTGACCACGCCCGCGTGTCGGACGTATCATCAAATTCCTAATCGCACCGCAAGCCTCGGGCACGATCGAGGCGGAAACCCGGCGATGAACAAAATGTTCAATCGCGGGTCCGCTGTCGTGCGAGCGGACTCCTGACCAGGAGACCGCAAATGGCCAAAGCTACAAACTCCACTCCACGTCGCAAGAGCATCGATCTGTCGACAGCTGAACAGGATCTCGGTCCTGTCCACAGAATCAAAGCTGAGTCCCTGCGAAATTGGCTTGATGATTATCTCAGCAAGAAGAAGGTGCGATTAGGCAGCGGCTCGGGCGAAGGATTCGAGCTAATAGAAGATGAGCGCATCGCGCATCGTTACATCGCCATCGGAGGCAACGTTTTTCGTTTGTCGGTGAGGATGATGGCGACGATTTGGCACGACTAACGCTCCATGGCGCCGAGAAGGGCGGGCCACGCTGGCCCGCCCCCTACCTCAAAACGGCGACACCGTCGGCAGCCACGATCTTCTCGACGTGCTCAGCCCATTTTGTCAGGATCGTGCGCTTCAGGTCGAGCGGATAGCCGTGCGAGTAGCCGGCCGTGACGCTGCCTCCGTCAGAATGGTTCAGGGCCAAGCCGCGCTCCCATTCTGAGTAGCCCTGGTTTTCAAGCCACGTCGCGATCGTGTGGCGCCATGCGTGGAATTGCAGGTCCTTCGGCGCGCCGTGATCGACCAAGCTGCGGACCAGCTTGCGTCCGTGAAACTGGCCACGGCCAGCTTTCGTCATATGGACGGGCAAGTTCGGAAAAATGTTCTCGCAGTTGTCGTCACGCTTGGATTGGCTCTTGAGAATCCGCTGAGCCAGCGGCGGTAGCGGCGTCAGATAGACCCTGGCCTTGCTCGTGCTCTTCTTGCGTTTGATCTGATCCGACGGCGTCGTCCACAGTGTCGGATCGGCTGGATCATCGAGGTCACGTCGTCGCATGCTGGCGAGAGCGGTCTTGCGCGGCGCGAGGAGGATCAGCAGTTTCATGAACGCGCCGTCACTCCCGCCGATCTTGTCGGCCGCCTTCCACGTCGCCTTGATCTCGTCGTCGGTATAGACCCGATCACGTTGCCGCTTCTCGATCTTGATATTGTCGATGCCCCGGATGACCGGGCTGGACGTGTACTCCTCGTCGAACGCCCAGCGCCACAGCTTCTTCAGCCAGGCGCGGGTGATCGCGGCCTTGTAGACGTGCCCGTCGGAAATGAATCCGCGCAACAGGCTGCGAACGTCCGACGGGGGGATGTCGTCGATCGGACGTTTCAACCAACCGGCGCAGTTGCGCTTCAAAATTCGCTCGGTCTGGTCCCACGTGTGCTGCTGCGGTTTGGCGTAGTGCTCGATGAACTGGTCGACGACGTATTCGAAGGTCGGCTTGGGCTTCTCCTGCTCGGCGGTCGCTGGTCGTCGGGGATCGATTCCATCGTTGGCTAGGGCCCGATAGGTGCGTGTCGTCTCGCGCGCCCAGGAGATGTTGGCGTCTTCCTTGCCCTCGCTGTCGGCGACCACTTCGCCGTAGCGGCCGATCGCGTGCGATATCCATTTGGAATTCAGCTTGAACGTCGCGCGGAACGTCTTCGTGCCGCCGCTGGAGACCAGGAGGGACAGGCCGCGACAGCCTTCATCCCAGAACAGTTCCTGGCCCTCCTTCGGCAGCTTCAGTTTTTTCGAGATCCACAGGTCCGTAAACGTCCGGACGTTCTTCTTCGAGCGGGTGCGCTCGGTGCCGGCCTTGGTGAGGCCCTTCCTGACCAATCGTACGCGGTCCAACATGTCGTGCCCTCATGCAAAGCGTATGCATATTTGAGGACTATCATAAACGCCCATGTGCGCCAATCCATGTCAATGGCCGTTTCGGCAAACCATTGAACTAAAATGCATTTTTATGCATTTCAAAAAGGGAAGCCCTTGAAAAACAAGGCGTTTGGTTATGACTGAAAATCACGGTGTCGGTGGTTCGATCCCGCCCCTGGGCACCATTACATTTTTGCATACCTACACATAGAGTCTAAAAGGCATTTTATTTCAGGTGTTTGATGCCCTTTCGGGCACGCATAGCAACACACTCGAAAACATGACTTCGCGGGTATTTGCGGGTACATTTTTGCGGGTAGGTAGTGACGTATGCTGGACGTACCCGCATGTTCCTGTCGCACTTCGCCATCACGAAGGCCCGGCCGAAGGACAAGCCCTACAAGCTCGCCGACGGCAACGGCCTGTACCTCCTCGTCCAGCCCGGTGGTGGCAAGCTGTGGCGCTTCCGGTACCGGTTCGCCGGCAAGGAGAACATGCTTGCGTTCGGGGTGTACCCGGACGTCTCGCTCTCCGACGCGCGCGAGAAGCGCGATCAGGCGCGGAAGCTGCTCGCCGCGGGCATTGATCCGTCCTCACGGCGCAAGACCGACAAGGCCGCTGCGTTTGTCGCGGCGCGCAATACGTTTGGTGCGGTTGCTGACGAAGTGCTGGCCAACAAAGAGGCGAACGATGCTGCCGCATCGACGCTCGACAAGAATCATTGGCTGTTGAAAGAACTTGCCGCTCCTCTGGAAAAGCGGCCGATCGCAGAAATCACGGCTGCCGAAATTCTCCAACTACTCAAACGGATCGAAGTCAGTGGTCGACGGGAGACCGCACGTCGGTTGCGCGGCCTAATCGGCAGCGTGTTTCGCTATGCGATCGTGACCCTGCGTGCGAATGGCGACCCGACCGTCGCGTTGCATGGAGCATTGCTCGCGCCCAAGGTTCAGCACCGCGCGGCGATTGTTGATGAACGCAGACTCGGCGGTCTGATGCGTGCGATCGATGAGTATGACGGCTGGCCTACCGTCACCGCTGCGCTGAAATTCACTGCGTTGACATTTGCCCGTCCGGGCGAAGTGCGCGGCGCGAAACGCGCTGAATTCCATTTAGAGAACGCCGTGTGGCGCATCCCTGAAGAACGCACAAAGATGCGAAAACCACACGAGGTGCCCTTGTCGCGACAGTCGCGTGAAGTGCTCCAGAACATTTGGTCGCTGTCGGATAACGGGGAGTTGGTGTTTCCGTCGATCCGATCCAATCGCAAGCCCCTCTCCGAAAACGCATTGAACTCGGCGCTGCGCCGGATGGGCTATACGAAGGAGGAGGTCACGGCGCACGGCTTCCGGTCATCGGCGAGCACGATCCTGCATGAGCGAGGATTTGCACCACACGTGATCGAAGCTGCGCTGGCACATCAAGACGAGAACGAAGTCAGACGGGCCTACAACCGCGCACAATACTGGCCAGAGCGCATTCAGCTCATGCAGGCCTGGGCTGACCTCTTGGACGAATTTCAGAGGGCGAAGTAGAGCGAAACGAAAACCTGGCCGGACTCCGCGCGATCCTGGACGAGCATCGAAGCGGGGCCGGACAGATTTGTCGGATGACTTCTTCTTACGTAACGATCTATCCAGAAACATGATTCCATAAATAGGCTGCCGTTACCTTCCATCCTTTGCGTCGAAGCCAATCAACAAATTCCTTGTTCTTTACATATTCCCAATCCTTATTCTTAAGAAGGCGTGCGATTTCCTTCCGAATGTATTCGTCGCTCTCTTTGCGCTCCACAAGGTCTTGAATATATTGGCGACCTGCCTGATCCAAACCCCGGCCCATTGTTCACTCCTCATAGGAAGTTTGCTATTTTTGACGGATGACTTAGGAGGGCAAGCGAGTTTACGGCACTCGCGATACGTTTAAAAGTGCTTGTGATAGCCAAAATTTATGACCCTTGAGGGGTTGTCATATGCGCTACCGCCAGAAAGCATGTTTCGGTCAGGTACATGCACAGCCTGCGTGCCTACTGGGCGGGGACGTTCGGGCGAACGAGGCGAACCGCAAAGCCGTTGCATGCCTTCCCGCTTATCGGCAGCCGTCCGACGGTGAGGTGCTCGCCCTTTGAGAAGGCTTCACCAAGGGTCTCGACAGGCGTAAGAAACAAAGTCTGGACCGAAGATGCAAAGACCCTTCGCTTGAAATATATCGGCGATGCATCGCACGAGGCGAGCGCACCATTTCCGGGGTGCCGGATTTGCGGTGTGTTAGGACGGTTGAATTGGTCAGGGACGTGACGGGAGGTGAAGATGGGATTGTTCGGTTTCGGTAAGTCGCGAGAGGAGAAAGAACCCGAGGAAGAGCATCCTTTGGTTCGCGCCTTGAAAGAAGGCGGCGACGTGGCTGAACGAGCATTTGATGTTCTGCAAGGCAAGCTTGGGCCTATATTTCGCACGGGGGGATCAGACGCAGTCACGGCGTTCTGTGAATTTTATGATATTACTTGCGAATCTGGAAATCCCGACAGCGCAAGGCGTTTCGCGGCGCGTTTTTTGCCGCTGCTGCCCGAAAGAGATAGGAAGAACGCCGAGCACCGATGTGGTCTCGACGGGTCGCCTGGCTCCGAAGCTGCGCAATACCTCAAGAAACGGGAAGAAGCGTTAAACGATCTGGCGAATACCATGCAAAGCGTCGGATTGTTTGACATGGTGGCTGAAACTCTCAAAAAGGAGTTGGAGGCCGAGATGCGGGCCGGAGGTGCGAGCGGGCGACAGAGATACGTGGAAACGTGCGCGAGGTTGGAGCAGAAAGGTACGCTTGCGGAGCTTCGGAAATTCGAGCGAACGTATTTCCCCATGCTGCCGCGTGCCGATCGTGATCTGCTTTTACGCGACATGGTACAGAACCTCAAAGGTGACCCGGAGTTTATTCGTACAACCCGCGGACTCGATGAACGAGCTGTCCTAACCCTCGTTGAGAACAGCCTGTTAGCTGAGGAGTAGAAAGAGCCCTCGTTATCTTCAGCGCCTCTTGGAGTCTACTTCAGTTCAATGGCAGAGCGGCAACCGGCGTTGAGAGCCGGATTTGTTGGTGTGATCATTGTGATCCTGTGCCGAAGAATCGCCGCCGTCCTTCCGCGAGCGCAATACGATTTTGCACCGCCCGGCGCCGTATGAAATCGGTAATGTTTGCAAGACTACGTCGAACCAGTCTCCTGATTGATGTGGAAACGCCGCGCCGATCGGGAGCCAGAAGTCGCTCTGGTCTTCGCGCTTGATGACCATGAAGGCGCTATACGACGGCTGCTAGTTGGCCATGGTCGGCCTGCTATCACGTCGGTGGATCAGTACTCATCGGCGCGCGGCCGCCGCGAGTTCGAGGAGCTTCGGAGAAATCGATCCCCCGCTTGTGCGGCACCTCGGTAGCGACAAGAAGATCGCCGCCGCCTTCTCAGCGGCTCAAAACATCTCGAAACTTCTTCATCCTGCGATCCTGTAGCCTCGCTGCCCGGTTCATCGTCCCTGTTCCTGCGCAGGGAACAAACCGGACAATTCGTGTGCTTACGATACTCGTCATACCGCGTCTATGTAGACGGCGGCCAAACGGTGTATAATTCCCTTCATAAACAAACGCGCTTATGGAGAGGCCAAAACAGAAAACGCAAGATGCTAAAAAGGGAATTTATGAATCTTCGTACGGCCGGTTTGAAACGGTCGAGATTGATGCGATTGATCCGAAAGATATTCAAAGAGGTGATAGGGCATTTATTGTTACCGAGAGCGGAAATCGCTACATGCTTCGACGCTCGAAGAGCAACAATGATGCCTTGATGGTCTACAACGAACGAGAAGGAGCGTTTTCCCCCGAAAGCGGGCGAATCCTCGGCGTACAAAAAGGCAAACCACATCTGGCCCAGAAGGGCAGGCCGTTCAATGCCTTTAGTATTGACGATATCGAAACAATGACCGGCCAAGAATTTAGATCGACACCAGTGACGCAAATCATAGTAATTCGTGGAGCTGATACGGCTGTACATTCCAATTCATACCAGCCTTCAGCAAGCTCCTGGGGCAGTTCCTTGGCCAAGTTTCTTGGAAAAGCCGCGCGCGGACGAAAGAGCGATATCGAAGAAGGGAATCGTTGAGGCAAAGCTCGCTTGCTGGCGCCCAGGCGCCCTGAGGAATCCTCAGAAATTGCACTTTCCAAATGCGCCCGCACATCCTATCATTGCGTGTATTGTCTGGGAGGGGCCGCAATGTCTGGCACGCACGAGTCGGATATTCAAATTGAGATCGCAAATCGGCAACTCGAAGGGAGGAGTGCACAACGTACACCATGCGTGATCGTAGTCGATTCGTCGATTTCGATGCAGGACAACGATGCAATTGGTGAAGTGAACCGCGGCCTAAGAGATTTTGAAGCTGACCTGAAAGCTGACGCGATTGCGAGGGATCGCGTACGCGTATTGGTCATACGCGCCGGCGGCGATGTCTCGGTTGCCAGAGATTGGACTGACGGCAGTGACTTTAGAGCTCCGTCATTGAGTGCCGGCGGAAGTACGCCGTTAGGCGAAGCAATGAAGCTGGCTCTCGAACAATGTGAAGACCAGATGGCGCGTATCGTGGCAAGTGGCAACACTTGTACATTGCCCTACATTATCCTACTCAGCGATGGGGAGCCGAACGACAAAGATTGGGAAGAGGAGGCGAAGGCATGCCGCCGCGCGGAATCAGCTGCTAACGTTTTTATAATGCCGTTTGGAACCGAGTCCGCCACAATGTCGAAACTTCAAGCGTTTACAAATAATCATGCCTTTTTGCTGAAGGGCAATTCGTTCAGGGAATTCTTTCGCTTCGTTGCGCGGACAATGCGCACCGTCACGCGCTCCAAGCCGCGCGAAAGACTGCGACTTCAGCTTCCACCTACAATAGAAATTCCGACGTGAGCGCGATGGCAATGCGCATTGCGGAGCTTTGCTATGCTATGGCGCACAGCTGGAGCTACCGTAACAGGTAGTTCGCATATTGCAGACGGTAGCGAAGGCCAGGACAGATTTCACATCGCGACCTGCGGAAACCGTCTGGTCGCCGTTGTTGCGGACGGCGCCGGCAGTGCTCGTTACGCATCGGAAGGCGCAACGATAGCTATCGGAACGTTGACTGAAGCATTTTCCGAAGCGATTCTTAGAAAAGATTGTCCATTAGACGAATGCTCACTGCGGGCGCTTGTTGCAAAATCTATTTTGGCAGCGCGGAGTGAAGCCTCGGAGGCAGCCAAACGAATCGGCGCGACGCTCGCTGAATTTAATTCGACGATTATGGGCATACTCACGGATGCCTCCGGAGGCCTGTTATTTCACATAGGCGACGGTGCTGCCGCGGTTGTGGATATTGCTGGATGTGCTGTTATCTCCCCGCCGGAGAATGGTCAATTCACAAGCGAGACCTTTTTCTACACAGAAGAAGAGTGGTTGGAGCATTTGCGGATGACGGCATTTGTGGCACCCAGCAGTGTCCTGCTAGCGACCGACGGCGCAGCATGCTTTGCATTCGATGATGGGTACCAACGACTTTGCGGGAAGTTCTTCGAACCTTTGGGTCGCGCCCTTAAAGTGGCTTCAAATGGGGATGATTTTCTAACGGGATTACTCACACGCGACGACGCCGTTACGGCAAGCGATGACGACAAGACGTTGGTTTGGGCCACACTTGAACCGTGATGGTAGCGATGTCTGATCCGGCACTCTTTGCGCACGACCAATCGGGAACGCGAATAGCCGTAAAATTGGGGCCTGTCATCGGTTCGGGTGGGGCTGGTGTTGTCTTTCGTGATGCCTCTGATTCCGGATACGCCATTAAGCTTTATGAGAGCAGAGAAAAAGCAAATAGCCTTAAAGCGAAACTTGAGGCGATGATCCGAAATCCGCTTCCGTGGGCGCGCGCGACCTCGCACGGACGGGTGTATGTCCAACTCGCTTGGCCAACCGACCTGATCGAACTTGATGATGGTCAGATTGTCGGAGTGCGCATGCCATACTTGCCGAGTAACGAATCCGATGATGTTGAATTCCTTTTGAGGCCGCACACACGCCGTGAACACATGTTGGACGAGCGTTTCGCTCTGCGGATTGTAGCTGCTGGCAATCTTGCTGCGCTGGTCGATAAACTTCATGCCGCGGGCTACTGCATGCCTGACCTTAAACCTGCGAATATTCGTATTTATCGTGATTCGAGCCTACTTGCCGTTTTCGATTGCGATGGAATGGGTGTTTTTGGGGCGGGCGGACGTAGGTTTTTGGCTGGAGAGGCGACTCCTGAATACATGGCCCCGGAAGCCAAAGGAGATCCGGGAGTGGCGGGTGCTTCGGGGCCACCCCAAGATCAGTTTGCGTTGGCCGTAACTATCTTTCAGTTGATGAACGAAGGCCTGCATCCATTCCAAGGAGTTCCAATCCCGGGCATGGCTGTGCCACATGACAACCAACAGCGGATTGACCTTGGGTTGTACCCGCATGGGCGACAATCGCTCGCAAATATGAAGTCGAATTTGCAAAGCCTTCACCCCTGGTTTGAGGAGAGAACCGTCGACCTGTTCGAACGTGCATTTGGAAAAGCTAGCGGTCGTCCCACCGCCGCGGAGTGGTCGGAACATCTACGGGAATTGGCCCCAGGAAGTAGTTTGGGTCTTCGAGCATGCCCTGAGGGGTCAGGCCACTTGCATTTTTCCAAGGGATGCGGGCATTGCGAACTGAAGAAGAGACTCGGTCATTATCCGTGGGATATACCAGAGACAGGCCAAATAGGAATTGGCTCGCAAAGGGTTACGCGAGCCAGCTTAGCGGCAGGAGCGATACAATCAACCATAGTTACGGCTCTTTCAAGATCGGCGTTGGCTGCTGGTGTGTCGAGCGGCAGCGGGGCGCATTTGGGACGCGTAACGCCGCAAGGGGTGCCAGTTTCGAAAGCGCCTATGTCAGCGACGAATGCCGGCCCCGCAGGAAGTGCGACCTCATTGGTCCCGCCCGTATCCCCTTATTCGCCTCCAAGTCCGCCGGGGCCGCCGGGCGGCGGTGTAATTTTCGGCGCAATGGTCTTTGGGGTGGTCGGCATAATTGCCGCGCTCGTATATTTAGCCCCGTCAACTCCGTCCAGTCCTACCAATCCTAGACCGCAGCCGCCTATCGAGGCCCCGAGGTCACCGGCGCCTCCGCCTCCACCGGCTCCGCCTAGCAATGTTCCATCCGAGGAGACTGGCAATGCTGCTTGGAGAGAGGCAGAACAATACTTCAATAGACAGGATTATGCCCGGATGATTTCTGCCGCGCAAAAGGCGATTAATATTTGGTCGTCACTACCAAACAGGTATGATCCGAGAATAAAGCGCAAGCTCGCAAGAGCGCATGCACAGATCGGAGTGACCGCGAGTGATCGGAGCACAATATGTGCAAATTTGCAATCGGCACGTGGCCTATTTTCAGAATTGGGAGATCAGGAGTGGGTATCAAGGGCGGAGGGTAGTTTGCGGCAGAAGGGATGCATAGCGAGTACACCTCCACCTCCGGCTCAGCGAAGGCCATGTGGACCATATGAGACGTGGGCGAGCAGCGGGTGCTCTCCGCCATACGGTGGGCCACCTACAGGGAGGCCTATAGGGCGACCAGTCGATATCGGAAGGCCTGTCATCATTGGGCGATAAGGCTATCCTAAGGCCGCTGAGGACAACGTGAGTGTAACTGCGATAGTCCGTCATTGGCACGAAGCCACTGGACGGCACCCCTAAAAGGGGGGCTCGCAAGTGGCAACACGACTATGGGCCGCGGCTGGACTACGAGACGGGAGAAAAGATAGAAGTAGATTATTAGAAGATGAACTAACAACTTGCCGAAGGCCCAAGATATCTTCATACCAAAAGAAGGGCCAATAAAAACGATGAAGGTGACGCAACTGAAGCCAGCCCGCAGTATGGTGCAATTTGCAGGTATTAGAAAAGAGCCGCCAAGTGAAGCGGCTCTGATGCGATCATATGCGCGATCGTTAAAGGCGTTCAGGCCTTGGCGCCGAGGACACCATCGCGGACTAACGACAACGCATCGTCAAGAGAGTCGACACGTGCGTTGGCCAGTTCTTGACTGAGGAGCTGCGGCTCCTCGTCATCGACGGTCGTCGCAATCATCGAGACGCCGAAGCCACCTTCCGACAACTGGGCGAGCTCGATGGTGTAATACTCGACGACCTTCCGGACGACGGGTGCGGTGGCCATCATCGGCCCCGTCGGGACGCGGGCGGTCGCTCGGCACGTTCCGGTTCATCTTCCTCGATTTCCCGGAGGACCAATTTGCCGTCGAGCGGAAACGCCTGCAGCATCACGTTGAGACCCTTGCCATCCTTGTGGGGGAAGGCGAGGCCGAGGTTGAGCCAGAAGTCATCCTGACCTTCGCGCCGGATGACGGAAAACGCGCGGTGCGTCGGCATCTTCGGTTGCTCTTTGTCCGCCATGGAACACTCCTTTGAGCGGTTGCACTCTCCTGCGTGGGCAGGCGTCAGGGACGCACGGCCTGACACCTGCCAGCGCGGATTGCGGCTCCAAGGAAATGGCGGGACTACCCACACGGTACCGCCGGGTGGCGAACCGTCAAGGCGGCATGCAATAGCCGAACTAGATGAGCCGGACGTCGCGCCCGGCACCGTCCTGCCAGGAATGCGCCAGCGGATCGAAAGAGGAAATCTCGTCACGTGTGAGAAAGAAGAACAGAGACCCACCGGGACTGTGCGGGACTCGGAGCTTGCGAAGCGCCGACATCATCGACTGCTTGCGGAACTCGTCGGTGGTGATCGTGAGAACACGAAATGCTTTCCATCCGAACTGTCGTTCGTGCTGCTTGGCGACATAGGCGGTGAGATAGGCGCGCATCTTTCGCTCGAAACTCGTCTGCGCGAGGTCGCTGCGCACGACCGGCATGGTGCCGCGGTCGATCTCGACCACGAAACAGCGGCGCGAGCCATCGGCGAACATCAGGCCGAAGGCGAGGTCCGGTATGACGTTGACATCGTGCAACACACCCTCGTGCGAAAGTTTGGCCCGAAGCGTGAACGGGCTCCTGGCGTTGACGCGTTGATCCGGAAATGCTGCGGCGAGTTCGTCGGGGTGCATGAGACGTAGGTCGGTGCGATTACGCGTCGCGCATTGCAGCGAGACGTAGAAATCCATGATCTCAAGCTGGTGTTCGATGAACGGCCGACCGGCTTGCCGATTCTTGCGGCTCCATTCGACATTAGCAAAATCAACGCCGTCGCGTTCGATCAAGAGCCGGGCGCCGCGGTCGGCGAGCGCGTAGACGATCGGAGCTGAACCCGACGTGGGATAGTAGTCGAGCTGCGCCCGTGGTCGATCGACATAACCCGCATGGAAGAGCCGCGAGAGGCGATCATTGGTGCGATCGAGCGAGCGGTCGACAAGAGCCGCAATGTGGGTAGACCGCAAGAAGCGATGACGTGCCAAATGGCGCACGATCGTCACGTCGTCGTCGGTGACCCGAAAGGCGGGCGGTTCCGACGCACGGCGGAACCGCGGCCGACGAGAAGATTGCGTGACAGCCAATTCGCTCATGCGGGAATTATAGCAAGCACGTGGAGCTGATCGAATGCGAGCCTGACGGCGCAAGCAAAATTGATCGCTAGCGCACGCGCGCACATTTGGATTCGCGGACGCACATTCGCAAACATGCTGCTCGTGTCCGAAATACGAAGCGCGGTCTAGTTGGACGTCCTCTCAACAGAGGACATGTCGATGACGATCAGCCGCGCGCTCTACAGCAACCGAACTGACGAATGGCCGACGCCGGTGGAATTCTTCGAGCTGCTTCATGGCGAATTTCAATTCTCGCTCGACCCGTGCGCGACACCCGACAACGCGAAATGCCCGCGTTTCTTCACCAAGGAGGACGATGGGCTCCGGCAGAGTTGGGGGAAGCACCGCGTGTTCTGCAATCCTCCCTATGGCCCGCTCATGCGGCAGTGGGCGGAGAAGTGCTTTCGCTCCGCCCAAGCAGGCGCGCTCGTGGTGTTGCTCGCCCATGCGCGCACTGACACCCGCTGGTTCCATGATTGGGTGTACGGCAAGGCGTCGGAAATCCGTTTCATGCGCGGTCGGTTGAAGTTCGGCGATGGCCGTCAATCGGCACCGTTTCCGTCACTGGTCGCGGTCTATCGGCCGCGCTGCTTGGATCGTGCCGGTGGACGAAATGGAGGCCGCCGACTGAGGCGATCTCTCTAACGCACCGTTGCGCGCGTGCGTGGCGTAGGCATTTCGATTTGTCTTAGGCCGTTGGCGAGCAGAAGCCACGCTTGCGCGGCCGCAACCAGCTTGCGCCGGTGGCGAGGTTCGCGTTCGGCTTGCTCCAGTTTCTGTGCGGCGCGCTTCCGGCACTCGGCGGCCCCAGGCATCAGCATCTCCGGTTCTTGGTAATGCGCACCTTGCGTCTACCCGAGGTCGATGACCGCGCCATCGTCGGTCTGTCGAACCCAACGACGGGGAGCTGTGACGGTCCAAGCGCCAAGCCCAAAGGAAAT
>Ga0351931_1057_pt1 | contig 22780 bp, 12 predicted proteins | sample BONcelT113001E11_FD_205818 | JGI IMG/M metagenome (GOLD analysis project Ga0351931, IMG submission 205818) | Enriched cells from coal bed in the Powder River Basin, Montana, United States - BONCAT cells T11 rep2 HSBNCT.T11.300.1.E11 ... | reverse complement strand
GGGTAACCGCACAGACCATGCGTTGCTCCTTTGCAGCCGGTCTACCGGCGAGGATTCCAGCGCACTGATGCCTGCTGTTGTGTGTGCCTCTTTGCTAGGGCAAAGCCTGACACTAGCGGCTCTGGAGGAAGTGCTTCACCGCTCCAGCATTATGATTAGGCTTGGGCAGCTGACTGGAATGTTCCTGCATGAAGCAAGGAATCGCTTCGACCATCTGAATTTCGCCCTGCTTAATCTGCAGCTCATCGTCTCGGAGAACGAACGCGTTGGTGTTTCCAATGCCCGCACGCAGGCATCAGCAATCACGAAACAAATTGAGCGGGTTATTGACATCACTAAGCAAACAGGACAACTGATGGAGGAATGGTTTAGTCTCTTGTCACGTGGCGATGAGCGCTTTCTTACCTGTGATACACTTCTGAGCGACGCGATTGAAGTGCTGCGACCGCGGGCGGAGCAAGACCGGATCATACTTGACTTGGAAGTCTCGAGGGATGTTACGCGGGCACCTCTTGTTCAGAAGGCGCTCCGCCAAGTACTCATCAGCGTGGTCCTTCACTCTATAGGTGACGTCGCCCTCGCACGAAGGGGCAAACAAAATGACGTAGGAAAAGTGGTCATTGTAGCTCGGTACGACTCGCAATCACAGGTACTCGAGATTAGAGTTGCAGACAATGGACTTGGCGTCCATCGCATGCACTGGGACAGTGTATTCGAGGCTGGCTTCTCCACGCGCGCCGACGACTCAGGCTTGCAGCTGTGGTTCGCACGGCTGATCGCGGAATCATTGGGCGGGCAGCTCCTCATCGAAGACAGCATCATGCTCGGCGGTACGACCTTTTTGCTCAGCATACCAGCGGAAGGCGCGACTTGATCGATCCCTGAGCGAATGAGGAGATTCGGGTATGCAGAGAACACGAATCCTGATTGTGGACGACGACCAAGTGGCTGCTATTGCACTTGCCCGGTATCTGGAGGCGGTCACTGGGTACCAGGCAGATGATGCTGGCAACGCGGCGGAGGCGATCAGTCTGATGGCAGTAGAACGCCAGTATGCAGCCGCGGTCATCGATCTGGTACTGCACCTTGAAAGCGGTTTGGATGTGGCACGCTCCATCAAACGACTTAGTCCGAGCACGATGGTGATTCTCGTGAGCGGCGCAAATGCCTTTGGGTCCTTCGCCGTCGAAGCAATGGAACGCGTGGTGGACTACAGGTTGTGCCGCCCCATAGATGTAACTGAGCTTGTCCAACTTATTCGCAGTGCCGATGATACTTCTTCGTCATCTCACAGATGCGCCAGCTTGGAGTGAAGATATGCCCGCCTCAACTCCTGATGAAATCGGAATACTCGTGGTTGACAATAACCGGGAATACTGTGAGGAGTTGGCTGTCTGGTTAAGAGGGCAAGATTCCAGATACCGAGTTGATATTGCCACGAATGAACTGGAGGTATCTGGCCTATTAGCGGAGAAGGGAGAATACACAGTAGCCCTCGTTGATCAGGTGCTTGCGCCGCCCGCAGATGGCCTGACAGCGATGCGCTCCATCAGGAAACGATACCCCAACACGGCAGTTATCATGTACACAGGCTGGGGAATTATGCGTCAACGCGAATCAGCGCTGGCTGCGTTGCGGGAGGGAGCAGATGCTTATCTCTCAAAGCCCACTGATCCAGACGAGCTCCTGCTGCTAATCACAAGGGCAGCAGAACGAAAACTTGAAACACAACTCGACGCCGACAATCTGTCGGATGCCGCCAAAACAACCAGTTTGTCAGGAGCACTTAGCATGAACTATCAGACCGGATTTGCACATCTGAGACAATGCCTGACCCATCGTGCGCCTGAAATACTGAGCGCCCTCTCAACCCTGGAAGACCGCTTTCACAAGAACGAACGCGCTGAGCGGATTTTTGGTGATACACGGGAAACGCAGAGTGAGCATGCGAAGATCATCTACGCCTTAAATGAGCTAGCCCTCGAGCAATGTGGCGTCGGCTTCAATGATCTCTGCATGGGAAAGCAACCGGTGCCGAAGGAACAACAGACTCAAGAACCTAATGAGATCATCGAAACGCTGCATCGCATCGAGCAGAAGCTAGACCAGGGCCGCGCAGAGGATCGCCAGGCTGCCGCACAGATACTCGATGCCATCAAAGCACACGAAGTTCCCGATACTGAAGTTGCCCAGATGGTCAGCGAACTGCGCGCCTGGACCAAAACCATCGAGCAAACCGGGCTCCCCATGAAGCCGGAATTACAGGATGCATTGAAGGCACTCACCGAGCACTCAGGCAGCGCTTACCAATACCTCCAACTAGCCCTTCCGATCATCCCCGGCATCTTGAGCTACAATGTGGAACTCGGCAGCCAACATCAGGCTGACCTGCGAGCCATCTGGGATCGCATCCGGAAACGATTTGGAAGGAAACGAACAAAGGGAGATGGTGAGTCTGCTGATTCAGAGCCACTCTACGGTGCAGGCAAACGCTGGGCGGTGCTGGTCGGCGTCAACGAGTACGACGACAAGGCCAACTACGGTCGGCTGCACGTCTGCAGAAAGGACGTCCATGCGGTGCGGGATCAGCTTATCGCTGGTGGCTTCGATGCGGCGCGCATTCGTCTGCTGACCGACGATACGTCCGAGTTACCCACGCGCGACAACATCCTGGTCGCGCTCAAGGCCGTTGCCGATGCCACCGAGCCGGACGACCTGCTGTTGTTCTATTACAGCGGTCACGGCGATGAAGATGGCGGCGAATCGTACTTGGTGGCCCGCAACGGCCGGCGGTTGGTGTTGCGTGATACCGCTGTACGAGTCTCACGGGTCAAGGAAATCATGGAAGAGGCGCCGGCCCGCGCCAAAGTGATCATCCTGGATGCGTGCCACTCCGGCGCGGACATCGGCGGCAAGGGGCCCAAGCCGATGTCCGCGGAGTTCATCCGCCGGGTTTTCGAGCAGGCCGCCGGCATGGTCATCCTCGCTTCATGCACTCAAGGGCAGTTGAGCTACGAATGGCAGGCCCAGGAGCGCAGCGTTTTCACCCACTTCATGCTGGAAGCGTTGAAAGGCGAAGCCGACCGGGATGACAAAGGGTTCGTCACGGTGCAGGACACCAACCGGCACGTGGTGAACGGCGTCAAGCTGTGGGCCAGCCAGCGCAATGTCAGCCAGACGCCGACGCTGGAGTATCGCGCAGCCGGTGATATAATCTTGACCCGTTATCAATCGCCTACCTGAGGAGCCCATTTTGTCGCTCAAGTTCTATCTGCCCAACTTCGAAGACCTTGTTGACCCGGAATACGACTTCATCAATGATCGTCCATCGCCGAAACGCGGGGATCGCTATGCTCATGATCGCTATGCACACGAGTTCTTCGGCGACGAATCGATTTTCGACGGCGTCCTGATGTCGAAAACTGTAGTGACGCCGAGCATCGAAAAGCGCATCCGCAAGGAGGGCGGCGTCCACGCTTTCATGCGGCTTGATCGCAAATACCCAGTCATGGGCGATTGTGGAGCCTTCACCTATCGCGAGCAGGCGGAGCCACCCTACGCGACTGACGAGATCCTGGATTACTACCAATCGCTCGGGTTCGACTACGGCGTCTCTATTGATCATCTCATCTTCAGCGGTTTCCCGCTGGAGGAGCAAGAGCGGCGTTGGCAACTAACGCTGCGCAATGCGGAGGACTTTCTGCGGCGGCACGGGGAGAAGGGCTGCTCGTTCGTCCCGGTGGGTATTGCCCAGGGGCCTACACCCGAGCGTTACGCCGCCGCCATTCGCCGTCTCGTGGAGCTGGGCTACTCGCACCTTGCCCTGGGCGGCTTGGCCCGCAGCTACGACAAGGATATCCGCCAAGTGTTGGAGGCGGTATCGCCGGAACTGCCGACCGGTACAGAGCTGCACTTGTTCGGGGTTGCCAGGCTGTCGCTGATCCCGGACTTTCTGCGCTACGGCGTGACATCCGCCGACAGCGCCTCGCCGATCCGACGTGCGTTTATGGGAGATGGCGGCGACAACTACTGGACTGCGGATGACGAGCGCTACGCCGCCATCCGGGTCGCCGAGGCCACATCGCAACGCAAAAAACGCGGCGTGGATAGCCCGACGGATATCGTGAACGGGAGCCAGCCGGTAGACAGTATCGAGGCCTTGGTCGAGCTAGAACAGGCGGCGCTCTGGAATCTGCGAGCTTTCGATCGCTGTGAGAGTAGCCTAGAGAAGACCCTCGACGCCGTTTTGGGCTACGACCGTTTGTTCGGCGAGGACCGTAATCATGAGCGATTGTATCGCCGCGTGCTGGAGGATCGCCCCTGGCAGAAGTGCGATTGCCCTATCTGCAAAGAGGTTGGGGTTGAGGTAATCATCTTCCGGAGCAACAATCGCAACCGCCGTCGCGGATTCCACAACGCCAGGGTCTTCTACCAACAATTCCGCACGAAAGTCTCAGAGATACAACTGGGACAGTTGATCGCCAATGATCCGCCTCCGCGTCAGCTGGCTTTGGCGTTACAAGAGTAGGCGGTTGGCGCCCGAGTTGCTGACCTGTGAAGCCCGAACTAGGAAATCTTATGGACGAATGGACACTCGATGAGCTGGAACACCCGCCCATGTTGGGCATGTACGTGCGCATCCCCATCGACACGTACGAGCCGAGTGGCGAATTCCGTGACTACCGGATCGGACGAATCACTGGTATTGACTCTCAAGCCCGTGAAATCACGGTCTTGCTGCTTAACTGCGCGCCCGGCGATCCACCGTCCCTGGAAAGCCTGGTCGTACCGCTTGGACGTGCCGAACGGTGTCGTATCATACCCGAAACGGAATTCCAGCAGGTACAGTCGGGCAGGACGGGCAAGGTATTGATCCACGCCTCGGACCACTTCGTGCCTGGTGAACTCCTCGAGTACTTCGTGGAACTGAATGGTCAGACTCAACTGATCAGTGAAGCTAACATGATTGTGTTAGCCCACCGCCAAGCACCGCATCCAATGCAGCAAATGGCCCACTACGAGTTTCATGCTCCGATCTGGCGAGAACGTCGGGACGCTGCCATCGGAAGCTACGCGGAACTCCGCAACGCCACCTTCGGTGTGGAAGATCTCGTAGGCTCGCGCATCATGCTGCTCGCCCATCAGGCCGAAGTAATCGCCAACGCTCTAAGCGATCACGAATGCCGCTTTATTTTGGCAGACGAGGTAGGCTTAGGCAAAACAATCGAGGCATGTGTAATCATCAAAGGGTTGCGACGAAGGAATCCCGACCTGCGGACCTTGATCGTGGTGCCGCATGCTCTACTTCGTCAATGGTACAACGAGCTCAACAACAAGTTTTGGCTCGAATTCAGCACGCTGGACGAATTAGGACAACTGACCAACACAGCGCGGAGTCCCGGCGTGCTGATCAGTTACGAACAGGTCGCCAGGGATGAGAGACTATGGACCTGGCTGTTGACGCACCAGTGGGGGCTGCTGATCGCGGACGAGGCTCACCATCTGCTCCGGCATCCCATCTACGATCGCATTCGATTGATCAGCTCGGACGCTCAACGTGCCCTGATCCTGACTGCCACACCGATCCAACGTCGAGCAGCTGAGTTCCTGGGGTTACTGCGCCTGATGAATCCAAGCCGCTACGACAGAATCGACGAGCAGGCCTTCGCACGCATGCTCGCGAGCCAGGATGTGATCCGCCCAACCGTCGCCTACCTCAGTCAAACACTGAACCCGCGGGACTTCGATGTGGCGGAATTTCGCACGGCCCTACAAGATCTTGCGGCCACTTTGGGCCACGATGGAACATTCACCAAACTAGTCGACCGTCTGCAGCACGCGAACCGACCGCCTGAACAGTTTACGGCTGCTCAGGAGTGCCTGGCCTATGTAAGCGAAAACTACCGAGTTGAGGCGCGCGTAGTGCGTAACCGACGGGCAAATCTGAACCTGGAACTGCCAAAACGCGTGGTCACTGAATCCTACCAATACGTTCCAGGACCGGAGGAACGGGAGGTGCTGTTCGATCTTCATGTCTACGTGGATCGTCACCTGGCAGTGGAACCTGATAATCCAGTGACCCTCGAACTCTGTCGTGTTTTGCTGCACGCAGCGGCGAGCAGCCCACAGGCTCTCGAAGGACTTCTCCAACAGCGTCTGAACCGCCTGAAGTTGGGCAACGTCGGGGTGGAGCCGGATGATGCAGTGCTATCGATCGCTTCGCCCAGACTCGAGCCTGACCGCATACGACGTCTGCTGATTTTGGCCCCCGCGCTACCCGACGAGAGCAAGGCCGTGACCGATTTGCTGCGCACGGTGGGGCGCTGGCGCACAGCCACCACACAGGCGCTGAAAACACTGTCACGCAACGCCCTGCCTGCGTGCGAGCCTTACCGACCAGTTCAAGCCTTGCGCGCGATCTACCAATTGATGGTACAGAACCAGGGAGGAAAAACCCTTGTGTTCTCGACGTGGCTGCCTACACTCCTTGAGCTTCGAGATCTGCTGCGCAGCCGGTACGGCGCTGATCAGATTGCCGAGTTCCACAGCAATATCGATGACGAAAGCCTTCAAGAGCAGGCGGATCGCTTCCAACGCGATGAGCGGTGCCGCGTTCTGCTGTGCGACGAACTAGGGGGCGAGGGGCGCAATTTCCAGATCGCGCAGCAGATCGTACATCTGGATCTGCCCTGGACGCCCGCGCAGGTGGAGCAGCGTATTGGACGTGTGGATCGACTCGGACGCACCGGAACGGTACTATCTATTGTACCCTATGCCACGGACACACTTGAGGCAGATCTGTACAGGCTATGGCAGGAGGCGTTCCAGCTCTTCACACACTCGATGAGTGGCATGGAGATCGCCTTGGAGGATATCCAGAGCGAATTATTGTCCTCGCTGCGCCAGAGCTCGCGATACGGCCTAGCCGGAATCTTACCAAGTATGGGGAAGCGCGCCGAGGAACTGCGTGTCCAGGTTGAGGAAGAACGCTATTTTGAGAAGGGTAGCTCCATCTCCCGACCACTACAGCAGGAATTTGCCCGGGTGAGCGAGCGGTATAGAGACGGACGCCTCCTATCCAGAACCTTCCTCAGCTGGGCCGATGTAGTGGGGCTCGATCCCAGCTACAGCCAAGACACTGAGAGCATTGTTTTCGATCCGCGCCGCTTCAATCCCGCCAGCATGACCAACGCTAAAATCTTCACGTTTCCCAATATGGAGGAGGCGGCGAAACGGTCACGACGCAGCCGTGACATGAAGATACGCGGAACCTTCAACCGCGACGTGGCAGTGTGCCGGGAGGATCTAGTCTTCTTTGCACCAGGCAGTGACCCATGGACCGATGCGCTAATCGCTAGCGCGCTGGAATGCGACCGAGGCCGCTCCTGTGCAGTGAGCAGAGTTGTGCCCGGACTCGCCGAAGAATGGCGCGGGTTCGATCTGTTCTACACAGTGGGCATCGACCCTCGGCCTCTTTACTCAGCCGGCTACGGTCGAGCCCAACTGTTTCGGGCACAAGGCTTTCTTACGGTGGCGACCCACCGACTGCTTGTCAGCATTGATGGGCATGTGGAAGCCCAAGGGGGCATCATCTGGAACCACATCACCCGCGACCAGCCCAAAAACCACGACAAACACCTGGGGCAGCGAGGGGGCAGCCGTCCGATCGAGCGGTTTCGCGCCGAGTACAGCCCTCAGGGCTGGCGCCAGATTCTCGAGCGCGTTTGGGGCGCCGCCGAAGCAGCCCTACAAGAAGAATTCTCCTTTACATGTGACCTAGCGGAAGAGGCTCGAGAGGAGTTTGAACGCCGAGTTGCCGGTTGGCGGGCCGGACAGCAATAGAGTTGTTCCTTTATAAGAGTTGGGGTAGACTCCTGCAAAAAGGTATTGGAGAGGAGTCGCCCCATGGTGCTAAAGATTCGAGATGACCGGCAATGGCGGGCATTAACTGGCTTGTCCCAAGCGCAGTTCGAGCAACTGTTACTGACCTTTACCGTCGTCTGGCAGGCGGACCGCCAAGCCGCCTATGAACGCGATGCCGCGGCCAATAAGCGGCGCCGCCGGGTGGGGGGTGGGGCGAAAGGCAAACTGCGCACCTGTGCGGACAAGTTGTTATTTGTGCTGTACTACTACAAGACCTATCCGACCTTTGATGTCTTGGGGACCCAATTCGATATGGCGCCCTCCAAAGCGCATACCAATCTGTACAAGTTATCGCCGCTCTTGTACCAGACCCTGGTGCGGCTGGAGATGCTGCCGCATCGCGAGTTCAAGACGCCGGAAGAGTTGAAGGCGGCCCTCCAGGGCGTGGATCAAGTGATCATTGATGCGACCGAACGGGCGTATCGGCGCTCGCAAGACGATGCCACCCAGCGGGAACACTACAGCGGGAAACGCAAACGGCATACGGTGAAGAATACGGTGCTGTCCACGGTGGACAAGTTCATCATCTTTCTGGGGCGGACGTTCACCGGGCACAACCATGATTACAGTATGCTCAAAGCCGAGTTGCCGCCCGAGTTGGACTGGTTTGGCGAACTCAAGGTCTGGGTGGATCTCGGGTATCTCGGCATCGGCACCGATTATGCCGGCGACCAGTTTGCCATCCCGATCCGCAAGCCGCGCAAGAGCAAGAACAACCCCGACCCGCACTTGACGGACGCGCAGAAGGCCGTCAACAAGGCCGTCAGCCAAATCCGCATCTTCGTGGAGCATGCCATCGGGGGGATCAAACGTTATAATATCCTGGTACACCGCTTCCGCAATCATAAAGAGAACTTTGAAGATGACGTCATTGGCATTGCCGCCGGTTTGTGGAACTTCTCGCTCAGTTATTAAGGAACAACTCTAATGGCTTCATGGTAACTCTCAGGACCGAGAGGCACTAGATGGCCTCCAGGATTTCGAACATGCCTCCATGGCTCTGGTGCAGGGGCTGGAGTACCCAATCTGGCAGCTAGAGTCAGCTAGCTTCTGGCACGTGCGGAGTGGCTAAGCTCATGATTGATTGCGCCGATGATTTGCAGAGCCGACTGCTTGCATCGGATCCGGATTATGCCGGCTTCGCAGCAGGCTGGAGGGCCTGCCCACTCTCCAATGAAGCCCGTGCCATCAGCCGTCCTTTAGTCCGGCTCGCATTGGCTTTGCACGATTTTACCGATGGGCGTGCCGGCACAGCAGATCTTGCTGTCCTACTACGCCAGGCGATTCGCACCTGTCAACGCAGTTTCACCCTGCCTCTCAGCCTGTGGCAGCTGATTACGAATCAGGCTCCACTGACCGGACTGCGTCCGATTACGGGTCTCGAAACTGGACTGGTTGAGGTCAAGGCCGAAAGCTGGCGACCGGTCTGGCTTCCAGGAGCCGAGAGCATCGACTGCCTAAACCGACGGCGTAGCGACATTCCGGCCCTGGGCGATGGACTGCTGTATGCCTTTTCAGGAAAGCAGTGGACAGGTTACCAATCAGCAGCTCAGAAAGCCTGCATAGCAGCCTGTCTGTTTGCTCCACCCGGTCAGACTACCCTTGTTACTCTCCCTACCGGAGCAGGCAAGAGCCTGTGTGCGCTGCTGCCGGCCTGGCACTCCTCACAAGGGGGACGCATTAAGGGCGGCAGCACCATTGTGATCATGCCGACGGTGTCGCTCGCCCTTGACCAGGAGCGGCAGGCCAGGAAATTCTTCGAGGAGGCGGGCTACGCGGAGTTCGCACCCTTGAGCCTGACGGGGGCAGCCGATGCCACCCAACGGGCGACCGTGCGTGACGGACTACGCTACGGCACGCTCTCACTGCTTTTCTTGTCACCCGAAGCCCTTCTCAATACCGATCTTCGCGAAATCGTGCTCAATGGGGCACGGGCTGGCTCTATCAACACCCTGGTGATCGACGAAGCGCACGTGGTGCAAACCTGGGGCGCGGGTTTCCGCACGGAATTCCAGTTTCTTGCAACGTATCGTAAGCAGCTGCTGGGTGCCTCCGAAGGTCGCTTGCGCACCGTCCTGCTATCAGCAACTATTACGCCGGAGAGTGAGACGCTCCTGCAGCGCTTATTTGCTGAAGACGGTTCCTTTACAGCCCTACGCGCGAACCGCCTGCGACCCGAGCCAGAATTCTGGTTTGACGAGGCCCCCAACTGGAGGGTGCGGGAAGAGCGAGTCTTGGAGGCACTGTTCCACCTGCCGCGGCCCGCAATTCTCTATGTCACGCGGCCGGAGGAGGCCGAGACATGGATCGCTCGTCTGCGCGGCCTTGGTTTCGCTCGCATCGAAGCGTTCACCGGACGCACTGAATCCGCTGAGCGTCTGCGGGTGCTAGACGAGTGGACTCGTGATATGCGTGACATTATGGTTGCGACCTCTGCCTTTGGGCTTGGGGTTGACAAGAGCGACGTGCGCACCGTGCTGCACGCTACACTACCCGAAAACTTGAATCGCTTCTACCAAGAGGTGGGGCGCGGGGGTCGTGATGGCTTCAGTTCTGTCAGCCTGCTATGCACCTGCCCTGGCGACGACGACCTTGCCTTCAGAATGACTTCGAACGCACGAATTACGACGGAACAAGCATGGGCCCGCTGGTTGGGCATCTGGCGTACCGCTCAGCAAACCGGCAATGACGGCGATCACTGGGTGGTCGACCTATTCAGCGTGCCCACAAATAACCCCGAGATGCGCAAGAGCCAGATCAACCGTGAGTGGAATGAACACACTTTGCTGCTGATGCAGCGGTCCAACCTGATCAGCATTGAGGACCTACCCGCACGGGATTGGAACACTAACTGGCTGCAGCCCGACCAATCAGATGTCGAACCGGCGTGGCTGGCACTTCGCGTTCTCGATCCGCTCGCGATTCAGGACCCATCCACATTCCTGTCCCGCGTAGGCGAGACACGTACAAAAGAACGCGAGGAAATCTGGCAAGCGCTCCGGGGAATGAAAGCCCTTGTAAGGACTTTCTCCAAGAACTCGCCTGTTGAATGCCTGGCCTACACGTTCGCTCAGTTGTATCCCGACACAGCGCTGGCCTGCGGCGGTTGCCCTACCTGTCGCAAAGCGAGCGATCCCCCCTATGCATCTCCACTAGAGCTCCTTCAAGACGGTAGCACCAGTTACTCTCCGCAGGCTCCGTATCTGCGAGCAGATCTAAGGGAGTTGTTGGGGGAGCGCCGTCAACTCCATGCCGATTGGGAGGGTATGCGCTCGTGTGAACCGCTCAAAACTCGACGGAGCCTGCTGGCAAAGCTCGTTTGGGCTGGCTGCCAGCAGCTAATCCTGCCAGACGAGCTTGCGGCTGACCGTGACTGGATGGACGGCCTGATGCAGGCACTGGCCCGAGAGTGCCAAGTGCCGCATTGGGTGCTGCGCGAAGCCGACGTTGTGGACCGAGTACTGCCTTTGCTGGCGCTGCCTACGGTGGTACTGTATCCACCGGATGATAGCGCCGCCGATCGATTGTATCAAGAATTGCAGCGCCGCTTCGGGCGCGACAGGGCCGCGATCTGGCAAGTCAGCATAATCCCAGCTGGATTGTGGCTGGCGAGCGAACGAGGCCTCTTCAATCAACGCGTCAATGGCTTGAAGATGAGCGCCAACGAAGTCGAAGGCTTACTGGACAATTGGCGGCAACCAGGCTTTTGACCGAGAAGAGAGAACAATGCCCAGCGAGATTCTCAATGTAGCCCAGATCACACCACACAGACTGCACAGCGTCGTTCGGCTACTAGCGCGCCTCGGCGAAGCTTCGCGTGAAGAGCTTTGCAGCCTGTTCCAACCCCCTGAGTTGATCGACAATCAAGACGCAGTCCGCGCGGTCCTGAATGCCGGACAGACTCTGGAATTATGGAAAGAACACGCGGGCAAACTGGCGTTAGCCGCGGAACCTGAATCAATATTGCCACTGCCTGCTTTTCGAGTATGGCTTCAGCGAAAACTCCTTGGGGTGATCGACCCGGACGGCGATAACTACCTGCTGAGTATGTTTGCTGCCTGGTACGCGGTGCAGGGGGCACAGATTCTGACTTTCGGCAACAAGGGAGAACTCGCGGCAGATTTCAACCAGAAGATTTTCCCGGACCAGGAGGGCCGTGCCATGAACCCCACCAAGATCAGTGGCTGGGAGGTCTGGGCAGCGTTCCTTGGCTGGGGCTGGTATGGACGGGTACGTGGTCGGACCGATGCCGTGCTGATGCCCGATGCGTATGATCGGCTCAAACCGCTGCTGGCTGAACTCTTGCCCACTGGCCCTCGCACCGTTCCCTTTGGAGCATTTGCCGACCGCCTACGTGTTCATTGCCCAGAACTTGACGGCGGCGAGCTTTTTGAACAGTGTTGGCAGGCATGCCGGGGCGGCGAGGTGCGTGGCAACCGGCTTAGCCTGATGCTGTCCACGGCTTTGCGATCACTCGATGACGACCGAAGCATTAACCTTGAGCGGCAGGCCGATGCGACCGAGACTTGGTTGCTATTCCCGGCTCAAGGACATCCTGTTGGTCACATCACTCACATACGCAACGGAGGCTGATCACATGGGAGCAGGACAGTTCCAACGGCAACAGTGCTGGCGGCCTGAGAGGATCAGCCAAGTCATCAATAAGGAAGCCGTATCGGTGGATCGAGCCAATTTCCTGGCTACGCACGCGCCGTTGAACGACATCCGCTATGCAGGCCAGACCAGCAGTACCAGCGAGGATGGCTTCCTGAATGAGTTGGTCAGCAGATCAGCAAGCAACCTCCACACCTTCGCGGTAGTGCAGGGAATCCCTGGTACAGGAAAATCACACCTGATTCGGTGGCTCAAGGAACGTTACTCTGCTTCCAACGCCGAGCGTCACAGCGACGATGTGGTCTTGCTGATAGAGCGGGCGTATAGTAGCCTGCGCGGTACGTTGCTGCAGATCATTGACTCCGGTGTTTTCGATACGGAGGCGCTGACCGAACAAGTAGAGAAGCTTCGCGGTGCTACGGAGACGCTGTCAGAGCGAGCCCTGTCCGACGAGATCCTTGATCATCTCAAAATTGCGACCTACGAGATGCACATCCGAGAAGCCGATCGCCCACCAACGCGCATCAGCCAGAACCTTGAGGAATTTCTGCTAGACCCGGTCGTGCGGAGGCAGCTGAAGCGACCAAGCGGCCCGATCGATCGCCTCGTTCGTTTCTTGAGGGAGGGTACGGCAAGTGGGCTGAGCCGAGACGAAATGCCGGGCTTTGAGCCAGATGATGTGAAATTCCCGGTGGACGTTCTGAATGAGATCAAGAAAGACGGCAATTCACATGCTAAGCTATTGGCCGACGCCCTTCACCTACAAACTCCTCTTCGTCAGCAACTGGCGCGCTTCCTCAACCACCTACTCAACTACGCCGTGGGTCACGCAACGCGCTTGACATCCGATGACCTGAAGCAGATTTTCAATGATTTGCGTCGTCAACTACGAAGCCAGGGCCGAAGCCTGACCCTCTTCATAGAGGACATCACAGCCTTTACGGGCATCGACGCCGGCCTGATTGATGTTCTAGCAACCCAGCATACCGGCGAAGCCAATCGAGAGTTTTGTCGACTTCTATCCGTCGTTGGCGTCACTGATAGTTACTATCATGACCGCTTTCCAGACAATCTGAAGGAGCGGATCACGCACAGGCTGACGCTGAATGCCCAGCGCACCGGACAGGCACAGTCTCGTTCAGATCTACTAGAGACCCCCGAAGCAGCCGCCGATCTGGTGGCCCGCTACCTCAATGCCATGCGCGTCAGTCAAGACAGTTTGGCAAGCTGGTTACATTCGGATGCACGACTCTCAACTCTGCCTAACGCCTGCGTGTCATGCGTCTATCGCGCGCCCTGCCATGCCAGCTTCGGCTATATTGACCTAGTGCCAGATCATCCCATGGAAGATCTGCGTGTCGGCTTATATCCCTTCAACCCAAGCGCCGTGTGGCAAATGTACCAACAACTTGACCCAACCAAGGTATCGCAAACGCCGCGCTCGCTGCTGACCAGTATCGTAGAACAGGTGCTGCAGATCCATGGCCCGCGTCTAGCTGATGGACGTTTCCCACCGCCTGCAAAGGAGATGGGAAGCGATATACGTGCGCCGAGACTGGTAAAGCCTACACAGGAGAACATCATCAGCCAGCAAGGTGGCGGTAATGCTGAACGCATCAAGTCGCTGGTCCTGTTCTGGGGTGACGGGACGGTCGATGCCGGGACCATCAGTGACAGGCAAGAGATTGGTGGCCTGCCAGAAGGCGTCTTTACAGCCTTTGGCTTACCAATGATCCATGGCGAAGCAATGACAGGGCCAATTGAGGGTGGATTTTCGATGACTGGAGGAGACAGCACATCTGTCGTAACAGTATCAACAACCCTTGACGGAGCGTCCAAGGCAGGCGCTACGGCCACTGAAAATCTAAGGGACGAGAAGCCAAAACCAGTGCGTAGCAAGTTGTTGGAAGCAATCCAAGCCTGGCACAGCGACGAAAGGCTGCAACTACACGAGCAGATCATCGATTGGCTAGGTGATCAGATTGAGGCAGCCTATGATTGGGAAGCGTACGGGATTTCCCGTTCACAGGTAGACGAAAAAATCCGCCGGCGCTGGCTAGCAATTGACGGCCAGGCCGGCACCTGCATGCCTGGAGCTTTAGTCTTTCCTCGCAGTCAACAGCTTTACCTGGCACTGTTGGCGCTTGTGTATCTGCGTGAAGATCCATGGGCACCGACCCCAGAGCTTACGGCTATCCACCTTACAAGCTTGAGTGCGTGGCTACGAGCCTCGCAGGAGCGTATCATCAACTTCGTCACACAACCGGTCGCTGACGAGCCAGTGCCAGCTCCACTACTGGAAATCCTGCTCTTGGACGGTCTTGCTTGGACATGCCTAGCTGGTGAGCTGGAGCCTGAACACCTCTCAGCGGGCCCACTTCTGCGTCGCGTGATCGCGGATTGCCGGGAAGGTATTCCTTGGGATAAAAGGATTGTTGAGGCCGGCGAGAGTCATAGCAGCGTCTGGGGGGCTTTGATGCGACGACTGGATACGGCGCGCATCACTGAAGCCCGTGGATATCTACTGCAAGCTCTGAACCGGCCCCAGGGGGGAAGCAATTCTGTGCGATGGATCGATGCTGCAAATGCTCTTTCCGCCATGGAACGCTTTCTGGCCAAAGATTGGCAGTGGCCAACAGGCAAATTGCCTGCTCGCACCGATGACAAGGTTTGGCTCTGCGCAGCCTCACTCTATAATGACCTACAGGATGTGTTCGAGCCGGCCCTGGTCGACGATCAGCGCCGGCTTAAGGAAAAACTCAGTAAAATGAGGACACTCATTGGCAAGGATTCACTCGAAGCTGTATTCAAGGCGATCCAGCAACTCTTGGCAAACCTTGGCGGCACCAAGTGGCGTACTACTTCCAGCGGCGCTCGGATCTAAAAGCAAGTCAGCTAGAGCCGGTCTACAAGAGGCTGGACGAGGTGGCAATTGAGCAAAGTCGGGGTCGACTCGCTTTACGCCTCTCTGCCATTGCCGAAGATCAGAAAACACTGAAGGAATATCTAAAATACTTCGAAGATTTCCATGAGCTGGCTCAACAGCAAGCAGATCAATTAGAAAAGCGCATCAACCAGCTAAGAGCCACAACCAGTAGTCAGGTCTCGGTTCAGACAGTCGAGCAGGAGTTTCTGAAGGTGGAGAAGTTGATAGAGAACATGATGGGAGGGGCCTCGTGATCGTCGCTTTATCTGGTCGTGTCTCACAACTACTGGAGACGAATCGGCAGTTGGAACTCACACAACAACAGGCCCTTGATGTCACGCAGAGCGCTGAGGAAGCACGTAAGCTGCGTGAGTCTGTGCAAAATACCGTCCTATTCTTCCAGCTCATCCAGTCTCGTCTGCAGAAAGGCGAGCAGAAGCGCCTGTGTGATCTCCTGGCGTCCCTGGCGACCGATGCTGCAAACACTCGTCAGGAATTCGCCAAGGCACCCCGCCAGGTCGCCGCGCTGCGCCAGTTACAGACTCGTGGGGTTCAAATCCGCTCGGATGCCGAGGGGTGCTGGCGCAGTTATGCTACAGGCAAGGTGCAGCCACAGACCGAACTGCTACGCCTCGTGCAGCAGTTACCCGAAATGCGGGCCCAGTCCCGGACAATCAACGGGCTGGTCGAGCGTCTACAACGCTGTGCCGAGAGTACGCCGAAGACTGCCAGCGATCTAGAGCAGTTCGACGCGGCCCTAGCTGAATTGACCAAGGCATCCAGCCAACTGCAAGGTCTCGGACCCGCCGTGCGCAACTTTCTGGCTATGGTACTCGCCGGCAGGGCCACAGTCGCCGATCTGACATCAGAAGTATTGGAGTGGTGTCGGCAAGGTGAGCGCGATAAGGCTTTGCAGATTACCTTCAAGAGCTAGACCTGAGAGGCGACAATAGTGGATACCGCTTTCGGAAGCAAGCAGCTTGATGCGTTAGGCAATGAAGCTCTCACTGCGCTAGAGATCGCAGAAGCTCGGCTGCTGAGCTGGGGGTTTGCTAATGTACGCAGCAGGTTGAACGAGGAGATCGCAAAACTACTCGACGACCTGCCGGCTACCGGACGTGAACTGTGGGCGCGGGGGCAGGAAGCCGGGGTGCAGCCCGCAGCCGTGCTGCAGAACCTAATCGACCGCAAGCTCATCTTTCGAAGCGACGAGAGTTATCGAAGTCGGTTTGCGGAAACGGTGCGACTGCTGTACCTGCTGCGCCAATTGCTGAATGAGAAAGAGTGGGCAAACGGGCCGCGGCTGGTGAGCGACATGCGGTTACAGCTGCAGCGACGGCGTTACCCCAGGCGGAATGTTCAGGGGGCCGAGCTAGAGAAAGCTCTCAAGGAGCTCAAGTTGAGCCCGCTGCACCTCCGCGGGGTGCAGCAGTTACTACAAGAAACCCCCGCCGGTGAGCTGCGCCTTGCGCGTTTTCAGGTGGATGCGATCGTACAACAGTTTCGCAACCTGCGTACCAACGGGGATCATGGCATCGTGATAGCGGCAGGCACTGGCGCGGGAAAAACGAAGGCGGCCTACATCCCCGCCATGGCAGAGATCGCCACCCAGCAAGGCCATACATCGGCGCTCAAAATGCTCTCCCTCTATCCCCGTGTTGAACTGCTGAAGGATCAAGTGGCGGAGGCATTCTCTGAAGCGCGCAAGTTGGACGGCCTATTGCGGGAGAACAACCTCCGACCAATCACGATCGGAGCCTACTATGCCGATACACCCGTGTCGGCACAGGCATTTCTCGGTCAATATCCGCCCGAAGGCTGGCAGCGGACCAAAACCGGGGACGGTTGGATCTGCCCTTACTTCTTCTGCCCCAACCCATAATGCAGCAAGCGCGATCTCGTGTGGCGGCTGGACGATATCAAGGAGGAAGCCAAGAATAATGGACATGGACAGTGCGGCGGATATGCCCGCCTACACTGTCCATCCTGTGGCACAGAGGTAACGAATAGTCAGTTCCTGCTAACACGTCAGCAAATGGTGCAGGCGCCACCTGATATCCTGTTCACGACCACCGAAATGCTGAATCGTAGATTGAGCCGCGCCTCGGAACACGCTCTATTTGGTATCGACACGGTAACCTCGCCGCGCTTGGTGCTTCTGGATGAGATCCACACTTACGAAGGGATGATGGGTGCCCAGGTAGCGTATCTACTGCGTCGCTGGCGTCACGCGCGGGGTTGTCGGGAAGGTCAAGGACTCTGCATGATTGGCCTGTCAGCCACACTTACCCAGGGCGAACGCTTCTTCGCGCGGCTGACTGGTTTACCCGAGTACCAGATCAACTACATCAGCCCACAGGAAGATGATCTGATCGAGGAGGGAGTAGAATACAATCTGGTACTGCGCGGCGATCCCGCATCCGGCACGAGCCTTCTTTCCACCTCGGTGCAGACAGCAATGCTGCTAGCCCGCGTCCTCGACCCCGCGGATCCCAAGAACCAAACCTCCGTGTCGCACGGTGCATACGGATCTCGTATCTTCGCCTTCACAGACAAACTTGATGTCATCAACCGCTGGTATCACATCGAGGTAGATGCGGAGAAGAAACAAAACCTGAGCCGGATGCGCCTTCCACCTCCCAACGAGGACGTGCTGACACGTGTGAGACGCAATGAAATGGGCCAGGACTGGTGGATGTGCCGGGAGATCGGCCACGACCTGCGCGCGCCCTTGCGTCTTGGGCTGACATCCTCACAGTATCGGGGTGTGCGCCCAAATGCCGATCTAGTAATAGCGACGAGTACTCTGGAAGTGGGCTTCAACGACCCCTCGGTCGGAGCGATCATGCAACACAAGGCACCGCGCAGCCTGGCCTCATTCCTACAACGTAAGGGCCGAGCCGGGCGCACACGCTCAATGCGCCCATGGACGCTTGTGGTCACTTCCGCCTACGGTCGAGATCGCTGGGCCTTCCAGCATGCAGAAACCCTCTTCAACCCGATCCTACCGCCGATTCAGCTTCCTCTGGAAAACTACTACGTACGCAAGGTTCAGGCAGCCTTTGCGCTCATGGATTGGCTGGCGCTGATGCTGAAAAAAGAGGGTCAGCGGGCAGATATCTGGCAGGTGCTGACTGCTAAAGCGCGTTCTTCGCCCGAAACTCAGAAACACCGTGAAATAGTTTGCCGGCTGATAGGGGAGGTGCTTCAGGGCAGTAAGCGTGGCAGTCTAGAGGATTACCTGGTCCACGCGTTAGGTCTTGATAATGACCCAACGGCCATGTTCTCAATCTTGTGGGGCGAGCCTCGGCCGTTGCTCCTGGATGTACTGCCTACTATTGTGCGCCAACTAGAAAGTAACTGGCAGCGTATGGCTGGAGGCAAGATCGAGCCACGCGGTGAGGCTGTCGACCAGCGCCCCTTACCAGAATACGTTCCAGCACAACTTTTCGGCGACCTTAGCATGCGTGAGCTGTTGTTGCATGTTCCCGGTACACCTGGACGGGAAGCCTCGTCGCGGCCTGAACAGTATCTGCCATTGGCCCAGGCTCTGGTGGAATATGCACCGGGGCATGTTAACAAGCGCTTCGCTCGTGCAGACCACACCGATGAGGCTCATTGGCTGCCCCTACCAGATCCAGCACAGCTTTCGCGCGGCCAGCTACCGCTTGAGTACCTGCCCGCCGAGTGGGAACGGGTGCCGGCCACGGTAGAGATTGAAGGCACGTCCTATGAAGTCTTCCGTCCGCTCTACTATGATCTGGCAGTAATTCCTGCCAACGTTCGCCCCACGAGCAGCGCATGGCTCAGTTGGCGCTCATCCCTGCACCCACGACCCAGTGGTACCCTCCCCACCGATGAGGGCCGTGAGCCAGTGACATCGAATGTGGGAGATCCCGATGAGGACGCGTACTCCACAACCTTGGAGTTGGCACGCCATTCTAACTGGAAGGCATTGCTTAGGAGTGCGAAAGCCTACACCCAGGCTAATAGTGGCTGGATCGAGGTGACGCGGGTTGCCACCGGTATAGAGGCCGACACACGTTACACCAAGGGGGAGGAGGTTCGCCAAAGGCTGCGTTTCGAGTTTAATGGAAAGCCAGCCGGGCCTGGATTCTCCTTCTACGCTGATGGCTTGCGCTTCGAGTTCACTCCGCTGGACCCAATATCTGTTCTGGACAGCCCAAACTGGCCCGAGCTTTACCAACACCTTGGCGCAGACTATTTCCTCCATCGCCTGCGCCACGACCCACGCCTGATCGAGAACGAACTATCCAGCTTTGAGATCGGCTGGTTGTGGCAGCTCGAACTGTCCATGCTCGTCGCTACTGCGGTAACACGTCAGATCACCCTGCCGGAAGCGGCGGCAGTGGTGCAGGCGATGCGCCTGGCTCTTGCTACTAGGACCATGCAGGTGATTTTCCAGGCACAACAGATCAGCGAGGCTGTTGGCGACGAGGACGGTGGTCGGTTACGCAAACGACTGGCAGAGTTGCTCGAACGCCAGGGCGTGGTAGATGCCCTCGTCGAGCATGAGGCTGTGCTTTGGCAGCCCCATGAGACAGGGCTTGGCGCATGGCTCCGCGAGGTCTACGCTGCATCCCTTGGAACAGCCCTCTTTGAAGCGGTCACCCGGTTCGTGCCCGACATCGAGCCCGATGACCTCGTACTAGATGTCCAGCCAGAGACAATCTGGATCACGGAAGCGTCTGCCGGCGGCGTAGGACTGATATCCCGCATCGCTGATGCGATTGCCGAGCGACCACGCAATTTCGATCTCCAACTGCTAGACGTACTACGCCATTGCGAGCGCGAGGAGCTTGCGGTACAACTGCGCGATATTGCGCGTCTGGTCGAGGCCGCTGAGCCTGGACTGAAGAACGCCTTCGCCAGGGCAAGGACCGAGACTGATATCCCCCAGCTAAATGAGATCCGCCACTACCTGGCCCGTGTTCTTGACACGCATGGCATCCCAGCAACCCGAGAGCTTCTCGTAGCCTTGAATGCAAAATACCTGCGCCCAAACTCAGGCCCCGATACTGACCGACTGATCTCGACTCTGGTGAACAAATGGGAGGAAGAAGAAGAGCGGTTGGGCTGTGCAATCGACCTGCGAGTGATGGCGGTCGCAGCGCCACGTATCCCAGAGATCGAACAGCAGGTGCAGGCTGTGCTGCGGCGCATCGGCGGGACAGCCGCAACGGATGAGAACCAGATCTTCAATCTGCTGCAATCGCTTATGTGGCTGCGCTGTCACGACAGCTGCCCGGCGTGTATCGAGAAGTATCATCCGTACCAAAATCTGGCGACGCCATCACGCGCGCTGCTGATCTCCGTGCTAAGGCCACGTAGCTCGCCGCTAGTTTACGGTGTACCGGGCTGGCAGGAACAGTTTCAGGAAATCTTAGCCGAGAACCATGAGGCCGAGTTGGTGTGCGAGCAAGGGAATCTTGCCGCCTGTAAACACGCACTACTAGATCTGATGACCGCACCTATAGAGGTGGGCTATCAGCTCTTCTTCCCTGTGATCGAGGCCATTGATCGCAGTCATCAGTCGTGGACCCTTCGGTTGGCGATCCGCGAACTTGCCGGCAATTGAGGAGACTAGGTAGACATGAGTAATCGTATCATCAAAGCCAAATCCCGCAATAGTACCGTACAGTTGCTCGACTGCCTAAGTTCACTGTTCGCCCTTGAGCTTTTGTCGCCTAGCCACACCTTGTATCTGATTTCGCCTTGGTTGAGCAATGTTCCGCTGCTTCATAACAGCTTCGGTCAATTTCGCTCGGTCGCGCCCGAGAGCGACCGTGGCGATTTGAGTCTTGCCGCCCTACTGGGTACCCTGGCGGAGCGCGGCACGAAAGTACGCATCATATGCCGACACTCGTCGTTCACCCAGGAGTTTCTTGCCAGACTACCCTCCACCATCGAGCGACGGTATCTGGACCGGATGCACGAAAAGGGGTTGATCGGTGATCACTTCTACCTGCGGGGATCGATGAACTTCACCTACTCAGGAGTGAACCTCAACGATGAGCACGTTGAGTTGACCACCGAGCCGGAACAGGTGGCGCTGGCCTTGGCCGAAGCCAAGGCAACCTGGGAGGGCCTTCAACAATGACACGTCTGACCATTCCCTCCTCTGCCCAGTATGAGTTTGCGACCCAGTTCCTGGGAATGCCTGCTGGTATCTTCTACGGCACGCAGCTAGACGCCGCTACGCAGACCATAGATATTAGCCATCCTGGAATAGTACGTTTGTTCGCGCGGTTAGCGGAAGATCAGCCAACAGTGCTGCCCTACCGTACCCCCCAACAAGACGCTTGGATCATCATCGCCAAGCAACGCCACGATCTGGAGGAGACCCTGACCCGCATCCGGACGTTCGTGGTGCCGACGTACGCGGAGTTTCCAACCGCTCACGGCATGCCCGAGCTCAGAGCATTTGACCCTGCCGGAAACCCACTACACGCTTTGGGCAGTCAACTATACCCGGCAGGCTACTACAGCTTGCAGTCTCCGAAAGGAAACTTTGAACGCATCTTGCAGCGGCTAGGGCTTTGGCTGGACTTGGAAAGCCAGCGCCCGGCCGCGCCAAATACCCGCCGGCCTCACTATCGCGAGCTTCAGAGCGACTTTAGCTCAGCTTTGGCGGCTGGCAACTGGGAAGAAGCTGAACGATGCCTATATGACCTGCAACGCCTACACCTGACCACCGCAGACAACCTGGAGTTCCTGCGCATTCAGTTGCTGGCACAGCAGCAGCAGTGGCATGCGATCTGGCAACTAGGGGACTTCGAAGTGTTGGCGTGCCTTCGGATGCCGCGCGAGGTGCGCCGCGCCATGCTCACGGCGTTCCACTACAGCGAGCTGCTCCCGCACGAGGCGCACGGAGCATGGATGGAAGGCCTGGGGGCCTTTCGCACCGCCCGGGCGCGCCTCGGTCTGCTCTTGACCAGTCGTCTGGAACTCACCACTTCCCCTGTGGTACGAGTCTTCGCTTTTGCAGCGGCTGCGAGCGGAGATCGGGCGGCGTGGGCTGCACTGCGCGGCGTCGACCCCAGCCCAGAGACGCAGACCTGCCTGGCAGCACTGGAGGCTTTCCTGCCGCTCGAGCCCGCGCCAGTTGCGGTAGACCCGCTTACCCGCGCGCAAGTAGCGTTGCGGGAAGCCGACTACGACACAGCTATGGAATACGCTGATGCCGTGAGCGAGCCAACGGACCGCGCTCTGCTGTGGCTGGAGATCGGTTTCTGCATCAACGACAACGTAACGGCAGAGAAAGCACTTCTGATCTACTGGGATTTGTCAACGGAG
>Ga0351931_1058_pt1 | contig 22927 bp, 27 predicted proteins | sample BONcelT113001E11_FD_205818 | JGI IMG/M metagenome (GOLD analysis project Ga0351931, IMG submission 205818) | Enriched cells from coal bed in the Powder River Basin, Montana, United States - BONCAT cells T11 rep2 HSBNCT.T11.300.1.E11 ... | reverse complement strand
TAGCCAAGGCCGGCGGCGGCGCCCAGTGCCACGTATGGAGAGCCCTTCACATACTCGCGCCAATTAAGTTTCTCTTTGATACGCTCGCCTATTTCCTCGACTGTCCGCGAAATGCCTTCTTCTCCTTTTGCGATATCGTGACGTATATCTTCGGTACTACGCTCAACGTTAGTTTCCCTTATGTTATTTGCATATTTCTCAGCCATTGCTCGTCCTCCTTTCCAATATCTTCTGTGTTTTAAGGACCGATTTCTTCAATTGCGTGTAGCCGATGAGGGCAATGACGACACTGACTAACGCTAACGCCGCTCCGGTAACAAGCGCCGCAATGACAGGGGCCATATAAGAAGCGAGTCCGATGATCAATGAAGCGCACAGAGACAAGAATGCCGCGAAACCGATGACTGCTCCTGTAGCGACCACTAAGGCTGCGCTGCGCACGGCCCTCGCCTTTTCGCGAATTCCCTGGGTGACGAGTTCAATCTCGTTGTGAACCACTGCGGCTGAGTGCCCGGCAAGCTGTCCCAAAAGCTCGGTGAAGGTTTCTTTTTGCATTGTGGGGCTCTTATCTACCGTTTTACCGTTCATCGAGAAAAACGCCTCCTTACCTGCGTTTCAAAATAACTCCGATCATCAGGCCTACGGCTCCTGCTATCACGAGGCTGCGCCCCGGGCTCTGTTTGACGCATTCTCGGACCTGCATATCTGTTTGGTGATAATCGAATTGCCGAACGTACTCGGCTGAGTGATCCAAGAACTCGGAAGCCCGCTTTCCGTAATGAGCAATGCCGGATTGCCCGTCCTGACGGGCCACTCTTTCACCTATAGCTTCCGCAAAACCATGCAACTTATCGGCAATAGTATTTTTTGCAGAGTCGAAGCCGGTTGACTTACCCGAACCTTGCAAGCCTGTCGCTGTTTCTCCGGCTTTGTCACCTTCGCAATTGTTTATTCCCATAGGTCACCTCATAAAGTCGCTTTACCGTATCATTTGTCACGGATCGGAGGCTCGCCGGTGTCTTTGGGGCCAGGCCTGTCGTGTATATCGTAGTCGGCGCTTGATTCTCCTTTATACCCTATGTCTTCAGCCCCCGTACGTTTCAGTATGTCTTTAGCTCTATTTTTCCAGTCATTATCGTCGGCGTGGACAGAAAGTAGAATTCCCCCATCCTTGATGCGCCCTTCATACCGGTTGGCTTCGTACTCGGGAATACCCATGCCGATCAGGGCTCCAGCTATCCCCCCCACCAGTCCTCCGGCGCCGACTCCCGCGAGGGCAGCCATGATGGGGCCTGCGGCAATGAACGGTCCAAGACCGGGGATGGCCAATAAGCCAATACCTGTGAGCCACCCTAAAGCACCACCGACAACCGCGCCGGTTCCTGCTCCTGTCGCCGCCCCCTCGGGTGCCTTGGTTTCCTTCTCGACCGCAAATTCTTTGCTCCCTCCGCTGTCAGGGAACAGAACAGAAATGTCGTCATTGCGGAAGTTTGCACTTTTAAATTCCTCTACTGCCCGTTCAACCATCGGACGGGTCTTATAGATGCCATACACTGCGATATTCTTGGCCATAACATAATCTCCTTATGTTTGTTTGCGTGTCTTTACGGGGCGATGCCAATTTCGCTCGTAATTTTATCTCTTCCGGCTACCTGGCCTGCAATCTCTTCGATAGTTCTTTTTTCCTCTTCTGACCGGACAGGACCTTTCAGTGTAACCATTCCGCGGACGGTAATGACTTTCACGTTGTGAGCGTTAGTTGAAAGGGACTTGTCATCGATGATGGCCTGACGGATGTTTTGAGTCATCTCACGATCCTCTTTTGTTTCCTCCTTTCTTTTGAGTTTGTTGAACCCATCAACTCGAAGCGGAACGTCGATAAGACCGTCTCCCCGATGGGACGAGTTGTGAGGCGCGGGTTGTTTCATCGGCGTCTCCTCTCCTATGCCAAAGTCCGGACGGATTGTTCCCGGTCCCATTGGCGTGTCTTTGCCGCCGCAATAAAGGCGTCTCTGTCAGTTGTATCGATGACTCCCGCATCTTGTCCGACATTCGCAGCTTTCAGAAGCATCTGGCCACCTTTGTCGACGGCGATGGCCTTGAGATGACCGAAAGCATCGCGCACGAAATCGATGGCGGCACTTTCCTTCGACAGAGCCTTTGCGCCTTCGTCAGAAAGGATGACGGCGACCGCGTCGAACAGAACGGAAGGCGCGCCCGCCTGTTGTTTGTCAGCCGCGAGCATCGAGCCATCGTCCAGCTCGGCTCCGCCCACCTTGGGCGCGATTATCTTTACGGTGGCGCCTGCATCGGTTGCGGCCTTCTTGATGCTCTTGATGACCGTGCCGTCAGAACCATCCGCGATCAGGATGCCTATCTCGCGCCCCATGAGCGTGTCTTTCATCTTGCCGATGATCTGCAGTGCGGGTGACGGCTTCATCTCCTGCACGGGTGCTGCCGCGACCGGCGTGTCGGGCGTTTTGTCAAGCGCAAGACCGGATGCGACCCTCCGGGCGAGGTCTTCCTCGATATTCCGCAGGTGGCCGACCATCGCCTCGCGTATGTGCACATGTTCGACCTTCGAAAGCTCGAACACCAGCGCCGAGGCGATATGCGCCTGTTCATACGCGGTCTGGCTGAGATAGAACTGACGGGCCTGACTGTAGTGATCGGCGAAGCTCTCGGCGCGGATGCGTCCTTTTTGACCCGATTCTGTGACCGCGGCGCTATGAAAGCTCATTGTCGGCATTTCACGGGGCGAGGTTTCCGACAGAGTGTTGGGCTCATACGAGACGCGGCCCGAGGGCTGCGACATCTGCATGTGTCCGTCGCGTTGATGGTTTCCGAAGGGGCACTTGGGTGCGTTGATCGGGATCTGGTGGAAATTGGGCGAACCCAGGCGTGAAAGCTGCGTGTCGATATAGGAGAACAACCGCCCCTGCAACAGAGGATCATTGGAAAAATCAATGCCTGGAACTATGTTGGCGGGACAGTAAGCAACCTGCTCCGTTTCGGCGAAGAAATTGTCCGGCCAGCGATCAAGCACCATGCGGCCGATGACTTTCAAGGGCACCAGTTCTTCGGGAATCAGCTTGGTCGGGTCCAGATGATCGAAGGGAAACCCGTCCGCCTCCTCCTGCGTGAAAAGCTGAACCGCGAATTCCCACTCCGGGAAGTTACCCGCTGTGACGGCATCGAACATGTCGCGGCGATGGAAGTCCGGATCTGCGCCGGCAATCTTGACGGCCTCATCCCAGATGGTGGACTGCAGGCCGAGTTTGGGTCGCCAGTGGAATTTGACGAAGGTTGATTTGCCTGTTTCGTTAATCAGACGGAAACTGTGCACGCCAAAGCCTTCGATCATTCGGAGTGAACGCGGTATGGTGCGGTCCGACATGATCCACATCACCATATGCATGGATTCAGGGGTAAGGGAAATGAAATCCCAGAAAGTATCGTGGGCGCTCGCCGACTGCGGGAAACCTCGGTCTGGTTCCATTTTTACGGCATGGACGACGTCGGGGAATTTGATCGCATCCTGGATGAAGAAAACAGGGATGTTATTGCCGACCAGGTCCCAATTGCCTTCCTTGGTGTAAAACTTGACGGCGAACCCGCGTACATCACGCGGGGTATCGACGGAACCCGCTCCTCCTGCGACGGTTGATATACGGGTAAACAGAGGTGTCTTCTCACCTACCTCGGTGAGTATTCTGGCGGTGGTGTATTGCTTCAATGAGGCGGTCAGTTCAAAAAATCCGTGTACTCCCGTTCCCCGCGCGTGAACGATCCGCTCGGGAATACGTTCGTGGTCGAAATGCGTGATTTTTTCGCGAAGGACAAAATCCTCCAGAAGCGTTGGGCCTCGCGGATTGGCCCGAAGTGAGTTTTGGTTATCGGAAACAGCAACGCCCTGGTTCGTGGTGAGCACGGAATGCTCTCCGCCGGCGATCTGGTGCAGTTCGCCGCCGTCAGCCGTTTGTGAGTCTCCATTGGGAGCCCGGACCTTAGCCTGTTTCTGTTGCTGGAAACCGGTCTTTGTATTCGCTTTCATGATCTATCTCCTCATATTAAGGTTTGTTGTTTCGTTTTGTATGTTTCCCTCTCTGCGTTCATCTTACAGTAGGATAGTACAAGCAGTTTTTCTTGTCTGTCGCAGAAACAATAATTATTTTGTAGTGTTTGCTTGATTAGCATGTAGTCTTTGTCGCTACAGGGATTGGAATCTGAAACCTGTGTCACTTCACAGCACTCTTCGCACTACAGAACAGATTTGATAGCATCTCTTCGCAGAACTACCAGATACACGCATTAGTTCATGAGCCATTTGTTCATAGCCTTGTTGACGAATTTTTTGGTCTGAAAGATACATTGCCAGCAATCCTTCGACAACCGTTTTTAAGAATATCGGATTCGCAAAGTTTTCACACTCGCGATGCGCTCGACCAATAAAGAGCTTGAGCCGCTCCATCATTTCATCTGTGTTTTTGTAAAAAAAGGTAAAATTGAGGTCGCCACCAAACCTGTCTTCCTGCTGGTCAATAAAATAATCCAGCAGAATATGAAGACCGCAAACCCACGGAAAAAAAGCATCCACCGTTTGCCTGGCGGCTCCTGATTCCAATTTACTCCTTGTTGCCAGTCCAAAGAACGCAAAAACAGCCAGGGTTGAACCAGTTGCTGCAGAGAATTCCTGCCATTGTATCGAGGGATATGCAGGCAAATGTTCATGCGCCCAGGCAAATAGGGCATGTTCACGCACGTCGTCTTCGAGGTGTTTCAACACCTGTAGATCAATATAGAGCTGCACCAGTTCCAGGACATCCTGTTGAACGAACCCATAGGAGGGAAGTTGAAGAAGGCAGGTGCGACATGTCTGAACCAGTTTCCCGATGTACCCGTGATCATCTTTAGCCGTAAAGGATGCGTAATAGTCCACACATGGTTTTTCTGGTTGCAATGCGTCCAGCAGAGATTCATGCAGTTGACGAAAAGAGGCTCCATCTTTACAATTGGAACGATCGCAGAGATTATCCAGATAGTCACACAATGTCTGATAAGCAACAATCAAATCCAACAGCAAGCGTTCCCATTCCGGATAGGGAACGGTAAAAACAGCCCCACCCTGGCAGTGAAACCTCTTTTCTCGAATGCTCGCAAGAGCTTGCTTCCGGAGTTCCTTATCCTGACAGAGCTTTGCTTCTTGTTCCCATCGCTGCAAACGTTTATTCACCTGTCTGAGAGTATACAAAATATAGTGACCCAGGATAAGCGCTTGAGAGTCACTATGTTTTGCCGGCCTTTTAGAAGCTCTCCTGATAGAGGGATTCATCGCAGGCTCCATAATCGTCTACCTGCTGTAATAAAGAACGAGAACTCTTATCACGTTGACCCTCCTCGTTGTGCATTATGGTGCGGTGAGCTTATGCTAATCTACCGGCGACACCAGCGAAGCGACCTCAGGCCTTAAGGAATGCCAGCAGGTCGCCGTTGAGCTGGTCTTTATGCGTATATGCGAGGCCATGGGGTGCGCCCGGGTAGACCTTCAGGGTCGCATCCCTGACCAGCTTCGATGAGCGCAGGGCCGCGGCCCCGATTGGCACAATCTGGTCGTCGTCGCCGTGAAGGATCAACGTTGGCACGTCAAACTTCTTGAGATCTTCGGTGAAATCCGTTTCGGAGAACGCCTTGATGCAGTCAAAGGTGTTCTTGTGACCGGCCTGCATTCCCTGGAGCCAAAACAAGTCGATCATGCCCTGCGAGACCTTGGCACCTGGCCTGTTGGCCCCGAAGAAGGGGCCGCTGGCCAGATCCTTATAGAACTGTGAGCGATCGGTATTGGAGCCAAGGCGGATCCCGTCGAACACCTCAATCGGCAAGCCGCCGGGATTGGCCGCCGTTTTCAGCATCAGCGGCGGGACGGCGGAGATCAGCGCGGCTTTAGCCACCCGTTTTGTTCCGTGGCGGCCGATATAGCGGGCAACTTCACCGCCACCTGCGGAGAAGCCTATCAGGACGGAGCCCTTCAGGTCGAGCGTTTCGATGAGCTCCGAGAGGTCGTCGGCATAGGTGTCCATATCGTTGCCACTCCAGGGCTGGCTCGACCGCCCATGGCCGCGGCGATCATGGGCAATGCAACGAAAACCGCTGGAGGCCAGGAACACCATCTGGGCCTCCCAGCTATCAGCATTCAGGGGCCAGCCGTGGCTGAATACCAAAGGCTGTCCTGTGCCCCAGTCCTTATAGTAGATCTGCGTACCGTCTTTCGTCGTAATCGTGGCCATAAGTTTGCCTCCTTCTTTATCAGAGGGGGTCGGCGACCTCTCCCCCTTTGATCTTATTTCCAAGTGCGTCGAGTCTTCCAGGAAGGCTTGTCCACTCGTTCCGGTTGACCCTTCCTTCCCGCATCTCCGTATGGTCTGTTTGAACACCTTTCATGGATCCCTTTAGTTTCCTGGAGCTGGTGCGTAGTTGTTTAATGAATTCTGCCATATGACGCACCAAGGGGTATTGACATCATGTTTACTATTTCCGACTTGTTAAGCGGAACGTATACATTGATTTCCGTACCCTGTCCCGCCTGGCCCTCTGCCCTTATCCCCCCCTGACACTGTTTGATAATGCGGTAAGCTATGGCGAGGTTCAGACCATTGCCATCTGTTTTTGTGGTAAAGAATGGTTCGAACATTTTCTCCTTAAGCTTCTCATCTATGCCCCTGTCCGTATCTGTAAGGCAGATGAAAGCGCATGCGCCTATAATAGAGTTAGCGCCATTGGACAAGGATTCAATGTCAAAATTGATCTGATTGACAGTCAGTGAGAACCTGCCGGAACCGGTTACTGCATCCAGCGTATTCTTGATAAGATTCGGCAGGATTTCCCGCATATGGGCCATATCTGCCATGAGCTTCAGGTTTTTCTCCAAAAGTGTTATTGTTACGTCAATGCCCTCGTTCACATACTGAGGCAAAGCACCCTCCACTGTTCTCACAACCTCGTTGAGATCCGTCTCTTTCAGTTTTAAACTCCCACCGATGCTGGGAGCGGGGAGGATAGTAATCTGGAATTGTCTTTGAAGGTTTTCTATCATTTTGCACCTCCATGGTTACTGTATATGTCATACCCACATAATACAGTTGAAGCTGTCGAACTTATATTCCCAGTGTTCCGCAGAGTCTCGGGTGTTCTCCACCATCTGGTATGTTCTCTATCTGAGTTCCGTCTACATTAGATTAATGCAAGAACTTTCTCGTGTCTGTCGCTGAACTAACATTTATTGTATAGCGCTTTTTTGTGGGAGGGTGTCGTCTTTTTTGCTACAGGAATGTGATGAGGATATAGAGCAGTATGATAGTATGATATGAACGGGCTATCGGCGATCGAGCCGTATGCCTTGAGATATATGTCTTCATACTTGACGCTCCTCCAGGGCCTCTCGATGAATGTATTCTCCATCCAGCGGGCACAGGATAAAAATCAAAAAAGAAAAACATTGTTCTCTTGTGCCCGTCCATCCCCGTGGCCTTGTTCACCTTTCCCTGGGGTCCGGTGGCGAAATGTTGGCGATGGCAAGTTTCTTACGGTGTAAAGCTCAGATATTATTGGGTGCATAGATCTGACGTACGGGTTCGATTCCCATACACTTCAACCACTTCCTGTTCTGCACGGATCCAGGAGCCGCCCCTTGCAACATCGAAAAATGGTTCTTTCCCCTGTTCTGGGGACAGTCTGGGGACACATTATTATGTAAACACTATGAGATAAGTATTTAATATTACAAGGAGTACTTGGGGTGGGTGAAGGGTCTCGAACCCTCAGCCCCCAGGACCACAGCCTGATGCTCTAACCGTTGAGCTACACCCACCGTTGAGAGTAATTAGTTAGCATAATTTGGAAGCCAAGTCAATGAGAGGGTCAGGGGATGGAGAAGAAGGAATCCTATTGTCCTAAAGATTCCATTACCAAACTACTCCCCCGTTGTTTTTTCCTCCGCTTCGGGGATGCGCTGCATGCACAGGCTTGTTTTGCGGTAGAGGCCGGTGAAGAAGTAGGCGGAGAGGAGCAGCACCCAGTAGGTGAGGACCGAGGAGATGAGAAAACCTATGAGGTAGGGGATGCGCATGAAAAGGAGGGCTGCATAAATGGCGCCGACGGTAACCGCGTAGCCTATTATGTATTCCACGAGGACCTGTTTGATGCCCCGCAGGATCTCTTCGAATTCGAGGGCCTCGCGAAAATCGGTGCGCTCCGCGAAAATGGTAAAGGCAAAGGGCAGGAAGAAGGAGCATATGGGAAATATGACGAAGATGGCGGTCTTGATCATGAGATGACCGAAAAAGGCCGCGAAAGTATTGAGTGTTGTCAGGAAGAAGCCACTGGAGAACATGAAAAAAGGTATGGCGTTGTAAAGGATGAACACGAAGAGAAGCTTTACGCCTTCTGTCCATGTCTCGTACTTTTCCTGCCATGTGGCGATGCCCATTCCCCCAACGAGGATGAGCCGCGAGGTGCGGGACAAGAATCCAATGGAAAAGAAATTAAGCACGGGGATGAAAAGGGCGAGCCCCCCTATCATCCACCGTGTTATGTAGCGTGAATTTACAGTAAAACGGATGAAGGAGATGATATCCATCTATGGCTTGCCTTTGGACATGAAATCAAGGAGGCCTTCCGGGGTGTAGCCCGTCATGCCGCCATCCATTACGATGGTCTCGCCGTTGATGTACCGGGCATCATCGGATGCCAGGAAGAGTACGGTGGAGACCAGTTCTTCGACGGTCCCCATCCTTCCGATGGGAGTTCTGCCTGAAAGGTAATTGACGAAGACCTCTTTTTGGATCAATCCCTCGTTCATGCCGCCTTTGATGAAACCGGGAGCCACGGCGCACAATGTCACGCCGGACCGTGACCACTCGTATGCCAGTTGCCGGGTCATCACCATGAGTCCCGATTTTCCGATTGCGTAGGGAAGAAATCCTTTTTCCCCGAAAAGGGCCACCTGGGAGGCTATGCTGATAATGCGTCCCGAGCCCTGTTGTATCATCCTCTTGCCGAAGACCTGGGTCGCGTAAAAGGTCCCCTTGAGGTTGACGTCGATGACCCTGTCGAAATCATCCTTTTTCATCTTTTCCGAAGGTGCAAGAGGATTGACTATACCGGCATTGTTGATGAGTATGTCTACCTTTCCCAGCGTTTCGTAGACCTTCGATGCCATAGCTTCCATGGCGGCGTAGTCAGCGATGTCTGTATCAAAGGCAAGTACCTGCTGGCCCTTGAACTCCTCGGTGAACCGGTCTACGGCCTCTTTGCTGCGGCTGTTCACTGCAACCGACGCTCCCTCCGCCAGGAAGGCCTTTGCCATTGATTTTCCGAGCCCCTTTGTTCCGCCGGTGATAAAAACAACCCTGCTTTGAAATCTCATAGCATTCCTCCGTATACATTCTTGATGCGTTCGTCGAAGAGCCCGATAAGGCCCTCGCTGTCTTTCATGTCGATACCGAGGGCCTCTTTCCATACGTCTGCCCTCTCCATGCAGAGATAGATAAAAAGGTTGCTGTCTATGTTCTTGAGAAGCCGGTAGAGCATCCTGTATATCCTGATGCGCTCCGTCTTGATATAGCGGTACTTGCCGTCCTCTCCGCGGATGAACTCTCCTGTGAGGAGATACTTTCTCTTTCTCTCCAGGAGGAGCCCGTACAGGGCGGGAGGGAATCGCAAGGTGCCAAGGCTGATCCAGAGTATCCTCGCGGGGTCAAGGATGCGTCCGACGTCTGCGATGAGATACCGGTAATCCCGTTCAAAACCATCATAGATGACTACGGGATCGAAGTGAAGGCCGACGAAGCAGCCCCTGTCCTGCGCCAGCCTTGCCGCCTTGAGACGCTTGTGGACAGGGCTTGTCCTTCTTTCCTCGGCGTCGATAAATCTCTGGGGAGAAACGGAGAATGAGATGACCGTGTAGGGATTGAGATGGGCGGCAAGGTGGCTGAAGTCAGCCCATTTCGACTTCAACTCCAGAATGGCCTTTTTCTTTTCTCCGAAATAATCCACGAGGAACCGGTTCACGTTGTATCGCCGATCGATTGCCAGGCTGTCAGAGAGTTCGCCCGTTCCAAAGCGAAGGACGTGTTCGCTCCCGCTGTCGATCATTCCGTCGAGTTCGGCTATTATGCTTTCGGGGTTGCAGGAGATCCGTATGACGTCGTCCCTGAGGTAGGCCTTGAGTATGCAATAGGAACAGGAAAGTACACAGCCCTCCACGAGGTCGATGGTCTGATATCCGCAGCAGATATGGTGTTTAGTGCCCGGACATTTTCTGACGATGCTTCCGGGCATTTCAACGAATTCTACCTTTTGTAAGCTCAAGAATTCTCCTGACGTGACCCGCCGCGGCCAGTTCCGAAATCTTGCGGAGGGCGGCGCCGACATCGTCTTCACTGCCTATTTTCAATATGATATCAATATACTCCTTTTCAAAGAAAGGGTCTACTTTAATGTCCATGCCCGGCGGAAGGGCCATGGCTTCCCGTATGGCCTTCAAGCCCTTCGCGAGGGACGACAGGATCGGATGGGTCTTGCGTTTGAGATGCGCCCTCAAGGCGTCGGCGCTCTGAAGGATGGGGACATCCCTGCCCGTCAGGGCGCCTTTGCGGACCTTTATCAACTGGAGCATCTCAAGGATCTCCCGAAGCGTGCTTTCCGTCAGATGGAAGCCCGTGAGTGACGTGAGGATCTTTCTTCTTTCCTTCTCCCCGAACTTGAGGAGGGAATCGATATTCCTCAGGGAAAGGTTCCTCGTGAAGATGAAGTCCTTGACGGGCGTATTGAGGGCGGCAATGGCCAGAAACCCGGAGAGCACTTTTTCGTGGGGATTGAGGCCCAGGTGCTCCATGAGTTCGAAGATCTCACCCCGGGAAAAGCCGAAACGGTCCATTGCATCGAGGATCGCCGCCTTTTCCATGATATTGCAGCCCCGTGCCAGGTTGTCATGGATGGCCCTCATGAGGGCGGTCTTCTCATCGAGATCCACGATGAGGGCCGGAACGGTCTTCATGCGAAGCTCCCGGGCACATTGGAGGCGGCGCCACCCGGCCACCGCTATGTGGGGAGTCCGATCGAGGAGAATGACTGGCTGGATGATCCCGACGGTGGCAATTGACCAGCGGAGGTTTTCATTGCCCCCAGGGTATGAGAGAGAGAACCGCCTGTCCCTGAGATCTATCCTGGAAAGGGGAACGTCTGTCATCGCCCGAAATAGATGAAGAGCCATTTGATTATCGTGTAAAGGATGATGAGCCCGATGAGGATCACCCCTGTCATGACGAACCAGTGGGGTATGAAAGTCGTCTTGTGTTTTTGGCCGAGAGAGATATGGTCCCTGTGTATCTTGGCGAGAGTGGGGCTCCTGTCCGCGAAGAAGTGAAAGATCGTGGCGAAAAGCGGTGTGGCGAAGAGAAAGCCGAAAGCGGCGAAGATCCAGGCGCTCTTCATGTCACCGCTTCTGGTACTCATGAGAAGGACGTAGACACAGAAGAGGGTGATCAACGTTGAGACAATGACTACTATCCATTGGGATGTTCTCCTGTAAGGCATGTCACCTTCCTTTTTCGGATGCCATTCATTGTATAAAAGTATTTCAAGGCTGTCAATGATGGGGTATACTAGAGCCCGTTGAAATGAATCCCGCTGTTTTTTATGGTTTTCAAGGAGGCCCAAGAAATGAAAAGATCCCTCGGCGCGCGGACGGTGCTTTTGCCGGCGCCGGTCCTCGTTGTCGGCACATACGATAAGGAAGGTCGTCCAAATGTCCTGACCGTGGCATGGGGGGGCACCTGTTGTTCCAATCCCCCCTGCGTGGATATCGCCTTGAGGAAAGCGACCTACAGCTACCAGAACATTCTTGACCGCAAGGCCTTCACCGTACACGTGACCCCGGAGAGGTATCTCGCCGAGGCCGATTATTTCGGTATAGTCTCCGGCAGAGATGTCGACAAGTTTGCCGCCACGGGTCTCACGGCGGTAAGGAGCGACGTCGTCGATGCCCCCTATATAGAAGAATTCCCCTTCTTCATCGAATGCAGGCTGCGCGATGTCGTCGAACTGGGGCTTCACACGCAGTTCATAGGTGAAGTCATGGATGTAAAGACCGATGAGGACACGTTGGACGACAAGGGCCGGCCGGACGTCGACAGAATAAGGCCCGTCGTAATGGTACCTGAGATACGCAACTATTACGGGTTCGGCCGGAGGCTGGGGGATGCCTTTGTTATGGGGAAGAAACTCCGCGGCAAATGAAGCATTCGCCGACCCCGGAGGGCGGATCAGACGGTGGATTCGAAAACACCCGTCTCCAGGGCGTCCGTTATATCCCTGATTTGTGTGTTCTTTGCCAGTGCCTGCAAAAGACGGTTTTTCTCGGCTTCATTCCGTACCACCCCTGCCACCGAAAGGGAATCTTCCGCGCCCGCCCTGAAAAGCACCTTTCCGGAGCAGTGTCCCATGCCCAGGTGAAAAAGCAGCATCTCTGCGCGTTTTTCGAGGAGACGGCCCTTGAGAACCCTTTCGGTTTCCTCCGCGTGGATGGGAGTGAAGTGTCTCTGGGCGTTTTCGGCCAGAATCCCGACGGCTTCTTCCAGTGAGGCGTAGCTCGAATTGACGACCGCATGGTAGAGGGAGGGATCTCCCACATCGGCATCGAAATAACGGGTAATGAACTCCCGCTTGCCTTCGTCCATCTTTTCCACAAGGTCGAATGCATCGTCATAGGGGATGCTCTTCACCTGGGCGATGGCTCTGATGCGTTCCTCCATGAGGCGAACGATGCGAAGATTGATGGTGTTGCCCATACCGGCAAGAATGATGCCCGCGCCCATGCCTGTCATTACGGCATTGTCCTGCAGGGAGTGGTCCAGAATATTGGCCACGAAGGAGGCCTTGTAGAAGTTTGCGTCCGTCATGAGCTCCCGGGTCACGTCATGAAGTCCCGGGGCCGTGTGGCCGTCGATGCCGAAAGAGCGTATATGCCTGTCGCTTTCGCGGCACTCGTTATTGATGAAGGTCCTGTCGATGTATGAATATCCGAGATGTTTTGCCACCTCCCGTGCGAATGTTGTCCCGCCCGAGCCGTGAGTTCTTGATATCGTTATGATGCCCATCTTTACCCGCAAGAATTTTAGAATAAAGGATGTCTTTATACAAGCAGAATCTCTTAAGTTGTCTCCCAGGCGGAAAGAACACGTGTAACTTATCAATTGGTTTGCGAATATGGGGATAATCTGTTATAAAATTAACCTGTTTGAAAAGGGCCGGGCGGCTTGAGGGGGTGTTCTGCTTTCATAGCCCGGGTGGCGGCAACGAAATAGCCTGACACGACCCATTTTACAATCGGCGGTATTGGCGCATTATGAGAGTCGAAGAATTTGATTATGATCTGCCCAGGGAAATGATCGCCCAGCATCCGTCAGGCGAGCGGGAGGCGTCCCGTCTCCTTGCTTGCGACAGGGCAACGGGGACGATGGAACACCGCCGATTTGCCGATGTCGGCGAATATCTCCGGGAAGGCGACGTCCTTGTCATCAATGACAGCAAGGTGTTCCCGGCCCGGTTGAAAGCACGCAAGAAGACAGGAGGGCAACTCGATCTTCTTCTTGTCAGGTTCATTGGCGGCGGCACCTGGGAGTGCCTTGTCCGGGGTATAAGCAAGACAAAGGACGCCATACCGGTCACCCTGGGGGAATACGGCGCCACTCTGGCACGCGATAACGGCTCCTGGACCATATCCTTTGAGTCCCGGGAGGAAGGCGACGAAGCCATAAAGAGCCTGGGAAGGATGCCTCTGCCGCCCTATATCAAGCGCAACGGCGAGGACGGCTCGGCCGATTTCGACCGTTATCAGACCGTCTATGCCGAAAGAACGGGTTCAATAGCCGCGCCGACGGCGGGTTTTCACTTCTCCACGGAGCTCCTGGATCGCATCGCGGCAAGGGGCGTGGAGATCGTAAAGATAACACTCCACATAGGCATCGGGACGTTTTCGCTGATCCACTCCGGTCCCCTTGAGGAGCACCGGATGCACGGCGAGCGTTATGAACTTGACGAGACGGCGAAGGGGCGCATCCGGGCGGCACGACAGGCGGGACGGCGCGTGGTCGCCTGCGGCACGAGTTCCGTAAGGACCCTGGAGACGGTGTTCGGCATGAGCGGCAACGGCACACTCGCCGGCGAAACAGAGCTTTTCATCTACCCCGGCTACCATTTTCACTGTGTCGATGCTCTCATCACCAATTTTCACCTTCCCCGTTCGACACCTCTCATGCTCGCCGCCGCCTTCATGGGCGTCGAAGCGCTGAAGAGGGCCTATGCCGAGGCCATAGACGGGGGATACCGGTTCTACAGTTACGGGGACGCGATGTTCATATCATGAAGACGATAGAAATAGATCATATCGACGGCGCGGCGCGCTCGGGAAGGCTCATCACCGGTCACGGGACCATAGAGACGCCTGTTTTCATGCCCGTGGGTACCCAGGGCGTCGTCAAGGCCATGACCCACGGACAGCTCAAGGAGCTGGGAGTCACGATGATCCTTTCCAACGCCTATCACCTTTACCTGCGTCCCGGCGACGAGCTCATCAGGAGGATGGGCGGACTCCACGGTTTTTCCGGATGGGACGGCGCCATTCTTACCGACAGCGGAGGGTACCAGATATTCAGCCTCGGAGTCTTGAGAGAGATCAAGGAGGACGGTGTCCTGTTCCAGTCGCATATCGACGGTTCCCGCCATTTCCTGACGCCTGAAAAGATGATCCGCGTCCAGGAGAACATCGGAGCCGACATCGCCATGTGTCTCGACGAGTGCGTTTCCTATCCTTCCACCTTCGAATACACCCGCGAGTCCGTCGAGTTGACGACCCGGTGGGCGCGGCGGTGCCTCGAGGCCCGTTCCGAAGAGGGTCGGCAGAGGCTTTTCGGGATCATACAGGGCGGTTTTTATCCCGAACTCAGGCTGCGCTCCGCCGAGGAGATCCTTTCCCTCGATTTTGATGGTTTCGCCATCGGGGGCCTGAGCGTCGGAGAGCCGAAGAGTCTCATGTGGGACATGGTGGATACCGTCGGAGATCTCATGCCTGCCGGCAAACCCCGCTACATGATGGGTATCGGCTTGCCGGAGGATCTCCTGGAAGGGGTGAAGAGGGGCATCGACATGTTCGATTGCATCATCCCCACCCGCTTTGCCCGAAACGGCAGCCTCTTCACCTGGGACGGCAGGATAAACATCAAGAACGCCCGCTTCACCGATGACGAAGGCCCTGTTGAGGAGGGTTGTTCATGTTATACCTGCAGGACCTTTTCGAGGGCCTACCTGAGGCACCTCGTTGTTTCCCATGAACTGACGAGCTTCTATCTGAACACGATACACAATGTGTATTTCTACATGGAGCTCATGAAAAAGATCCGCAATGCCATCAGCAGCGGCACGTTTGACCGTTTTTATCACGATTTCAAGAGACGTTACGAAGGAGGTGAATCAGATGATAGGTGTAGCGTATGCAATGGGTAGTAATCCTGCCGGCGGTGCCGGACAGGGGGGCAGTTCCTACATGTCGCTCGTTTTTATCGCGGCGGTCTTCGCCATCTTCTACTTCATTCTCATCCGTCCCCAGCAGAAAAGGGCGAAACAGCACAAGGAGTTCATGGAGAATCTGAAGAAGGGAGATAAAGTTATCACATCGGGTGGTTTGTATGGTACAATAACGGGAATTTCCGACGACAGTGTCACCATTGAAATCGCCGAGAAAGTGCGCGTTAAGATTGACAAAGGTACTGTGGTGCAGTATCAAAAGACACAATGAAAGGAGATGTAAACGTGGGAAGATATGAGAACATCGTTGTGTTCAGCCCTGACCTCGCAAAAGAAGACGAAGACGAGCTCATGAAGAGGATCCATGGCAACCTGGAAAAGGCGGGCGCAGCGATTGTCAAACTAGATGACTGGGCGGTGAGAAAGCTCGCCTACCCCATAAAGAAGAAAGACAAGGGCCATTACTTCTTTTTCCTGCTTGACATGGATGAAGGAAGCGTCGCGACGATGGCAAAGTTCTACAGGACCCTGGATCCCGTGCTGAGACACATGTTCGTTGTTGTCGACGACAAGAACGAAGGACCGAAAAAGCCGCCCGATCCCGTTGTCTTTGACGAGCTTGAGGGCGAGTTTTAATGAACAGGGTTTTTATGACGGGGAAAGTCGAGACCATGCCCCGGATAGTCTACACCCCGAAAGGGGAGAAGTTTGTGCTTTTCCCGTTGCGTGTGGGTGAGGGTGATTTCCTGATAGACGTGGAAAGCCCGGGGGACCCCTCGATGCCTTATCCTGACTCAGCCGTGGGCCGCAGCGTGATGGTGTCCGGGATGCTTATGCGGAAGAAGCTGCGGTCGCGGGAGATAGTGAAATTGAAGGCACGTAAAATTTTCTGGATGGAGGAATAGATGCTTAGACCAATGAGGAAAACACGGTCGGATTCACCGAAGAAAAGGGTCTATGTGAGAAGAAGGGTGTGCAGGTTTTGCCAGGATTCCAACATAGCTATTGACTATAAGGATCCCAAGCTTCTCAAGTCGTTTATCACGGAAAGGGGCAAGATCATGCCCAGGAGGATGACGGGGACCTGCGCCAACCACCAGCGCAAACTGAAAGAGGCCATAAAAATGGCCCGGCACATCGCCTTTCTGCCCTTCACGACATTATTGAAATAACGGAGGCAATTTAATGAAGCTCATACTTATTGAGGATGTCCAGGGTACGGGTAAAAAGGGCGAGACCGTCGCCGTCAGAGACGGATACGGGAGGAATTTCCTCGTGCCCAGGGGACTGGCCGTACCTGCGACGGAAGGCAACGTCGCCCGCTTCGAGAACATTGTCCGCAGCGTCTCGAACAGGAAGGCCCGGGACCTGCAGACCGCCTCGGAATTGAGGGCCAGGCTCGAGGAAACGCCCCTGACGATAAAGAAAAAGGCCGGTGATGACGGCAGACTTTTCGGTTCCGTTACTCACAAAGACATCGTCGAGGCCGTCAAAGCCGCCTCGGGTGTCGAAATAGACAGGAAGCTGGTCCGTCTTGAGGAACCGATCAAGATGACCGGTTCACATACAGTCGTGATCCACCTGCAGCCGGATGTAAACGCCGAGATTAAGATCGAGGTGGAAAAAGAAGAGGCTTAAATGGCCCGGGTCTTAAAGAACGTCAAGGATGTGCAGGGCCCCGCCGGAATGCGGGTTCCCCCTCAGAACATCGAGGTCGAGCAGTCACTGCTCGGCGGGCTTCTCATCGACCCGGAATCCATGAATAAGGTGGTCGACGTTGTCGGTCCGTCGGATTTCTATCGCGATGCCCATGGAAAGATCTTCGGTCTCATGGTTCATCTTTACGAGAAGAACGATGCCATCGATATCATCACGGTAAGCAGCATTGCAAAAGACAGGAACGTTCTCGAGGCCTTAGGCGGTGTGACCTACCTCAACACCCTTGTGGACCTCATGCCGTCGGCGGCGAATGTTGCCTACTACGCCAAGATCATAAAAGAGAAATCCCTCGTCAGGACTATTATCAATGTAGCCACGGAGATCATCGAGAAGGGTTTCAATACAGAGACCGACGTCGATACATATATTGACGACGCCGAGAAGCTCATATTCCAGGTCTCGGAGAACAAGCTCAAGCCTACCTACTTACCCGTCAAAGATTTCGTGATGAACAACATAAAGACCATCGAGCGCCTCTATGAGAAGAAGCAGACCGTCACGGGTGTCCCCACGGGTTTTATCGACCTCGACCGGCTGACGAGCGGCCTGCAGCCGTCGGACCTCATCATCGTCGCGGGAAGGCCGAGCATGGGGAAGACCTCTTTTTCCATGAACATCGCCCAGTATGTCTCCATGCTCAACGAAAACCCCGTTCCCGTGGGTATCTTTTCCATGGAAATGTCGAAGGAGCAGCTCGTCACAAGGCTTCTGAGCTCCGAATCCGAAATAGAACATTCAAAGCTCCGCACAGGCACATTTTCCCGGGACGAATGGCCGAAACTGGTCAGGGCCGCAGGAAAGCTGAGCGAGGCTCATATGTTCATTGATGACTCGCCGGCGCTGTCCGTCCTCGAATTGCGGGCGCGGGCCCGTCGCCTCAAGAAGGAGCACAACGTAGGCCTTATCGTTGTCGACTATCTCCAGCTCATGCGGGGACGCTCCGGCGGGGACCGCCGGGAACAGGAGATATCGGAGATATCCCGCTTTCTCAAGGCGCTTGCGAAAGAGATCAACATCCCTGTTATCGCCATTTCGCAGCTCAACAGGGCGCCGGAGGCGCGCGAAAAAGAGAACAAGCGGCCGCGCCTTGCCGACCTTCGGGAATCAGGCGCCATTGAGCAGGATGCCGACGTCATCCTCTTTATTTACCGCGATGAAGTATACAATAGGGACAGGGACGACAACAAGGGGGTCGCTGAAGTGATCATCGGAAAACAGCGCAACGGCCCCACCGATACTGTGAAGCTGAGCTTCATCGACAAATGCGCCACGTTCAGGAACGGCTACTATCAAGATGACGAAGGGTGACGACACGCGGTCCTTGAACCTCCCCAATATCCTTTCCATATTCCGTTTCTTCGTCACCTTCTATTTTATCTATGCCGTCTACCAGGGGAGGATGCGCCTCGCCCTCTATCTTTTTCTTATCCAGGGCATCTCAGATCTTCTTGACGGTTTCATAGCACGGGTAATGAAATCGAAGACCGAACTCGGGGCATATCTCGACCCTATTGCCGACAAGACCATGCTCGTTGCGGCCTTCGTCATGCTCTATGTCGTCGATATCATCCCGGGGTGGCTCACGCTCCTCGTCCTCGGCAGGGATGTCGTCATCGCCACCGGCTATTTTGTTCTCTATCGCTGCGCGAGCAACGTCACGCCGAGACCGACCATCTTTGGAAAGGTAACGACGGCGTGCCAGATTGCGACCATCCTCTATGTCCTCTGGTCGGCGGGCAGCATCGGCCTCGCGGCCTACAATGTCGTATTCTTCTTCATTACAGCAGTGTCCACCATCATATCAGGCATCCATTACATCATTGGCGGATGGAGTGTCTTTACCGGGAAAGCGGCAACGCAGTAGAATACCGTTAGAACCGTTAGAACCGTTAGAATGGTTTGAATACCGGGACTGAGAATACCATGTGTTGTTCTCGCTCGTACCGTTCCATCAGTTCCAACGGCTCCAACGGCTCCAACGGCTCCAACGGCTCCAACGGTTCTAACGGCTCAAACGGCTCAAACGGCTCAAACGGCTCAAACGGCTCAAACGGTTCTAACGGCTCAAACGGTTCTAACGGCTCAAACGGTTCTAACGGCTCAAACGGCCTCTGTCGCCGTTTGATGCCAATAAGAGGTTGACATAACACACTCTTTCGATTACTATTGTAAAAAAAATAAGGGGAGGTCGATATGTCCGTAAAGGTCGCGATCAACGGTTTTGGAAGGATTGGCAGACTCGTCCTCAGAGCTGGTTTCAACAGAAAAGATGTTGAGTTCGTTGCGGTCAATGATCTTACGGATCCCAGAACGCTTGCCCATCTCCTGAAATATGACTCCGTCCACGGCATCATGAACTGCGAAGTGAAGCATAAGGAGGACGCCCTGGTGATCGATGGCAAGGAGATCAAGGCGTATGCCATGAAGGAGCCCGAATCGCTTCCCTGGAAGGACCTTGGTGTCGACGTCGTCCTCGAGAGCACGGGAAAATTTACCGATCGAGCGGGTGCTGAAAGACATCTCAAGGCAGGGGCGAAAAAGGTTGTCATATCGGCTCCTGCCAAAGGTCCCGATGTCACCTTTGTCCTCGGGGTCAACGAAGAGGTCTACGACAAGACGAAGCATAATGTCATTTCCATGGGGTCCTGCACGACCAATTGCCTTGCGCCTATCGTGAAGATCCTTCAAAAGGAATTCGGTATCGAGTACGGACTGATGACGACGATCCATTCCTACACGAACGATCAGGTGGTTCTCGACGAGCCGCACAAGGACCTTCGCCGGGCACGCGCCGCGGCCCTCTCGATGATTCCCACGACGACAGGCGCAGCCAAGGCGATATCCGAGGTCATTCCCGAAGTCAAGGGGAAGCTTGACGGTCTGGCTATCAGAGTTCCTACGCCCAACGTCTCCCTCGTCGATTTCGTCGCCACGCTCTCAACCAAGGCAACCAAGGAAGATATAAACAAGAGATTCAAAGAATATGCGGAGGGACCCATGAAAGGGATCCTGGCCTGTTCGGAAGAGCCTCTCGTTTCCCGCGATTTTAATGGCAATAGCCATTCGTCCATCGTTGATATGGAAAATACGACCGTCATAGGCGGGAACATGATCAAGGTGCTTTCCTGGTACGACAATGAATGGGGTTTCTCCAACCGCATGTTCGATCTATTGTCGTTTGTCATGAAATAAAAGGAAACAGGAAGGGGTAGTATATGAATTCTATTGAGCAGATCGACATTGCTGAAAAAAGGGTGCTAATGCGCGTTGACTTCAACGTACCCGTTGACGCAAGCGGCAACATCACCGACACGACGAGGATCAAGGCGCACCTTCGTTCCATCAGGTATTGCATGGAGAAAGGGGCAAGACTGGTTCTCATTTCCCATATGGGCAGACCAAAGGGACAGAGAGTGGACAAACTGACACTGAAACCCTGCGCCGCAAGCCTTTCGGGTCTCCTCGGAAAAGAGGTGCCCTTCGTGGAGGACTGCATAGGCGAAAGCGCCGCCGCCGCGGTGGCCTCAATGAAGCCCGGCGACGTTATTCTGCTTGAAAACCTGCGGTTCCACATCGGTGATGAGAAGAACGATCCCGCCTTTGCTGCTGAACTCGCAAAACTGTGCGACGTTTATATTGACGACGCCTTTGCCGTCGCCCACCGGAAGGCCGCTTCCAACTCGGCCATTACACAGGCCGTAAAAACATGCGCAGCGGGTTTCCTCCTCAAGGACGAGATCGACTATTTCAACAAGGCCATGAAGGATCCGGCCCGGCCCCTCGTGGCCATCGTCGGAGGGGCGAAGGTTTCCGACAAGATCGGCGTCCTCGAGAACCTCGTCGATACCGTCGACATGCTCATAATAGGTGGCGGAATGGCCTTCACCTTTCTGAAGGCCAGGGGAATGGAGATAGGTAAGTCCATCTGCGAGAATGACATGCTAGACAAGGCGAAGCGCATCATGGACAAGGCCGGGTCGAAAAATGTGAAGATCCTGCTGCCCGTCGACTGTGTCGTTGCCGATAAGGCCGAAGCGGACGCGACAGTGAACGTTGTCGCCGTCGAAAATATACCGAAGGATGCCATTGGTCTTGATATCGGGCCCGACACCGCCAGGTTTTTTGGAAATGCGGTGAAAGATGCGAAGACGATAGTCTGGAACGGCCCCATGGGAATGTTCGAACTGGAGGCCTTCAGCAAGGGAACTTTTGGACTGGCAGAAGACGTTGCCGCATCGGGGGCCCTGTCGATCATCGGCGGCGGTGATACCAATTTTGCTGTCCAGAAGGCCGGGGTCAGCGACAAGATATCTTACATATCCACCGGCGGCGGGGCGTTCCTTGAACTGCTCGAAGGCAAGACGATGCCGGCGGTGGAGGCCCTCGAAACCTGCGGAGGATGAAAAATGGCGACGTGGATGGTAGCCGGTAACTGGAAAATGAACAACACGACGGGTGAGGCGGTGGCTCTCGCAAGGGAGATCGTTGCCGGTCTGCCCGATATCAAGGGACGCGGCGAAGTCGTTCTCGCTCCGTCCTTCACGGTCCTCAAGAGTGTACATGATGTTATCAGCGGCAGCGGCGTCACGCTTGCCTCCCAGAACATCTTTTTCGAGGACACAGGGGCCTATACCGGGGAGGTATCGCCGGCGATGCTGAAGGATGCCGGCTGCACCTACGCCATCATCGGCCACTCGGAGCGGAGAAAGTATTTCCACGAGACCGACGAGGGCGTGAATCTCAAGGCCAGGAAATGCCTCGCAACGGGATTGAAGCCCATTATCTGCGTGGGCGAGACCGACGAGGAACGCGAGGCGGGCATTACGGAGTTCGTCGTGGGCATTCAGGTAAAGAAAGCTCTGGCAGGCATATCTGATGTCAGGGACATCACCGTCGCCTATGAACCCGTGTGGGCAATAGGCACCGGGAAGACCGCAACTTCCGGCCAGGCGGAAGAAGTCCATGAATTTATCAGGAATATTCTGGGAGAACTCTATCGGGACGCCTCTTCAGGCGTACGGATTCTCTATGGCGGTTCCGTCACGGCAGAGAATTTCGGGGAATTAATTGCGATGAAAAATATAAATGGTGCACTTGTTGGCGGTGCATCCTTGAAATCTGTAAACTTTCTTGGTATAATAAGCCGCGCATTGGAGAGAGACGTATGACAATTGTAGTAGCCATCGTACATGTAATTATAGCGATCGCCCTGATTCTCATTGTATTGTTGCAGACAGGAAGGGGATCGGACATGGGGGCTGCCTTCGGCGGCGGGTCAAGCCAGACGCTTTTCGGCAGTTCCGGGTCTTCAGGTTTCATGACGAAGCTGACAACAATAGCGGCCGTTGTTTTTATGTTGACAAGCCTTATGCTTGCGTATACCTATAGTCATAAGGGAAGCAGCATAAGAAATATACCGGCGCAGACCCAGGAGCAGAGTGCTCCCGCGCAGGGAACGAAATGAGTAAAAATGCCGAAGTGGTGGAAGTGGCAGACACACCATCTTGAGGGGGTGGCGGGGAGACTCGTGCGGGTTCAAATCCCGCCTTCGGCATTATATAAACTTTTGTTTCAACTAGCAGCGGCAATCACGTCATGCATGAATGCATTCTATCTGGGGAAGTCTAAA
>Ga0351931_1056_pt1 | contig 23101 bp, 21 predicted proteins | sample BONcelT113001E11_FD_205818 | JGI IMG/M metagenome (GOLD analysis project Ga0351931, IMG submission 205818) | Enriched cells from coal bed in the Powder River Basin, Montana, United States - BONCAT cells T11 rep2 HSBNCT.T11.300.1.E11 ... | reverse complement strand
ATTACGGCTCCTCCATCTGGTCTTTCCAGGGATTCATCCTACTCGTTCAACTCTTATGGATAAAATTTCAACATTTTAAGAATAATTCCTCTTTTTCAACAGATGACTATTCCAAAATATTCAAATGATTCTATAATATGAATATACCTATTTCAGTTTGAGCATGGGGGGGGTTTTTCTGGAACCCTATATTGGCGATATCGGGATCGGATTTCTGTTGATCCTGTCGATTCTGTACTTCCGGTGGGACGACTTCTACCGTGAATAACTGCGGTTTTTGAGGCTATTTGCCATGCGGCGGGTTTGGCCCGGCATCTAAATCTTTGGTCCGGCTTTCAAATCAAAGGAACTTCCTGATACTCGGGCTGCTTTACCGCAGTAGCCAACGACTGGGTAAGAAAGGCAACGTGTTCGGTAAAATCGACTCCCATTTCTGCCGCCCCCTGAGTCAGGGTTTCCCGGTTGACCGCCCGGGCAAAGCCTTTATCCTTCATTTTCTTCATCACCGATTTGACTTCGAGCTGCTCCAGGCTGCGATCCGGACGAACCAATGCACAGGCGATGATAAACCCGGTCATCTCATCGACAGCCAGCAGCGTCTTCTGCAACAGGCTGCGGTCGCCGTCCCAGACCCGGCAATGCGATTCCACGTCGGTAATGAACGAGTCCGCGTATCCGCCGGCAGATAGAATTTCACGGGCATGATGCGGATGTTCGTGGGGGAATCTTTCAAAATCAACATCGTGCAACAATCCCACTGAACCCCAATATTCAACATCTTGGCCGAATTTCTCCGCATAAGCCCGCATGGCAATCTCCGACGCCAGGCAATGTTTCAGCAGCGCCTCGCTGGTCACGTTCCGGCGCAGCAACTCCCAGGCTTTTTCTCTTGCTTCGGTCATTTCACGTACCTCCCCGATTATTATCATCATCTGTTTAAATCCCAATCTGTATAAAATGTTAAAGGACCGCAGTGACTGCGGTCCTTTAACTGTTTCCCTGCTATAGCACCCGCCGGGCTCCCAGATACCGCTCGCCCCAGTAATGACCGAACAAATCGGCGACCGCGATGCCGCGGCTCGAAGTGGCGCTGATAAACTGTCCGTTGCCGAGATAAATCCCAACGTGTGACGGCCCGGGTTCATACGTTTCAAAGAAAACCAGATCGCCTGGCTGCAACCGCTCTGTCGAGACCGGCCTTCCCACGGCAAACTGCGAATCGGCCATCCGCGGCAGATTAATACCGATATTGGCAAATACGAAGCGGGTGAATCCCGAACAGTCAAAGCCGCGGGGAGTCGTTCCGCCGAACCAGTAAGGGACACCGATGTACTGAAAACTGGTCTGGATCAGCCTGCGAACCGTCGCGATCGAAGGACCGCGACTGACCGGCAGGTCCCTGCCGACCAACATTTTGAACAACTCAGGGCTTACCTTGCCGTCCACCGGCAGCTTTTTTTCTTTTTGCAGCATTTTGACGGCTTCAGCCGTCACATCCCCGTAAACTCCATCCAGGGGACCGACCGCAAAGCCCATCTGGGAAACTTTTTGCTGAACCGCCAGAACTTCATCACCCCGGTCTCCGATCTGAATCGGATCGACCGGTGCTGCCGCAGCCGGAGCTGCCACAGCTGTTTTCGCCTCGATGGGCGCCGGAACCGGCGCCGCCATGACCACTGAAATCGACACTGCCATCGCCGTAACAAAAACCAACCAAACACGAACAAGGCGCAATCGCAGCGCTCCTCTCTTTAGCCTCCGGGGTTAGCTGACGGGTTAGGGTTAGAGGCACCCTACTCGGCATTCCGAGTTTCACCCCAAAAATGGTTCCCCCGTACCTGAGCTGGATTCGGCAATCTTAAAAGCTCACGGTTTCTTATATTCTCTACATCGGCAAAAACTCCTGCAGACTCAAAAATTATTTTTTGCCCAGTTCGTCACGGATCAGATAGAGAGGCCGTTGCTTGACTTCCTCAAAAATCCGGCCCACATATTCGCCCAGAATTCCCATTCCCATCAATTGAAGTCCGCCAAGCAGAAAGATGCTGGCCGAAGTCGTGGCCCAGCCGGGAACCGCTTCGTCGGTAAAGAACTTGATGAACAGAACATGTCCCAGCAAGGCAAAACTGCCCGCACCAAGCAACAACCCCGTGTAAAAAGCGATCCGCAGCGGCAGTTTGGAATAGGCGGTGATTCCATCAAGGGCAAAATGCAGCATCTTTCCCAACGAAAATTTGGACGTCCCGGCCCGCCGGGGCGGTGCAACGAATTCGACCTGAACTTGACGATAGCCGATCGAACTGATGATACCGCGGATAAATTTTGCCCGCTCGCCAAAGCGGCGAAAACCGAGTACCACTTTACGGTCAAGCAGTCGAAAGTCAGAACCGCCTTCAACGATATGGATCTTCGAAATCGCATTGATCAACTGGTAGAAGGATCGTGAAGTCCATTTTTTCAGCCAGGAGGCACCTTCAGTATCTTTGCGGACGGTCTGGACCACCTCGGCTCCGGCTTCCCAATGGGCGATCAGTTCCGGCAACATCGCCGGCGGATGCTGCAGATCGCCGTCCATGGTGATGACGGCGTCCCCTTCGGCATTCTCCATGCCACAGGTCAAAGCTGTCTGAAAGCCATAGTTCCGGGCCAGAATCAACCCGCGCACCCGGTCGTCTTCCTGGGTTAGGCGGTCGATGATCAGCGGAGTCGCATCCCGTGAACCGTCATCGACAAAAATCAGTTCAAACCGATAGGGCAACGGTTCCATATAGCGGACAATTTCCTGATGCAGTACGGCGATATTGTCCTGTTCATTATAAACCGGCACAGCAATCGTAATTAATTTTCGCTCAATTTGTTTCATGCGTATTCCCTATCTTTTCTCGTAATATTTCCGGCCGAATTTCTGCCGAATTTCTTCGGCCCCGATTTCTGCTAAAATTTCAACTCCGGCTTCAATGAAATCTCAACGCTTCTAGACTACAGGCAAGTCCGGGCGCAACACCACGGCTCCCCCCTGATATATCGGCTGGATCTCGTGTTGGGGCTTGTCCGTGTTCAGCAAAACAAGCACCCGCACGCAAAGGGCAATCCCAGTCGGACACTCGATTTCCTGAGTGCCGAACAACGGCACTTCGCCCCAGCCCAGTTCACGGGCTGCCGAGGCAGGAAACGCCGCATTCAGGTCCGGTGTGGAACTGAAAATGACGGCGGCAATGTCGCCCGGTTTTAGGGCATTGGCTTTTGACATCGCCACCAACAGATTCTTGGTCGCAGTCCGAATCGCTTCCGGTTCATTTGAAATGGCTGTCGTGGCTCCGCGCACTCCTCTGAGCATTCAGTCCGCCTCCTCTAATTCCCGGTAAAGATACAGTTGGGGTCTTCGGCCATGTAGTCGCCGCCGGATCCGTACCAGGCCCGGGCCCGGCAACCGCCGCAAATTTCCTGATAACCGCATTGGCCGCATTGGCCGCTGGTCTTGGCACTACGCAAGTTCAGAAACAACGGCGATTCCCGCCAAAGCTTGGAAAAACCTACATCCCTGACGTTTCCGGCTTTCAGCGGAAAATAGGGACAGGGTTGCAGATCGCCGTTCGGCAGGATCACGCAATAAGCCGTTCCGGCGATACAGCCCTTGCTGAATCGCATCGGCATTCCCTTTTGGGCAGCGATTCGCATAAACTGCGGCGCACAGGTCGGTTTCAATTCGATCGAAACTTCGCGCTGTTTGTCCAGTATCCGTTCCAGCAGGGTTTCCTGCTGTTCCACTGAAAGGCTTCGGTCTTTGATGTTCTCGCCGCGACCGGTCTGGACCAGAAAAAAAATGTGGTGGGCAATTGCGCCCCATTCGATCGCCTGATCGGTAATCGCCAAAACTTCCGCTTCATTCCAGTCCATCACCGTGGTATGAACCTGAAACGGCAGCCCGGCTTGCCGACAGGCTTTCATCCCTTCCAATGTCGCCGCCCAGGCTCCCTCGGACTGGCGAAACCAGTCGTGCCGCTCGGGCGAAACACTGTCGACGCTGATTCCTGCCGCGGCCAGTCCGGCCGCTTTCAATTCGGCGACTTTATCCGCAGTCAGCAGAATGCCGTTGGTTCCCAGTACCGGCCGCAAGCCAACCGATTCGGCATAAGCGACTAACTCGGTCAGGTCCTGACGAAGCAAGGGTTCTCCGCCACTGAACACAAAGATGCGAAACCCGCAGGCCGCCGCTTCATCCAGCAGTTTTTTCCCTTCAGCCGTCGTCAGTTCGTCGCGCAGACAGCCGCCTGCGTCACGGTAACAATGCAGACAGGCTATATTGCAAGCCTGGGTGGTATTCCAGGAAATCAGCATACGGGGCTTTCTTTCGCCGGATCAGTCCAGTAACAGGCCGGATCATCACCCCAGATATCGCCGTCCACCGAGGCCCGGATTCGACAGCCGCCGCACAAACGGTTTTGCGAGCAGTCACCGCACTGATTGTTAAGTTGCTCCGGTTTGCTGCGCAGACGTTTCAGAATTCCTCCGTTGGCCTCCAGATCACTCCAGATTTCACTGAACTTGCGTTCCCTGACATTGCCCAGGGTCAAATCACTCCAGAATTGGCACGGGTGAACATTGCCGAGAAAATCGACATCCGCCATCCGGTCGCCAGCCGAACAGCCGCCGTGCAGTTCCAGCAATTGACGCACTTCATCGACCCGCCCGGGGTTGGTTTTTGCGACATAATCGAGCAGATATAGGCCGTCGGCGTGATTGTCGGTGGTCAAAATCTCTATCTCCACGCCGCGCCGGTCAAAATCAAAGGTCTTTTCAATCAGGAATCGGGCGATTTCGCGCTTTTCCCCGGTCGGCAGGTCATAGCTCTTCATATCGCTGCCTCGTCCGGCATAAACCAAATGGTACATGCAGAATCGGTCGACTTGTTCCTGTTCAATCAGATCCATGACTGCCGGCAGGTCTTTTTTGTTAAAGTTATTCAGCGTAAAACGAACTCCGGTCCGGTTTCCCGCCGCCTTAGCCGAACGAATTCCGGCGATGGCTGCCTTAAAGGCCCCTTTTTCACCGCGAAACTCATCATGGATGTCTTCGCAACCGTCGATGCTGACGCCAACATATTGAAAACCGGCTTGTTTTATCCGTCTGGCGGCTAATTCATCGATCAGCGTCCCATTGGTGGACAGGACGATTCGCAGTCCCTTTTCCACAGCATAGGCCGCCAGTTCGAACAAATCCGGCCGAACCAGCGGCTCGCCACCGGAAAACATCAACACCGGCACTTTCATTTCCGCCAGGTCATCGATAAAAGCCTTGCCTTCTTCAGTCGTCATTTCATTGGCAATCGCCGATTCGGTGGCTTCGATATAACAGTGCCTGCATTTCAGATTGCACTGGGAAGTGATATTCCAGACCACGACCGGCGCCCGGTCGGAAGAAAATTGGAGCAGCCCCGCCTGCATCGGCTCCTGGTCGTTATGCTGCCGCATGACATTTGAAATCGTCGCAGTTCCGCACAATAGTTTCGTAAACCCTATCAACCAAATTCCTCCCTGCTATTTAACCTGTGATGCACCAACCGGAAACTGAAGCACAAAGGTTGTCCCTTTCCCCGGTTCACTTTCGACATTGACTTTCGCGCCGTGCCTGTCGATGATTTCCCTGGCTATCGACAAACCGAGCCCGGTTCCATGGTTTGTTCGCGAATGGGCCTTGTCCGCCTTGTAAAATCGTTCCCATATGAAGGGCAGGTCTTCCGGCGGAATTCCTGTGCCATTGTCGGTAACTGTCAGTGTAACATCCTCTTGCTCCCGGGCAAGTTCCACCGATACTTTTCCACCAGCCGGAGTGTATTTGATCGCATTATCCAGCAGTATCAGCATTAATTGTACCAAACGATCCCCATTTCCGGGAACAGGCGGTATGATATTATTGGCCCGCCAGGAAAGCGCTATCCCTTTATTTGCCGCTTTTTCCCCCAGCATGGCTATCACGCTGTCCACCACTTCGGTCAGCGGAATCTGCTCAACATCCATGACATATTGCCGCGCCTGAAGACGGCTCAGGTCAAGCAGGTCATTGATCAATCGCTCAAGCCGCTCTGTTTCGCTGACAATCAGTTTTGTGAAGCGACCGGTCTGGTCCGCCCCACAGGCCGTTCCATCCTGCAACGCTTCGGTATAGCCGCGGATAATCGTTAATGGAGTCCTTAGTTCATGGGACACATTAGCGACAAAATCCCGCCGCAGCTTTTCCATATGTTCAGTATGGGCAACAAACCGTCCCAGTTCCTGAGCCAACGTATTAATCGAAGATCCCAGCTGTCCGACTTCATCTTCAGTGGTGATTTCAACCCTTTTGTCATAACGACCTTGCGCCATCGACGCGGCAGTTTCTTCCATTTCACGCAGTGGCTTGACGATGCCGCGGGATAGCCTGCGGACAACGAAAAGGGTCAGGGCCAGGGACAGGAACCCGATCAGGGCGATGGCCATATAGATCTGGGTCAAAAACCGATTGACGCCCTGTACCGGAGCATTCAGAATGACCGCTCCGTTTATGGCGCCGCTTGTTCCGACGATCGGCACGGCGACGATCATCATATCTTCCCCATAATAAGGGTGGAAAAATGTCCGTGTCAATACTTTACCGCCAAAAACCGGTTGGATATTTTTTATAAGGTTTCGGATCGCAGTCGAAGACCGCATCCCGCCTCCTTCGGCAGCAGAACCGTCACCCGTCGCCGGTTGCCCTCCCGGCCCCATGATGATCTGTCCCGGTTCCCCCATCCCCAAGCCTTGTCCTTGACCTGCGCGCAGTCCCTGACTCGTCCCCGGAGACTGTCCCTGACGTTCCTGCCGAATCCGTTGGGGCGTCGACGACATCACAATCAGTCGTCCCGACGCATCAACCGCCCAAATTCTGGCATCGAGGAATCCATCGATCCGGTCCACCAATTCCACCAGTTCGGTTGCGGACAGAGTCCCCGTCAAAAAATCGTTCAGTACCCCGGACATTTCATGTCCCTTGCCAACCAGTTCCTGTTGCTTGGCAGTGAGAAAATACTGGCGGATCAGCGCCGAGGCGCCGACGGCAAATCCTGCCAAAATCAAAGCCACAACAACCATGAAATTAACAAACAGTTTGGTCTGTAATGAAGGTTTCAAGGCCGCACCTCAAACTTGTAGCCAACACCCCAGACTGTCTTGATATCCCAGGGGGTGTCTTCCTGAATACCCAATTTTTGGCGAATCCTTTTGATATGGGTATCCACCGTGCGGGTATCGCCAAAATATTCATAGCCCCAAATCGATTCCAACAATTGCTCGCGGGAAAATACCCGACCCGGGTGTGCGGCCAGATGCCATAACAGCTCCATTTCCTTGGCAGTCAGTTGCAGGGTCTGCCCCAAAGCTGTGGCAACGTATTCCTGACGATTGATTGTCAGTTGCGGAAACGAAAGAATTGCGTCGCGGGGAGACAGTTCCTCTTTTCCCTGAGGCGTCCGACGCAACACCGCCTTGACCCTTGCTACCAGTTCACGCGGATTGAACGGCTTGGACACATAATCGTCCGCCCCCAGTTCAAGTCCCAGGATGCGGTCTTCGTCTTCGTCCCTGGCCGTCAGCATGATGATCGGAACTTTGGAAAACTTGCGAACCTGGCGGCATACTTCCATTCCATCCATCACCGGCATCATAATGTCCAGCACAATCAGGTCCGGTTTCAACTGCTGCGCTTTCAGGATGGCTTCCGCCCCGTCGGTCGCCTGTTCTACCAAAAAACCTTCTTTGCTTAAATAAAGCTCCAATAATTCGCGAATCTTTTCGTCATCATCCGCAACCAGTACTTTTGACGCCAACATTCTTCACCCTCCGCAACTCTGAAAAAAACTCCCGGAGATTTTCCGGGAGTTTGCTGGTTCTCCGGCTCAGATATTACCCAAAGCAGCCAATAAATCTTTGCGGGTTTTGTATCCGGTAAACCGGGACACTTCCTTGCCCGCTTTAAATACGATGAAGGTCGGAACCGCCTTGACGTTGTATCGGCTGGCCAGGGCCGGCAGTTCATCGATATTGACTTTGGCAACTATCGCCTTATCGGCAAGTTCGGCTTCCACCGCTTCGACTTCAGGTCCCGCCATCTTGCAGGGCCCGCACCAGGAAGCCCAAAAATCAACAAGTACCGGCTTATCTGCCTTTAAAAGTTTGTCTTCAAATGTCGTTTCGTTTCCAATATTAATTACAGCCATTGCAAACACCTCTTTCAACATCCCCCCACCGGGGGGGTCTGTCTTTATTGTAAGAAAAATTTGCGAAAAAGTCAATCTCGGTTATAATATATAAAACTATTCTTCCCCACTCTATATTCAAGAAAGAAGGTAAACAATCATGGATATGATAGAAGCGCTTGAAACCCGGCGGTCTGTCCGGCGATATCAGGAAAAATCCGTTGAACGGGCTGCTATAGAAAAATGTGTCAATCTGGCCACTCAAGCCCCCAGCGCCATGAATTCACAACCCTGGGTTTTTGTGGTGATCACCGACAAAACCAAACTTGTTGAATACTCCACTCGATCGAAGGAGCTACTGCTGCAGACCATGAATGAACATCCGCTACTGGAAAAATATCGGGGCGCTTTGTCAAAAAAGAGTTTCAATATTTTTTACAATGCTCCGGTCCTGGCCATCATTTATGCAAAACCGGAAGGCCCGGAACCTGAAACAGATGCCTGTCTGGCCGCCCAGAACTTCATGCTGGCCGCCCACAATGAAGGGTTGGGGACCTGCTGGATCGGTTTCGCCAGGGATTTTTTCAATTCGGCGGAGTTCAAGTCAGAAATCGGCCTGCCACTGGAGTATCTTGCTGCCGCACCGATGATTGTCGGTTATCCTGCCGACGAAACCCCGGCAGTTCCCCGGAAAACGCCGGAAATCCATTATCGCTGAAGACAGTACGCCCCTGATTCCTTATCAACCGATCATTTCTGATATTTTCGACAATAGACCGTGTCAATGCAAATCGTTGACACGGCTTTATTTTTTTCCTGATTTTTATTTTGCACAGGCCTGTGCTTCAGTCAAAATTTATCCGTTCTTTCTCGACCACGAGCGGCCGCTTCTGGACCTGTGTGTGAATGGCGCCGATGTACTCGCCAATGATGCCGATAAAGAACAGTTGCACCGAGCCAAAAAAGAATAAGCCGATAATGATGGGAGCCGTGCCGAGAGTAAAATTGTCCCAGAAAATCAGCTTGGCAATCAAATAGCCCATGGCAATCAGAAAACTTATGATCGACATGCCAAACCCCAGCATGGTGGCCAGCCGCAATGGAACTTTCGAATGATTGGTGATCCCCAGCATCGCCATGTCGTAGAGCGTGTAAAAATTGTTTTTGGTTATGCCCCGCTTGCGTGCCGGCTGGGTATATTCGATTTCGAAACTGGAAAACCCGATATCGGAAACCAGCCCGCGAAAATAAGGATAGGGGTCGTCGATTTTGCGCAGCTCCTCGACCACACAGCGGTCATATAAGCCGAACCCGGTACTGTTCTTCAGCAATTTGATGTCGGAAACCTGATTGACCAGCTTGTAATAGGTTCTGCGAACCGCAAACATCAGGAACGACTCTTCACTCTGAGTCTTCACGCCGCGCACCATCTTATACCCTTCCTCCCACTTGCGCAGGAACTCGGGAATCAGCGCCGGCGGGTCCTGCAAGTCGGAAGCCAGGCAGATCACGGCCTCGCCATGGGCCTGAAGAATCCCGTGGTAAGGGGATCGGATGTGGCCAAAATTACGGGTATTGACGATCACTTTCACACGCCGGTCCGACGCCGCCAGTTTTTTCAGGAGTTCGACTGTTCCATCTTCTGAAGCATTGTCAATAAAAATATGCTCATATTCATATTGGGGCAGCTTTTCAAATATCTGCCGCACTTCCCGGTATGCGTGTTCAACGTTGTCTGCTTCATTGTAACAGGGCATCAGCACACTGATTAACTTTTTCACGATTTCCCTCCAAACACGAACCGACGGTTCAGGATATAGGCCAGAATGGCCGCGGGCGGCACCATCACCAGTCCGGCCCGATACAAGTCTACCTTCAGTGAAGCCATAATTGACAGGCCTGCGATATTAAAGACATACACCAGGCCATAAACGATAAAAAACCTGAACAATCGTCCATTATCGGAGTTGCGGAACACAATCCGTCCGGTAGTGAAAAAGTTGAATATAACTCCCAGCACTGTGGCAATAAGCGAGGCAATTGCATAATGCAATCCGACGTATAGCAATAAGGCATAAACTCCATAGCCAAAGGCGGTGTTGATCATTCCGACAACAATATACCGTCCAAATCGACGGCTTTCACGAACTATCGCCTGACGATGCATTTGTCGAGGTAGGGGTCGGCCCTGACTATATCCAGATCCAGGCTGTCCCAAATGGAACGGTAGTAAGCAGTCAATGCGCAGATCCCTTCTGGGTAAGACGTGAATGCAAAAGGCCCCACGACTTCCATCAGTCTATTATTATTCCCGGTATACTCTGAATTCCAGCCCGGATTCAGTACTTTGATTCCAGCTGGGTTGCCGGTGATTTCATTGACCATCCGGGCCAGCGAAAGCAAATCAATCGACTGTGAAGGGGTTATGTTCATGTGTCGGTACGGCCAATGACGATCCAGCAATATTTCAATCAGCCGGACGAAGTCCCCGATATATAAATAGTCAAACATGACGTTTTGCGCAATCGTGACCGGAAGTCCCATCAAAGCCTTTACAATGGCATTGGAGATGAATTTATACCGGTAGTCTTCGTTGGGTCCATATAAGCCAAAAATTCGCAGGCAGAGCATGTTGTCATGTTGGGCGATATATTTCGAAATGGCATACTTGGCAAAGCCATAGCCATCTGCCGGAACGCGCAGATCAAAATACTCCTCCGACATTTGGGGAATGGAATGCGCCCGGTCATACTCGGCGCCGCTGCCCAAATAAATCAGCCGTTGGTGAGGTTGGATGCAGCGGGCCACATTAAGAAACATCCGCAGGTTTTGCTCCACCACATCGGTCTGCCCGGCATCATAGCCGGTTAAACGGCTGCCGCCCACTGCCGCGCAATGAATTACTACATCAATTTCCGGATGTTCCTCGAAAAAAGACTGCACAGCGCTCGGGTCGAGCAAATCCAGCTCACGATGAGCAAGCCCTATTATTGAATGTTTTTCAAACAAGGACTCTGATAGATTGCGGCCAACAAAACCACCTGCACCAGTAATCAATATGCTCTGCGTCATCGCAATTCACCCAACACTTGAATTAAATCGTTTCTCAAGACTTTCCTATTGAATAGGCTCATGAAATTAGCTATCTCCCACTGGATCGATAATCATATTCGCCCGAAATTCATCCCGGGAAAGAAAAGGCGCCAAATCTTCAAGCGGACGGGATACCATCGTGCCGTCTGCTCTTTTGAAGGAAGCGGTCTTGGGCCCCAGTTTCTCGCGAGGATCACCGCGCAACTCACAAAAAGCCGGCCCTGGAGCAGTCAATGTTTTCCGGATTGCCTCATCCAGTTCGGAATGATTTTGGGCGCAAAATACGGAAAAACCATAAACAGCAGCGATTCGCTTCATATCGGGCATCGTCACTCCGCACGAGCAGTCTGACCCGACAAAGCAAGCATCGAAATAGGCTTCCTGTGTATTTTTAATTGATAAATAGCCGTCATTTTCCAATACAAAAATTTTTATCGGCAACTGATGATGGATAATGGTCTGCATTTCCTGGATGTTCATTTGCAAACTTCCATCACCCGTTACGCAGATCACCCGATTCCGTCCGTTCGCCACACAGGCGCCGATCGCCGCAGGCAGGTCATATCCCATGGCGGCACAACCAACATTGGCAAACATCCGTTGACCCGACTGGATTTGAAATGCCTGATGCATCGAGGTATATGCGGTCCCATTCCCGGTTACGATAATATCAGCGGCTGATAAGTGTTTTGAAAGATGTTCCGCCAAAAAATAAGAGTTGACAAAATCCGGTTGGTCACGATGTTCCGGCAATACCACAGGATATGATTTCTTTAGCCGACGGCAGTAATCAAGCCACTCCCCGATATCATTGTCCCTCCGACCCGGGTCCAGGGACTCTGACAATCGATCCATGAAACGGCCTGCATCACAATGAACAGGTATATCAACGGGAAAAGTCGGCTTGAACAATTCGGCTTGATCAATATCAATCATGACTTTGGTCGCGGCGCGGGCCACCGATTCAAAGTCAAAGCCAAGAATACGAAGATTCAACCGGGTTCCCAATACGATCAACAGATCACTGTTTTGAAAAATAAAATTCGCAGCCCGCTCCCCCAATACTCCCGGCCGTCCAAAGAAAAGCGGATGATCCGAAGGGATCAGGTCGATGCCCGATATAGCCGTCAACACTGGAATCCCCAGTTTCTCGGCAAAGGGGATCAATTTTTCTTTGGCCCCGGACAGCCTGACTCCATTGCCCACAATTAAAACCGGGCGTTTTTTTTGCTGAAGCAGATCAACCAATTGTTGAAGCCGCGCCACAATCTCAATTTCAGAAGAACTCTCGGCGATTTCAGGCGGATCATAATGACTTAGTTGAGTTTCTTCAATCATAGCCCCTTGAATATCGAGCGGAATGTCAAGCCAGACTGGCCCGGGGCGCCCGTGCCTCGCCAAAAAGACGGCTTTTTCAAGATGATAGGCAATATTTCTTTTATCTGTGACGATTTCGGCATATTTGGTAATGGGCCTGACAATATCAACGATATTGATCTCCTGATCTCCCAGTTGTCTCAAGCCCGGCGCCGCCAATATGGTTGTCGCCAATTTTACCTGGCCGGAAAGCGTCAGCGTCGGAATTGAATCGACCCAGGCGCCCATCACTCCGGTAACCGCATTCGTGCCGCCTGGTCCGGTCGTCACCAGAGCAACCCCGACTTTATTGGTTACCCGGGCATATCCTTCTGCCGCCATCGTGCAGGCCTGTTCATGATGATTACAATAGTACTTCAGCCGAGGATGAGTTCCGATGGAATTCAACAAATGCATGTTTCCGCCGCCGGAAACCAAAAAAATATCGTTGGCCACGGTTTCGCAATTTGCCAGAAAATCTGCAACATAATCAGCAACTTTTATCATTTCTGCCCACCACCAGGTTATTATCCATGGAGTTTAACTCCTGCCGAACGAATCAGGTTGACTATTTCAGCGATTTGCATTTCTCCCAGCCCCGGATACACCCCAAGCCAAAACGTATCATGCATCACCCGGGCGGTGTTGTTTAGTTCGCCCGCCACCCGGTACCCCGTTCCCGTTTTTCTCATCTCATCAAAACACGGATGCCTGGTCAGATTCCCGGCGAACAGCATTCGCGTCTGGATTCCGTTCTGTTCAAGAAATTGAACGATTTCATCTCTTGTGAACGGGGCTTCCGGCCTCACCGTCAGTAAAAAGCCAAACCAGCTCGGATCGGAATTCTCCGTCGGCTCGGGCAGGATGAAATATTTTTCCCGGTCTTTCAAGCCATCGTGAAGAAGCTGCCAGTTATGTTTACGTTTTTCGATGAACTCCGGTAATTTCTGCAACTGGGCACAGCCTATGGCGGCTTGCATATCGGTCGCTTTCAGGTTGTAGCCGAAATGTGAATAAACATACTTGTTATCATAGCCAAAAGGCAAATCACCAAACTGTTGCTCAAACCGATGACCGCAGAGATTATCTTTTCCCGGCGGACAACAACAATCCCTGCCCCAGTCGCGCATCGAATGAAGAATGCTGTGGAGTTCAGCATTTTGGGTATATACGGCGCCGCCCTCACCCATTGTGATGTGATGCGGTGGATAGAAACTCGAGGTTCCGATATCGCCAACGGTTCCCGTATATCGCCAGTCCTCATTGCCCATATTGTATTTTGATCCCAGCGCGTCGCAATTGTCTTCCACGAGCCACAGTCCATGCTTGTCGCAAAACCCTTTTATAAGCCGCAGGTCAAACGGGTTCCCCAGCGTATGGGCAATCATGACCGCTTTCGTTTTTGCGGACAATGCCTCCTCCAGCTGAGAACAGTCGATATTATAACCTGGCAGCGTCACATCCACAAACACCGGCACGGCTCCGTACTGAAGGATCGGAGCCACGGTTGTCGGAAAGCCGCAGGCCACCGTGATGACTTCATCGCCCCGGCGAATTTGACGTTCGCCCAGTTCTGGCGCGGTGAGCGCCATGAACGCCAACAGATTGGCCGAGGAACCGGAATTGACCAGCAGGCAGTGTTTTACGCCGAGAAACTGGGCGAATTCCCGCTCGAACCGGTCGGCGTAGCGACCGGCAGTCAGCCAGAAATCAAGTGATGAGTCAACCAAGTTGGTCATTTCGGCATCATCGAACACTCTTCCTGCATAGAAGATGCGGTCACCCGGCTTGAAGGGCGCTTTTTCTGCATACACTGCCTGAAAATACTCCCGGGTTGCAGTCAATATTTTATCGCGCAGCTTAGCTTCACGCTGATTTTCAGCCTTCATCGACACCCTGCCGCCGCCCTTTCATATTGCCGGATTTGCTCCAGTGACACTGCCCGCAGGTCTTCGCCTGCCTGCCAGGCTTTTGTCCAGGATACCGTTTTCGCCAACGCTCCCCCAACTGTCCATCTGGGCTTCCATTCCAACAACTGCCTGGCTTTTGCTGTATCCAACCTCAGATAGCCTGCCTCATGCAGCAACGAATTTTCCTGAACCTCGATCCGCGCAGAACCGCCCCAGCCATCGCAAAGGGCCCGGGCCAGCCATTCCACCGTCCTGGCGTCGGCTTCATCCGGGCCGAAATTCCAGGCTTCACCATATTTGGCCCCCGATAGTGTCAATTTTTCGGCGAGCAACAGATACCCCCCCAGCGGTTCCAGAACATGCTGCCATGGACGGACGGCGCCGGGTTTCCTAAGCTTGATGGGTTCATTGGCCATCAAAGACCTCAGGCAGTCAGGAACCAGTCTGTCTGCAGCCCAGTCGCCGCCGCCGATGACATTGCCGGCCCGGGCCGTGGCGACCGCAACATGATGCGAATCATAATTGGACGGATGAAAAAACGAATTCCTGTAAGCAACCGTTACCAGTTCAGAACATGCCTTACTGGCGGAATAGGGATCATAGCCCCCGAGCGGCTCATTTTCACGGTAAGACCAAACCCACTCCCGGTTTTCGTAGCATTTGTCCGTGGTGACGTTGACGACGGCCCGGACGGAACCGGTTGCGCGGATAGCCTCCAGAAGATTGACCGTTCCCATCACATTGGTTGCAAAAGTTTCAGCCGGTTCGCGGTAAGACTCCCGAACGAGAGGTTGGGCCGCTAGGTGGAACACCACTTCCGGCTGGGCCTCGGTCAAAGCTTCCCTCAACAAGGCTGCTTCCCCGACATCCCCGACTCGGGAGGTCATTTCTCCATCCAGTCCTGTCAATGTGAAAAGATTCGGCTCAGTCGGCGGCAGCAACGCATAACCGGTGACTTCGGCGCCCATATCGGCAAGCCACAATGACAGCCATGATCCTTTGAAGCCTGTGTGTCCGGTCAGAAACACTTTTCTTCCGCGCCAGAAATCGCGGTTCATTCCGGCCACACTTTCCACGGCGCTTTTCCAGTTTGCCAATGTTTTTCAAGGGCCACTTTGTCCCGCAAGGTATCCATCGGCTGCCAGAAACCACCATGTTTATAGGCAACCAGTTGTTCCTCCCGGGCCAGCTTTTCCATGGGTTCACGTTCAAGAATCGTTGTATCGCCGTCGATATAATCAAACACTGCCGGCTCCATCACAAAGAAGCCCGCATTGACCCACGCTCCATCGCCGCCGGGTTTCTCCCGGAAGTCGGTTACCAGGTCACGCAACCCCAATCCCAGGGCCCCATAGCGGCCTGTCGGCTGAGTTGCCGTAACTGTCGCAATTTTTCCGTGCTGGCGATGAAATTCGATGCCTGCACGAATATCCACATCACCGAGGCCGTCGCCGTAAGTCAGCAAGAATGGTTCTTCTCCGACATATTTCCGAATCCGTTTAATCCTGCCGCCGGTCATCGTCTCAATCCCAGTATTGACCAAAGTCACCCGCCATGGCTCCGCATGATGCGTGTGGACCACCTGTTGGTTTTCGCAGCGAAAATCAAACGTCACGTCCGATTCATATAAATAATAATGCGCAAAGTACTCTTTAATACAATAACCTTTATAACCGAGGCAGATGACAAAATCATTGAAACCATAATGGGAGTAAATTTTCATAATGTGCCATAAAATTGGTTTTTCGCCGATTTCAATCATCGGTTTGGGTTTAAGATGTGATTCCTCACTGATTCGGGTTCCATATCCGCCTGCCAGAATAACTACACGCACTCGACACCCTTCCTTCCGGCACAATGCCAGAGGATATTCCTCTGCGGTCCGCCTTCAATTTTATTCCCATATTCTACATTCTACAAAAGATTATAAAATCATGCCAGAATTATAAAACAAATTTAAAAAACGCCGGAAAATCAATTCCGGCGTTTTTTATTTGGCTGTGAGTGGTCAATAAGCCGGGTTCTGTGCCGCTTGCGCGGTAGCGATCATCTGTCTGGGCCGACGGTTGCCCGGCGGCTCTAGCGACGCAACCCGGAAGGTTCAGCGGGCCGCTTCATCCCTTCCCTATTCGGTCTTGCTCCAGGTGGGGTTTACCTAGCCGACCGGTCACCCGGCCGCTGGTGCGCTCTTACCGCACCGTTGCATCCTTGCCGGCCCGAGAGCCGGCGGTCTTCATTTCTGTGGCACTGGCCCTAAGGTCGCCCTCGCTGGACGTTATCCAGCACCCTGCCCTGTGGAGCCCGGACTTTCCTCGACCGCATCAAGTGCAGCCGCGATCGCCTTTCACACTCACAGCCAAATTTTATAAGCATAAATGGTTCGGGTTTTTAGAATACCACAACAGCGTTCGCCGGTCAAATCCGAATCATTGCGCCCATCATCTTATTAAAACTCCAGCCCTGGCCTTCTTTATCGCCAGTTTCAGCAAACTGCTGCAATACGGCGTTCAGTTCGTCGGCATAATGCACGATTACCGCTTCGCGAGTCGCGCAAAATACAGGAGAACCTTTATCCCTCGAACCATGATGTGACAGAACGACATGCAACAAGGACTTCCGGTCTGCTTCCGACAGAAATTGCACGTCCCGGGCGGCAGCATCGACGATCAGGATCCCGGCAGCAATATGGCCGACCAGATGACCTGCCTCCGTATAAGAGAACCCGATTTCAGCCGAAATTTCTTCAGTTTTCCCGATATCGTGCAACAAGGCTCCGGCTATGATCATATCCCGGTCCACTTCCGGAACTGTCGCGGCAATAGCGAGCGCTATTTCAGCCACATCCACCGAGTGCTCAAGCAAACCGCCGATGTAGGCGTGATGGAATCGTTTGGCGGCCGGATTTCGAACAAACTGTTGCCACCGCGAACCGCTGAATACCTCGCCCAACAGTTCCCGCAACGGAGGCCGGCTGATCTGCGTCATCAAATTAAGAAATCTTTTTTTATAAGCCTCCAGGTCTTTGGAAGACCCCGGCAATAAGTGGGAGATATCTTTCCCCGCCGGGATCAGTTCAATATAATCCGCCAATAATTGCAGTTTTCCCTCACCTCCATAGCGGTCAGCCTGAATCTGACCACTGACAATGGCCGGCACTGTCTCTGTGAGTTCTTTGACTCTCGTCACCGATTCCGCATTGAAACAGATGAAGCCCAAGGCGCCACTCGGATCTTCGACCGATCCGCGGACGAACCAGGACCCGTTTGCCGATTGGGAACTTTTTTGGACCCAGAGTATCACTTCCTGCTTTTCCAATCTATTGCCTACTCTAAGCTCAGACAGTTTCAATAAAATCACCTTCCTTGACCAAAATTACGACTCTTCAACCAACGGACAAATGCAAAGAAAAACGCGCCTGAAACGGTCAGGACGCGCATTACTGCTGTTTCTTCCTTTATTGTACCCGTTTTGCAGCCATTCCGTCAATGTCAGGCGTCGTCAACTCCAATTCGCCAAATTCGTCAGACTCACCCCAACATGGTGCCCAATTGGACTATCATGCAATTTATCGATAATCAGACCCGCGAATCACTTGCTTTTTCACTCCCGGCGTGCTAAAATTTTCCCCGTAACCTGTGTAACCTTTGCACAAGGAGGTGAATCCCTTGCCACAAATCAAATCTTCAATCCGCAGCGTAAAAACTGATGCTGAAAGACGCTCCAGCAACTTTGCCATCAAGTCTTCGGTTAAAACTGCCATCCGCAAAACTGCAGAAACCATAACTGCCGGCAAAACAGAAGAAGCAACGACCCTGCTTGCCTCGGCGGCAAGCAAGATCGACAAGGCTGCGTCCAAAGGCATACTCCATAAAAATGCAGCTGCACGCAAGAAATCGCGTCTGGCCAAAAAACTCAACGCCACCGCGAAATAAGGCTTTGTTGTTTTTTGACAACCCTTCGTCGTCCGTTTTTGGACCGGAGGGTTGTTTCGTTTTGACCAGATTGCGTTCACTGGCAAAGTTCGATGATGACCCTTTCCAAGAATGGCCTGGGATCCCCGCCCGACCGGATGGCCACATTAGCCTCGGCCAAACTCAGCAAGGCCTGTTTTAGTGCCGGATTGCTAAAAGCCCTGCTTTGACTGATTGTTCGCCGGGCCATGAACGGGCTGCCTGTTTTCGCTCCCAACACGGTCATCATCTCCGCCTCCGTGCCCTGTCGGTCGATAATCTGACGAACCTGCCACCAGCGCCGGACATTATAAGCCAACAGCCCGACCGTCTTCAACGGGGGCTCTTTGCCAACGAACAGTTCCTCCAGCCGGCCCAAAGCCTGGGCCACGTTCCTGCGGGCCAGGGCGTCCGTCATGGCAAAGGCTGATATTTCGGGTACAGCCGCCATTACGGCCTCCAGCATCGATTTGTTAATGATCGGATTGTTGCCGGCAAACAGGACGGCTTTGTCGATTTCTGCCGTCAAAAAACCGCGGGGAATCTGACTCATCGTTGAAAGAATCGCCAGCAGATGATCCATTGCATCACGGCTCATCTTCTTCCCCTGTGCGGTCAGAAGGTCTTCGAGCCAAAGCTTGACCTCTCTGTCTTCATGGGGCCGGAAAGGATTGAATTCCTGAACTTGGCCCTTTTCAGCAATCAATTTATAAATTTTCCGCCGCTTGTCGGCTTTCATGGCAGTAAAAATCAGCGTCGAATAGTCCGGCATATTGGTGATCAGCTGTAGCAACCGTGGGTCTGCCGAGTCACCGGTTTCTTTGGTTTCTGTCTCACTCCCGTTTTCTGTTTTTTCGTCATCATCGGCTTCATCGTTCTCAGCCGCTTTGCGTCGTGGAGCCTGGAACAGCTTTGAACTTCGGATCAACACAACTTTATGCGCACCGAAAAAAGGCGCGCTTTCAACCAGGTGCAGCAATTCGCCGATAACCGGATCGGCCTCAAGCGAGATCAGGTTCATGACGCGTTCCTCCGGTCCCATCAAGCGGTCCACTACTGTAGCCGCCATTTTTGAAACCAGAAAACTTTCTTCACCGTAAAACAAATACACCTGCGGTGTTTTTTTTTCTTTAACGGTCATACTGCCAAAACCCCTTCGTTATCGTAAAGCATCGGAGCCCTTGTGCTTAGGGAAGCAAAGGCTGATTGAAGAGAATCATCATAACTGGATTGGAAAACCATCAGCTGAGCGCCAATAATTCCTGCGAAAACTCATTTTCGACGATGACAGGATCAACTGGCAGTTTCCCCAGCGAAAAGGAAGCAATCAGTTCGGAGGCGCGTACAGGCTCAGGCTGATTCGTCAACCCGGCCAAAAAGGCCAGATAGCCGACAATCACCTCAGCTTTTACCCCCAATCGCCTCAGTTCAGCAATTGACAACGATCCATGCCGTTTGGAAAGGCGGGCGCCATCACTCCCCATCAATAAGGGCACATGGATAAATGTCGGCGGCACAGATCCGAGCAGTTGCCAGAGATAAATCTGACGCGGTGTCGATGCCAGCAAATCGGCTCCCCGCAGAACCCGGTTGATTCCCATGGCAGCATCGTCAACCACCACGGCCAGTTGGTAGGCATAGACGCCATCTGTCCGGCGGATGACAAAATCGCCGCAGCTTTCCTTTAGCAGCTGCTCCTGCCTTCCCAAAACCTGATCGCAAAATTTAATATTTGTATCGCCAACTCGCAACCGATAGGCAGATTGCTTCCCGCTGAAACGCTTAAGTTGCTGAGCATGAGGTGAAAGTTCGGCGCAGCAGCCCTTGTAAACAAGACCGGACTCACCTGCATGGGGCGCAGAGGCAATAGAACGCAGCTCGGCTCGGGAACAGAAACAGGGATATATCAGTCCCTGTTTGTCAAACAGGTCAAACGCGGCCTGATATAAATGTGGCCGTTCACTTTGGCTGTAGGGTTGATGGGGTCCTCCCCGATCAGGCCCTTCGTCCCAGTCAAGTCCCAACCAACGCAAATCTTCGAGCAATCCTTCGGCATATTCCGGACGGCAACGATCCGGGTCAAGGTCTTCCATCCGCAGGACCATTGTACCGTTCAATTTTCTCAGGTCCAACCAGGCCAACAAAGCGGCCCAGGCATTGCCGAGATGCATCCGGCCTGAAGGACTGGGTGCAAATCGTCCTCGCATATTTCTGCTCATCAGTTTCCCTTTGCTGTCAATCCCATCCCTGACCGACCCATTTTCGGCAATCACCGACCATTCCATTTTTATTCAATCCCCACTTTTTTCGGCAAACAACCCCACTTTCCAAGCCCTTACCTGGCTGCCGTCTAATGCACCGTCCGCTCCACTGTCAGCGTCTCTCCGTTGCTGCGAAAAACAATTGCCCCATCCCGGTCGGTTCGAAAGAGTGCAAGCGGCCGGTCCAGCAACCGGCGAACTGTTTCCGGAGCCGGATGGCCAAACCGGTTTCCGCCGCCGACTGACACCACTGCAAACGAAGGCGAAACGTTGGTCAGAAAATCTGACTGGCTGGATTTTCGCGAACCGTGATGTCCCACTTTCAAAACCGTCGAAGCCGGCAACCCCAGTTGCTTTATTCTCTTTTCGCTGTCGCCTTCCAAATCTCCTGTCAGCAAAAAACTGTGCCGTCCATATTCCAGCCTTACAACGGTTGACCGCTCATTCTCCGAAGAATTTGACGAAGCGCGTCCTAAGCGTTTTTCTGTAATAATTCCCTTCCGTGCGCCGGCCTGGAACAGTTGAAATTTTACTCCATCCAGCCTGATTTCTGTTATGCCTTCCGGTTCCTGAATTTGGGTCTGTTTTAGCACTTGCTTCAGACGCAGAACCGCTGTCGGGATTTCCGCTTCCGAAGGCTGAACCAGGGCCTGATGAATGCCTATGAATCGGGCGACTGCGGCCGCTCCCCCGGCATGGTCCTGATGATTGTGGGTCAAAATCAACCAATCGACTGATTTTACTCCATAATGGCGCAAATAGGGGACTACCACCTGCTCGCCGACATCAAAATCATTTTGCGGTCCCGGAGTCCCGCCGGAGTCTACCAGCACCGCCCTGCCATGCGGAGTTATAACCAGCGTCGCATCGCCCTGCCCCACATCAATAAAATGGACCTGCAGCAACCCCGGTTGAATAACTGACCCCATCACAATAACCACCAGGAGGAATACAATCCCTGCCAAAACCGCAGGCTGCCTGCCTAACCGACATTTCAGGCCGGTTGGGCCCAGACCCCATTTATCGCCCACGCCGGACAGCCAAAAAATAATTGCATAATACATCCCTCCCGCCATCAGTCCCATGGCTGGCAGAGAAAAAGTCCCCCCCGGCAGGCGAGACAAAAACCGATTGATTTCGACGGCCATTCCCATCAACAGGCTGACGCCGACAAATATCAAATGAGCGATCGGAGCAAAGTTTCCTGCCAAAATTGTGCCGGCCAGCCCGATCAAAATGACAACTTCCAGAATCGGAACCACAAGCAGATTCGCGGCAAGGGAAACCAGCGGAAAGGAGCCAAAATACCAGGCCAGAAAAGGCACTACCCCGAGCTGAGCCGCCAGAGTTGCCGCCACTCCGGTCACCGCCCAGTCCGGAAGCAACCCTTTCATCATGGCAGCCAGTTGGGGATAAAAATACAACAATCCGGCCGTACATCCCACCGATAACTGGAAACTGATGTCGAATAAATTTCGCGGTTCATAGATCAGCATAGCCAAGGTTGCCAACGCCAATGCCCTCAGGGAGTATGAAAGCCGTCCGAGAACAAGTCCTGCCATGCAAATCAGCCCCATGATCACCGACCGGACTACCGGCGCTGAAAATCCGCTCACCATTCCATAGCCGACCATCGCCAGCGAAGCAATCGCGGCCCCTCCCCGCTCCGGCATTGAACAGCGGCGGGTCAGCCAGAACACCGCACCGGCAACCAGCGCAATATGAGCGCCCGAAACAGACAAGATATGGACAATTCCCGTGGCTGCGAAGTCTCTGACCGTCTGTCTGTCGATCCCCTCATAGCCGCCGAACAGCATGCCCATAGTCAGGGCTGCGTCATGCTCCGGCATGGCTTTCATCATCGCAGCTTGGACTTTACTCCGCCAGCGGTCGATCCGGCGGGAAATCGGTTCAGGCTTTTTGGCTGCATGAAACTTAACAGAGCCAGGCACAATCGACATCTTCGCCAATATGCCCCGTGCCGCCAACGCTGCCGGCCAGTCGGGCTGTCCGGGGTTATTATAAGCATGAAACCGGCTGATTATCCCGGTTGCGGTCAGCGAATCACCCTCAACTCCTTCCGGTAACGGCTGTTTTTGCGTCACCGTCAGCAGAACCCCGCCCGAGGTATTTCGCGGCATTCGATCTTCACCGGAAAAAATCAGCTTGTCAGTTTGAACCTGATAACGGACTTTCCATTCCCCCGGCAATCCGGTTTTAATTACAGGGTTGCCTACAATGACGCCCTGCAGGGTGACCATCTTTCCCACTGATTCAAGCACTGATCCGGCCGGTTTTTGAACCGCAAATTCCAGCCGA
>Ga0351931_1055_pt1 | contig 23211 bp, 22 predicted proteins | sample BONcelT113001E11_FD_205818 | JGI IMG/M metagenome (GOLD analysis project Ga0351931, IMG submission 205818) | Enriched cells from coal bed in the Powder River Basin, Montana, United States - BONCAT cells T11 rep2 HSBNCT.T11.300.1.E11 ... | reverse complement strand
GACTTGCCCTCGGGATCCCACCATACGCCTATGTGCCCCGCCCAACCGCTGTAGCACCGGCAGAGACAATTATAGTACCTCGCGTCCAGTTCGGCTTTCGTCGGCGGCGGGGTACACCCCTGTTCGAGGCCCGGTTTGCTCTTTTCCACACATCCATAAGGCTTCTTCGCCGTAACGGTCCTTCTCTGCTTCTTTGTCGTCCTGTCGCATTCGCCCCAGGAGGAATATTCGTAGGTACATGAGGGAGGCGCCTTCTTTACGTCCGGAGGCGGCGTCTTCCTGACGTCCGGAGGCGGCTCCTTCCTTGCACCGGAGGAGGGATCGGCAGGCGGCGGTTCAGGTTTGCGTATGTCTTCCGGTTTCTTGTCCTCGGGGGGCAGTTCGACAACCACCGTCGTGCACCCCTTTCGAACCGCCTTTCCCGAGATGCCGTCTTCCGTGGACACGATGGGCAACCCGTCCACACGCCAGACGTACTCGACGGCTACGCATATCTCGTAGGTGCCGGGCGTATCGAGGGAAAGTTCCGCCGTGCCCCGGTTGTAGTTATTCGCGAAGGCCCTGCCGTTTGCGGTCCATATGTAGTCGCTGCCGGATTTCGGCTTTGCGTGGACACCGCCGAGGCACTTCGCCCTCTCCTCGATGTCCCTCCGGACTCCTGAGATACCGGCCGTATCCTCAGCGGACAGCCGCACCGTCCCCTTGTCCTTGAGCCGCGACGGGTTCGCGGTGACCCTGACGGGCTGTTCCTCCAATGCCTGCCTCAGGGCATCCGCCTCATTCACGATAAGCTGGCGGCTGTCGAGCCAGGTCTTCAGGACCGGTTGGAGACATTTGTTGACGAGGGCCTGCTGGACCCCTTCATCGTGCCTCGATTCGTAGTCGTCGTAGTGTTTCGATGCCGCCTTCGCGTGGCAGTTGAGGAGTTGGAACATGAAGGGCGGTATCAGTTCCTGGTTGAACCTGTGCCCCATCGCCAGACTATCCCTGAGGCCTTTCGAATCGTAGATCCTGCATGCGAGTTGCCTGTCGTCCTGAATCTGTTCGCAGCCTTTCTCCTCGATGTTCTGCTCCCTGCCGGGAACCGTGTACAGACCGGCGATAAGGTCCATGCAGTCCTGTCTGCCCACCACAGCTCCATAACCGTAGGAACTGACCCAGTCAACGAGAAGTTCTCCCGTCGTCATGAATATCACGCTGAAGAGCTGCGCGTAACCAAAGGTGGGGTTCACGAGGCCCACGATGGTCGCCGCCAGCCGGGCGCTCGCCTTCGCCGCCCCTTCCCTTTCTATGGCAGCGGGGAATTCCTTCAACTCCCACAGGGCCATGAGAGAGACGAACCAGTTCTTGTAGGCAAATTGTGCACCGCTCTTCAAGGTTGACAGCGCGCTTCCCGAGGCCTCTTCGAGTTTTACCCTTAAGGGGGCCCACTTGCCCTGACCCTCCAGTACCCCCTTCAGGAATGCCCGCTGCTTCACGGAATTCTTCGCCGCCATCAGGTCCAGGGCGGCGAGCTCGACGTTGGTCTTTTTCATGACCTCTCCGCCGAGCCTGTTGGCAAACTTCCTTGTCTTCGCAAGCATCGCCTTCGCATCGTCGGCGGATTCAAAAGCGAGTTTTATGGCATCGTCTATCTGGTTTTCCAGGACGTCAAGCTCTTTGACCGCGGCGCCCTCGGCGCTGACGCCACCCAGTTTCCTGGCACTCTTGAGGCGGTCCTTCGCCCGGGCAAGGTTCTTCTTCGCCGTGTCGAGCTTGCCCTCCTTCAAGGCCTTCTGGGCCTCGTTCAGGCTGTATTCCGCCGATTGGGTATACCCCTTGAGACTGGCTTCGCCGACCTCCTCGGCAATGTGCTCCGCTTCGGCAGTCGCCTTGTGGACCAGGCGGTATGAGTCGGAGCCTTCTTCGGCGATAAGCTCCGCCACCTGGACCCTCGTCCCCGTCTCGTATCCCTGGCGGATGAACTTGGTGGACGTCGTGTAGAGCCCTTCGGCAGCCTCCTCCCCTACCTCCAGGAGATTGGGGTAGTTGCCCATCTTCAGAAATTTGGCGATGGCCTGTTCGTTCTGTTCTATCCCCTTCAGGAGCTGTGCGGGGGGATAGAAATTGACGGACTTGAGGAGAAGCTGTATCTGGTCGGTGCTGTATCCCGCACTCTTCGCCATGGCGAATATCCTCTTCCTGAGGCGTCCCTGGAAATTCTTCCAGACCTCCCGGGCCCGCTCGGGCCCAACGTCGTCGAGCGATATGAAAAGCCTGGCGTCGTGATCCGACGGGTCAAGAAGATTCGTGAGGGGATTGCGGTAGTTCTCTCCCGATATCCATGATCCCTGTTTGACAACCTTTAAAAAGGGGTTGCCCATATCGACAAGCACGCCGTCCATCGCCTCGTTGACAAGCAGGGATGGCGGAACGGTGACGGCAGGAAGAAGCGCCGGCACGAGGAGAAATATAAAGGCCAGAAAATTGATTCTGAGAGATTTTGGAATGCGCATATGATCCCCTTCCTGAGTTGTCGGAATGTAGGCTGCCTGGTGAATCTTGAGGCCGGCTTGTCTGGCCCAAAGACAAAGTGACGGACACCCTGTGAGGATATCCTTTGCCTTTCAGGCAATATATCGGTGACTGGCTCATGTTGTCAACTTTATTATGCTAAAGTCTTCCAGTTGCCGATCCGCGAGGGGGACTTCTCTTTCGTTGACAAAATTTCGGGCTTGCGGTTATACTACGTGGTACACCATGGGCACGGCAAAGCCAAGTTCCGCCCATGCATCAGGCACAGCTGATCCGGGACAATTAAATACTGTCTAAGGATAGAACATTTTCAATCATACGGAGGTTCTCATGAGATCATTGCCTTCAATTTTCGCACTTCTTCTTGTCGCCATTTTTGTCGTATTCTCCGGCGGCGACGCCTTTGCGCAGAAGCAACAGCCGACAGGCGCAAAGGCCATCTTTGACAGCGGCGAAGGACCGGCGGTACGGATGTCCTCCGGGCCGGCGGTAAAGACCCCCACGCAGACAGCCGCAGCGCCTTCCAGGGAGAAATACGTGGGAATCTCCTACAAACTCGTTCTCCTTCGTGACGACGGCAGGTTCGATATCGTTCCCCGTTCAAGGACGTTTCGCTCCGGCGAACGGCTGAAGCTTCTCGTCAGGACCAACAAACCCGGTTATCTCACGATCATGAACATAGGGACCTCGGGAAACACAACGGTCCTTTGCAGCGAACAGGTCGAGGCCGGCTCCATGACGGAGATACCAAGGGGGGGCAATTTCAGATTCTCCGGAGCCCCCGGCACGGAAAAGCTCCTTATCATGCTTTCAGGCCAGCCAAACCCTATGGGGATGCCCTCACAGGGACAGACCATGGCGCAGGGACCGGCCGCTGTGCCTCCTCCGGGCGGCACCGATTCAGCGCTCCCTCCCCCGCCTCCTCCCGGTCAGGCTGACCTGGCAAACATCCCCCCGCCTCCTCCGCCGGGAGTCATGACGGCATCCCTCTCGGGCGGCAAGGACATCACCCTCGAAGATGGGAACAAGACGAGCTATTCCGTTATCTCTCCGAAGAACGGCTGGAAACCCGAGCCGAGGGGTAAAAAGGACATCGTCCTTGAATCCCGCGGTGGAGAAAACTTTGGTGTAGTGCCTGCGTCCTACATAGAGGACGGCAAGATCCTTACCCTCGAAATCAAGCTCAATCACCGATAAGGAGAGACGGATAAATGAAAAAGGAACGCGTTAGATTATTCGCCATGCTGCTCGCAGGGATATTCTTCCTCTCTTCCTGCGCGTCCATGCTGCCCAATCCCGATGATATAAAGACCGAGGAAGACCGCATCAGAGCGAGAAGTCAATGTATAGCCCTGCACACCGTTGGAGGAGCCCTCGGCGGCGCCCTTATCGGCGGACTGATCGGCGGCGACTGGAAGGGAGCCGCCATCGGCGGCGCCATCGGCGGCGGCATCGGCTTCGCCTATGCCTGGGGCAAGTGCCTTTCCCTGTACTCGACGTTGAAGAGCCAGCCCACGGCAGGCTACCAGGAAACGGCGAACAGGGTCGGCTACAACGAGTCTCAGGGAGCGGTCGTCAAGGTCCAGAACTTCAATGTAAGCCCTACATCGGTCGGACAGGGCGGGTCCGTCAAGCTCAACGGCTCTTATTATGTCATGGCGCCCCCGGACCGCAAGGAGATAAACGTCACGGAAACACGTATCGTCAAGTACTTCGACCCGTCGAAGAACGAATTCGTTGACCTGGGACAAGTCGATCAGCAGGTCACGGCAGCTCCGGGAACACGGATTGCGGACGGCAATTTCGACATCCCCAAGGACGTCCCCGAGGGCCGGTACAAGATCGCTTTTATTGTCAACGCCGAAGGTAAGTCCGATATGGTAGAGCGCGAGCTCACCGTCCGGAAAGCGACGGCTTTCGTGCCCGATATCAACAGCATCCACGGATATCGCGCCGAGACCGTGCTTGTCGTCGAAGAGGTCTCGATGCTTCGGGCCTCGGCACGCACGTCCGTCGTGAGGTAGGACATCATGAAATTGCGCAATTCACTTATATTAACCGCATTCCTCCTCCTCTTCTTCATTCTGGTTGGGAACCATGCGGTTCTGGCGAACACCACGCCGGTGACGGACGCGCATCTCAACAGTATCAATAACAGTTTCAAACAGAACAGGATAGTAAACGGGTTTGCCGAGCTCGATGCCTACGGTCGGGTCCGGCTCAAAGGGAGCTACGAGGATGACAAACAGGTCGACCTCGCCTTCTCCCTCGCCCAAACCGTTGTCGGCGTCAAATGGGTCTCGCCGGTAACACCGGACAACATAAAGGTAAAGGAATGGGAAAAGAGGATCGGGAGCATCTTCAGCCGCGCCCGCGTCCTCAAGGAAACAGGGTCCGAGGGGAGCCCGGGAGCCGTGAGGAACCGGTATGCCCTTGTTGTCGGCGTGGGACAGTTCAAATACGGCATCCAGACGCTGCAGTACACAGTGAAGGACGCATCGAGCTTTTACAGCTTCCTCGTGAACCCCCAGGGGGCTGCATTCCCCCGCGGCAACGTCTATTACCTTACCGACCAGACGGCGACACGGGACAACATTATGAAGTACCTCAACACGATTAAGAGCGCTGCCGGTCCCGACGACCTTGTGGTCATCTATATGAGCAGCCACGGCACCCCTCCCGACAAGTTCGGGGGTGTTCATATCGTCACCTACGACACCGAGGTGAAACCCCGGGAGCGCGTCTGGCACACTGCGGTGACGGAAAACATGCTCAAGGATTTTGTCGAGGGGTTACGGTCAAAACGGCTTGTCATGATCCTCGACACCTGTTACAGCAACGGTGCCTACAGGTCCATACCGGGCTTTCTGCCTCCCGGCGGCAAGTCTCTCGGGGCTGATGATGATGAAGGATACGGAATCTCAAAGGATCAGGGAAAACGACTCTTCGGATCGAAGGACATAGTGCTCGACGACGCGCCGAAAAAGGCCTCGGGAGCAGGCAAGGGCCTCGATCAGGACGGCTACGGCAAGGTGCTTCTGTCGGCGAGCAGCGCAGGCGAGAAATCCTGGGAATCGGACAGTCTCAAGAACTCCGTCTTCACTTATTACTTTGTTGACGGGTTGCAGAGATACAATGGTTCCGTTAAGGACGCCTTCACCTATTCCAAGCCCCTTGTCTCCCAGAGAGTGAAGCAGGAAAAAGGCGCGGACATCAGCCAGACTCCGCAGGCCATGGCTACAAGCAACAACTGGAACATGAGCATCAAGAAAACGCCCTGACATCAAATAAGGAGGAGGATCGATAGATGAGGAAATGGATCGTAGTCGTCACCATAATTGCCCTGGTTTCCGTGGGGCTCATGGGGATGGGGTGTGACAAACTGCCCTGGAACAAACCGGAGCCGAAGGCCGAACCGCAGCAGCCGGCACCCCCGCCTGCCCCGGAGAAACCCGCCGCTCCCGCCGAAGCCGCAAAGCCTGCCTCGGGCGAACCGAGCCAGGAGGTAAAGGCACATCTGAAACAGGGCATGAGCTACGTCAGTATAGCCAAAAACGCCACATCGAAGAGTGTCTTCAATGAGAACCTTGACAATGCCATCGCCGAATTCTCGAACGCCATCAATAAAGATCCCAATTACGCCGAAGCTTATTCGAACCGGGCAGTGGCCTACATGCTTCAGAAAAAGAACAATAAGGCCCTCGACGATCTCAAGAAGGCCAAGGAAATCAAACCGGACAGCGCGACTATCCGTTACAACCTCGCGTCCGTCCATTCCCTCATGGGAAATACCGATTACGGTCTGGACGAGCTCGACGCAGCTCTTTCCAAGGGCTTCAACGACTACGACAGTCTGAGAAAGGACCCCGATATCAGCAACCTCAGAAAGAGCAAGGAGTTCCAGCAGATACTGGAAAAGCACAAGGTCTTCATAACAAAGTAGCAATTGCCAGGCTGACCTGTTACTGGCCCCGCAGGCTTCAACGTCCTGCGGGGCCTTGTTTTCTTTGCCTTCCTTGACTCCTCGCCCTATTGTTGCGTATAATTGAGTCACCATCGACATGAAAAGAGCCAACGATCCCGAGAATGAAGTTGCCGTTCTCATAACAGACATCCATCAATATTCAAGGATCACGGCAAACATGACCGCCGGTGAGATCCGTGATTTCATGATCGGCTACCACGGCTTGCTGCAAGCTATCGTCATGGATGGTGAAGCAAGGGCCGACGAGTTTGAACCCTGTGCAGGGGATGCGTCGGTGGTGATCTTCAAGGAGGGGGCTGGCGAAGGCAGGGAAGAGAAATGCAGACGCGCACTGAAGGTGGCCCTCAATATCGCTGAGGCCATCGAATCGGGAAAGATCCCTTTCACGCGGATCGGTATATACGTCGGTGATATCATAGAGGCCCCGTTTGCCAAACTCACACTCAGATTCGGAAACTGCTTCGCCGCCGCAAACAGACTCGAAGAACTATGCGCCTATTTCGGGACCACGATCCTCATGGACCGCGACATAGCGCTTGCGCAGGATGATCTCGCACGATACATTGTAGCCATCGGAAAGGTGACACCCAAGAATTTTGAACACCCCATCCATGTCTATTCCATCTACAGGCCGGGCATTCACAAGTGCCCTGCAGACATTGACGAAGAGGGACTGGATACCTTCATTGCCCTGAAGAACGAGGCGATAGAACACTTCATCGGTAACGCACAAAAGGATATCACCCCCAATTTCCAGTTTGCGGAACACAAACTCCATCAGGCGGAGATGGCCTTCACGAAGACCACCGGGCAGCTCGACCTGGCAACGTTGCGCATATCGCAGTATATCCACGAGAACCCTTATCCCGTGGACACCTTTGAAAAGCAGGGCATGACGATAGATGAGAAACAGGGACACTCCATAGGGATCAGGCTTCTGCTCCTTTCACAACAGCTCATCAAGGCCTTCGACCAGGAATTCTATTACACCCTGGTCGAGAACACCGATTGGGAGAACCTCTTCAGAATCCAGTGGTTCAAGGAAGGTGATGTCATCATGAGACTAGGCGACGAACCGAATGGCATCTATTATCTCGCCCGGGGGGACGTCCGGGTTCAAGACGCCGAAGGAAAGACCATCGCACAATTGTCCGACGGCGACATTTTCGGCGAGATGGCCTATTTCAGCAATGTTCGCAAACGAAGCGCCACTGTCACCGCCACGACAGACATCGCGGTCCGCCGGATCTCGACGGAAGATTTCGAGAAAACCCCCATGCTTCACAGCCTTTTCGCCGAAATAGCCAGAAGAAGGGTACGCCGCCCCGTATAGCCCCTACGGGGAAGAGACGGTCTCAGGTCTCATCTCTCAGGTCTCATCTCTCAGGTCTCATCTCTCAGGTCTCATCTCTCAGGTCTCAAGCCTCACGACAAGAACCGCAGGGCCCAAAAACAACCACCATCCTACCAGGCATCGAGACCTTTCAAATTGACCCCGGGCCGCCATGACGGAGAACCTTCGGACCGTCAGGCAGATCGTAGTCTTTGCCCAAGCCGGGATTAATGAGTTTTTCGCTAAAACATTCCCGTCTTCTGCCGATAATACCATCAGGTATACAGGAGGTGGCACATGGCGGATACGATAATATCAGCGACACCCTGCCCTCATTGCGGCTCCAGGATGTACTCGGACTTCGATGTTCCCAATGCAGTGAAGGTGTTCGTGTGCTCCAAACCTACATGCCTGCACCGCATCTACCCGGATTATCCCACCAGAGAGGGAAACCAGGAAATGTGCTACCTGTGCGGCGAAATATTCACTGTCAATGACGATTGCGCGGGGGTTCTCTGTCCCCAATGCAAGGATCTGATGGAGAAAAACAGGGCACGGACGGGTCGGGGAAGGGGACGCCCGCACGGAAAGGCAACCCCATCCCGTGAACGCCGCCTCACGGCCTGACGTCGAAATGAGGGAGCCTGCCAACTGCCTATTCTAAGGTTCCGATAATATTACCTGTTTCACTCTCTGACAGTCCAATCTTTCTCTTGCAATTTGTGCGGTCGCTATGTTAAAAAAAGAACAAGCGAGGTTAAACGCACATGAGCAACTTTCTGGACAAGCTGTCTGTGAGACGGATGGTAAAAGAAGATCTCGACTCCATAGTCGAGATCGACACAAAGGTCCTCGGCGAAAGCAGGAAGGATTATTGGGTTACGAAGATCATAAAGCAGGCCGAGAGCCGACCTCCCGACGCCTCACTCGTTGCGGAGATCGACGGAAAGGTGGCCGGCTTTATTCTTGGTGAGGTCAGCGGCTGGGAGTTTAAGGTTCCCAACAACATAGGCTGGATAGATACGATCGGCATAGACCCCGATTACCAGAACAGGGGCATCGCCAAGGTTCTCGCCGTGGGTCTTGTTGAAAACCTTCAGAAGCACAGTGTCGACACCATCTATACCCTTGTCAACTGGAACGATTGGGACCTTCTCCAATTTTTCCACGCCATGGGTTTCTCCCGCGGCGATATGATAAACCTGGTACTGAAGGTCTGAGAGGCGGCTTGAATGGCTTGAATGGCTTGAGAGTTCCGTCACTGCGGACTTTGTTCGGGATTCAGAAGGTTTTCTTGTCCCCTCGCTCTTCTTAAGCCAATTCATCTGGCTGTACAGATTTCTGAACAATACGATAATCGGCGGGAGGGATTGTTTCTAAACTTTCAAGCGATTCAAGCGATTCAAGCGATTCAAGCCGCCTTTATCCCTCTTTTACTATCTTCAGTTTCGTGTTCCTGTTAATCCTGTTGCCTTTGATTTGATTGGCGGCCTTGAGGTCGTCGACATCTATGCCGTATTTCTCCGATATGGATGTCAGCGTTTCACCCTTCCTGACCGTGTGGTAGCGAACCTTTTTGGACTTCGAGGGCACTACGGCTTTCTTTGTCTCTACATGGCTCACAAGGCGTATCTTCATGTTGGGGTATACCCGGTTACCTTTGAGCCTGTTTGCCGAGCGCAGGCTTGCTTCGTCGATGCCATAGCGGTCGCTGATCTCCGAGAGGGTTTCACCTCTTTTTACAACATGGAAGACCTTGGCGGGACGACGTGAAGGATTGGTCTCTCTGACGCTGACCTTCGCCAGGGCAATCTTTGCCGGTCTGTCATCGTTGTCTTTGCGCAGGGCTTTCGATCTCGTCACGCTCGGCGGATTCTGGGTTACCTGTTTGGCAAGGACGGTATGACTTGTTGACTCACCACTGAATTTCGGTATGGCGATAACCATCCCCGGTTTGATCCTGAGATTGTTGTCGCTTGAGTTGACAAGGACGAGGTCGCGTTCGCTCACGTTGTGCTTCTTGAGTATCCCCGCCATGCTGTCCTTTTTCTGTACCTTGTAGGTAGTAATACTTCTTATCGTCGGGAATCCTTCAAGCGCAGCTTCCAGGCGTTCACTAAACACCTTCGCGTCGACCTCTGGCGGAAGCTTCACCGCATAATCATTCTTTCCCGGAGGGGTAATGCCGCGAAGGATTTCGGGATTGCACATGTTAACAGTATCCATGTCGATCGACGAAGCCCTGGCTATCACCGCCATCGGCGTTGCCGCAGGGACTCTCACATGGGTGAACCTGACAGGAGGATCGTAGGTGATACTGCCGAAACCAAATTTCGCGGGGTCCTTTGCTATAATGGCCGCAGCTATCAACTGGGGGATGTAATTCCGTGTTTCACGAGGAAGGGTATTGTATTTGTACAGTTCCCAGAAATCGTTCGTGTTGTGTCTTTGAACCAGACGCCCTATTCTCCCCTCGCCGGCATTGTAACCGGCGGCAGCGAGATACCAGCAGCCAAACTGGTCAAAAAGGTCCTTGAGGTATTTGGCGGCAGCGACGGTGGATTTTTCAGGGTCCCGCCTTTCGTCCACCCAGTAGTCGACCTCAAGGCCGTAGCGCCCACCCGTGGCATAGATGAACTGCCACGGCCCTGACGCTTTCGCATGTGAATAAGCTTTCGGGTTGAAACCGCTTTCTATCATCGCAAGGTAGACAAGGTCCTCGGGCATGTTCTGCTCACGGAGAATCTCAGTGATGATGGGGACGTATAGACGCGACCGCTTCAGCCAGTTGGCGAAGACCCTCTTCTTGTCCTCGGAGAACCATTTAATGTAGTACTTTACAGCGTCATTAAATACGATGGGGATGTCAAAATTCTGATCATAGTTCGTGCTCAGGAGTGTGGTGATATCGTCATCGTCGTCCACCTTCATTTCCAACGAATAAGGCAGCGATCTCGGCTTCTGCGCAGCACCCTGCTTCTGCCTTGTATGGGCGACGATCGCCTTCGTCTTCATCGACCTGGCAGCAGACGCGTTGTCCGTCCGGGCAACGGCGGGAGTATTCTTGGCCTGAGACTGGCCGGGATCGGAATTCTCGACAACGACGGGAGAACCCGAACCGTTGAAACCCCCCATTGACACCTGATTGTTCGTTGCACATCCTGCAAGAAGAAAAATAAAAGCTGTCAAGGCGAGATATCTTTTCATAGTCCCCTTATCATACTCCCTGTGTTTTGACTCTAGCCTTGATGATATGTGTAATACGCCTTTCCTGTCAATAGAAAAATGGCAATCTATGAACCTAATTCAAGGACTTGCCATGTAAGTCCCTGTATCCTCTAGAGAAATCGTATGCCTTCATACGCTTCTTGTTCTCCAGCTGGAGGTCTCTGATGATAAGCAAACCCTTGCCGGTGCTCACTTCCAGCCCTGCTTTGCTGATCCCCGTGATGGTCCCGGCAGGAGCCCCGGCCTCTACGCTGCCCTCCGCACGGGAACTGTATATCTTCAAGAGCTTTCCATCGAGATAGGCGAAAGCCGTGGGCCAGGCGATAAAGGCCTTTACCTGGCAGTCGACCCGGGCGGCGCTCTGCCGCCAGTCTATCCTTCCCATCTCCTTCGTGATGATGGGAGCATACGTGGCTGCCGTGTGGTCCTGCACCCGGCCTTTCATCATTCCGTGCCGCCCAATATCATCCACTAGTTGCTGCAACATCTGTGCCGCTTTTTCAGAAAGCCTATTCGACAGTGTGACATAGTCGTCATCCGTCTCTATCGCCACCTGCTCCTGGTGGATGATATCGCCTTCGTCCATCTTCTCATTCATCCTGATGAAAGTCACCCCCGTGGCTGCATCGCCTTTGAGGAGAGCCCACTGCATGGGCGACGGGCCACGATACAGGGGCAGGAGGGATGGATGAATATTGACGGGACCAATGGAGGGGATCTCGAGGGCCCACTGCGGAACGATAAGTCCAAAAGACACGACAACGTAAAGATCGGGGCGATAGTCGGCTATGAACCGCGCTTCAGCATCCTTGAAGGAATCTATCTCGATGAGCGGCAGGCCCAAACCCATGGCCGCGCTTTTGACCTCATTGTCATCAATATGATAACCCCTGCCCCTGGGACGCGCCTTCCTGGTCACAACGGCAACGACAGAGTCTTTGATCTTCAGAAGGGAGGGCACTGAAAAACCGGAGGACCCGAAGAACACGATCCTCATTCTTTCTTTCCGGTGTACTTTTTCTTGAAAATATTCCTTTTTATTGGACTCAAGAGATCGACAAAGAGGACGCCATTGAGATGATCGATCTCGTGCTGAAAGGCGCGGGCAAGCTGCCCTTCACAGTCGAAATCGACGGTGTTGCCCTTAAGGTCGGTACCGCGGGCATGCACCCTTTTGGCCCTCTTGACGTATTCATAGTAGCCGGGAACGCTCAGGCACCCTTCCTCGCCGTTTTCTTCGAGGTAGGTCTCGACGATGACGGGGTTAATGAGGACGATGGGCTTTTTTTCACGGGGATTGAGAGATGTGTCAATGGCGATGAGCCGGATAGGAAACCCCACCTGCGGCGCCGCAAGGCCGGCTCCATGGGCGAGGATCATCGTTTCGATCATATCGTCGGAAAGTCTGACGATATGATCGGTAATATTCTCGACAGGTTTAGCAAGCTTCCTGAGAACAGGATCGGGAATAACACGAATATCAATTGTTGACATGTACTATTTTAAAACCAAATCGAGGCTGGAGTCAATAAAGACGCCTTGAATGGCTTGAGGGAAAGAAAGGGCTTGAATAGCTTGAATAGCTTGAATGGCTTGAATGCTAGAGACAAATGCTATTGGGCCGTTTCGATGAGGGCCCGATGCCTTCACCCGTGTATGCGACATCCAAAGAAAATGCGGGGCTGACAGAACCTCTGGATCCCGGATCAAGTCCGGGATGACGACAAAAAAACCTTCTCTAACGGTTCCAACGGTTCCAACGGTTCCAACGGTTCCAACGGTTCAAGCGACTGTAGCCGTTTCTAGGATTCCGGGCTTCGGTAGTAGGGGAAGTGGGTTACCATTTTGTTTTCGATGTCGTCGAGGATCGCCTCGGCGAATTCCTTCAGGTTGGCGGCGGCCTCCCAGCCGGGCGGGTCGTATTCCTCACCGCTCATGAGCATGAAGAAATTGACGAGTCGCTGCGGTCTCCAGGCCATCATGGCATTCACCGTCTCGGCGACGTCCGTCTCCACTGTTATCTCACCGCTTCGGATCGCGTGCAACGCGGCTTGTACACAATGAAGACTTCCGTCTTCCGTCCCGTCGCCCGATCCCCCGAGAAGCATGCGTGCCTTCACGTTCACGGGCATCGTGTTGAGGTCCTTGATGATATCGCTGTCATTCATGGTATGCACCCGCTACTATTTATACCGACGGCGGGGAGATAATCAAGGATTTTCAGGTCCCGGCGCTCGTGAAAATAACGTTGACTCCTCTCTTTTGTTGATGATAGCATTAGTAATGTTTGGTTTAGGCGTTCCTGAGATAATCATAATCCTTGTCATCGTCGTTCTTATCTTCGGTGCCGGCAAATTGCCTTCCATCATGGGATCGCTCGGCAAAGGCATCAAGGATTTCAAGAAGGAGATCAAGGACACCGACGGCAAGGATCAATAAGATCACACGTTGGCATCATCTGCGGGGGCATGGAGGTACCGGCGTGGGCAACAAGATCTTCATCGGCATAGGCTCCAACATCGGTCAGAGTTGCGAGAATTGCAAGACCGCAATCAAGCGTATATCCGGCGATAGAAGGGCCGGGCTCAGATCCATATCATCTTTCTATTCCACATCACCCGTTTCGGACATAAAGCAGGACGATTACATCAACTGCGCCGTGGAGATCGACTGGCAGGGAACGCCGCTCGACCTCCTCGAGTTCCTGGGAGACATCGAATCCTCGATGGGCCGCGTCAGGGACGAGAAAAACGGGCCGCGGGTCATCGACCTCGACATCCTCATGTATGGCGACGGCGTCATCGATGAAGAGCGCCTTACCGTCCCCCACAGGGAGCTTCACCGCAGAAGATTCGCCATAGTCCCCTGCATAGAGATAGACCCCGAACTCATACACCCTACCCTCAACAAACGTTTGAGCGTCTTCCTCACAGACATCCCCGCCGACCAGCAGGTGACAAGGCTCGAGGGGATAGCCTTCAAAGAAGAGTGAGAGACGGTTTCAGGTTTCAGGGAAAAGACAAAGACAGCAGCTTCCTGTTGTAAGCGTTCCGATCTTTCTTTGAGCCCGGGTCAGAAGAAATCGAGTGTCGACATAATTGCTGCCCAGCGTACTCGAAACCCGAAACAGTCTTTAAGGTTCTTAACCTGGAACTTGAGACCTGAAACCTGAAACAGTCTTTTCTTCCTGGGACCGTTTTTTAGGGTTTGATTATGACCTTGATCGATTCTCGGCCGTCGGAGACGAGCCGGAAGCCCTCGACGATGTCCTCGAGGGGGAGGCGATGGGTTATGAGGTCTTCCACGGTCACCGCGCCCGATTCGATGAGGGCCATTGCCTCGATGATGTCGGGGGGGCCGCAATAGTAGGAAGTTAGAATTGCAATCTCCTTCATCCAGAAATCGTTGACGGGTATGACAACCTCTTCTTCGGGACCGGGAACGGCGAAGAGGACGACGGTGCCGCCTTTGTCGACGCATCTCCACGCCTCGTTCACGGCCTGACGGGCCGAGGAACACAACAGGACGATATCGGCCTTCCTGCCGTTCCCGGCGATCAGTCGCCCTGCAACGTCATCGGCACCATTGATGACGACAGCAGCGCCCGCTTTCCGGGCGAACTCCAGCTTCATCGGATTAACATCTACGGCTACGACCTTGCATCCTTTGGCCGCGGCGAGTTTCACGTGGAGGAGACCCGACATTCCACAGCCTACGACGAGGACAGTATGTCCTTTCTTCACCCGCGCAAGGCGCTCTGCGCGGGCGGCACAGGCCAGGGGTTCAATGAAGGTGCTCTGTTCGTAGCTGATTTTGTCCGGGAGGGAGTATATCCCCTTCTCTACGAAGATCCCGGGGACAAGGAGATATTCAGCAAAGGCACCGGGCAGTCTCTCCTTGACCTCAGTGCACTGGGGAAAGTGCCCGTTTACGCAGTAAACACACGACCCGCAGGGTATCTTGGGAGGGATGAAAACCCGGTCTCCCGGCCTGAACCTCTCCACCGCGGACCCGACGGCCGCTACCTCGGCCCCGATCTCGTGCCCCTGCACAAGGGGCGCCCGCGGAAGCCGGTACCACTCAACGATGTCGCTTCCACAGATACCGCAGGCGTGGATCTTCACCACCATCTCGTGCGGGCCGGGAACAGGTGTCGGGACCTCTGCTATGCGTATGTCCCGGTTGTTGTACCAGTAGGAGACCTTGATATCTATCCCTCTTTAGAAAGATGCCTGACCGGCCCTCTTCAGCCCTTATCCTTCAGGCTCTTGTATAGCTCGAAGGCGTCGGCGGGGGTCATGCTCTCGTGAACGACGGCGCTCACCGCCTGGATCATGGCTACGGGCGCATCGGACTGGAAGATGTTGCGCCCCATATCCACACCGGACGCCCCCTGCTGCACCGCGTTGTAGGCCATGGTCAGCGCGTCGAGCTCCGGTATCTTCTTGCCGCCCGCCATGACGATGGGCACCGGGCAAGAGGCCGTGACGGTGTCGAAATCCTTCTCGACATAGTATGTCTTGATGTAATGGGCCCCAAGCTCCGCGCAGATACGGCAGGCGAGCTGGAAGTACTTTGCGTCCCGCGCCATGTCCTTCCCCACCGCGGTGACGGCAAGCACCGGAATGCCGTAGCGGTTCCCGATGTCGACCATCCTCGTCATATTGATGATGGATTCTTTTTCGTACTCTCCCCCGATAAAGACCTGAACCGCCATGGCGCATACGTTGAGGCGTATGGATTCCTCTATGTCCACGGCTATGTCCTCGTTGGAAAGCTCCTTCAGGATGCTCGCGCCGCCGGACACCCTCAGGACGATCGCTTTCTGGGTGGAAGGAGGCACGACGCTGCGAAGAATACCCCTCGTCAGCATCAGTGTATCAGCGTAGGGCACAAGGGGAAGGATATTGACGTCCACCCGTTCGAGACCCGTTGTGGGCCCCTGGAAATACCCATGATCAATGGCAAGCATCACGGTCCGCCCCGAGACGGGATTGAATATCCGCGCAAGCCTGTTCTTGATGCCCCAGTCCAGCGAATTGGACCCCTTCAGAAAAAACCCTTCGCATGTCTGCGGCCTATCGATATAGAAATTCTTGGCTTCTCTGATCCCATCGGTGTCAGCCATTATTGTCTCCTTTTTTCACGTTTAATATCCGGCGTTACCAGAAACCGCTCTACTGCGCAGAGTATAAAACAATGCACGCTGCCGTTCAAGCCGAAAAGGAAGGAGCTAACCTTCCCCCCCGCTCTTACCTCACCCCCCGAAGGCACACAGATAAGTCTTCCCCGCCCTCGCCCATCTGTGTTAGAAATGTATGGAAAGGACGGTGCCATGTTAGATGATGCGAAGGCCGGGGAGATCATAGACATCGGGCGCGATATGTTCCTGCGGGGGCTGGTGAGCTCTCATGCGGGGAATATCAGTGTCCGCGAGGGCTCGCGCGTATATATCACACGAAAGGGGGGCATGACGAGCCGCCTTTCGGCGGCCGATATCGTGGAAGTGGAAATGGAACGCGCCGACGACCCCAACATCCTCCTCGCCTCGTCGGAATACATCATTCATCGCACCATCTATCTCAACACAGACGCCCGCGCCGTAGTCCATGCCCATCCCCCGTACGCGACCCTTCTTTCAATGAGCGGCGAACTCGTCCCTGTCGATGTCGAAGGAGGCTACCACCTGGGGCGCGTCCCCGTGGCCACTCCCCACAACCCCACCGCCTCCGAGGAGGCGGCCAATGCGGTAAGCGAACTCCTGAAGACAAACAGAGTCGTCCTCGTCAGGGCCCACGGCAGCTTCGCCCGCGGCGAAACCCTCGAAGAGGCCTACATGCTCACAAGCACCCTGGAGGCGTCCGCATTTTATCTATGGAACATAGAGAAAATGCGGGGATAGAAGAACCTCTGGATCCCGGATCAAGTCCGGGATGACGAAAAAAGAGAACATTCCCGAACGCTCAAGCGATTCTAACGATTCTAACGATTCTAACGGTTCTAACGGTTCTAACGGTTCTAACGGTTCTAACGGTTCTAACGATTCTAACGGTTCCAACGATTCTAACGGTTCTAACGATTCTAACGGTTCCAACGATTCAAGCGACTCAAGCCGTCTCTTAGTACCCCATCGCCAGCCCTTCCCTTCTCGGGTCCGCCGCGCCGTATCGTTTCCCCGTGGCGGGGTCTATGAGGATGCTTGTGGCCGCGCCCATGGGGCCTTTCAAGACCACGTTGTGGCCCATGGTTTTGAGTATTTTTGTCGTATCGGGGCTTATGCCTTTCTCGATGCGCAGTTCGTCGGGCATCCATTCGTGATGCATCTTGGGGGCGTTGACCGCCTCCTGGATGTTCATCTTGTGGTCTATGACGTTGAGGATGACCTGGAGGACCGTCGAGATGATGCGCGAACTGCCGGGGCTCCCGGTGACAAGGAAGAGTTTTCCCTGCCTGAAGACCATGGTGGGGGCCATGGCGGTTATCATCCTCTTGTTGGGGGAGATGGCGTTGGCCTCGCTCTCGATGATCCCTGCGCTGTCGGGCTTGCCGGGGTTGGAGTTGAAGTTGTCCATCTCGTTGTTGAGGAGGAATCCCGCGCCTTCGACCACTATGCCACTGCCGAAGTTCCCGTTGAGGGTATACGTGGCGGACACCGCGTTACCCTCTGCGTCGACGACGGAGAAATGAGTCGTTTCCTCCTTCTCGTAGACCTTCGCGTCCCCTGAGCGTATCTGGCTGCTCGGGGTTGCCCGGGAAGGATCGACGCCCGCCGCCAGCTTCGCTCCGTAGGCCTTCGACGTCAGCCCCTTGACGGGGATGGCGACAGCGTCAGGATCGCCGGCGGAGACGAAGAGGTCGGCGAAGGCGCGCCTCATTGCCTCCGCGATAAGGTGTATGCCCGCAGCACTGTTGTGCCCCGCACGGGCGAGGTCGAATGTCTCCAGGATATTGAGGGCTTCTACAATACATATCCCGCCCGAACTGGGCGGGGGCATCGAGTACACGCCGTGGTCCCGGTGTGTCGTGTGGACGGGCCTGCGGACCACCGGCGAATAGGCGGCAAGGTCCTCTCTCGTTACGAGGCCGGAATTCTCCTTCATCTGCCTCGCTATCCTCGCGGCAATGTCACCCCTGTAAAATACGTCCGGGCCTCCCTTCGCGATGGCCTTCAACGTCCGGGCAAGGTCCTTCTGGACAAAGAGATCGCCCGCCTCGTAATACCCGCCCGACGGCTTGAAGAATATCCCCGCCGACCCCGAACGGGCCTTGAGGAGTCCCTCGTATGACTTGATGTCCGAGGAAAGGCCGGCTCCCATCACAAACCCCTTTTCCGCGTACCTGATGGCCGGCCTGAGAGCCTCTTCGAGCGATATAGTCCCGTACTTTCCGAGCGCAAAGGTAAGGCCCGCCACGGTTCCCGGCACCGCCACCGCGATGTAGCTTTCGCGGCTCAGCTTCGCATCCGCTTTCCCATCCCTGACAAACATGGTGCGCGATGCCCCGGCGGGTGCCTTCTGCCAGAAATCAAGGGCGATGACCTCCTTCGTCGCGGCATTATGGATGAGCATGAACCCGCCACCGCCGATATTGCCCGCCCTGGGCAGGGTCACAGCCATGACGAAAGCGGCGGTCACGGCCGCGTCGACGGCATTGCCGCCCTTCTTCAGGACCGAAAGGGCCTCCTTCGTCGCAATCTCCTGCCCGGTCACAACCATGGCCTTCCTTCCTTCAACGGGAAAAGCAATGGCCGTCTCCTCGGCAAGAACATCAACAACCGGCACCACTACAGACACCAGAAACGCAACGAACAACATGAACGCAACGCTGATACAGGTCTTCTTCATGGTCATCATCCTCGGTCTCTTCAAAGGCAGTTCAAGCCGTCGCCTCACCCGTCATTTTCGCTTATGCGACATCCAGGAAACATGCGGGGGATAGAAAAATCTCTGGATCCCGGATCAAGTCCGGGATGACGAAAAAAGAGAACATTCCCGAACGCTCAAGCGATTCTAACGATTCGAGCGATTCTAACGGTTCGAGCGATTCTAACGATTCTAACGATTCTAACGATTCTAACGATTCTAACGATTCGAGCGATTCCAACGGTTCTAACGGTTCCAACGGTTCCAACGGTTCCAACGGTTCCAACGGTTCCAACGGTTCCAACGGTTCCAACGGTTCCAACGGTTCAAGCGATTCAAGCCGTCTTTACAGTTTCAGCTTCAGTCCCGAGTCTTTCTTCTCCGCCCCGTCGTCGGGGTTCATCTCGGCCATCTTTATCTTGAGCCGCACATCGTTGGGACTGTCGGCATAGGCGATGGCGTTGTCGTGGTCGAGAAGACCGCCCTGGTACATGTCGAAGATGTGCTGGTCGAAGGTCTGCATCCCTTCGAAGTAGGATTCCGCCATGGTCTCTTTCAAAAGCGTGATCTCACCCTTGAGTATGAGGTCTTTTACCCTCGGGCTGTCGAGAAGTATCTCGATTGCCGCGGCCCTTTTACCCTCTATGGTGGGGATGAGCCTCTGGGACACAATGGCCCGGATGTTCAGAGACAACTGCATGTAGATCTGGAGATGGCGCTCTATGGGAAAAAAGTTGAGTATCCTCTCCAGGGCCTGGTTGGCGTTGTTGGCATGGAGGGTGGCAAGGCACAGGTGGCCCGTTTCGGCGAAGGTTATGGCATCCTCCATTGTCTCCGCGTCCCTGATCTCGCCGATGAGGATGACGTCGGGGGCCTGCCGCAGTGTATTCTTGAGGGCGTTGTAGAAACTTAAGGTATCGAAGCCTACCTCCCTCTGTGTAACAACGCTCATTTTGTGCTGGTGAACAAACTCCACGGGGTCTTCAATGGTGATGATGTGGCCGGCTTGATTGGAATTGCGGTAGTCGATGAGGGCCGCAAGTGTCGTCGATTTGCCGCTGCCCGTGGCGCCGACAACGAGGACGAGGCCGCGCTTGGACATGCATATGTCCTTCATGGCGGCGGGCAATCCCCAATCATCGATGGTCTTGATGGTGAGCTTGATCTGGCGTATGACAATGCCGATAAAACTCTTCTGCCGGAAGACGTTCACCCTGAACCTGCCGTATTCAGGCTGGAAGATGGCCAGATTCATCTCCATCTCTTCCTCGAACTTCACCCTCTGCCGCTCGTTCATGATGGCGTAGGCGATATTCTTCGTATCGTCGGGGGTAAGCGCCTTGTCTCCGTAAAGGGAAACGATGCCTTCGATGCGGAACGCCGGGGGCACTCCCACGGTGAAATAGATGTCCGACGCATCCTTTTCAACCATGTATTTCAGGTACTCATTGATGATGTCCATGGATCACCTCATTGAACTGCTCAGATAGAATGAGACTTCGTCCCTGGTCACGAGGTTCTTGGCGATGAGGTCGTTGCAGGCCGCTTCCATGGTCTGCATGCCGATGCCCTTGCTCGTCTGGATCATGGAGGGTATCTGGGCGATCTTGTTCTCCCTGATGAGGTTTCTTATGGCCGGGGTGGCGATCATGACCTCAAAGCCGGCGACCCTCCCTCTGCCGTCGCGCCTCTTGAAAAGGGCCTGGGAGATGACGGCCTGAAGGGAACCGGAGAGCATGGAGCGCACCTGGTTCTGCTGTCCTGCCGGAAAAACGTCGATGACCCTGTCCACCGTGTCGGGAGCGGAACTGGTGTGGAGGGTGGCGAAAACAAGGTGGCCCGTTTCCGCCGCCGTCAGGGCGAGCTGGATGGTCTCGAGGTCCCTCATTTCGCCGACGAGTATGACGTCGGGGTCCTCACGGAGCGCGCTTCTTAAGGCATTGGAAAAGCTTCTCGTATGCGGCCCCAGTTCCCGCTGGTTGAGGAGGCACTTCTTGGAGGTGTGGAGAAACTCAATGGGGTCCTCAATGGTGAGGATATGCTCTTTCACGGTATCGTTGATGAAGTCGATTATCGCGGCCAGCGTCGTCGATTTCCCGCTGCCGGTGGGTCCCGTTACGAGGACAAGGCCCTTCTCCAGACCCGCTATGTCCTTGAATACTCGGGGCAGATTAAGTTCCTCGAAGGTGGGTATCTTGCTGGGAATGGTTCTGAAAACAGCCGATTCACCGCGCTGCTGCTTAAAGACGTTCACCCTGAATCGGGCGAGATCGCCAAGACCGAAGGAAAAGTCGAGTTCCAGGTGCTCTTCGAAAACCTTGCGCTGGAAGTCGCTCAGTATGTCATAGATCATATTGTGCACGTCTTCCTTGTCGAGGGCAGGCAGATCGACCTTCGTCATCTCTCCATGTATTCTGATCACCGGGGGCTCTCCCGCGCTGATGTGCAAGTCCGATCCTCCGCTCTCGAGGGCAAAACGCAGCAATTCAGATATGTCCATTCATCCTCCTATCCTTCAAGTGATTCGATGTCTTTATATGTCGGTAGATCCTCGAGAGTTTTTAGCCCGTAGACCTCAAGGAATCTCTGCGTGGTCCTGAATACCATACGCTTCCCGGCTTCGCCGTTGCGCCCGGCGATCTCGACGAGCCTTCGCTCCATCAGGTGCTTGATGGCCCGCGCCGAATCGACGCCTCGCACTACGTCGATCTCCTTTTTCGTGACAGGCTGTTTGTAGGCGATGATGGAAAGGGTCTCGAGCATCGGCCGGGAAAGGCCGACGTCTTTTTCCCGGACGAAACGCTTAACGTAGTCGCGGTAGGTAACCTTTGTTCTCATCTGGAAACCGCCGGCCACCTGTGCTATCTCGACAGACCGGGACGGGTCGGAATACTCCGCCATGAGCATACGAAGGGCGTTTTCTATCTCCTCCAGGGAGAATTCCTCGAGACGCCGTGCGACCTGTTTCGCCGTCACCGGCCTCGATGAGGAAAAAAGGACCGCTTCTATGATGTTCTTAAGTTCCATCGACCCGCGAACCCCGATATCACCTCAACGATCCTGCCCGTCTCACGAGGGTACTCAAACCACTTCATATTCTTTTCTTTTGCAAACCAGGTGAATTGCCTCTTGGCATAGCGTCGGGTGTTTTTCTGTATATCTTTTACCATATCTTCATATCCAATGGAACCACTAAGATACCGCAGGACCTCGCGATACCCTATGCTGGAAAAGGGCTTCAATTCGCTGTCGTAACCCCGCGCCAGAATGGACTTTGCCTCGTCCACGAGACCATGGGAAAGCATGGCGAGAACCCGATCGTCGATCCTGCGATAGAGTTCCTCGCGCGGCGCCGTGAGGCCGATGCTGCAGATATCATACCTTGGCTCACGGAAACCGTGATCTTCTTCAAGCTCCGAGACCGGCCTTCCGCCCAACAGGTAGATCTCCATGGCCCGAACCATCCTTATACGGTCCCGGAAACTGATCTTCATCGCATACACGGGGTCAACGGCCTTGAGCCGTTCGTAGAAGGCGACGGGGTCCCCGTCGTATTCATCGCTGAGGCGCTCGCGCAGGGCATCGTCCCTCCTCGCGGGGAAAAGCCCGTAAAAGAGGGCCCTCAGGTAAAGCCCTGTACCCCCCGCGATGATGGGCACGGAACCCCTCGAGCTGATCTCTGCAATTGCTTCGTCCGCCGCGTCCCGGAAAAGCGCGGCATTGAACTCCTCGTCGGGATCCACGATGTCGATGAGATGATGCGGAACACTCTTGCGGGCGGCGGGCGAAGGCTTCGCCGTCCCTATGTCGAAATAGCGGTACACCTGCATGGAATCGCCATTGACGATCTCACCCCCGAGGCCCTTCGCCGCATGGACGGCAAGGTCCGATTTGCCGGTGCACGTCGGTCCGCCTATGGCAATGATCTTGATCCTGTTTGATAACATAAATGATATACAGTATAATAACCCCCGAATGTATTCAAGGATTATAAAGTTCACTGTCATCCTCGTCATGCTGCCCATGATATTCGGCGTCGCCCTCGGATATGGCCTTGTAAACTACCTCGAGATCCCTGACGTGAAACAGCTCGAGAGCTACCGGCCCAAATCCGCCACGAGGCTCTATTCCGATGACGGGACGCTCTTTGCCGAGCTCTACGTCGAAAAAAGGATACCCATCCCGCTGACGGAGATGCCGAGACATTTGAGGCTCGCCTTTATCGCCATCGAGGATGTGCGCTTCTACAGTCATTTCGGCGTCGATATCCGCGGAATCGGGCGCGCCTT